>Ga0179587_10001082_pt1 | contig 12008 bp, 11 predicted proteins | sample CZODoug2_1_08_16_FD_185932 | JGI IMG/M metagenome (GOLD analysis project Ga0179587, IMG submission 185932) | Vadose zone soil fungal communities from Angelo Coast Range Reserve, California, USA - CZODoug2_1_08_16fungal | ecosystem: Environmental > Terrestrial > Soil > Vadose zone | place: USA...
TGAGCCTGGTGGGCGTTGGTGCCGTTGTGGCGGCTCTACCGGCCTTCGCATTGGTCCGTGATTGGGTGCTCAGCATCGAGGGCGGACCGCTAGTTTCGCTGGCGGTTGCTACCAACATCCTCGCTGCATTAACCGGCTCGGCGTCGGGCGGCCTCACAATCGCGCTCGACGCGCTCGGACCGACCTATATGAAACTCGCTGCCGAAACCGGGCTTGATCCCGCGCTGATGCACCGTGTCGCGGTGATCGGCGCTGGTACCCTCGATAGTCTGCCGCACAATGGCGCCGTCGTGACCCTGCTCGCCGTCTGCCGATCGACGCATCGCGAAAGCTATCTGCATATCGTGATGGCCGGCATTTTGGGACCAATTCTTGCTCTGATAGTGGTCATCATTGTGGGCGCGACCATCGGATCGTTCTGATCAATTGCGGAATAGCGGTGGCGCCATGACGGAGCTGAAGATACGCAGCAAAGGGAGCGATTGCGGTCAGGTGCAAGAGTGTCCGCACGAAAAAGATCATGCGGAGACAGTTGGGAGTGGGCAAGCCTTTATGATTCACTCGATGACGCAAGCCCCCAGCCTTGAATCCGGTCGGCCCTGGCGGCTCTCGAAGGGTTTGTGGACATTGAGATGGAGGTCAGTGGCATGTGTGACTTTAGCCTGGAGACCGTCACGTCGCGTCCCGCAAGGATCGGCGACAGGCTTACAACACGCGACTTCGGCAGAGGCACACGCGGGTTTGCGGCACCCGAAAATCCCACAGTGGCAGTGTGCGTTCTTGCGGGAACCGAGCTTGTTTTTTCCAAGAACGTGATTGTCACTCGTTTCTTTCGGTGGTCACTGACGACAATGAGCCACTCGACGGCAACCTTTCGGCAAGTCAATAAGGATCGACCGGACCTGTATCACGATGCGATCGAATTTCCGGACGGACAAATTGTGCTCCTGACAAAGCTGCATGAGGGACAGGAGGCAACAGTACTGCAGCTTCCGGCGCAGTCCAGGGATGCGACTCAGCAGGAGGTGGAGAGGGGCATTGCCTGAACAGGCCGACACGAATCGATGGATGTGCAAAGGCAGAAGTGTTGAGGACCGGCTCTCATATATTGAGGCGGCCCCTTTATCGAAGGGAGATGGCCGATCACGCTCGGTAACAGGTAATGCGACGAACGGCGAAGGAGGGGCGACAATAAGACGTGCTCGATCTACGCGCGGCCGGTCGCCGTATTGATAGCCGCAATCAGCGTGGGGCCCTGCAGCGGCTTCAACAGATAGGCGTGGGCGCCGGCAGCGGCGCACAGCTGCCGAGTGCCAAATTCATCATGCGCTGTGATGATGATGGTCGGAATTCTAACGCCGTTACGCTTAAGATGATTTTGAAGATCGAGGCCGGTCATCTCGGGCATTTGCAGGTCAACAATCAAGCATGTGGGGACGCACTGTCGCAAGGAGTCGAGAAACTCCTGCGCCGAATAATACGTCCTCGTGTCGCGGAAGCACATCCGAAGTAGCCGCGCCAACCCTCTGAGAACAGAAGGATCGTCGTCTACGATAGCGATGCTAACGGTCGTTTCCAACATGCAGCGGAACCTCCACAAAGATATGGAAGCCGTTGCCTCTTGGGGCAATGCGGCATTCCAATCGTTTCTAGTCTTGCGGCCGAATGTTCGCCTTTTCAGCCATGCGCACGAGGTCCGCGACCGCGCGAACACCCATCTTTTTCATCATGCGGCCACGGTGAACTTTGATCGTCTTCTCGACCGTTCCCAGCTCACTGGCGATTTGCTTGTTGAGCCGCCCCGCGACAACGAGCGCTAGCACCTCATGCTCACGCGGCGTAAGCCTCGCGAGCCTCGCTTTGATCGAGTCGAGTTGCGCACGAGCCTCGGTTATCTTGACCACTCGCTCCCGAGCCTGCTCGATCGCCGCCAGTAGCTCGCTGTCCCTTACGGGCTTGGTGAGGAAATCGACAGCCCCGGCCTTCATAGCTCGTATACCAGTCGAAATGTCGCCCTTGCCGGTAATGAAAATTACCGGAAGTTCAGCATGCTGCGTAGCCAGCTCCTGCTGCAGTTTAAGGCCGTCGAGTCCGGGCATGGAGAGATCAAGAATGGCGCACCCCGGAACTGACGGGTCATGCCGGAGCAGAAACTCAAGGGGCGATGAAAATGTCTGGATACTAAGCCCGTTGACCCGCAACAGCCGCGTCAGGGCTTTGAGCACGGCAGTATCGTCGTCAACGACGAAGATGGTGAATGCGGGCATCGTCATTTTTCAGCCATCATCAACCTCCGGGGTCGGCAAGATGACGCGCGCCGTCGCGCCGCCTTCGCCATTGCTGTCTAGGTTGATCTCACCCCCATGGGATTTTACGATGTTCAAGCAGATCGACAGGCCAAGTCCGAGGCCGTGATCCTTGGTCGTGAAAAATGGTTGAAACACCTTGGCCCGCACTTCAGACGATACCCCAGGTCCACGATCGGCGACCGTGGCCTCGATTCGGCCCGTTTCGGTCACGCGCGTGCTGACGGTGATGGCGCGTCGCGACACAGGTGTCGCGCTCATCGCATCCATCGCGTTCATCACCAGATTGAGCACCACTTGCTGCAATTGCACGGCATCGCCGTAAGTCGGCGGCAAATGATCGCCCAGATTCATGCTGACCCTGATTTGGCGGCCGATCAGCTCGCAGCGCAGGAGTTGCAATGTCGACTCGATGAGGTCATTGAACTGGATGGCCGCGAACGTGCTTTTGCCCTTTCCCAGCAGATCGCGCAGCCGGTGAATAACCTCACCAGCGCGAGTATCTTCCATCTCGATTTCCTCCAGGGCCTCCTTCACCTCGGCCAGATCGGCCGGCGTCTGCGCCAGGACCAGTAACGCAGCTTGGGCATTCGACAGGATCGCGGTCAGTGGCTGGTTGAGCTCGTGCGCGATCGCGCCCGAGAGCTCGCCCAGAACGGAGACTCGCATGAGATGAGCAACCTCCCGACGCTGGAGCTCCGCTTCGGCTTCCGCGGTTTTGTAGTCGGTAATATCCACCAGGATTCCGCTCAGCCGCACTGGTACGCCTCGATCACCGAAATGCGAATAAGCCCTTGCGCGGATCCACCGGGTCTGACCGTCGGCCGATATGGTCCGGAATTCGCTGACGGTCGGCTGTTCAGAATTCGCGGCCGCTTTCATGGCCTCGATTGCGACTTGCCTATCTTCTGGGTGAATGGCGTTGATGAGGGTGAAGTGCGTCAGCCCGACATGCGGGGCGAGGCCGAACATGGATCGGCAGTGCCCGGTCGCCCAGAAGCGCTCGGTCGCCGGATCATAGTGCCACAATCCGATATTCGCGGAGGCGGCCGCCAGCCCCATCCGCTCCTCGTTTTCACTCGTCGACTGTTCCGCGTGCCGCACTTCATCGATCGAAGCTCCGAGCAGAAGTACTGGTATCGCCAGACCAACTAGAAACATCTGCAAGGCAAGAACGTTAGCTTCCGGATTTCCGGCGACGAACACACTCGAGCTGTTTAGGGTGCGCCAGAGCAAAACGATGGCGACAATGAGGATTGCCGCGCTGGCCCCCTTCTCGCCAAACCGCACGGTCGACCACAGAATGAGCGGTAGTGGAGAGTAGAGAAGGGCTGGAATGAAGCCGAGTGCAATGGTTCTGTTGCTAAACTGGAAAGCCGTGGCGCAAACGATGGCGAGCGCTACTCCCAAGATGACGGCTTCGGCCTGTCGGCGAGGCGGCGCCACCGAAGAAGACCTCGGGCTATCGCTGAACATGGTAAGGAATAGCGGTCCGAGTGTGAGGCTGCCCAGTGCATTGGATAAATACCATTGTCCCCAACAGAGGAAATAATTCTCGATGGGGCTGCCTCCCAAAATCGGCCCGAAAGCGCCCCCGAAAGCGCAAATGGCAGGACTCACGACCGCGGTGACCAAGATATAGTATGATGCGGTTCGCAGTGTGACGGCCCAAGGTAGATCACCGAGGATCTTTCGAAGGGCGGCAGCGTTCAGTACCGCCACCGAGCAGTTGTACTGAAAGCCACCAACAAATGCGCTGTCGGCATCCCGACCTGCAACTCAGCGAGAACATGCGCCGGGAATGCCGCAACGAGGTAGATCCACCAACGTCGTTCGGGGGCAAGCAGCAGCGCACAGAACAGAACTACATTGGGGGGCCAGAACGGCGCGAAACTCATGTCGGAGAGTCTGCCGATCAAGAATGCAGCTTCGGCGCCGACGAAATACGCAACAGCAACGAGAAGCGGCGTTGGGATCGCTTCCTTAAGCCGAAGCAGAAAGAGCCGAATGCGTGCTTTGAACGCAGGCGCCGGACCAAGTAGCGGGGTGTCATTCACGCTGTGGGCCCTATGCTGCCTATTCGGCTGGCTATTCGGCTGGCGTCACGCCCCCCCTATCAGTACTATCACTACTGTTTGTTCGATGGCCCGGTCAAATAATTGTTCGCTCTGACCGATAAGTTGGAATAATTCTCATTTACAACAACAACTATTCATAATTTCGGAAATTGTTTGGACGCGCGGAAACAATGCGTTACGGGACGAGGCTGCCGCAACGCGTCCGCGAGCCTCGAATGTCGGGCTTGCAAGCACCAGAACGCAATGAAGAATGCGCGAGACCATCAAAGGATGATCTCGGCGCTATTGTAATTGACCGAGAAAAGGACTTTCTCGACTTCGATCCAGCGCGCTCAGCCAACGTATTGCGCGCGCTTCTGCTCCTCTATTTCGAATTCTGTCGTAGGCTGCGCGGGAAGCTGGAGTACGGTTGCTTTCTGGCCCTGGCACAGATGGGTCAAGAGAATGATTCGCCCGTCTGGAAATTCGAGCGCATCGTGATGCACGTGGGAAACGTCTTTATTGACCTGTCGGAAGACTGCGGTCGTGTGGCCTATCGTTCGCCGCCACCACCCCGGCAAACCTGGCGCTCGAAATGTCACTTGCTCTGAAAACGCAAGCTCGGTTCCGGGACGGACGCAAACGGCCATGACAGAATTCTCCGGCGCGGCAAACCCACTTGTGCCTGAGGCAAAGTGATGCGTCGTGAGCCTGTCGCCAATCCTTGCGGGACGCGACAAAGCGTGTTGCAGGCTATAGTCGCACATGTCCAGGAACTCCTGTGCTCGCAGCCTCAACAGCCCTGTGTGGTATGCAAAAGACCAATCACGAGGCTCCCACAGTCGGCCTATCCCATCGTAGTCGCCTCCACTCCCAACGCCTATTGGACTTTGGTCCAACATGGCACCGACTGGGCGCGACCGCGGCTCGCGTCAAGACTTTCGTCGAGCGCGCCGCGATGCCACATTGGACGGTGGGGAAGGAGCCGCGATCTGGTAAGTGCGCGACCCGCAGTCATTCTTGGTAAGGGAGATGCGAGGATGAGTGCAGATCCCACTATCCGCGCCATGCTCGTCCTCTGTACCGGCATCCTCGTACTCGCCGCACTGTACTTTACCCGCTCAATTCTTGCACCCGTTACTTTCTCGCTATTCATCATCGCCGTCGTGTGGCCCGTTCAGAGCGCGCTTCAGGCCAAAATTCCGAAGCTCCTGGCACTGGCTGTCACCATCTTGGCGATCCTGGCTACTATTGCCGTGCTTGCGTTCTTGGTAGTTTGGGGATTCAGCAGAATCGGCCAGTGGCTCATCAACAACGTCGGCCGCTTTCAAATGTTGTACGCGCAAGCCATCGATTGGCTTGACGGACACGGGGTTTCCATTGTGAGCCAGATGACCGAGAATTTCAATGTGAGCTGGCTTTTTCGCGCGGTTCAAGAGCTCGGTCGGCAAATCAGCGTTTTGGCGTCGTTTGCGGTCATTACCTTCGTCTTCACGGCACTCGGCCTCTTGGAGGTCGATATTGCGAGAAAGAATATCGAGCGCCTTGAGAGCAAAGAGATCGGACAATCCTTACTACGGGCAAGCGCGGACATTGCCGCAAAATTGCAGATGTACATGCTCGTCCGTAGCGCGATGAGCATCCTCACCGGCAGCGTGGTTTGGGGTTTTGCCCTGCTTGCCGGCCTCGAATTGGCGACAGCGTGGGGCGTAATTGCATTCGTGCTGAATTATGTTCCGTTCATCGGCCCCTTGGTCGCAACGGTTTTTCCGACCCTTTTTGCCATTGCGCAGTTCGAGTCGTGGCAACTGGCCGTCATCGTTTTCGTGTGCCTTAACCTCATCCAATTCCTGATCGGAAGCTATTTTGAGCCTCGCATCGCCGGTGCCGCTCTGTCTGTTTCGCCTTTCTTGGTTCTATTCGCGATATTCTTCTGGAGCTTTCTCTGGGGTATCGCAGGAGCATTCATCGGCGTGCCCATCGTGATCGCGTTTCTGGCCATCTGCGAGCATCAGGAGTCTACTCAATGGGTGGCGACCCTTTTCTCGGGACGCGATAGTGCGCCGGCGCAACCCCGATCGTAACATTCTGGGCCGACCGGTCTCGCATTGACGCCGTTGGCGGGGTCAGATCATCGGCCATGACCCAGATCCCGGACGGCGGAAATCCCGCACCCGCGAGATTGGCGAATCGTGAGCCGCCGGATGGCGCTTCGGCACCGCACCCCTATGCGTCGGAACCTGTTTGGCCCGCGATTGTGATCTGCTGTGGCCGCAGCAGCCTGAGATGCTGGTCCGGTCCCACCGCCAAAGTGTGTATATAGAAGCAGCTGGCGAGGTCGTCCGTCGCTTCCATAATCGGAGAGGGCGCCGAGACAATACGAAGTCCAGCGCACTCCCCTACCCAGTCGACATGCCGATGGCCGTGCATGAATACTGCTCGGCCGGCCAGGAATTGCAGACGACGAACAAACCAATTGCCGTTGATCAAGGCCGTTCCAATGCGTTCGGAAAGGGCCTTTGCCGCGTGCGGGTACTCGACGAGATGATGATGGAGGGCAATCACCCAGCACGCGTGCGGGTACTGAGCGCTGGCGACCTCGATCCCGCGGGCTTGTTCCAACGAGATCATTCCAAGCGCGTTGGTGAAAGAAAAATGCGTGTCGGCGTTTGAATTCAACAGGATGATTCCTAGGCCGTCCTCCGAATCTGGCGGCAGCACCATCGGAAACACCCTTGTCCACAACTCCAACAATTCCCTTGTCAAATAGGGTCGTCCCGTATCGGCAAACTTTACCATTTCAGCAAGATGTGGCGCCAGTGTTGCCGTGAGGCTTTCGCCCAATCGGTGGCCGGACCGAGCCCAGACGTGACCCCGCGAACCTTGGACAGCGGCCATCGCCGCCAAAACCCGCACCTTGCGCAGCCGCTTGTTCGGGCTTGTCGGCAGGTCGACCCGTGCCGGATTGGCTCGGTCAACAATGTTGAGGTCGTGGTTGCCAGGCACCATGAACATTAGCGCGGTGAGGCTGGGATGGTTCGCTACTGCGTCGAAGAACTCAGCCCACTCGGCGGAGCGGCCCGCATCGGTCATGTCGCCGGTAATCAGAATCGCGTGAAGCGGGTCGTTGGCATGGAGTGTCTCCAGCTGCACAAGCACCTGCCTCAGCCGCTCGTTGCCGCGCGGGCCCGATCTGCCGCTTTCAATTCGGAAACCATAGCGTTCGCCGACGACGTGGATATCCGACAGATGGGCTATGCGCCAAGTGCGGCTGTTGCGAGGACGCGTGTCGAATGCGTCGAGATCGCGTGGCTGCGCCATGGTCGCATCGGCAATTGACCAGACCAGCGCGGCCACCGCAAAATAGGAGCTCACCAAGACAACACTGTTGGCCAGAGCCTCTATTGCCAATCGTCTCGGCGACACCACAATGGCGATATCACTCGAGAAATGCGCATTTGGCCAGGCGAACATCAGCGCCAACAGCGCGGTCCCGCACACCAAGACACCTGACGCCACCGCGCTCGTGGCACGCAGCTTCGAGCGTCGGGTCCTGGTTGCCGCCGGCGAAAGCTGGCGCTCCGCGAAATGACGCAGAGCTTCACGGCAAGCCGTATAGGCGGGCTGGACGGCAAGCGAGTTGAGGGACCAGAAGCTGCTTTCAGCCAGCCGAAACAGCCGGCGGCCACCAAGCCAGCCGATAGCGATCAGTACCGCGAGGAGCGTAGCGGCCCAAATTCCCGCGGGCGGAGATGTAACTTTATCGGAGAGCTTGCTGACCCAGATCATGGCGAGGATCGGTGCAATCCCGAGCATCAGACCCGGCGCACCGATCAACAGCATCCAAGCCACCATCAGTTTGGGAATACTGATCTCCGCCAGCAGACTGCCGGCGAGCATAAGCAGCGAGCGACGCTTCGAGCTGGACGCATCATCCTCGATGTCGCCGCGGCGAGGATCGACGGTTGGCCTCAAGCCACCCTCCAAGACTCACGCCATTTCGAGCTTCGTTTGCGGCTAAGCTAACCGCCCTCGAATATGATTGCATTCAAGCCAAGATGGCCAGCTCATTCGTGCGGTGTTGGCCCAAGGGCCAACTCGACGATCATAAGCTCTTCAAAGAAAGTCGTGCCCGATCACGATTCAAAGATGAAGGTCGCGGGACGAAAACATGCAGCTGACGCCAACGGCGCCAAGACGAAGCCTGTGATCAAGCTGGTGACAATGCTGAGCGGCAGCCTGGCCTCGATCGGAAGGGAGGTGCTGAACAGGATTTCAGAGAAGACGGGAGCCAGGGCCGTGCCAAAGAAAGCCGTATTGACGTGCCCTGCAAACGCCTCGCCCTGACTCTTGGACATAGGAGAACACCTAGGACGATAAACCAGATATTCATGATATTTTTTCCGAAGTGTCCAAATCCAAGAACCAGAAACAGACACGCGACCGATGCACCGGAGAGTTTCACCTGCGCCTTGTAGTAGATGACACTCACAACCAGGGTCAACATCCCCGCGTTCACGCAGGCGGCCCCGATGCCGCCGGCAGCAAAATAGTCGGTGAGAAGAGCATCGCGCGTGGTTGTGATCTCGATCAGGCCTACAAAGATCCTCTCGGGGGTGTCGACAACGAATCCAAACACGACGAAGGTCGCGGCGTACCCGCACACCGTGATCTGCACCTACGGCAATCATCTCACATCATTCCTTCGGTCGATCGCACTGGCAAACGGACACTGCGCGGAGGCAACGGAATGACCCCAATCTCGCCAACTCTGTGAGATATTCCGCCGGCTCTTGACGGGCTGGGGACCCGGCCGGCTCACGCCGATCGCTACATCAGCCTGGCGCGAAGGCGCGCGAATTCCTCACTGCTGATCGCTCCCGAAGCCTTCAGCCGATTGAGCTTCTCGATCTCATCGGCGACGCTGAAGCCGACAGCGCGCTGAACGTCATCGCGCGCTTCCCTAATTCTCTGGCTGTTTCGCTCCGCCATGCCTTTACCCTGCACCAGCAGGTAGGCGAACACGCCGAGATACGGCAGCACGATAAGCACGATCACCCATAGCGCTTTTCCGACGCCGGAGATATCCCCGCGCCGAATCAAGTCACCGAAGACCGTAACAATCAGCCAGAACCACAGGACGAACACAAAGACCGTGACAACGTCCGCCAGGAAATTGGCAAAGCTGAATCCTCCTTGGAAGAGCATCGCGATCTCCCCGTGTTCTCCAGCACCACACCTTCCGGCAGCAGGCTCGGCGGCATTTCGCAAGATCGTACGGCCAGCGCCGAGCCACGGGTATTGGACCGAGGTCCAACTTTGCCGCATCAAAATCGAGTGCGATGATGCCCCGAGTTTTCGCAGCGTCACTTCGCAGCGTCACACTGTCCCTTTCGGTGCGCCAAGACACCCTTCCGCGCTCACACTCGTTTTCAGGGTGAGTTGAGCGATGCAGCCGGGGTGCTGGAGTCGAACATGCCAGGGGAACGGGAGACACACGCAAAGCCGCACAGGCGTTTGCGCGTGGCGCTGACGGGCCTGGTACCGGCTTGGTTCGATCCTATTCGACACCAATCACCGTCGCGTGCAAGTCTGTCGCGCCGAGGTGTGGCGAAAATCAAGGAAAGGACGATGTCATGAAAGCTCCCATGAAACGGCGAACCTTTTTGGCTGGCAGCGCGGCAGCCGCCGTGGGAGCATTGCCGCGGCCTGCCGTGTCCCAATACACGCCCGCCGCCAGTCAACCATTGACGCCCAGCGATCTGGGGGCGGCCGCAGCTCGTTTGCGCGCAAAATTCAAAGATTTGGATCCTGCCTACGTCGAGAATGTGATTGTACCAAATCTCTTCGTCAGCACCTATGACGGAGAGAAGTTGTCGCTCCCCATGATCGATGTCAAGCTCACCAAAGAGAATGCTTTGCCGTATGATCTTTGGGGCTTGATCAGCGAGAGCTGGAAACCCAGTCCGCAGGACGGCGTCACCGTCTTTCTCCAGGCTTTGGAGAAACGCGGACCCGATAATCGCAGAAAAAAGATCTATATGTCGGCTTTGACACCGGACTTGTATCGCCCGATGTACGGCGACAAAGTTACCCAGTATTTCGATAAGCTCCTGAATGATCACAACGCCGGCAAGCCGCTGATGCGCCCGTATCTGGACAGCTACCTCGACCTCTATTGGAATCTTCATTTGGGCGTCAAGGGCGATGCGATCCCGGCAAGGGTTCACCAGATAGGGCAAAGCTTCAACACCGTCCTCGCTTATCGGGATCCGGCGCAGAAGATCGTCTATGAAAACTATATGTCGGTGCGTTCAAACCTCGGTTTTCTGAAGGAATGGATTGACCAGAGACTCGCTGACTTGGTCAGCGGCAGAACGGCAACTCCGGAGAAAACGTTCGCTTACTATTGGATCAAGAATGGCGGAGAGAGCGACGATTTCAGACATAAAGATGTTGTCTTCGAATGCTTCCATAACTTCGTTGCGTTCAGTCAATGGGGGAATACGATCTACAACATCATGCTAAAGCTGGGAAAGACCACCGGCGATACTGAAACACAGGCTTGGTTCAAGCGGACGATGGAAGGCAACTTCGATCAGGCGGGCGGCTCGGCATATACGCCGCTGGAGCGCTTCGTAATGGAATTGTTTCGGACGATCACGCCGAATGGCGGCAGCATATCGGCGCTCGAAGAAGTGAGAACGCCGCCCTATGAAAGGCATGGCTACATCGTCAGTCCGCATCAAGCCACCAGTGTCGATCCGCGGCACTGGAAGAACCCGGAAGAGTTCGATCCCGATCGCTACAACAGCGTCCCCACGAGCCACCAGATCGACGAGGCCAAGTGCGAACAGATCGGCTTTGCGCGATGCCCCTTCGACAGAAAGGCATTCGATGTCAAGGACGGGCGAAACACCGCCATGAATAACAGCGGGTTTGGCACCGTCTACGGCATCGTCGACGGCAAACCGCAGCCCGTCTGCGACTTTGCCGGCTTTGCACCCTTCGGTTTTGGATATCGTCGCTGTCCGGGCGAGCAATTCACGATCCAGGTCGTCGAGGATTTCTTGAGGATGACGTGGAAGAACAAAATCGAATTCGAGAAGCTCAACATCGCCAATCCGGAACCACTTCCAATCGGCCCGGGCGTTGTCATCGGTGACAATGTCGGGTTTACCAAGGCGTCGTAGGAGGAGACATGAGGCAAGCGGTTCACGCTCGGCGATCGCAAGCACGCCTGATGCTTCATTTCCTGCGCCGCCTCATGCCAAGCGCTGAGCAGGAACCGCAGGTGGCGCCATCGGCCGAACTAGTTTTGCCTTGGCTTGCGATCGCCCTCGCCTCCATTGCGGTGTCCTGGGCGCTGTATCCCGAGATCGCTAACAGGTCTTTGCATGACGTGCTGGCGTCGAATGCACTTTGGGAGGCGCTTGGGCCGGTCCTCATCGGCGCGCGGATGGCCTTCAAGATGCAGCGCTTGGAACACCGCCTGGCGGGCATACCGGCGGGCGATGTGCTGGCGGGGGCGTCGTCGCCGCATGTGCGACTCGCAATTTGGGTGCCGCCATGGAACGCCTCGACGGGTATTTGCGCCAATGGCCAGTGGTAGGCGTGTTATTTTTGCCGCTGACGATTATTCTGG
>Ga0179587_10001083_pt1 | contig 12007 bp, 10 predicted proteins | sample CZODoug2_1_08_16_FD_185932 | JGI IMG/M metagenome (GOLD analysis project Ga0179587, IMG submission 185932) | Vadose zone soil fungal communities from Angelo Coast Range Reserve, California, USA - CZODoug2_1_08_16fungal | ecosystem: Environmental > Terrestrial > Soil > Vadose zone | place: USA...
CTGAAACGTCTCTGGCGTCTCACCCAGGAAGCCATCAACAGCGGCGTCAGCCTGATCATTTTTCCCGAAGCCAAACGCACCCGCGACGGCCATATCAACGACTTTGAAGAAGGCGGCTTCCGCCTTGCCCAGCAACTGGGCGTGCCCATCGTTCCTGTAAGTATCGTCGGCTCGTTCCACCATCTCCGCACTGGTCACTGGCTCCTCCGCCCCACCACCATCACCGTGCACATTCACGACACCATCGACACCGCAGGTCTGACTAAAGAAGATATCCCTACGCTGAAAGAGCGCGTCCGTAACGCCATCGCCCCGCCTGTCGAAGAGTCACTTCTTCCAAAAAAATAGCGGCAGGCCTAAGCCCGCCGCGCCCGATCCAAATTCTTAATGCTCCTCTGTGTGCTCCGTGCTCTTCCTCTGCGCACTCTGCGCTAACAAAATTTTGAGCCCTACCTTAGTTTCCTCTGAAACGAGTCACGCGCCCCTAAACCCCGGCAGCACCCGCCCTGCGCGCGTCTCCTGCCACGTATAAAAAATCCGGTGAATCACCGTGATCGTCGAAATCACCGCGATCACCCAGAGCACCTGCGCCATGCGGTTGAACATCCCACCGATGATCAGAAGCACCAGCCGCTCCGGCCGCTCCATGAATCCCACCTTGCACAGTGGTATCAGCGATTCTGCCCGCGCCCGCGCGTAGCTCACCATTACCGAGCCTGCCGTCGCCACCGCTGCCAGAATCACATACGGCGTCCGCCCGCTCACCGAGTAATACACCAACAGCCCCATATAGAGAGCCATGTCCGCATAACGGTCCAGCGTCGAATCGTAAAACGCGCCGAATGCGGTCACGCGATTCTGCCGCCGCGCCACCTGCCCGTCCAGCATGTCCAGGAATCCCGCGATAAAAATAATGATCGCGCCGGTGCGGAAATTTCCCACCGCGAAGCTCGCCGCCGCACCGAAATTCACCACCAGCCCCAGAAACGTCAGCAGGTTTGGATTAATCCCTGTCGCCGCAATCGCCCCCACAATGCGGTCCAGCAGCCATTTCGAGCCGGTCCCAATCGCACCTGTAAATGTCGCCATGTTTTAAGCCAATCGAAATGATACTTCACCCCGTGCCGTGAACCAAATTTCCTGGAATCCTGGATGAGGACTGCGTCCCAATCGTTCCCGTTTCGGGAATTTGAGCCACGAGTGTTCCGAAAAGGAACTGTTCCAGCCACTTTTTTTGAACTCCTGCCAATTTTGGCCTCTCGTGTGAGGTTTATTCCGGGAACTCCCCTCGAATCCCATTGACTCTTCAAGGCGTACGCCCATACTCGAATTAGCTACTGCGGCTAGACCATTTTGTTAATCCGGGCTTGGAATCTAGCTGCTCCAGCACCGAAATTTTGTGACAAATCGTTTCGTCGAAGTTTTCCTGGAAGCAGGAAAACACGCACGGGCCAGTCAGGAGCAAAGTGGTCAAAATCTGCCTGAACGGCAAATGCAAGGATATTCAGATTATCCCCAACAATGGCTTTCCAGTGCGCTGCAAGGTCTTGGTGGAATTGAGCCGCGACCTTCACATGGCCTACCCCATTCACTTCATCGAACTATTTGTCCCCGCAGAATTCGGCTCCCTGCTCGAGATCGGCCTCCCACTCACGCTTACCCTCGACCAAACCAACTCTTAAGCCACCAACCCAAGCAGCCGTTTCCGCCGCGAGTCGAACCTCGGAATGAATCCCTGCTGCCGCTCTCGCTCCAATGATTCGAACGCCCAGCGAGCGCACGTCGGCCTTAATTGTCTTGGAGACTATCGTTATGGCTAAAGCCAAACGAGGTAATGCTCCAGCCTGCCCCGGTAACCAAAAGCTACCGCTCCTCAGAACTGGTGCAGATTCCGATTCAGTGGCGCGCACTTCGACGACAACATCACAGCAGGCGACCATCCGGGAACTTCTTCGTTAAAGTAGGCAAGCGCGTTCCCATTGCTAATATTCTTTGACCTCCCCACTCTGTTTCTTGATGGGTGATTAGCGGAATCAAAAAGTTAAGACTACCTCGACCACGCCGCTCGATTGCACTCTCGTCAACTCGCAAGGCCAAACCCAATGAATATCCGGTTTGAACCTATATCATAGGTGTATCCGACCACCGAGGTCGTTTCATTGCCCTTGGGCGGATCAGGAGACGACGCGAACCTTCGATGGAGATCCCAAGCCTGAAGTATGGAAGTGGTGCAGCTCGCCGTCGATTCTGGCTGGCGATGTCCGGGTTTGCCATGGCGCTTGCGCTAATGCCGTTTTCCTACAAAGTCGAACGTCGCCTGGAAACGGCCGCGCACATCAGGGACGGAGAATCCGAAAAAGTTGACAGGGAACTGGCGCAGCGTTTCCATTCTGTCTACGCCCACCGCCTGATTGTCGTGATCAGCGGTATTCCCAATCTCGATTCCGGAGAAAGCGCGGATACATTGGGCTTTCTTACCACTTCCTTGCGCAGCGTGCCCGGCGTGTCGGGTGCAGTCTCGAGTCTAGATTGGCCGGATCCACTGTTCACAGGGAAAAATGGCGGGGGGTTAATCATCGTCGGGTTGGACCCGCACGACAAAGCTGTCGAGGCGTTGGTGCCTGTGCTGAGGGCGAAAGCAGACTGGATGGAAGATCAGCTTAGGTCGCAATACCCCCATATCAATTTGGAGATTACGGGTGAAACACCGCTGACCTTCGACCTTCGCAAGGTCAGCGCCGACGACGTTAGGCATGCGGAAGAACGAGCTATGCCGGTAACGCTCCTGCTGCTGTTGCTGGCTTTCGGAACCCTTGTGGCCGCTGTATTGCCGCTGGGAATTGGAGTGCTCTCCATTTCGATGGCTCTGGGTGCGGCTGCGCTGCTTGCGCATTATCTGCACCTGTCGATTCTTGTGCAGAATCTGGCGACGATGCTCGGCCTTGGCTTGGGCATCGACTATGCATTGTTGATAGTGAGCCGATTTCGCGAGGCATTGGCCGAGGGATATGATCCCGGCCGGGCTGCCGATCTTGCGGCCGCGCAAGCGGGGAAGACCCTGCTGATCTCGGCCACGACGGTCGCGATCGGATTTTCAGCGCTGCTGACTGTGCCCATCAGCGAACTCCGCTCCATCGGGATAGCGGGACTGCTGGTCACCGTTTTGAGCGTCATGTTGTGTACATTCATTCTGCCCTGGGTGCTTGGACTGTTAGGGCATCGCATCAACGCCACCAGAGTGCGTATTCCGGGCGGACAAATCAAACCACCCGAAAGCCTTTGCGCCGCGAGTGAGCGCTGGGTACGGTGGGGCAGCCTCATAACGAGCCGGCCCTGGACAGCTCTGCTTGTCGCCGGGGTTCCGCTACTGATCCTTGCACTCCAGGCAAGGAGAATCTCTCCAGGGATTCCTGACCACGATTCGCTTCCGGCCGCGGCCGAATCGGTGCGAGCGCTGCGCACTCTACAGGGCATGGGGCGGTCGGGTATCGTGCAGTCCCTCCGGGTGGTTCTGGAGTTGCCACCGCAGTCTCCGCCACTTTCTCCGGCTGGCTGGTTGGCCGTCAGCCGCTTGACAGAACGCTTCCAGAGCGATCCTCGAGCGGAAGAAGTCCTATCGCTTCCAACTCTCACGGGAATGTCCGATACGGTGGATGCTGTCGACGATGTACCGCAGGCCATCCGCGAAAGTTTTATTCGCAGCGATGCTCAAGCCACATTGATTGAGTTGCTGCCCACCGCCAATCTTCCGCCCAACGAACAAATACGATGGGTACGAGAAGTGCGTTCTTCCGATGTCGCGGCGATAACCGGGGTGCCCGGCGCGATGCTGCGCGTCGGCGGCATAGCTGCGCTTGATGCAGACTATGACTCGGTCGTAAAAGCGCGGTTGACGAGTGTGGCCCTGGGCGTCGTATTGGGGAGCCTGGTGGCGCTCCTGATCGGGTTACGTTCTTTATTCGCCGCGATCAAAGCAATCTTGCTGAATCTGCTCTCTGTCGGCGCTTCATTCGGCGCGTTGGTCGTTGTATTTCAAGAAGGCCACGGCAGCAAACTCTTTGGGCTTGACGGGCCTACCGGCTCCGTTTACCCGATTGTGCCGATTCTCTCGTTTGCCATCGTCTTTGGATTAAGCATGGACTATGAGGTCTTTCTGGTCGCCCGAGTCCTGGAAGAACGGCGGCGGGGCTTATGCGAAAGATCAGCGGTGATTGAGGGCCTGGCGCGTACAGCTGGGCTAATCACCAGCGCCGCGGCAATCATGATTGCCGTGTTCACAGCATTTACGGTGGGGGGCTTTCTGGTCGTACAAATGCTTGGCTTTACGCTTGCCGTGGCGGTGTTCATTGATGCGACAGTGGTGCGGATGATTGTCGGGCCGGCGCTATTGAAACTTGCAGGCGACTGGAATTGGTGGCCCCTGGGGCTATATGGAGCTTCCGAAACGTCTGAAAAGAAACTCACACCGTAACGGCGAATACTGTGGATGCGTCTGTGGCCGCGCGGGGCCTCGCAAGAACCTGACGAAGCATTGCGATTTATTTCACTTTCTCGTCTTGGGCCCTGAACTGGCTGAGTTCAAAATCCTTGCTTGCAAGCTTTGCCTTCCCCGAGCCCCCTTCAATTACAAGCATGGAGGAGCCGGGCTTGCCCTGTACCTTTGCCTCCACTTGCGTCGCAGACCAAAGGCCGCCGACCTGCCGCAGCCCATAGTAAAGGAGTTCCTTCTGCTTGCCCGTCCCGCGAAACGTCTTCACCACATGCACAGGAAACAAAATTCCACGGTCAATCCAGGTTGTTACTGAATCGTAGTAAGTCCGGTCTTGAGAGCCGGGCTTGCTCTTCAGGACAAAACAATCTCGAGCGCCGAATTTCTCCGGCGGCAGGGATTCCTGATTCTTCCAGAAGAACTGGTTCTCGACCATGTCTTCATAAGAGAAGTCCGTTCCCAGCAGCGGGTCGTTCCAACGCTCAAATGGCAACACGCTGGCGGTTTTCTCGCCTGGAAGCGCCGCCTCAATGGTCACTTGCCCCGTCACGCCCATACGCATAAGCAGGCTCGTCTTCTCTGAGCCTGGCCCGGAGATTTCGCATAGCAGACGAAGACCATCCGGGAACCAATGACCCTTCGCGACAAACTTGTAATTTGTGCGCTTGCCGTTGCCATCCACGCGTGTCAGCCGACCGGTCATGCGGTAGTCCAACTTCTCGATACGTTGGCGAGAGGCAGTAAGCGCCGGGTCCTGGTCCGGATTCGCCGCAAAGGCCCGCGATGGATGCGCCAGTAAGAGCAGCACCAGCAAAGCAATGGACCCGGGAATCGCTCCCAAGATGCCATTCCTCCATCTGGCCTCTGGATACCGGCCCAACTTGCGGCTGTGAGTGAACATTACGATGCGGCGTAGAGAGGTCATATCTCTATGTATACAGGCAAAGTCTCAATAGGGCTACCTGGGAACTATCCCGAGCCCGTTTCATGAATGGCATGTTCGTCCAGCGCCTCCACCGTTTTGGCAATGTCTTCTTCCGTTGTGCGCGGATTGATTGTGCAGAGGCGCAGCACGGTTTGCCCGCGCAGTTCTGTTGTCAGCACTAGAGCAAACCCTTGTTCCTGCATCCGCGCCGCAATCGCGCGGTTCAAGGCATCGATTCCCCGTGCACTTTTCCCTGAGCCATCCTGCTGCCCATTCGGAGCATAGCGGAACGTCACCACCGCCATCTGTGCACTCGAGGTAATCTCCCAGTTGGTGCGTGCCCGCAGTTCCCTCTCGGCGTACTCTGCCAGATAAAATGTCCGCTCCAGCGCCGCCGCAAAAGAGTCCGCGCCGAACACCTGCAGCGACATCCACAGCTTCAGGGCGCGGAACGGCCGGGTCAGTTCCGGCGAGTAGTCCCACAGGTTCACTTCTTCCTCGCCGCCTCGCGCATCCTGCAGATATTCCGCTTCGTCCTCCCGCACGTGAAACGCATGTCGCAGCGTCGCGCGGTTCCGCACCATCAGCAAGGCGCAATCAAACGGTTGGAAAAGCCACTTGTGCGGATCCAGAGTGAATGAATCCGCGCGTTCGATTCCGCTCAGCAACTTCCTGCCCCGCTCGCAAAAGAGTGCCGCCGCCCCATACGCTCCATCCGCGTGCAGCCAGACCTTTTCTTCTGCGCAAATATCCGCCAATTCGGCCATCGGATCGATCGCGCCCGTATTCGTCGTTCCAGCATTCGCAATTACGCAAAATGGCTCGAGCCCCGCTGCGCGATCCTCTCGTATTGCCTGTCGCACTGCTTCCGGACGCACCCGAAACGCCGCATCTGATTCCAGTTTGCGGAACTGTTTCTTTTGCCAACCTAGAATCCGCATCGCGCGCAGCAACGAAGAATGCGTCTGATCCGACCCGTACACCACCGCTCGCGAGAATTGCTCCGGCTTCAGCAGCGCGTCCCGCGCCGTCACCAGCGCCGACAGATTTGCCAGCGACCCGCCGCTCAAGAATATCCCTCCCGCCGTTTCCGGATACCCCGCCAGCTTGCGGATCCAGTCCAGCGTCACCAACTCCACCATCGCCGGACCCGAGCCTTCCAGCCAGCTCCCCGCAAAAATGTTGTAGCCCGCGCGCAGAAAATCGGCGTACGCTCCCACCAAGTTGCTCGGGCCCGGCACAAACGCAAAGAATCGCGGATGCGTCTCGTGGTTGGTGCTCGAAAAAATGTTCTTCACGATCCGCTCCAACACCGCCAGCGCACCGCTTCCCCTCGCCGGCAAATCCTGCCAAATCGCCGCGCGCAATGCCGCCGCGCTTTCCACATTCACCACCGGCAGGGACGCCAGCCGCGCCTGATACTCCACCAGATCCTCTACCAGCGCGTGCCCCAGTTCCCGCGCCTTCTCCGGCGAAAGCTTCAGTAATGCATCGAAATTATTCATACAGGCCATATTAGCAGCAGCCCACCCGGTTTTCGGGTTGACGCCATCACGAGCAATTCGTAAATTGGTTGCACCGTTTGGGGGAATATGAATTCATTCCATTCCGCTCGCCGCGATTTTCTGCAACTCCTCGGAGGCACCGCAAGCGCAGCCTGGCTCACCGCCAACTGGCCATCGCTCGTTTCCGCCGCTGAACACGCTCATCAAGCCACCAAATCGGAACATCCCGCGCTCGAGGTCTTCACAGCTGACCAGGCCCGCGAAGTCGAAGCCCTTGCCGCCTGCATCATCCCCTCCGATGCAGCCGCAGGCGCGCGCGAAGCCGGCGTCGTCTACTTCATCGATCGCGCCCTGAAAACCTTTTTCAGCGAAGCGTTGCCCGTCTATCAAAAAGGCCTCGAAGCCGTGCAGAAAACTACCGCCGAACATTTCCCCAGCGTCCCGCGCTTCTCAGCCGCAAGCGAAGAACAGAAACTGAAAATCTTCTCGGACATCGTGCAGGAGTCCGAGCGGCCGGAAAGCGGCGCCCGCCGTCTCGCCCCCGGCGCCTCTCCGGATTTCTTCCAGACCCTGCGCATCCATACGATTTTCGGATTTCTCGTCGACCCGGAGGGCGGCGGGAACCGCGACTTTGTTGGCTGGAAAGCCATTGGCCGCGATCCATCCCATAGCTTTTCCGCGCCGTTCGGCTTCTACGACAAGGACTATCCCGGCTGGCAACCCGTCTCCGGCGAAACGGAGAAAAAATGAGCCGGCCCATGGTCACATACAAACCGTCCGATGAAGTGGATTTCGTAATCGTTGGCTCTGGCGCGGCAGGCGGGGTGCTGGCAAAAGAACTTTCCACCAACGGCTTCCGCGTGGTCGTCCTCGAGCAGGGCGAATATCTCCGTGAAAAAGATTTCACCCACGACGAAACGAAAATCTTTATCCAAAGCCTGCTCACCAACAAGGTCAACACCCATCCCATCACCTTTCGCAAATCGGCGGACGAAACCGCCCGGAAACAGCAGTCCGTTCTCTATGGCAGTTGCGTCGGCGGCAGCAGCGTCCACTTCACCGCCAACTTCTGGCGCTTCCACGAAATCGATTTCAAGGAACACAGCAAGGTCGGCGACATTCCAGGCGCAAACTTTGCCGACTGGCCGATCAGCTACGCCGACCTCGAGCCCTACTACACCAAGGTTGAGTGGGAAGTTGGCGTCTCTGGCCTCGCGGGCTCCAGCCCGTTCGACCCGCCGCGCTCCAAGCCCTACCCGATGCCCCCGCTTCCCGTGAAGGGAAACGGCGTCATCTTCGAACGTGGTTGCCGCAAGCTCGGCTATCACGCGTATCCCGCGCCCTTGGCGATTCTGTCCAAGCCCCGCGCCGGCCGCGCCGCCTGCATGAATTGCGGCTTCTGCCTCGGCTTCGGTTGCGAAGTCGGCGCGAAGTCCACTTCGCTCTCCAGCGTAATTCCCATGGCCGAAAAAACCGGCCGTTGCGAAATTCGCCCCAACTGTTACGTCAGCCACATCGAGACCGACAAGAATGGCCGCGTGGTCGGCGCGGCCTATTTCGATGCCCAGCGCAACACCCACCTGCAAAAAGCCAAAGCCGTGATTCTTGCCGCCAACGGCGCCGAAACTCCGCGGCTTCTGCTGCTCTCCGCGTCCAACCAGTTTCCCGCCGGCCTCGCGAATTCCAGCGGCTACGTCGGCAAGAATTTCATGCCCAACAGCAGCGCGCTCGCCTACGGCACTTTCGACGAGCAGCTGAACGATTACAAGGGCCCTGCTGTCAGCCGCATCATGCACGATTTTTATGAACTCGATCCGAAGCTCGGCCTCTACGGCGGCGGCGGGCTGGATGCACGCTTCGACTTCACACCCATCAGTTTCGCGCTAAACGGGCTTGATCCGGACACCCCAAAATGGGGCACTGGTTTCAAACAAGCGCTTGCCCACAATTTCACGCGCACGATGCAGATTTTCTGCCACGGCACTTCGCTCCCCGTCGAATCCAACTGCTTTTCCCTCGATCCGGACGTGAAAGACGCATGGGGACTTCCCGCCCTGCGCATGACGTTCCGGGATCACCCGAATGATTTGAAAATGATGGAATGGATGAGAGAGCGCGCCATGGAAATTCTTGACGCCGCGGGCGCGAAAACCAAATGGAGTTATCCGGTCCAGGAGCAACAGTTTGCCGTGCACCTGCTCGGCACCTGCCGCATGGGCGATGATCCCAAAAAATCGGTAATCAACGCCGACCATCGAACCCACGACGTCAAAAACCTTTTTCTCTGTGACGGCAGCAGCCTGGTCACCTCCGGCCGCGGCCAGCCGACCATGACCATCCAGGCCTTGGCCTACCGCGCGGCAGACCGCATCACCGCTCTCGCCAAGCGCGGCGAAATGTCCGCATAATTTCCCGGGGGATTCCGAGCCCCTGATCCGCCACCTTCCGATGGCCCCGCGTAAAGTTGCCGAGCCCAAGCCTTTATAAGGCCCGACTTCCGAGGCGGGCCGTTCTTCTATTTTTCTGCACACTTTCCAGAATCTAGAAACTCCTGCACAATCAATCCCTGCCCAATGCATAGGAGCTTAAGAATGAGATCTGTTTCCCCGGCGCAAGCTTGCACAGCAGCTATCCTGCTGCTCGTTGGCCTTCTCACGAACCCGCGCTTAACTCCAGCCCAGGAACAGCCGCCTGTGCCCAAGACCGCCGCCCAGCAATTCAAAAACATTCAAGTCCTTAAAGACATTCCCGCCGACCAGCTTATCCCCACCATGCAATTCATTGTCGGCGCCCTGGGCGTCGACTGCGAGTTCTGCCACGTCGAACACGACAGGGACAAAGACGACAAAAAAGAAAAGCAGCCTGGCGGAAAATGATTGAGATGGAACTCGCTATCAACAAATCCCATTTCAAGAACGAAATCGAGGTCACCTGCTACACCTGCCATCGCGGCTCACCGCATCCCGTCGGCGTTCCTATCCTCACCATTAGCACTGGAAAAGCACCCGAGCACCACGAAATCAGCGCCCAGGAAAGCCTTCCGACCGCCGAGCGGATTCTCGAAAAATACCTCGCTGCAGCAGGCGGCGCCGAAGCTCTCCACAAAATCAAAACTCGCGTGCAAAAGGGAACTGTCGACACCGGCGGAGAGCAATATCCAATCGAAATTTATTCCGAAGGCCCGGAGAAGCGCCTTTCCATTTCTCACGCATCTTTCGGCCAAAGCGTTACCGCGTTCAACGGACAGGCCGGCTGGCTAAGCACTCCGCGAGGCGTCCACCCGATGAATTCAAGCGAGCGGCAATCTTCCCGCATCGACGCGCAACTATATTTCCCCGTCCAACTCCGTGAGCTTTATCAGGAGTTCAAAGTCCTTCCCGGGGAAACCATCGACGGCCACGCCACGTTTCTGGTTACGGCAAGCGGCGTTTCCACTCCTCCGTTGCGCCTATTCTTTGACCAGCAGAGTGGCCTGCTGCTGCGTCTCGTCCGTTACACAGAAACGCCGCTCGGCCGCAATCCACTCGAAGTCGACTACGCCGATTATCGGGATGCCAGCGGCGTCAAGATCCCCTATCAGTGGACGCTAACTCGCACCAACGGCAGCTTCACCATCCGCATCACCTCCGTCCAGCAAAACATCCCCATCGACGAGAAACTCTTCGTCTTGCCTCCAAACCCCGAAGTTCCCCACCCTTAGAATTCTTCACGCAAAAAAAACAGGGCTGAAGCTTTCTTCGACCCTGTTGCAGCGTCTTCCCGCTGCCTTCCACTGTTCACGGTGATCCCGACCCCGCACAGCCGGAGCGGCGCGCGAGGTTTCGCGCACACACGCACTCGTTCGTGATTCCCGCTGATTGGATGAACTGGTTTACGCCGGAGTTGTGCTGACTTGCTGTTGTGCGGGAACCAGCGGCGGCGCTGACAACCGAAAAATGTTTCGCTATTGAAAAGCATTCCTCAATCCGCGCTACTCTTTCTTTTTCTCGCCCGCTTCCGCCCCTTTCGCGCCCTCAGCTTTTCCAGCTTCCTTGCCAATCTTTTCCCCGCCGCCCTCTCCCTCGGCTTTTCCTCCACTCTCGGCCTCGGGAGCTGGCTTTTTTTCTAGATACTGCACGATCAGGGAGATGCGTCGGTTCGACGGATCCAGCGGCGTATCCGGTTTCCGCAATCGCTGATCCGCAAATCCCCGCACTTGCGTCACCTGGCCGGCGCCGATTCCGTTCTGCTGCATCAACCGCCTCGCCGCATTAGCGCGGTCTGCTGACAGTTCCCAATTTCCGTACGCGGCTCCCGCCGGGTATGGTTTCGAATCCGTGTGCCCCTCCATCGCGATGTGGTTCGGCAGTTTGCCAAGCTCCTGCGCCAGCAGTTTCAGCAGGTCGCTTCCGTCCCCGCTCATCCTCGCGCTTCCAGTATCAAAAAACGTGCCGACCGCCGATTCCGTCAATTCAATGCGGAGGCCTTCGTTGGTCACTGTCATGTCGATATGATTTTCAAGCTTGTCGAATTTGGGGACTTCGCGGATGGATTTCTGCAACTGCTCTTTCAGCTGCTCCATGTTGTCTTTGGTCACCACGAAATTGTCGCCAGCGCCAGCATATCGGTGCCGACCATCTTCGAAGTTCCGGTCGGGTCCTTGAAATATCCTCCCACCGCTTTCTGGATTTTGACGCTACTGTTCAGCAGCCACAGCACGATAAACAACGCCATCATCGCGGTTACGAAATCCGCATAAGCCACCTTCCACGCGCCGCCGTGGTGGCCGCTGTGGCTCACTTTTTTCTTGATGATGATTGGTGGAGGTCCAGGCATGGTTTCGCTTACGCTGCCGGCGGTGCCGCTTCGCTACCCTTGTCCTTGATGTATTTTTCCGTGTCCTGGAATGACGGCCGCACGTTGCCCGGAATTGCCCGCCGCCCGAACTCCACCGCAATCGTCGGCGGCGAACCCTTCATAAAGCTCACGATGATCACCCGCAACACCTGATAGTAGGCGTGCTCCTCTTCCGTCGCCTTCAGCATATTCGCCGCAATCGGTCCCAGGAATCCGTAGCACAGCAGAATGCCCAGGAACGTTCCTACCAGT
>Ga0179587_10001084_pt1 | contig 12005 bp, 8 predicted proteins | sample CZODoug2_1_08_16_FD_185932 | JGI IMG/M metagenome (GOLD analysis project Ga0179587, IMG submission 185932) | Vadose zone soil fungal communities from Angelo Coast Range Reserve, California, USA - CZODoug2_1_08_16fungal | ecosystem: Environmental > Terrestrial > Soil > Vadose zone | place: USA...
AATGCGGCAATCGCTATTAGGAAACACGGCCCGCAAAAGAATGCTGCCGGTACTGCGGTCGAGCCGGTTGTCGAAGGACTCGACGTACCCCTGATGAGGAAAGTCCTTTTCGTCAGCAAGCTGAAGTTCAATCGGCGTCCGGCCATCGCCGTTGGTTTCGATTTTTCCGGAATGCGCGAGCGCGTTGAATTTCAGGAGGGTGTCCTCATCGATGTCGGCATACACGTAAACGGGATCCACCGAAACAATGGTCGTAAGCAGGGTGGTCGCTCCGGAAACGCCGCTGACGTAATTGCCCTCGGTCAAGAGTGCGCGGCTGACCCGTCCGTCAATCGGCGAGCGGACCTGGGTGTATTCGAGATCGAGCTTGGCGTAGTCACGGGCCGCCTCCGCCGCGAGCAGGGACGCTTTCGCCTCCTGGAATCGCGCCACCCGCGCATCAGCTTCCTCGGTGGAAATGGCTTTATTTTCCAGAAGTTGCGGCGTGCGGTCGGCTTCGCGCCGGGAGTTTTCCAATTGCACTTTGGCCCGCTCGGATTCCGCCTCAAGGCGGTCGAAGTCGGCCTGGTGCCAGCGCGGATCGATGACGAAGAGCACATCGCCCTTCTTCACCAACTGCCCCGATTGGAAGCGCACTTCCTGGATGTAACCGGAAACACGGGGGCGCACCTCCACTGATTCCACCGGCTCGGTCCGCCCGGTGAATTCATCCCATTCGACAAGTTCCTTTTGCAGCACCGGCGCCACGGTGACCGAGGGCGGCGGGGGTTGCTGCCGCGCGGAGCTTCGGCCGCAACCGGTGAACATAATGGCAACCGCGCCAGCCACGACCAACGCCGCGATCCGTGGAAAAATAATTTTGAACTTCATAATGAGTTTAGTTTTTTACAATTTTTCAATCTAGCCTGCCAAAACGAATTTCGCCAACTCGTTATGTCCTGACCGAGAGCGCTGGATTCGCGCGGCGTATTGAGCGCTGATGAGATGACCAGGCCGCCACCGCTTGAGCTTTCTCCACCGCGAGATCCGGAAAAACGAGCTGCGGATATGCTGTTTGCCAGGCCAACGCTTCGGCCTCGTTCAAGGCGAGGCGGAGCAGTTGTTCGTGGGTCTCATACCGTTCCTGGAATTCAGCCAGGATGCGGTCTTTCGTTTCTTTGATCTGCGCGATGAGTTTCTGGCAGGAAGCCAGGCACAAATCAGCGAGATTTCGATTGGGAGTGGTTTCGGGATTATTCGTTTTCATAACAAGTATTTTCACTAGTTGTCTATTTAGTCAAATTAACGGGCAAATTTCAAGCAGGCACGGTCCTGGCCGGTTTGATTCCGAGGAGTTCGCAAGTGCCGGCGAAAGCGCCGCGGACAATCTCCAGTTTGTTTTGGATGCGCGCTTCGGTGAGCTGGCCCTGATAGTAGGAAAAGAGCGTTCGCGCCTTGGCGGCGGCGTCCGGCACATCAATCAGCCCGGCGGCGTGGGCATCGCGTATGGCAGACTCAAGATATTTGCGTTTTTGATCGAGCATTTCGGTCACCTTTTTTTGGAGGTGATCTTCCTGAGTGCTGATTTCGCAGCCCAGGCAAAACATCGGACAACCGAGCACACTTCCGAATTTATCCTTCATTTCCGCCTGAATCGTGTAATTATAATCGCAGTATTTGCGAAGCCGTTCCAGTGGCGGAACCGTCGGAGAAAAAATGGGATCCAGTTCGGCGCGATGATGCCGCCAAGCTTCATCAAGGGCCGCCACAGCCAGGTTGGCCTTGGAGTCGAAGAAATAATAGAAACTGCCCTTTTTGACACCGGCCTTTTCACAGATATGATCGATGGTCGTGCTGCCATAGGACGCGGTCCAGAGCAGTTCGACGACCGCTTCCATCAATCTTTTTTTGGCATCACTCGGACGGCCCATACTGTTTTTCTTTCGCTTTCCGATCCAGAATCATTCTGAATCTTGACCTCAGATTATCATATTAGACTAAACAGTCAACTACTATTTTCGGATTTTTGTCTTTTTTCTGATTTGGGACATTTTGCGATGTAAGCAGCGACCGGGTAGCGCATGACTAAGGGCCACCGTAAAACGTTCAATAACCTTGCGCTGGAAGCATTTGCATCAAACCCGCGGCAGGGGTAATACCAATGCTTATTGCTTTGAGATCGGCGCTATCTGCCCGGTGCGGGGAAGTTTCTTTTGCGAAAATTTGTTCGCCCGTGAACAGCCTACGCAGCAATTCCCGCACGTCAGAACCGCACCGCGGCCGGGAATAGCGGCATTTCGGGGCCGGGATATCAAATATCTCCGAGCCGCCCGGTGGAATCGCCAAACCGTTCCACCTTCAACAGATGCATTTGATCCGCCATACTGACGAACAGATTCGTCGGGGGTTTCGAGCCGCATTCGGGGTAGCGGCCTGGATGAAACCGTCGGCATCGCGTTGTCCGTGCCAGCAATCGTCAATTCCGATTTTACCGCCGCCTACATTTTCATTTTTCAGACGAGATAACGCCCGTCAGGGATTCAAAGCGGCGGCTTTGACGACGGGGACGGGGCCAAAAATCCGATCCAGCCCCGCCCCGATTTCGGGATTTTTGGCGGTGAGATTCCAGATCATGCCACTCCGATAATTTTCAATGGCCAGCAGCATCGGACCGACATTCACGCCCATGGTCATGTTATTGACCCATGGCCCATTCAGAAAATTGGCGAAGTGAATGCGCGGATTTCCGGTTTTGTCGTAAACGTGCTCGATGTAGTGCGGGTCGAGACTGTAGGCATCGCCAAAGCCCAAAAGCGGACTCCACAGGTTTGGTATTTCAAAATCACGCCGGAGCGCGGCGATGGCGGCCGGGGGAAGGAAATTGATTGAGCCTGCCGCGCCGTAAACGGCAATCGTCCCGAGATGGAGCGGTCTGGTGCCAAAGCGGATGTTTTCCTCGGTCGGCAACGCGCCGAAGACGCAGTATTCACTGGGCGTGGGGTAGCCGGGTGCAACGAGACTGTCACAGGCGGTCAAACCCCAGGCATTTTCGCCGTAGGTCGCATAAAAATCATTCGAGCCGCCAACGGCGGGGCCGGCGTGGTCAATGCAAAACTGGCGGTTGGCGATGACAGCGAACTGGTTGTTTTGCCAGAGGTTGCGGGCGTCGGAGGGATGGTGGTCAGAGCCGCGGCGGCGCAAATCAACCCAGCAGTCGAGGAAGAAATAATTGAAGAGCGAGCCCTGCCATGAGGCCAGAATCCTGTTTGTGTTTGCCGGCGGGTAGCTGCCGCTGACGCGGTTGCGGGCGAGGTAGGTTTCAAATTTGACCGGATGCCTTTTTGAGCCGAGCGCAAGCAGGTCCATCATGAGCGCCTCATCCGTCTGACCATCCACGTGGCCGAGAAATGTTCCGGCTTCAGCCGGGCCCGGTTCCCAGGCGAGAAAGAAACGCTTCGAATTCGTTCCCGGGGAACGATCGACCAGCCAGTCCCATTCGACGCGGTCGAATAGTTGCCGGCTCAAGGCCTGGATTTTCAGATTCGACGCAAAGTATTCCTGACAGGTCAGCACACCGTTCATGAGCAACATCGTGTCGTAGGGAGACAGTTCCACGTTTTCGCCTTTGCGCGTGCCGATGTTTGCCGTGAGAAAATGATAATAAAAACCGCGGTAACCGGCCCGGTTTTTTCCAGGCTCCGGTCCCGCGGGCAGGCGGTTCAGATTCTGCAAAATGCGGACAACGCGGTTTTCCAGTTCAGATTTGTCCGCCCAACCGCGCTGGTGGCCGATGCAGTACGCGGCCAGTTGAAAGCCAATCGCGCCCACGCTCACTGTTTCAGAAAAGCTGGAACGGTCCAGCGCGAAGCCCAGGTCGTCCCTGAACCTCAGGAAATAGGCAAACCCGCGCTGGGAAACGAGATCAAGCATCGCGTCATCGCTCAAATGAGCCACATCACAGGGCGGTTCGTCCGTGGCAAAAGCCAGGTCATCCAAAAAAAAATAGTTCGTGCGGTGGGCGTTTTCCCAATCCTCGATGACAAAGAGAACCTCCTTCATCTGCGAAAGGTCGTTGGTTCCGAGGTCGCTGATGGGAAAATCAAAGCGGGTCCAGTTGGTTTGGTTGGAAATGGAAAACTTCCGGCTGCCGACCAGGCCATGCACGCTTTTGAACTCGACCTTTACGGTGTGGTTGAAATCGCCAACGCCGTTGCCCCTGGCCCAAAAGCTGAAATTTGTGACATGAACGTTTTCAACCCGCGAGGGGTTGCCCGGACTGTTGCACAGCCCATCGTAAACGTTGGTGAAGTTGAGGGTTTGGTTCCGAAATTCGTCCTTGCCGATCACCGAATTCCAAATGCCGCAAAAACCGGATGGCAGAGAGTAGTCAATCCGCAGCGAGGCACCGTTCGTGCCGTGAAACACGGCCGTGTCAAATGACGTGGCAATGCCGGCCCCTTTTTCAGCGAAGGCGCCGCTGTCGCCGGAGAAATTGTTGAAGGCGCCCTGGCTGTTAAAGTCCGCGAAGTCAAGTTCGGTGACGGGATTTTGCGCCAGGAGCGCGGGGGGCGCGGCCAAAAGCCAGACAGCCGCAAAAAAATGCAAATACAACCCGCCAAGCCGAACCCCGGCGGACCGTTTGCCGACAGCCACCGGTCGCCGCAGGAATTTGAAGTAGTTCCAATCAGACTGTGTCATTTTTCAGTTTGCGTTCACATTTTCAACTACATTAGACGTTTCAGCAACTCCTTAAACAGATTGCGCGCCAGTTTGATTCAAATTTCACGATCAGCCATCATCCAACAGTGCCAGGATGGCGGTTAATGAAGCGTGATTAAGGGACGCGGAGTGCCGCGCATGGAGTGTATGCCATTTTGGGGGGTATCACCCTTTCAGAGCCGATGATTCATGGCGGAAAAGGAGATTTCAGGTTGGACAGCCTTTGTCCAACCACCGATGTATGATGGGCGGGTTGGGGCGTAATAAATACGTAAAGACGCCAAGGAGATCATGACTATGAATCGGATCAAAAAAAATCGGATGACTGCTCGGTGCACACCCGTTCTCCGTAGGAACACTGCGGACGATGGAAGGTTGCGGACTGATGAAGGAATCAGAAGTGTTACGGATGCTGCGGAAAGTGTCCCTGCCATGCGGGTTCGGGTTTTGGCGGCGGTTTATCAGGTGTGGGATTGCCCCGAAGGAATGGACAGATGCTGTACGCTTTGAGAGCACCGTTATGAAACATCTAAAGAGTCGGAAACATCATTCCAAGGCCTTCCGCAAGGAGGCGGTGGAGTTGTTGCTCACCGGACGGACCCTGCGCGAACTGGCCGAGGAACTCCACGTTGGCGTTTCCACGCTCTAGGAGTGGAAGCAGGCGTATCTGGCCGAACTGGACCAAATTCGTCACGGTGTTCCATCGTAAACCCGGATATAATCCACCTGCATTTCACCGGGGAAAACGGTGTTTGTGTCGGGACTGCCAGCGTAGGTGCCGCCGACAGCCAGGTTAAGGATGATGTAAAAGGGCTGGTCGAAAGGGGCCGGGTATGGGGCATTCGCCGTGGACCAATTGGTTTGCGTTTCATAAAGCTGGCCGTCCACCGACCAGTTGATTGAATTGGTTGTCCACTCCAAAATGTAATTATGGAAATTATCGGCTCCCTCATTTTGGGGAAAAGTAAAAATCTCCGTGGATTGAAGATGATCACCATTTGTTTCCGCGTAATGGATGGTCCCCTGCACCACCGCCGGATAATTCCCCCGGTTTTCCATCACATCAATCTCGCCACAGGCGGGCCAGCGGCCGTACGGCGAATGTTCGGGCATCAGCCAAAGCGCGGGCCAGTAACCCTTGCCGTGGGGAACTTTGGCGCGGAACTCGAAACGTCCGTATTTTTTTGAGAAAAGCCCCTCACCCTTGATCCGCGCCGAGGTGTATGAGAACCCATTGGTGGATTCGTGGCGCGCCACAATGTGAAGGACGCCATTGCTGACGCAGGCATTATCGGGACGACCCGTGTAATACTCCAATTCATGATTGCCCCAACCGTTATGATTGCCCGTCTCGAACTTCCAATGATTGGTGTCAATCGAAGTGCCGTTAAATTCGTCGCTCCAGACAAGCTTCCAATCACCGTAGGTGGTGAAAGTCCCGGCAAGAATGGCCGCTCCACCAATCAAAGCGCGCAGTTGCCTGCCGTAAATCAATGAATTCAAGGGCCTGGACATTCGTTATGGAGTCGATTCTATAACCTCGCGACTTTTAACGCAAGCCGGCATCCGCCATCCCTGGTTTCAACCGCTGCCATGCTACGGCGAGGCCAGCCTGAAAAAGACACTGGCGCTGTTCGGGTCGGGACTTATGACCACCGGATTCGTTGCGCTGGAATCAACCCAGTTTCCGTCCGTCAAAGAATTTGTCTGCGTCTGCAGATGGCAGACGATATTCGACGGCCAGGTCAATACCGCGTTGCCATTGGATAAAGCCGCGGAAATCAGGAGCGGCGCTGTTTGCTCATAAATGCGCACATAATCCACCTGCATTTCAGCGGGAAAAACAGTGCCCGCATTGATCTGGCTGATGGTGGGATTACCAAGGTATTGGCCCCCCACAGCCAGATTCATGAGGAAAAAGAAAGGCGCGTTGAAAGGCGCCTGACTACTCTGGGTTTCATAAAGTTGACCGTCCACGAACCATTGGATTGAATTGGGCTCCCAATCCAACATATAAGTGTGGAAATTGGTTATCGAATCTCCCCCGGTAAAAAAGTACTTGCCCGTTGGGCCGCCCGCGTTGGAATGGAGGCTTCCTTGCACAAAAGTTGGGTCTGCTCCATTGTTTTCCACGACATCAATCTCTCCGCAACTCGGCCAGCCGACAGAACTGATATTGGTTCCCATCATCCAGAGAGCCGGCCACATGCCCACTCCGGCAGGCGTTTTGGCCCGCCAAACAAAACGTCCATAGGTTGGTGTTGCGTAAAGGCCTTGCGTCTTCATTCGGGCGGAAGTGTAGCTAAATCCGTTGATGGATTCTTGCTGCGCAACGATGTGCAGCAAACCGCCACTGATGTAAGCGTTGTTTGTCCGGCTGGTGTAATATTCAAGCTCACTATTACCCCAGCCGCCATTATTTCCGGTTTCAAACGTCCAAATGCTCTGGTCGATGGAAGCGCCATTGAATTCGTCATCCCAAACAATGTTCCATTGAGGATTGGGGGGAGGAGGCCCGACTGTTCCGTCATTTAGCGTGAGGTCATCGAAATACATCGAGCCGTTGGCATTGTCCGGCCCCTGCGCAAAAACGGTCTGGTATCGGACATAAGCCGTGCCCGCCGGCGCCACCAAATTGGTGACCGTGTTGGTAACCGTTCCGGGAAGCAGGATCATTTTCGTGGGGTTCGTAAAGGAGCACTGGTTGGTTATCTGCAAATCGAACCAGGTGTCCAACCCGCCGCGGCTGGCTATATTGGCGCCGTTCACAACATCCGACCGGTAGAGAGCCAGGGCATTTTTTGACGCGTCGCGAAAACTCACTTCAAGCCAGATCAAGTCCTGCCCGTGAATGCCGCCGCCATCAGTGGAAAGCGAGAAAGCCCAGCCGTCAGCCGTGTATGCCGCCCCTGGAGTCGAGGGAATGTCCTGATAAATACCGGTGTAATTACTTGCGCCGCTGAACTGGCCGTAAACCTTGTAATAGTCGGCACCGCCATGGGGACTGCCGCCGGACTGGACGAGATTATTGGCTCCGAAGGTTGTCCAGCCCGTAAAGTCGGACGTCTCAAATCCCGGATTGGTCAGGATGTTGGCCGCGTGCACTTGTCCGGCAAATAAAAGTGCGGCAATATATGCGAAATCGCGGACGATTCCCGATGGGAGAGCGGCGAAGGAAATCCTGACCCGAACTTTATCAAGAGTCATACAATGCGTCGTTAAAAGGAAGATTCTCTCTGTTCAAGCCAGGCGTTATCGGTAGAAGTCGGATCGCTGGCAAAGCTCGATCCGCCCACAGTTGGTGGATGCAGAACATATTTGTCCGTCCACCGCTTGATTTCCGAATGCCCATCGGCGAACGAAAGATCGCCCCGATTGCCGTGACGCGTTGCCGAAGCGTTGATCCAGTAATTGGGCAAGCCTGGACTGCCAGCAAAGTATGCATCGTCAATGGATTTTTCGTTCTCGTCCATGAGAACAAAAGTCATGGACGGTCCGCCGACTCCGGTAAAGTAAGAACACATTTGTAAAACACAGAAGCCACCCGATTTATCATCGGGTGGCTTCTGTTAAGCCTCAAACCAATCAATTATTTCCGACGACGAATCAGCGACAGAAAGGCCGCACCACCCAACCCTGCCAGGGCGAGCGTCGAAGGCTCCGGCGCCGGGGTAACGACTATGTTGCCGAATTGTCCAACATCTGTGGACCAAACATCAGGTCCGATGATCTCGAAGCCATATTGAACATGGCGGGTGGGGTCGTTGACGGTGGTGAGACTGATGTCGAACACTCCATTCACCAACGGCGCGGTTACGGTCACCGACGACGAATAGTCCGGAGCGAAATCCTTGATGAATGCCACGCCGGTCCAACCTTCTCCAAGTGAGTTGACCGGCCCATTTGCCAGGGTATCGGATACCACATTGCCAGTAAAATTCAGTGATGTGCCCACGTGCGTGCCGGTCGTCTCGTTATACAGGTTGGCGTCCATGATCTTGTTGCCAGTCGCTCCCGGTCCGCCTCCCGGAGTATACCAATAAGAGTTCGGATCGTTAATTTGGTTCGGTCCCAGCGTGAGGGTGGTGCCGCTAAAAGAGGACGTCAAATCAGAAAGTGCCCAACCTTGTCCGAACTGATAGGCTCCCGCTGCCGACGCGCCATATCCCGGTGTGCCGGTGATGTTGAAAACATTCATGAAGCCAGAGGTCAAGGTGCCGGGATCTACAGTGACAGTCTGTGCGTTGAGATTGACAATTGCACCGAGAGCGGTGCAGACGAGTAGGGTTTTTATCGGTGTTTTCATCTTTTGTTCTTGATGGTTCAGAGTTTGTTTGTCGGCACTCTGAATTGATACATATTTTTTACTTCTGAAATGTGCTGTTGTACTATTTTCTATTATAATGATTTGCCTGTGTCAAGAATTTTTCGGCAAAATAAAGTGACAAGATTTAGCATGACGTGCCGGTTTCTGGATGGGGCATTTTTGATTGTTCAACGTGTATTCCGTTTTAGCAAAGAGGCTTACAATTGATATTGTTCCAAAAGAAACGAGTCAAAAAACAGTTCTTGCAAAATCCGACCCTCTGTCGCGAATCTGGAACTGGAAGGCTCGTCGAATTCTTCAATCTTGCGGCCAATTCGTATCAATCGGATGGAGAGTTATCACCTGCTTGCTTCACACCGTTTTGCGGCTTGACCCTGCGAACACTTCCGCACAACAACAAATTGTCTCCATCGAGGCCGCGTTGCACGAAAATCATTGATGTTTTAACATACGAATTGATCTGAACGGTAAAACAGAGGCTACGGGGAGAACGCCCCGGTTTGCGCCGACAGTCGGAGCTTGGCGGATTCTTGGCGGACGTGCAGACTCGGACATAATCAGTTATTTCGGCATTTTATTTTACGTTATGAAACTGGCGTCCGGACAAGCCGGGGTTGGTGCGCGGGAAACAGCCGGCAGCATGATCGTGTTGCTGGTTTTCCTCCTTGCCGGTTGCTTGCATTTGCAAGGCAAGGACCTTCCGCCTCAGGAATTGCGGACGGCTGAACAGATCCGGCAGTTAACCCCGGAACAGGCGGCGCGCCGGTATCCGGTGCGGCTGCGGGGAGTGGTAACCTACTTCGACCAGGCCCATTATTTCCGCTTCATGCAGGATGACACGGCGGGCATTTATTTCTTTTTGGGCGACGGCCCGGACAATCCGCCCCTGGCCGCGGGACAATTGATCGAACTGGAGGGGGAAGTGAGCGCCGGTGAGTTCGCGCCGATAGTGACGCCGTCGCGGATTCAAATTCTGGGCGCGGGGACATTCCCGGCAACCAAGCCGGCCACTTTCGAGCAACTGGCGAGCGGACAGGAGGACAGCCAGTTTGTGGAAGTCCACGGCATTGTTCGTGCCGTGGATTTTGAAAAAGACAGCCGGTATTTTTTGATTGAGATTGCGACGGGCGGGGGGCGGTTGACGGCTTACGCGAGAAAATTGCCGGTGGCGCAGAGCGGCGATCTGGTGGACAGCACGGTCACCGTTCGCGGGGTTTGCGTCACGCGCTTCAACCGCCAGCGCCAGTTGTTTGGCATTCGCCTTCTGGTTCCACGCCCAACGGACCTGGTGGTTGATGCGGCAGAGGTGCGGGATCCGTTTGCAGTTCCGGCGCAACCGATAGAGAAACTGCTGCAATTCACACCGCAGGGCCCGTATGGCCATTGGGTCAAGGTTGTTGGCACGGTCATTTACCGACAGGATGACAACACTTTGTATATCCAGGACCAGACTGAGGGGCTTTTTGTCGAAACCAAGCAAGCGGGCCCGCTGCTGGTTGGCGACAAGGTGGAAGTTTTGGGATTTCCCGCCAAGGGGGAATATACGCCGATGTTGCAAGACTCGGTGTTTCGAAAAATCGGGCCGGGAGCCTTGCCCAAACCGGAGCAAATCAATACCGACGAAGCTTTGAAGGGAATTTACGACTGCCACCTCGTGCGCATTGAGGCGACGCTGCTGGACCGGGCGCGGCACAGCAGTGAACAATTTCTGGTGCTTCAAACGGCCAGCGGCTTTATTTTTCACGCGTATCTTGAGCGCAAAAACGACGGGACGGACTTCGCTTATTTGCAAAACGGCAGCAAGGTGGCGATAACAGGAGTTTGCCTGATCGAAACCGGCAGCGACTGGTCGGCGGGGGAAAACTGGCGCGCCAAATCATTCCGCATATTGATGCGGTCGGAGGCCGACATTTTTATTCTCAAAAGATCGCCATGGTGGAACCTGCAAAAACTCTTGTGGGCAATCGGAATTCTTGGCGTGACGGCGCTGGCGGCGTTCACATCGGTGGTCGTTCTGCGTCGCCGCGTTCACGAACAAACCAGAATCATCCGCCAAAAACTTCAGACCGAAGCCGCTTTGAAGGAAAGTTACGAAGACCTGTTTGAAAACGCCAATGACATGGTATTCACCAACGATTTAAACGGCCGCATCACGTCCATCAACAAGACCGGCGAACAGGTGTTGCAACGTCCCCGGAATGAAATTGTATCCAAAAGGCTCGTGGAGTTTGTCGTGGAAGAACAACGCGCCGCCGCGGAGCAGTGGCTTAACCAGATGGTCAAGCGAGTGGAAATTCCCCCGGCCGAATGGGATTTTACCAGTGGAACGGGGCAACGTGTTCGATTGGAAATCGGCGCGCGCGTAATCGGGCAGGAAGGCAAACAAGTCGAGGTCGAGGGCATCGCGCGCGACGTTACCGAGCGGAAGCGCCTGGAAAAGGAGATTCTGGAAATCAGCAACCGGGAACAGCGGCGCATCGGGCATGATCTGCATGACGGCGTCTGCCAGCAACTGGCCGGAGTCGCCTACCGGATTGACATTCTGGCCGACCAGCTCCAGGAAAAGAGCATGGCGGAATCTTCGGAGGCGGAAAGGGTCGGCATTCTAATTAATGAAGCAATAACCCAGACACGTGGCGTGGCCCGGGGGCTGTTTCCCGTTCAATTGGAAGAAAACGGTTTGATATGGGCGCTGGAAGACCTGGCTGCCCATGCCAGCAATTTATTCCGAATCAAATGCGATTTTTCATGCAAAAAACCGTTTCCGACATTGGAAAAAGAGGCGGCGTTGCATTTATATTACATCGTGCGAGAAGCCGTATTGAATGCCGCCAAGCACGGGAAAGCCGCGCAAATCATCATTTCCCTGACGCGCAATGGCGACCGTCTCGTGTTGGCCATACAGGACGACGGGTCGGGTTTTGAATTGTCCGGGAGCAATCATACCGGGATGGGGATAAGGATTATGCGCTACCGCGCC
>Ga0179587_10001087_pt1 | contig 11999 bp, 16 predicted proteins | sample CZODoug2_1_08_16_FD_185932 | JGI IMG/M metagenome (GOLD analysis project Ga0179587, IMG submission 185932) | Vadose zone soil fungal communities from Angelo Coast Range Reserve, California, USA - CZODoug2_1_08_16fungal | ecosystem: Environmental > Terrestrial > Soil > Vadose zone | place: USA...
AGATGCGTGTGACACGATCGATGATGAGATTGTGCGTCGTGCCATCGAAGGCATCGAAGAGCCACTGGTGTCGATGGGCCGCATTGTGTGCGAAGAGGTTCCTATGATGGACAAAGAGGGCAAAGAGGTCCTAGACAAGCAGGGTAATCCAAAGATGCGACGAGGCTCACAGATTACCGTCAGGAAATACAGTGATACACTCCTGCTAGCGCTTGCCAAGTCCCGTATGCCCAAATATCGCGATAAGCAGAATGTTGAGCTAACAGGCAAGAACGGTGGTCGCATAGAAGTGGATGAGAATATGACGATCACAACCGTGTGGGGCCGTGGTACCGACCCCCGGCCTCGCTACGACAATCCACTGGACGCAGCGACTGCGCAGCCTGTCATCGAAGAGGAGCCGGAGATCCGCGTCGAGTTCGGCAAGGACTCCGACGAGTCTCAGTGAAACAGCCTTGCCTATAGCCAATGGCTCCAGCGTAGCACTTTTGCGCCGTCGGATATGTGCAAACCTAGCACCTGGTGAGTGGACACTCTGCACATAACGTTCCACCCACCGACGAACCTCTGACCTCATTGCAACCCCTGACCTCCTGGAGTTGCATTGCAAGCCCGATGAGAGCGGTCCTATGTGGTCCTATAAAGGGAAAGGATTGATGGAGGTGGACCGGGCTCTTTCTGCTCTTGCCATTTTGCGAGGTCTCCACCCATGCTAAAGCCAACCATGGCTGCATGGGCTTTTTCGGGGCTCATGTCTTGCGTCGCTTGTAGCCATGTCTCTTGAGCTAGACGCCAAGCTTCAGCAGCACCTTGGAACTGTCCCATGTCATTGGAAGTTACAGAGGATGCCATGACTTGTGCCGCTTGTTCTATTGCATCCTCTAGTTGCTTGATAAACTCTTGTTTCTCTATTGCGCCTGAATGCATTATTATGCTCCTAAAGTGATAAGTGGGGCTCAGGTCCCAGACGGTGTACATCACCTGGGTAAAATCCTGAGCCAATTCAGTTTGAAAGGAATTTGACTGCAGTCGAATTGAGTATAGCAAACTTTCAAGGGGTGCCGTCAGATGCGTGCTGTAATCACCGATTCTCAACACCACCCACAGTCCAAGCTTCGCATCGCATCGCCCTTCCTTGCCATCAATGCCTGTTCGCTGCGGTTCATTGCCTTATCGATGAGTTTAAGCTCTTGCATAAAATACAGGGAAAATATTGACAAATTCGCTAGACACTAAGCTAACTTATATGCTATAATACTGCTATGAAAAGAAGTTTGAGAAAACAAAGAGAGTATGGCTAGATGTTCTACTCTCTTTGTTTATGAAACTGGAAAAGAGTATAAAACAAGTCAGTACTCTTTTATGCAGGAACTTGTTGAATGTAGTCTCGTAGAGGTGGCTATGTAAAGCGTCCTGGCTCCAAGTTGAGCGGCAACTCAGCTCAGAGCCTGTGAATAAACGTACGATAGCATAACGAAGGACAAAGATAGTATGACACAGGTAGGCAATAGCTTAGACAGTGACCTTGATTTGAATTCGTATAAGCCTGGTGTTATGAGCCCTGGGAGTGAGCAGGATTCGGTTTCGTAGTAAAAAGCAGTATGAGGCCTACCAGATTCAGGCCATCTGACTACTTTCTCTTCAGTGTCAAACCAGACACCTGGAAGAAGTTCGAATTCCAAATCCATCTTGAGTTTTCTTTGGCGTAGCACGTCATGATGGTTTTTGCCATCAAAGCGTCTAAGCCATTTTTCGTCAAATGTTGCTGGCTTAGCTATGCTTGGGTAGAAGCTGATGTCTATGAGCGATTGATATTCTTCAGTTCCAAACTGATGGTCCTCTGAATAGCTATTATTACTCATCTGCCAACCTCCTTTCAGCAGCATCATAGAAAGTCTTGTCTTGTTCAATACCAATAAACTTGCGACCTAAAGTCTTGGCTACCTTGCCAGTTGTACCTACTCCCATGAAACCATCTAGGACCATATCACCTCTATTGCTGCTTATGCTCATAAAATGACGTATCAAGACTTCTGGTTTTTGAGTGGGATGCAAGACTTCATTCCTCGCATTTTTCAGGCGCTCGTTCCCTCCGCAAATTGAGGTTTGAATAAAGTTTTGCATCTCGTTCTCACCTTGCCAGTTGAACGTATGACCGCCTTCGCCTTTGGTGAAGAAAAGAATGTACTCATTGCTGCTTGTGAAATCTGTCTTAACTTTATTTGTACCTGGATTAGTCTTGTGCCACACGATAGTAGCCTTGACGTGTAAGCCAGCTTTTTCTAAGGCAAATCGGAGGTGTGAGATATAGCTATCTGAAGTGAAGACATAGCCACTTCCTTGCAATCTGAGGACACGTGCCCATGCTGTAGCCCATGCAGAAAACATCTCGATAAAGTCCTCATCCGTATGCTTATCCCACGCTCCAAAGTCCTGTGAGATATTCTTGCGTCCCTTTAGTGCAAATTCATTTTCACGAGAGATGTTATAAGGAGGATCAGTCAGGACAAGATCAACGCTCTCGCCTGCTATTTCCTGTATATTTTCATAGAAATCACCTTCTATGAGCTTGTAGCTGCTCTTTTGCTCCCATTCGTCATAAATAGACTGTATGAGTTTGTCTAACTTAGGGTGTGCTTTGTGCTCTTTATCAGCTTGCCATTCGCTGTCATAAGCGCCGCTGTCTATCTCATCTTTAAACTTGGCGGTATACTTTTCTCCTAGGTTGCCTATCTTCTTCTCTGCATGCGCTTTGATCTCATTGCGTGACTTGTATGACTTGGCAAGTTTGGTGAATGCATTCTTCTCAATTTTGCCAGTTGCTAGTTCCCTGATAAGCTCTACTTGTTGATCTGGAGCAAGGTCTAGTGCGCCTTGCAGTAAATTTTCAGAGAATGTCGCGGTCGCGACATTCGTTGTCGCGACGCCGTTTTCTACCTTTGTCGCGATTCCGTCGAATGTCGCGACAATAATATTCCAGGCAGGCTCGCATATTTTTCTGAGTGAGGCATAATCAACAACTGTTGTCCTCCCCCACCCAAGCATCTTGGCTACATCCGATTGTGTATATTTCTTTTTCCTCTTCTCTGGATCATGCCGAGACAAAATTTAGAGAGGAGGTGGCGCGTAACGCGTCGATTGAAATCTACACGACTGGTGAAGTAGTCGCCGTGCCTATCACCTTGCTAGGCATTAGTGAAGAGCATTTAGTCAGGCCAATTAATTATCAACACGTTGAAGAATTAGTAGAATCGGATGAGGACGAGTGGGAACCTATTGAGTTTCGTCTCTGGCCTCATAATTGGGTGAAACCTCATCCTGATGTCAGATTTCACATCATAAGCGGGAATCATCGTCGGAAAAGCGCAGACGCAAAGGATTTAGAGACCATACGAGGCAAGTATATTAAAGCTGATAGCGAACTAGAGTACATGGCATCCGCTATCCGCACAAATACGCGGCATGGTCTCAACTTTGCAGAGGATGAGAAACGGGCGAATGCTGCCAAACTCAAAGAACTAGGCATGAGTGGAGCCCAGATAGCTAAGCTTTTTGGTGTCCACAAATCGACTGCTAATAACTGGTTGTCAGGTCGAGATACCAATATGAGCAGAAAACAGAAGCAAGAACCGGAGCCTGTACAGGAAACACCCTATGAAGAACTCGTACCACGAGAGACGATTGTGAGTTCTGGCAAGCGCAAAGTAATGAGCTTATTGGTAGATGCGCAAGTTAATGCAGATATTGAAGAAGCAATAATATATGTGCACACGCTTAAACCTGCTCAGCAGGAATTGTTGCATCATCTTGTTGGATGGCTACAGAAAGTGATAGAGGGATAAGGTCATGGCGAAATCAAAACGGATTTTAACCGAGATAGAGAAAGCTGAGAAGAAACGCATAGCCGATGCAAAGGAAAGGGAGAGGGCGCAAATGTCCTTTTCGACTATCCTTTCAACGATGGGACATATTGCTAGAGAAGAGGTCTGCCATGCAACTATTGAGATATGGAGAAGTAAACTCAATGCTTTTAAAGACAGAGGCGAGAAAATAAAGATGAAAGACTTCCTCGTCAATGCAGAGGAGGGAGATCCATTTAACGCACATCGCTATGAAGAATTAGGGAGATGGTTCGTTGAGCAATGGCGTCGATTTAAGCCAGGAGCAACGACTGTGCATGTGCGTGGGTTGCATTATGCCATCTCAGCATTAGCAAGTACCCCTGATGCTGTCTATCTACCAAACGGTACGCTCTACGATAATACTGATCTGCGATGGCAAGATTTGCAAAGAGCAGGCAAGTATGCTCGCTACTTGAAGATGATTGATCCAGAAGCATTTGAAGATCGACGATCAAGGGACCCGATCGTTAAGCCTTTTGAGACGGGGCACAGGTCGCTCTGGGTGACAAACAGCATGTATACTTTTGATGACTTTGATCTGCCAGAGTTCCCATCGTTTCCTGAGTTCCCAGAATTACCAGAGTTCCCCGACCTGCCAAGCTATTGTCTCTCGTTGAAAGGGCAGCAACGTTATCGTCTTGAAGTGTGGATTGAAAAGTCAACTCAAGAGAGCGTTATTGTTCCTGTGTGCACTAAGCACGGGGTCACATTGGTAACAGCACAGGGGGAGATCAGCATATCAGCAATGTGGAAAGCAGTCAAAAGAGCAGCACAATACAGCGAACGGACAACGACTGTAATCCTCTATATCTCAGACTTTGACCCAGCGGGGCAGTCAATGCCAGTGGCTGCAGCTCGCAAGCTTGAATTTCTACGCATGATGAGACGCTCGAATGTCAATATACGACTCTGTCCCATTGCGCTTACCCATGAGCAATGTATTGAGTATCAACTACCCAGGACACCGATAAAGGCCTCCGATGGGAAAAGAGGTGGATTTGAGCATCGTTATGGCGATGGTGCTACAGAATTAGATGCACTAGAGTCATTGCATCCTGGAGAGCTAGCAAAATTGCTAGAGCAGGCAATACTCAGGTTCCGTGATAATACAGTGGAAAGGCGCGTGTGGGATAAGCGGCAAGAGATAAATGCAGAATTGCGTGACATTGCTCGTGAAGTGCACTCTGAGCATGATATGGACGGTTTAGAAGAGGAATATGAAAAAGCAAAAGAAGCACTAGTCGAGATAGTAAACGAGCATTCCAGGTACGAAGATGCTTATAATGAGTTTGAAGAACAGTATGACAGGGATGTAAGAGCTAAATTTGATAAGTGGCATTCAAACTATCTCGAGCTTCTTCAGCATGATGTTGATTCTGCGATGAAGGCCGTTGAAGATGATTTAGAAGAAAAAATGCCAAATGTTGAAGAGTATGAGATACCGGAGGCTGCTGAAGTACCTCTAGATGATAACTGCTTATATGACAGCAATCGTGACTATGTTCCACAGTTAGCTGTTTACAAACAGTTCGCTGGGAAGTTTACACATCTCGTTGAAGATGAAGAGGAAAGCGCCTAGCCTCATCACCGATTTTCCATCGCTTCTCACGAGATCAAGGAATAATCCCTGCCCTCTCATCGAACGTCCATGCTACAATTCTACATAGAAGAGGGCAGGGCAGTGACCACGCTCGGGTGCCGTGCGATTCTAGCGGCACGTGCAGGTCCCGCTTTGGTCGGCGGTTGAATAGCCTGCACAAGCCCGAGCGCCTGCCCTCTCATCGAGTCTCCCCGTGTTACAATGAGCCCAGAGAAGCGCAGGGTAACGCTATCTTGTAGAGGCAAAGCGTTCTCGAGCCGTCCAGGTTTTTTTTGACATTCGGTTCCTGGCACGCTGCAGGTCCGTTCTCTTACGGCTTGAATACTTGTAGCAGCTTGAGTGGGAGCCCTGCGTTCCTCTTCTTCTTCCCCCTGTTATGTACTTCCCACAAATCGAAGCTACCCACACCCTTCACAATCGCGCTACAACGCAAATCTGAGCGTTTCCATGATGGCTATGTTCTGCATCGACTCTTCCCTGAGAGGCTATGAGACGCGTTGCTCATGCGCAGAGACGCACAAAGAGAGAGCCCTGAGCGGAAGAGGCACTCAGGGCTTTTCTGGGGCGTATCTGGGTGTGTACTCTCTTTTTTTATTCTATTTGCTGTTGCAAGGTCAGCAATTGGCAGCAAGCGTAGTTACGAGTGGTTATCCTTGAGCTGATTGAGCAGGGACTCGAATCCAAGATCGCCATCACTCTTGCCTAGCACTTTCTCAATGGTGCCTTGCCCCAGATCGTCGGCCAGGGCAAGGATGACTGCGACCTGCTCTCGCAACTTCTTCATCTGTCCGACCAGGCGCTCGACTTCCGTTCGCTGCTCTCCTGTGAGTTGGTTTGACTTCCATCGGGTCAGTTGCTCATCAAAGAGCCAGAGATCATTCTGCTGTTCAGTAAAGACTTTCTTGACGTGATTGACGGTATAGTCGTCTAGCACGTGTGGCTTCGCCTTAGCTGGTAAGAGTGTCTGATATTGCTCTTGCGCAGCCTTGAGCATGCCATCAATGTGTGTGGCTATCGTGGGGAGCATAGAGATAGGGTGCCATTGTGGTGTTTGTTTAGACATAGTGTATCCTTTCAAGATTTTTACAAGTATGACACGAATGTGCATGGGCTTGAGTTCCGGTGCGACTCAATGACTAGCCCGGAAGTCACTGCAAGGCAAGAACGGAAGTTCGTTGACAATCTTCCTACGGTACTCTACAGTAAGACAGTATGGTACAGCTTTTTACCGTAAAACTGTATGACCTGGAGGGAGCCCTATGAAGACCTATACCTTTACCAGTATCAAGGGAGGCGTGCTCAAGACAACGAACACGGCTAACATTGCCCTTGGCCTTGCGCAGACTGGACGTAGGACGCTTGTGATTGACACTGACCACCAGTGTAATAGCACCTATGCCCTGACAGGTGAGATTACCGAAAAGAAGGAGGGCACATTCTACGAGGTGATGATGAATCGCCGACCAGTGCGAGAGGTGGCTCAGAGGACCCGCTTTGAGAACCTTGATCTTGTAGCGGGTTCGATGTGGCTAAGCAATGCGAATACCACACTGGCTGCGCAGTATGGCAGGGAGAATATTCTGAGAAATGCCTTGGAAGGGATCACTGGTTATCACTATGTGCTCATTGACACGGCACCGAACACCGAGCTGATAACCATAAACTCGTGGGTTGCATCCGATGGCCTGATCATCACTCTCACACCATCGCTACTTGCCATGATCGGAATCCGTATCCTCGAGATCCATCTGGATGAGATCAGACAACAAACCAAGCGACCTTATCCACTCTTTGGTGTGATCATCGGCAGAGACGAGCATACCAAAAATAGCGCGATCAGGATTGAGCAGATACGTGAGTACTTTGGTGAGAAGGTGTTTACCACGGTCATACCCAAGAATGTGAAGGTGGAAGAGGCAACCGATAATGCAGCTCCCATCTATGACTTTGCGCCGGGTAGCACTGGCGCAAAAGCCTATGCGAACTTAGTGCAGGAATTTGTTCTCAGAAGTGAGGCGTCCAGTGGCTAGGCAATCCAAACCAAAAGAAGAAAACCCCTTGCTGGGAAAGAACCTACCTGCGCCGCCTGCGATCTCTGCAGGCCAACCACTTCCAAAGGAGGAACAACCTACCGTGCCAAGCAGTACTTTACAGCAAAACAGCAATGCCGTATCAGACAGTACTATACAGCAAGATACGGTAAAACAGCAAAGCGATAAAGCTGTACAAAGCAGTAATACAGCAAAGAGAGAAAAGATTACCTTCTACTTGGACCCTGAGCAAGCCAATAAGCTCTATGATTTCATGGAGGCCTTCAGGAAGCGAACTGGCGTCAAGATCAACCAGCAAGACATGCTGAGACGGATTGTCGATGTCATAGAGCTTGATGCCGTTTTACCGTAAGGCAGTACTTTACTGCTTTGCCGCAATACTGCATGGGAATAATGAAGAGAGCATGAACGAAAAGGAACTTAAGAAGCTCGCTAGGGCCATAGCCGCTGATATCTTGCAAAGCGCACTCAAAGCAAATGTGCTGCAAATTTCCGACAAATTGCGTGATATGGGACTCAGCGAAGAAGAGAGGCACGTCATTGAGCAGACGATCTATGACATCATCATGCTGCTGAGGCAACAATGAAGAGGCTCAAAAAGATCCGACTGAAGAAGGTCTACCGGACACCTGCAATCAAGTTTAAAGAGCAGCTTTGTAACAGCGATTTTACCTGTTCAGCAAAGACGGAGCAGGTACCGACTATCCATGTAGAAGCGACTGAGCCAATGCCCATTTATAATACACAAAAAGGAGAATAATTAGTTGTCAGACTATAACCAACGCTATCTTAACGGCTTTGAGCTGAAACGAGAGTGGTACTCTACAAAGGAAGTATCAGAGATATTTGGTGTCTCAGTCCCAACAGTGCACGCTTGGATCAAGAGTGGATGCATTAACGGTACCATGCTAGCACCGACATCTAAGAAGGCAAAGACCGACAGAGGACGATACCGGATTTATTCGGACGGGCTGCACGATCTTGAATTGAGACGTGATAGCTTAATCAAGGCATCAATGCGCTATTGGCCACGCCTCATGAAAAAGGTGGGGAAATCCTAGATCACAGGAGCAGGGGAGCGGCACGGGAAAACCGATGGGGTGCGCCGCTCTTCGCTGCTTCTTCTTCGAGTATACCCAGGTGTCTCAGTGAGATCAGTGAGGATCAAGGCAGGGTTATCCACCGATGTGGAAAGAATGTTCAAAAGTGCTATCTCAAGATGACAGGCCAACGAACGTCACTATCACCGCGCTTACTGCCTTTGTATGCAGTTTCATTGTGTAGTATCTCTGCTATGCTTGAGTGTTGCCATTGCTTGCTATTGCTAATAGTAACAGCTATTTCTCTCAAAGATTGCCCTTGTTTATGCAGCTTGAAGATATGACGTACTACCTTAGCCTCTTCTTTATTGACAATAATACCTTTATCCGTCCTCTTATAGCCATATGGTAGTCTACCTCCCTTCTCACCATCCTTTTTACCTCGCTCAGTTAATGCGTCTTTCGTTCGTTGAGAAACTAAATCACGTTCAAACTGAGCAAGTACCGCAAAGATACCTAGCATGAGTTGTCCTTGTGGTGTTGACGTATCAAAGGATTCTTTGCATGATACAAGGGAAACATTGTGTATACGCAGATCTTCAACGAGATTGATGATAATTCTTGCAGTACGCCCTAACCTATCAAGAGATGGAATAATCACTGCCTGTATCTTTCCCTCTGTGATATCTTCTACCAACTGCTTTAACCCTGGTCTTTTACTCACTGGCTTAGTGCCACTGATACCATCATCTTCGTAAAAAATGGGCTCAGGCCATCCTTTGACCTGGGTCATGGCCCTGCAGCGTGTCCTTTGTGCATCCATTCCGAGACCCGATTCGGACTGGTCTTCTGTTGAGACACGGATATATGCTGCAACACTGGTGATCTTGTCTGAGAGGCTTTTTTGTGTCCGATGACTAGCTTTTGCCATGTTTCTGTCCTTTCTGTACGGTAACTGCTCCCTTACTGTACAGTATACCATACCTAAAAGCGCCTTACAAGCCATTTCAGACGATGGAAAGATGAGGTATTTTGCATAGTAGAGCTAGAAATCACACTACAACCCTCATCTGAGCATCTCGCTTTTGAGATGGTAGAGTTTCAATGGCGTCCTGGCTTTTCCCAGCAGACAGAGAAGCCACCACCTGCTACAGAGATCCAGCTCAGTAGACTTGAGCAGCGCCATCGCATCATCGCCGCTACCATAGGGCCATTGTGGTGGAAGGGCAGTGAGCCAAGCCTTGAAAATCACTGACGGCGCTGAGGCGACATTGTAAACAGTGCCATCGAAGAGAAAATAATGCTGTTGGCACTGGCTGTATGGGAAGACTGGTGGATGGCTATGCATTGCGTTCCCGTGACTGCGTATGACTTGCTTGCGCATAGAGTCTCCCTGTACAAAGAGAAATCAAGGCCAGCTGCGAACCCCCGCTGACTGACCTTGATCTACCATGAGGATATCAGATCGGGCCTTGTGGTAGCGGACCCCAGGCAGGGGGCACGTGTGGGAATGAAATATCTTGCGGTCGGTTCTTTTCTCTCTCTAATTGTATCCACTTCTCTGCTACTTCAATCAACTGTGTACAAGCCTCGTACCGATCAACACCATGCTCGTCTCTTCTGTATCGTCCGTACCACATTGTGTCGTTCATCAAATTGATGATTGTCTGCGGGGTCAGTGCAAGTGCTTCAAATATTGAAAGCCGCCCTTGCAGTAGTGTACGAGGCCCTGAGATTTTCCACTTATAAAGTGCACGCACGTACTCGATGTACGCGTGGAATAAGTGTTCTATTTCAGAGGATTGGTCATCAAGTGTTAATCGAGATCCATGCGAGAATGAAACGGCAGTTGCTTCGTCCGGCCAGCGCGATAGTCTGCCCTTGATCGAGTCGAGTTTCCTTCTCAGTTCGTCTTTTACGCGTGGGATTGCCACTTCATGCTCCCTTAATTCCGTTTTGAGGGCCTCTATTTCTGCTCTAAGCAGGTTGGCCTCGTCTCTACCGATCAGATCCCACGCCTCTCTTTTCACTGCTTGCATCTCAGTTTGCTGTCGAAGGTGGTTAGACAGTTTATCTTGTTCTTCTTCAAGAGACGCTTGAAGCTCTGCAATGATCGAAAGGTTTTTCTCTGCTTCTTCTTTGCCTTGTGCAGCCTCTTGCAGTGCTGTCTGTGCTTCTTCAAGGGCAGATAGAAGACCTGCTAAAATGCTACTGTGCTCACCGTGGGCAGGAGTGTTCTCCGAGGCTGTCACCCTGGTACGCTGACGATTGATTTGCCCAGCAATTGCGTCCTTCTTTTGCTCAGCAATTGCACAAGCTTGCTCTGCCTCTCTGATATTTGCCCTTAATTGCTCGATACGGTACTGCTTTTCGCCAATATTGCTCTGTAATTCGGTACGCTCGTCGTCGAGGCGCTGCAGAATCCGGCAGGCATTATCAAACATAGCCTGCCCTGATGGACGGGATTGCTCCCTGATCTCATGGGTAGCCTCGTCGGCGATGATCGGCGTCTCTTCAATGGGTGCTTTGAGTTTCTTGGGTGATGACATATGTTGCTCTCTTTCTATTCTAAAGTGCCTTACCATCTTTGATTGCTTGTATGGCTCTTAGATCTGCTTGTTTTTCCTCAGACTGCCTACCAAGCTCTCGCAGATGAGCCCAGGATTGCTGCGCTTTGTCAGCTCGATCTTGAATAAAAGCTATCTGCTGTTGCGGCAATTCCTGTTGAAGCATGGGCAAAAATTCCTCAAAGATCATCTGGTAAAGCAGAAGCAATTTCTGCTGTTCCTGATATGACTGAAATAAAAGTACCAGGACTTCATTCTGTAGTGCGGATGTGCGTTTCCTGATGTGATGTTCTTGATTGTCTCGCACGATTTGCGAGGCATCATCATGAATATTATCCATAGATTCTCTCAATGATTCCAGCCAGCACCTCGCTGACTGGACTCGTATTGCCAGCCAAGGGCAGCGTTTACGACGTTTGCTAGTTTTTGGGCATCCAACGATTCACGCCCAAACGTGTTATTCATGTTGACATTGCCGCTATTGCCTTGGCGTTGCAATATCACTATCTGAGCAAGGTACTGCACGGCTTTGTCCAGGAGTTGCACTGCCCTGTCATCGCTTCCTCCGATTCCCCCTGAAGAAGCAGAGAGCGACCCGCTGCCACCACCGAACGATCCCGGACGCGGAGGTTGTGAGATCGGCACTACGGCCTCATTCCCTCGTTCTCCAAAGGCATACCTCGTGCCGCTGCGTAGCCCTATCCCGGAGATTGGCTCAGTGATGAGGCCTCCTTGAGAGTACCCGATATAAGAATTTCCCGCCGCCATTGCCATGATCCCTGGGACGTGAAAGACATCTCCATATCTGCTTTGGATATATCCAATCGCCGATATGGCGT
>Ga0179587_10001089_pt1 | contig 11989 bp, 10 predicted proteins | sample CZODoug2_1_08_16_FD_185932 | JGI IMG/M metagenome (GOLD analysis project Ga0179587, IMG submission 185932) | Vadose zone soil fungal communities from Angelo Coast Range Reserve, California, USA - CZODoug2_1_08_16fungal | ecosystem: Environmental > Terrestrial > Soil > Vadose zone | place: USA...
CGAGGAACGTCGAGGAGTAGCCATGATTTTCCGCCGGTCACGCGCTTGTCGCACCCTTTCAGGACGCAGTACAATGAGCTGTTTGCACCTCGAGGAGGGAACCCGCCATGGCCACTGCCGAACAGACAGTCCACGTTTCCGAGTTCACCAACGAGCCTTTTATTGATTTTACGAAGCCAGAAAACCGCTCGCGCATGGGAGAGGCGCTCAAAAAGGTAAAATCAGAATTTGGCCGCGAATACCCGATGTGGCTCAACGGGCAGAAGGTAACCACCACGGACAAGCGCACCTCCACCAACCCCTCGCGGCCGTCGGAGGTCATTGGCGTTTTTCAAAACGGCACGAAGGAGATGGCTAGGCAGGCGGTCGAAGACGCCCACAGATACTTTGACGCGTGGAAGAGAGTTTCCGCCCAGGAACGCGCGAAGTGTCTCTTTCGTGCGGCGAAGATGGTGCGGGAACGCAAGTTCGAGCTGAACGCGCTGGTGTGCTACGAAGTAGGCAAGACGTGGGTCGAAGCGGATGCGGATATCGCCGAAACGATCGACTTCCTGGAATTCTACGGCCGCGAAATGCTGCGATTGGGCGAGCCGCAGAAACTGACGCCGATGCGCGGTGAGCGCAACTACCTTGTGTATATTCCACTCGGCGTCGGCGTCGTCATTCCGCCCTGGAATTTTCCGTGCGCGATCATGGCGGGAATGACCGTGGCATCGCTGGTTACGGGGAATACCGTGATCCTGAAGCCGGCGGCGGATTCACCGACCATCGCCGCAAGATTCATCGACATTCTGTATGAGGCTGGCATTCCCAAGGAAGCGGTGAACTTCATTACCGGACCGGGCAGCGTCATTGGCGATGTGCTCGTACAGCATCCGAAGACGCGGTACATCGGATTTACAGGCTCGAAGGAAGTGGGGCTGCGGATCAGCGAACTTGCCGGAAAGACCGTTCCCGGGCAGATGTGGATCAAGCGCACGGTGCTGGAAATGGGCGGCAAAGACGGGATCGTGGTGGACGAAGAGGCCGATATCGACGCGGCCGTGGAGGGCACGGTGCAGGCGGCGTTCGGGTATCAAGGGCAGAAATGTTCGGCGTGTTCGCGCGCGATCGTCTCCGAAAAGATCTACGACACGTTCGTACAGAAGCTGGTGGAGCGCACGAAGAAAATCACCGTCGGACCGAGCGAAGATCCAGACAATTACATGGGTCCGGTCATCAGCCAGTCGGCGATGAAAACGATTCTGGATTACATTGAGGTCGGAAGGAAGGAAGGGAAACTGCTCATCGGCGGAAAACGCGCGGCGGGCGACGGCTACTTCATCGAGCCGACGATTATTGTGGATGTCGATCCCAAGTCGCGGCTGGCCCAGGAGGAAGTGTTCGGTCCCGTGCTGGCGGTGATCAAGGCGCAGAATTACGACCAGGCGCTGGAGATCGCGAATAATACGGAGTTTGGCTTGACCGGCGCGGTGTATTCGAAGAATCCGGAAAAAATCAAAAAAGCCGAAGAGACGTTTCACGTGGGCAATCTTTATTTGAACCGCAAGTGCACCGGCGCGATGGTAGGCGCGCATCCGTTTGGCGGGTTCAACATGTCTGGAACGGATTCCAAAGCAGGCGGGAAAGATTACTTGCTGCTGTTTATGCAGGGCAAGTCCATCGCGGAAAAAGTGAGCTAAGTGTTTCCTGCGCTTGCCTCCGCGCGGTGAGTGACCCACTTCAAAACGCGAAACACGGGATAGCTCAATACCAGTGTGGCGAGAGCCCACGGCGCGTTCTTCTGATCCGTTAAGATCGACCCGGCCAAAAACAAAACTGAGGCCACCAGCGCAATTCCCGCCGTCCACGGATAACCCCATGCCCGGTACGGCCGCACCATTTCCGGCTCCCTCTTGCGTAACACAAACAACGAGGCATACGACAGGGCATAATTCGCAACGAAGAAAAACGAGAGCATGGCGATGACGCGCTCGAAGGTTCCGGTCAGCAGGAAGAGCACGCCGACAACCGTACTGAGGAACAGCGCCATCACCGGCGTGCCACCCGGATTGACTCGAGCGGCGCGGCGAAAAAATAATCCGTCACAGCTCATCGTGTACAGGGTTCGCGAGCAGAAAAGCTGGTTGGCATTGAGGCAGCTCAGCATGGAGATCACCATGATCGAGCGAATGATGGGGTCGCCAAGCTTCCCAAAGATGCGATCCGCGACGGTTCCCAGGACAAAATTGTTTCCGGAAATTTCGTTCATGGGCAGGATGTAAAGCGCCACGAGATTCAAGGACAAGTAAATCCCCATGATGGAGAAGACGCTGCCGAAAATGGCGCGCGGGATGTCGCGGCCCGGATTGCGCACCTCTTCGCCGAAGTAGATAACGCCGTCCCATCCGTCGACGGTGTAGATAACTCCCTGAAGCCCGAGCATGATCGCAACGATAAGTGGCCATCCTGAGAGTAAGGCAAGAGAGGAAGTTGTGGACTGCTGGGCGGCACGATGAGCCGGGCCGCCCAGCAGGAAGCAGGCCATCACGAGAATCAGGAAAGCGCCGGTCTTAAGAGCGGCGGTAGATAATTGCGCGCTGCTGCCCCAACGAATTCCCCGCCATTGCAGAACGAAGAATCCGAGAATCACGAAGACGGCGACAATCAACTCGATTCGCATGTGGCCGAGGACGGTCAAGTTTCCACTGAGGACGGGGAAAAGCGCGCCGCTATATTCGGCTATGACGATCGCGACGGCCGCGGCAGTGCCGCAGGTGGAAAGCCAGTCGCTCCAGCCGACGATGAATCCGGCGTAGTCGCCGAGCGCACGCCGAGAGAAATTGTACTGGCCGCCGCTGCGGGGAATTGCTGCGCCCAACTCAGCCATGGAAGATGCGCCGGAAAACGCATAGAGTCCGCCGAGGACCCAAACTCCGAGAAACATCCAAGCGTTGGGGAGCAGCCTTGCGACGTCGCCGGGCGTTCGAACGATGCCGGCAGCGATGGTATTGCCGATGGCCGCGGCCATGCCAAACCACATGCCGAGAACCTGGAGCAGGCGGCCGCGGCCGACTACGGGCAGGGAGCTAGCTGTCGAAGAGGTTTCCGATGTGCCAGACAATGTGAGGTCTCGAGGGTTCGCGAATCGCAGCCATCATATCGGGGGGATAGGAAAATGCAAGCTGGAAGTGGTGAATTCGAATGCTACTGGTTCGGAAATGTTTTATCGCGGGGTGCCAACGAAGTTCCATTTGCCCCAGCCGAAATCCTCATGCACCGGGACGAAATGAGCGCGGGCAATTCTCTTAATGAGTTCGGGTTGGCCCAGCCATTGCTCGTAGGTGCGGATTTCATATTTGGTCATGGTGGCAAAGGCATCTATCTTGCGGGAAATCCGGCGGACCGGAGGGATTTCGGAAATTAAATGCACAAAGGTCAAGAAGGGAGTGCGCCACGGCTCGACAAACATGACGCGGCCGTCCTTTCGAAGCGCGCGCTGCATTTCAGAAAAGGTTTGATCGAGATCATCAGGCAACGCGGGGAGATGGTGCAGGCCGCCCTGAACGATGAGGATATCCTTGCTGCGATCGGTGAAGGGAAGCCTACGGCAATCAGCGACCGTGCATTTCGCGGAGCCTTTGAACTGCGCCAGCAGCCGGGGCGAGAGGTCCACGCCTTCTATGCGAGTGAAACCGAGACGCTGCAATGCGATTAGGCCGTTACCACGCCCGCAAAAAAGCTCGACAATTTCGGCGTCGCGCGGCCATTGAGGAGCGCCCAATCGATTGAGGCGCCCGATAAATTTTTGAATTTCCTCCTCCGGCGTTTCGAAACGCAAGTATGCGGCTTCCCAGGGATCCAGGGATAGAGCGTTTTGCGCATGCGAATTTGTTTCGTTTTCCGGCGTTTCTGCTTGTGATGTCGGCATCTTCGATGGGTGGAAGCAAGAACTATCGCAGGTTCCCATAGATCGCCGAGCAATTCAAGGCATGGTCAAGGCACGAGCCCACCGGCAACTAGGTCAGTTTCCCGTTAGCCGTGTGCGCCCAAGCGCCGGCGAATTGAGAAACGCCGAGACGATTATGGAGGGTAGCTTATCAAGGACGAGATTTTTCTTTGTGATCTCGTGCGAGCCAAGGGTGCTTTTACAGCGCGACGCCGTTACTGGTGACAGACAACAAACGACCTACTCGTTGGTTTTCCGGGGAGTGCCGCTGTCAGAGACTTGGCGAGGGCCAACCCGCGATTGTGGTCGGAGGGAAACATTACACGACCTTCGGCGAGGTAGGGTTTGTAGCTCTGCACGCGCATTTAGGAGGTTATAATTAGTGTTTCTATTCTGTTCGGAGAGCCTCCATCGGATCGAGCCGCGAAGCGCGCCATGCGGGAATAAGGCATGCAGCACCAGCGACCGACAGCAATATTGCAATGACCAACAAAAATACAGTCGGATCGAGCGGGCGTGTGCCATACAACATGGAGCGAATCAGATGCGCCTCCCCAACGCTGGCAGCCAGGCCGAACCCGAGTCCGAAAAAAGCGGGGCGCAGCCCGTCCAGGAGCACGAGGCTGAGCACTTTTTCTCGCTGTGCGCCAAGCGCGATGCGGATGCCAATTTCCCCAGTGCGCAGGGCAACCATGTAGGAAAGAACTCCGAACAAACCGACGGCGGCTAGCGCCAGAGATAACACTGCGAATGCGAACAACAGCGTCGCCTCAAAACTGGCATCAAGAGTGGATTTTCCAATGATCTGGTCCATGGTCAGGATGTCGGAGACAGGCAACTCTGGGTCCAGCTGCTGGGCTGCTTGCTGGATGGGCTAGGCTAGCATGGTCACGTCCCGGGGCGAGCGGACTGCAAGCGTTGCCTCGTTTGGTACACCACCGTAAAGGGATGTGTAAAGGGGAAAGTACATCATTGGCTGGGCGGGTTTGGCGATGTGGAAGCGCGTATCACCAACCACACCGACAATTTTGAAAGACCTGCGGCCTATCGCGAGCAGATGTTTCCCAATTGGATCTTCACCAAAGAGGTACTGTCTAGCAAATGTTTCGCTGACAATCACTTGCTTGTCGTTGTCCGGACGCCGGTCTCCATCGAATGTTTGCCCGCGCAGCAAGGGAATCCCAAGGGCGGCGAAATACCCGGGATCCGCCCAGCGCACGATGGCATGCTGACTCTGCCCCAGCGGCAGCGGAGGGTGCTCCGCGATCCAGAAACCACTGTCTCCACCGTAGCCCTGTCCTGGAACCGCTCCGACAAGTCCAGCAGCCTAAGATTAATCTGTGCACGCGCTCCCAAAGAGCATGCCAAAAGCGAGTTAAGCCTGCGCGGGCATCATAATTGACGGCCAGTGATGTCGCGGATTCCGTAACTATCGTGGGCCTTTAGGGATCGGCTGGTGAAATGTCTTAAAGAGCGCGATATGATGGTGCCGCCTATGGGTACGATTCTGACTTCTGAAAGGGCGCAGTTTGCGCGAACCGACATGTCGCAGGGCGTCGAAGTTTCCGTGGTCATCCCGTGCCTGAATGAAGCGAATTCGCTGGCGTATTGTGTGGACAAGGCCGTGAGGGCGTTCCAGGCGGCGGGACTATCCGGGGAAGTGGTTGTTGCGGACAACGGTTCGACAGACGGTTCAATTCAAATTGCGGAACAGCACGGGGCGCGTGTGATTCGCGTCGCGGAGCGCGGCTACGGGGCGGCACTGCGCGCTGGCATCGCCGGCGCGCGCGGGCTTTTCATTATCATGGGGGATGCGGACGACAGCTACGACTTCACCGATGTGCCGCGATTCGTGGAAAAACTGCACGAAGGCAATGACATCGTAATGGGCAACCGCTTCCGGGGCGAAATCAAACCCGGCGCCATGCCGCCGCTGCACAAGTACTTCGGCAATCCCGGCCTCACCGCTTTGCTCAACACTTTATTTCATGCGCACATCGGAGACGGTTACTGCGGAATGCGAGGATTCACACGCAGTCTCTACGACCGCCTGGATCTGCGAAGTTCGGGGATGGAGTTTGCGCTCGAGATGGTCATCAAGTCCGCGCAAATTGGGGCGCGCATCGCAGAGATTCCCATCACTTTGTGGCCCGACAAGCGCGGGCGCGCGCCACATTTGCGCAGCTTTCGCGACGGCTGGCGCAGCCTGCGGTTCATGCTGCTCTACGCGCCGAACTGGCTTTTCCTGCTCCCGGGCACCGCGCTCGTGCTGACTGGACTCTTTCTCGTGTTTTGGCTGCTGCCGGGCCCGCGCCAGATTTCTCCCCACGTGGGGCTCGACATTCACACGATGATTTTCGGCGTTATCTTCACGCTTCTTGGGGCGCAGATTCTCTCGATCGGAGCATTCGCAAAAGTATTCAGCTATGCCGAGCGCTTTGACCGGCACTCGGTATCTTTGCGACGTGTTCTGAAGCGCGTCACTCTGGAGACGGGTCTGCTCGTGGGTAGCAGTCTGTTCCTCATGGGGTTTGCTGGGTGCGCGTGGGTGACCTGGCAATGGGCGGCGAGCGACTTCGGCGAGCTCCATGAGGTCCGCCAAGTTCTCTTCTGGTCGATGTGGCTTTTCCTCGGTTTGCAGGTGATTTTCGCCGCCTTCTTTCTCAGCATGCTGGGCATCAGTCGCGAGACGTTTATCGGCGACTACGACCTGAAATAGTCTCGAATGCCGGGGCTGAGGCTGTCGGTGAGCGGGGACTCGTGAAACGTTTAAATTCCCGATCCGCTAGGACACGTTTGGAGCGTGTAGCTAAAGGCTGTTGCAAAACAGAGAGCCTAACTCCTTGATTGACGCGGGCAGCTGACGAAACGGCGTGGCAGATCTGCTGGTTCGCTTATCTTTGCGCGCAAATTTCTCCGAAAATGTGCGGTGATTTCGCCTTTTCCCTTGACAATGTATATATTACTCGATATAATCGAGTACGTTATGATCAACTCTACCTCCCACCAATCCTGGCTCTTCTATTCCCCTTTGGCCAAGCAAGCTGTACTGCTGAAGGATGATTTGCTCGATCCCGTCGATCAACTCTTGGAGGATCCTGCTTTGGTTGATTTGGTCCAGCAATGTCTGGCGGCACGTTCCCCCGCCTCAGCGCGCATCGGGCGACCCGGCATCCCTCCCGATCGCGTGCTGCGCTGTTGTGTCATGAAGCACCTGAAGGGCTGGAGCTTCCGCGATCTGGAACGGGAACTCCGCAGCAACTTGGTGTATCGGCGGTTCACCCGCTTCGATGCCGAAGTCACGCCCGATTTCACTACCTTCAGCCGAACCTTCGCGTTGTTGACTCCGCGGGTCACCGAACAAATTAATCAGCGGGTGGTGAGCCTGGCGCGTGAGCAAGGCGTAGCGCACGGACGTAAACTTCGCACTGACACCAGTGTCGTGGAAAGCAACGTTCACTATCCTACTGACAGCTCGCTTCTGGGCGACGGTATCCGAGTGCTCAGCCGCAGTCTCGAGCGGATCGCCGCCGAGTGTAAGGACGGAGCCCTGAACGTGGTGCATCACGGGCGCGCGGTGAAATATCGCCTGTTGGAGATCGCCCGCGCTGCCAAGTCACTTACGGAGGCCAGCAAACAGCGGATGCGGGATAGCTACAAAAAGTTAGTGGGGCTGACCCGGAGCGTGGTGCGGCAGGCCAGCGAAGTGGTCGAACGATGGAGGAAGGGACGGCTGAAAGTGGTGGGCAAGTTCCTGCGGGTAGAAGCACAGATCGACCAGCTGCGGCACTTTCTACCTTTGGTGGAGAAGGTGATCACGCAAACCAAGAAACGAGTGTGGGGTGGAAACTGTCACGTGGAAGGTAAAGTGTTGAGTCTGTTCGAACCGCACACCGAAGTGATTCGCAAAGGGAAAGCGCACAAGCCCAACGAGTTTGGTAGGCTGGTGCGGATTGACGAGGTGGAAAACGGCATCGTGAGCGCCTACCAAGTTCTGACCGGCAACCCGGCCGATACCACATCCTGGATGCCGGCCATCGAACAACATCAGGCTTGCTTCGGGCGCGCGCCGGAGATGGTCACGGGCGATCGAGGTTTTTTCTCCGACAAGAACCAGCGTGCGGCGCAAAATCTCGGGGTAAAGAAAGTGGCGCTGCCGGGGCGCGGACGTCTCTCAGTCAAGCGGGCCAAGAACCAAAAGAAGCGCTGGTTCCGGCGAGCGCTGCGCTGGCGAGCCGGCTGTGAGGCTACCATCAGCACCTTGAAGCATCCCTTCTCCATGTTGCGAGCCAGGTACAAAACAGACCCTGGATTTCAGCGCTACGTGGGCTGGTGTGTGATTACCAAAAATCTGTTTTCCATTGCTCGCTATCAAGAGCGCAGGAGGAGCAATGGCCAGGTCCATTGATTCCGCTGCCCAACGACGAAAGCTGCTGGGCGAGATTGCAGGTCTAGCAGAGGTCGCTATTTTCGGAACCCTATCGGAAACTTACCGCACCTGCGGACAAGCGGGCTGCCACTGCCAAGGAGATGGACCCAAGCATGGTCCGCATCTGAATGTGAGCTACCGCGGGGAGAAGGGCAAGACTACCGGCTACTATGTACCGAAGGCAGCGCAAGAGGCCACGCGCGAGGGGGTCGCCGCCTGGCAAAAAATGCAGGAATGTCTACGAGAACTGGCGGAGCTAAATAAGGAACGAAATTTGCAGCGTGCCCGCGAGGCCGATTGACGATGAAGCCAAAGTGCTGGTTAACCATGGTCTGCTGGGCACTGGTGTGTCTGGTGCTCGGCCTCATTCAGCAGGCTGGCATGTACCACTCGTCGCAGGTTTCGGGCTCAAGCCAATGGTTGGATCGATGCAGAGAACCCGCGTCTGGCTCGCCCACTGCATCGGTTGTCGAAAGCACGCAATTCGATCCGGCTCGTGCTGGACCGCTCACATCTTTGGTCCTCGAGGATTCATGGAGTAAGGGAAATATTGGCCCACTCGGGCAAGAAGCCCATGGGCCACCGAAGACGATCGGAATTTGGCGGTCGCCAGTCAAAGACGGCAGCTCAAAACAACAACGAGCCACCTTGCCCCAGGAAATTTTTGACTCAGCCGACGGAAGTTGAAAAATCAGGGGTTTTGCAACACCCTTTAGCTAGCTGGTTTCTCCCGCAAGCTACGCGTTTCTTGCGAAAAAATTCAGTTCCCGACACAGCGAGTTCACAAACTAGCGGCTTGAATTGGTTTTCGGCAGGCGTGCCAAGCCATTGTAGCGGTGAACTGATTAATCGCGTTGCACTCCGAACGGAGTGGCATCGATTGGCACCAAGTCACCGTCGTGAGCGTTGACACACTGCGCGCCTAGCCTCCCAGATTTGCAGCATCGATGCGGTGATTCGAACTCATTTCGCTGGCGACTTCCGATGATTGCCGCTCAAGGAAGAAGTCAAGATTCCCACGCATAACCAAATGAGGAGACAGGGTGACCTGATAGGAAGGGCAGGACCCTTCCACAAGAAACTCATGGAGAACGCGGAAAGCCATGCGTCCCTGGGTATACGGACGCTGGTAAATCGTAGCCAGGACGCTGCCGGAACGGATGTAGGCCACGAGCGCGGGAAACAAGTCCGTCGTAATGATTGCCAGTCGCTCCAGAATTCCTGCATCGCGCGCGGCTTCCAGTACAGGGATGGAAGCTTCGGTGGTGACGTAAATGCCAGCGAGATCAGGGTGGGCGTTAAAGAGACTTAGGCACTTCTCGTAGGCTTCGGATTCGATGTCGTGCTCTTCAATGGTGCCGACCAACGAGATGCCCTGGTAATAACGCTTCAAGGTCTCCTTAAACGCTTCGCATTTTTCCACATGTTCGTTGATGGCCAGATCGCTCAGTGTGACAGCGACTTTGCCTGCGCCCCGTAGCAGTCTTCCCAGCAAGTCGCCGGCAAGAGATCCACTGACCATCGTATCGATGGATACTACGGCTAAGCGCCCCGTGTTCGGTGCATCGGTGGCTACACAGATCACAGGAATCTGCGCCCTCATCGCACGTCGTATCCCGGTGCGCATTTGCTGCGGCCCGCTGGGAAAAGTGATGATCCCGTTTACGCCAGATTTCACCGCGTCTTCAAGGGCCTCGGCCTCTCCTTCGCCAAGCCGCGGGTACGTCCGAAACTCGAGCGCAGTGTTTCCCATCCCCAAGGACTGCGCTTCCTTCCTAATGCCCGCGCGCACTTCGTCCCAAAAGGAGGTTGTGCCTTTTAGAGTGTTTACGGAAATCCGCAGCTGACGGCGACGCGAGAGGAAACGTGCAGCCAGATTCGGCCGATATTGCATGGACTTGGCCATCTGCAGTACGCGAGTCTTGGTCAGAGGGCTTACCCCAGGGTGGTCGTGCAAGGCACGGTGGACCGTTCCGGTAGATACGTCAAGGGCATCAGCGAGATCGAAGAGGGTTACTCTCTTGTCCAAGTGCAGTCACCTGTGCTCTCATGCAGCAACAAATCTACCAGAAAAGGTGGCGGCGCCGAAGGTGACGGCCCCTGTACACGTTCACGGTGCCATTTAAGAATACATTCCCGGGCCCGTCAACAGAACTGGGCCGCCTAGGCATTTCGCCAGAGCTTCGGCAAGCAGCTGGTCCAACTCCCTCGCCTCATCCGGAAGCCACCGGGCACTAATGCGTCTAGAGCTGAGTCACCTCGCAATGAATCGCCGCATCCGCGAGTGTTTCCGCCAAGTGATCGTCTGTCACCTGGGGTCCAGAAACTCTCGAATTCCGGGAATCCGAAAGCGGCCGCCAGAGTCTCTCAATAAATTTCCGAAAATTCTGAACACTACCGATTCATGTTGCAGCCAGGGCTGACGAGTCCCCTCGAGCTTTGACCGATCAGCGACGCTGCCGCGAGATGTCAACTAGGCGAACTGCTTGTGACGGTGCGGCTTCGCGCTGGAGCGCCTGTCAGGCTGGCGTGCGTCGCGTGGAATCCCGCGGGATAAGTTTCGGCTCGAGCAGAATCGTCTTTGGACGCGCCGCCCTGCCCGAATTAACCAAATCGATAGCCAACCGCGCCGCGCACACGCCGATCGCCGTGCTCTGCTGATCCATGCTGCTCAGAGGCACGCGCAAGTAATCATCGAAATGAATATTGCCGCATCCAAGCAATGCGATGTCTGCGGGAATGCGCAACCCGGCATCTAGAATGGCTTGCATTGCCCCCACAGCTACGGGATCGTTGTAGCAGAAGATCGCATCTGGCAGTGGGGCCAGCCGGAGCAGCTCCTTCGCGGCATGGTAGCCGGCACCCTCGCCGGTTTCATCCACACGACCGGTGGTCGCCACATATTCAGGGCCAAGCGCGAGGCCATGCTCGGCAAGAGCACGCTTATAACCTTCGAATCGCCCGATCACCGGGCTGAGCTTGGCTGCGCTAATATGCGCGATCCTCCGGCAACCAATCCCGATCAGGTGCTGCGTGGCGATGTAGCCGAGATGCTCGTCGTTGACGCCCACAAAGTGAGACGCGAAGCCTTCGAATCTGCGATCCAGCAGAATGTAAGGAATACCTTCTTCCGCCACCTGTTGAAACGTCTGCGGGGTGAATTGCGTGGAGGCAATTAACAATGCGTCCACGCGACGGTCAATCAGTTGGTCGATAACTTGTCTCTCGAGTTCCGGGTGCTGTTCCGAGGAGGAAATAAGAAGTGTGAAACTGGCTCTCCGCAGAACGCCTGACATTCCACGCGCGAGTTCCGAGAAAAACTCATGGGCGAGATCGGGGATCACGAGACCAATCATGTTGGTGCGACCAGTCACCAGAGCGCGCGCTGAGAGATTCGGGCGATAATTGAGCGCTTCGGATCGTTGCAAAACGAGTGCACGTGTTTCGGCGCTGATATCTGGACGGTTGCGGAGTGCCTTGGAAACAGTGACGACGGAAATGCCGAGGTCTCGCGCGATATCCTTCATTCGGACAGGCATGGAACTTGATCCCCATCGCAGACTACCATGGCTGCCTGACCTAGAGTCGCGGGACGCTCTACCCCCCGGCTTGCGGACACCTGGCGCTTGGTC
>Ga0179587_10001091_pt1 | contig 11978 bp, 15 predicted proteins | sample CZODoug2_1_08_16_FD_185932 | JGI IMG/M metagenome (GOLD analysis project Ga0179587, IMG submission 185932) | Vadose zone soil fungal communities from Angelo Coast Range Reserve, California, USA - CZODoug2_1_08_16fungal | ecosystem: Environmental > Terrestrial > Soil > Vadose zone | place: USA...
TTCAAGCAGATTGTGGCCGGGACAATCGAGACAACCACGGACTACAAGACATGCGCAGCATTCAAAGATATTACTCTGGCCCACGCTGCGGCCCGGATTCTCAATGAGAATATGGGACAATTTCCAGTTCGATTCACGACCATCACAAATGAACGTCGCGACCCGGAGACGTTCATCAGCAAGCTGGCTGATGTGGGATTTACGCAGTAACAATACGCAGCACATTTTTGATTTTCAGTTCGGATTCGGGGTCAATCCTTTGATGAAGACTTAGTGAGGATGATATGGACCCCTGGGGAAGAAACTATGGTTGCAGGCTTGCGACAACAGATCAAAGATTTGAAGGCAGAGAACGAAAAGTTGAAACAAGAAGTGAAGAAGTTGATTCAAGAGATTGGTAAGCAGAACGGCATAACTCCTCGTTGAGGTTCCCGCCATTAACGCAGCGCACCGCACGGTACACAAATCTCAACCCGTGCGATCAACAATCTAAGGAACAAAATGGAACGTAAAACAGGGACCGTGGCCCATGTTGTCAAAGACAAGGGCTATTGGTTCATTCTTTTTGAAGGCCACAGAATTTTCTGCCACGCGTCGAATTGGTCAGAGTTGGAATTTCCCGCAGTTGGGGACCATGTCTCATTCGAATTAGGTCCGGCTCGTCAAAGTGGTTTTCAGCATCAGGCTGTAAATGTTCAACCCGAACTAAAGACAGGCATTCAGGCATTAGCTGCGCCTCTCAACGAGGTGCGCCAATGAACGATATCGAATTCAAGCAGATTGTCAGACAGTCGGTCGAAAAGAACGAAACTCTCAATGTGGCCTTTACCCTTGACCCTCGCTATAACAGCGTCCTTGCGGAGATTACGCAAAAGAGTGTGGCCGCCCAAGAGCCTACGGTGACGCAGACTGCGGTTGCTGTAGCAGAGCCGGAAGAACCGGGTCCGCTTACTCGACATGAAGCAGCAAAGATTGTCCAAACGTGGGTAACGCAGGATGCCGAATACGAACTACCGGAACGAAGAACGTTCGAAGAGATGACCGAAACGCTTCAAGACGCTGCCGATGCTAGAGGCTCGGAAGTTTCAACTTCCGCGTTCAAAGACATTGTTACGAAGTACGCGCCGAATGCACCGCATAGAAATGAAACTTCGCAACAGACGGTATCGTCCGTTCGACATCCTTACCCGACTGAACTAACGCCGCTAGTCGAGTCCGGTTTTGCGACATTCCAAGACGGCTATTGGCTCGTAAAACGTTGTGAGAAGTGTGGACAATACAAAAACGAATGCTGCGGTCGAACTGAATTTGTATCAGCGGTACGAAACGATGAACAGACCTTAACCAATTTCGGCAGGCAGGCGGTTGGACTTGACCCGATCAAAACGCCAAAGCCGCCAAAGAGTTTGGAAGCTATTCTTGAAGATAAGAAGCGTGCTCACTCTGAATCTAAGTGGTGGAATGAATTCCGCAGTGCTGATGACTTGGAAGGGAGTGGAAGCGTGAAGATGTATATTGAAAATTTCTTGCCTGAAGGAATTGTTTTAATCTCCGGTCTACCCAAAGAAGGCAAGAGTTGGGTTGCACTATCAATCGCAAAGGCACTGACCAGCGGGAAGCCACTGTTCGGGCGACGTGGTTTTGAAGTTCCCGAGATCGTTCCGGTGCTGTACCTAGCAGCCGAAAGTGGTGACGGAGCGCTAAAGCTCCGATGCAAAAAGATGGGCATCACCAGCGATAAGACTCGATTCCTTGCCCGAACGTTGTCACAGGGTCCGATGTTTGGATTGGACGATGAGAACATTCAAAATGCAGTCAGGGCGATAAGGCCAGTCGTAATCTTGGAAACCCTAATCCGGTTCAACGACGGTACGGATGAAGATAGCGCCACGCAGAATAAGAAGCTAGCAGAGTCTCTCTTCCGATTGATCTCTTACGGTGCCCGAGCGGTGGTTGGCATACATCACAGCCGTAAGGACCTTGATAAAAGAAGCCCGACCAAGGAAGCGGCAATCCGTGGTTCCGGCGACGGTTTGGCGATGCCAGACGCGGTGTGGTTGGTGATGCAGGATGAGCGTTTGTACCAGGGCGGCAAGGGTCCGAATGAGATTGAGATCGTAGGATGGGGACGAGATTTTAGTCCCGCTCCTCTGCGGCTTGCGTTGACTAGGAAGGCTGCAAATCTTCCTAGTGGCACCATGACCCATTCTCCCGGAATCGAGTCTGTAATTGACACTGAAGGAGACCTGGGATGGGTGGATAAGCGAATCGTTTTCGAAGAGGCCCAGGAGTCAGCGCGGTCAGTCGAGCAGGCCATCGAGCAGGCGGTAATCGAGGAGCCGACTATCACACTCAAAGCTCTCACAAATAAGACCGACCACAAAGAATGGCAGATACGAAAAGTCCTGAAGAAACTTGGCTACCACCGTGGACAGGGTGACAATCGAACGACCCAATGGATGAAAATAGACTCGATTGCGGAGAAGTAAGATTTCGTTTGTGAGATCGATTGTGAGCGATTTTGAGCGATTGTGTAACACAAACGACCTATAGATTTCGATTGTGAGCGTGTGTTTCCCTAGAAGGGAACACGCACACAAACGAAAAGGGTAGGTAAGGCCGGGATTGGATAAGGTGTGAGTTAGAAGGGATGGAAAAGAGGAAAGGAAGAAAGGAAGAATTGCCGCCCACTTGGACAGGGTAAGTCGGGATGATCGGAAGGGCCGTGCGCCCGCATTTCCTTCGATAGCAGCCCGGCGCATATACCGTCGAATTGAAATATTTGTCACGGAATCACGGTTTAGAATGGATAAAAACAGCGAAATCGTCGTAAATAATAGAAAATGAACGTGTTGCATCATTTAGACTTTCAAAGATTTGTTTTTCCAGGCATGAACTATATCGTCACACGCCATAGTTACCGGGTCCAAAGCCAGGTTGATGGATAACTACGCTAGGATGGGCGCTAATGCACAGGAATAACCATCAGGTAAAGCGTCCAGAAATAGGAAACCCGGCCAGTTCAGCCGGGCTTCTGAGAACGGATTGGCAGATGGGTAAGTCGGGTTAAGCGAAGATCGTTGACATGGCCGACTTCGCTTTGAGATGGGCTTCGTCCTGGGTCACGTGGGTGTACATCGAAGTGGCTTTGATGTCGCGGTGCCCGAGCAATTGCTGAAGGTCCAGGAGTCCGACACCGGAACGATGGGCGAGTGAGCCGAGGGTATGCTTCGCTATGTGTGGATTACGGCGACCGCGCTCGATGCCAGCACGCATCGCAGCGTCTTCGAAGATGTCACCGACCGCATCGCGAGTCATGCCGGACCCGAGTCGGGAGGTAAACAAGAAGATGCTGCCAGTATCGTCTCTCTGGCGCATATGCGCTGCTAGAGCGCGTTTCTCGTCAAGTAAGGGGTTCGGGTCGGATTCAAGTGGACGATTCGTGTGGAGCGAACCCTTGAGCCGTTTGCAATCAAGACGGCCATCGGCAACATCTGTGATCTTCAGGCGGCAAATTTCGGTAGCGCGAAGGCCATGCTTGTAGGCCAGGAGGATGAGACAGTGGTTTCTGGCGGACTTTTTCTTCGCCTGTTCAAGAACCCTAAGTAATTCAGCAGGTTGCCAGTATTTCATGGTGCCTCGCTTTCTGTATATATTGTCTCACGTATGCTATTACTTGTCAATCGTTTTCTTGCAACTCCGCCGTTGTGAGTTTCCTGGAGTTCGATGTAACTTTGTTTCAACAACTTAGATATAAGTGTTTGCGACACGTTGTAACGCGTTCGGAGGAATATCCTTGACAGAACGGATGGAATGTAAGAATGTTGCAGCATGGCAAAGAAGAAAACGCACGACCGCGCCCTCGGACTACGAATGGATGAGGACATCGTCAAGGCGCTCGAACGCATCGCGACGGAGCTTGATCTGTCTGTGTCCTGGTGCATCAGGCGAGCATGCCAGCAATTCATTCAACGCTATGACCAGAGCAAGTCTAGCGTGGTTGCGCTCGCAGTTGAGCCTGTCAAGTCGGAACCAGGCAAGTAAGCAAGCATTTACCCGCCTGCCTTGCAACAAAACCGTGCAACGCTAACGACTCTCTGTCAATAACTCAAGAGTAAACTAAAAACTTTGCGCCATTAGAGAAGTCCGTCGAGTCCGCCGAACTGGACGCATGGGACTCGTGTTGATTCGAAACGATTTAGAAAACGCAGGCCCCGGAGTCCCACTCTCCCGCCATCGCCCCCGGCGTCACCTCTCACGACGAAGCCTTCGACCGTTGGCTTTTGAAAAGGGTGTACCCAGGGATGGAGTAGGGGGCAGTCACCAAAGCTTAATTCTCAAAAGGACCCGGTGGGATACAAGCGGGTACCGGGGTGAGGAAACATGAAGTGTGAACACGAAAAAGAAAGGACTCGATGCCGCGAATGTAATGGACCAGGCGAGGGGTCGTTTTGTCTCCACGGAATTATCCGGGGCACGTGCAGTTCATGTGAACCAGAAAAAGTCTTCGCGAGATACCAGAGACAGGCCCAGGAGCGGGGAATTAAGTTTGAATTAAATCTGGAGCAATTCAAACGAATAGTTTTCCAAAGTTGTCATTGGTGCAACAAGTACGGACTTCCTCGCGGAATCGACCGTAGGTGCAACTTTGAAAATTACACGGTGAAGAATTCGCTTCCATGTTGTGCTCGTTGCAATCGATGGAAAAGTAATGAAACCGAATATACGTTCCTTGGACACGCCCAGGACATCGTGTGGCACCAGGAACAATTAAGACTGAAATCTGAGATCGACCGGGGTGGGATTGCCGGAGTCGTACCCGCCCCTAGCCCGGTTGATTCTATCAACGACAATCTATAGGAAGTTTTTATTATTCCGGTACCAAACCGGAAATGGAGTTGTGTATGAAGAAAGACAAAAGCAAAGAGCGAACGGCAGCGTATAGAGAACGTCTAGCAGAAAAGAAAGCAATTGCCGCAGAAATAGCCGATGCTCTCGCGACGATCAAACGATTGAATCTCTGTGGCTTCAGTGAAGTCGCATTCGATACCCCGGCACAGACCTGGCTAGAAGAGGTCCAGATACACCGCAGTTGGCTTCGTGCCCTGGACCAGCCGGACGTGTTGCCTGGTGAATCTCTGAAAGAATTGGCACGACGAACGTGGCAGTCGCTACTCGATTCGAAGGGATATTGCGACACCGATGGCGGCTCGAAGTGGGTCGATGGTCAATGGGTGCGCGGTTACGATGTCTCTTATCCGCTCTTCTCCCCGAGTCAGCAGCACTTCCAGATTCCGTTCGATTCAAAACAATTTCCGGAAGGCCCGTTTATTGAAGGCATTCGCGACGCCGCTAAGCCCGGCTGGTTCGACACCTATTGGAAAGCGCCAAAAGATTGCAGTGGCGATGAACCAATCGACATAACGACTTTGCCTCCGCTCCCGCCGATGCAGCAAAGAAAGCCAGCACCAGAATCAAAGCCTGAGAGAACTGTCGTTGAGCAGCCGCAAGACTTCGTATACGAGATTCCGCCCATGGGGACGTACGGGCTTTCAAAGACGAGCCATGTTTAAGTGTCGGATTTGCGGTGGGACCTGGACAGAGATTCCGGACGACGCTATTGAAATTGATCTATCAAAGCGTCGAGGAGCACGTCGTGGAGCGCTTTACCGTTTTTCTGATGGCACCGTCCACGAGCTACGTAAGCTACCGTCACCGCCCATCAAGGTCGAGCCGCCTGTAGAGCAAGAGTTGCCCCCTGTGGAGCAAATTCAGGAAGTTCAACCCCCGGAGAAATTGTCGGAGCAGGAAATCGTAGTCGAGGTTGTGGCTGAGATCGAGGATGAGTTAACGGCAATCACGACTTTAGCGGCAGCGTTCCGACGTGCCGAAAGACGCAAATAAGTTAAAGATTCCCCGTTGAATATCTAAATTTCTTGGATGTTCGAAGCGGGTACAACAGCCGGGGATGCCGTCATCGCATCTCCCGGCAACACACCCCATCGGGGTAAAGGAAGCAATATGGATAGACAAGAACAAGAAGATAGACAAGAAGTAATCGAACTCGTGCTCGTCCGCGCTGCGCCACATGAACAACAGCAGCTACGCAAGACGCTCTCAACGTACACAACTGAAGAGTTGAAACAAATAGAGCAGGCAATTGTATCGCAGGCTGTATCTAGAGTGGCCGAGGATGAACTGATTCGAATCCAGGCAGAGATCGCGGCGGAACGGGAATTGTTTCGGCTATCCCGTGAGCCACAGCGCAAGGCTCAAGAAAAAGCGCAACTGGCACAGGACCGGGCAACATTCAACGACGCTGCAAGAACTCTGCGCAGCTTTGGTTTGAACGAAGCAAACTTCGGTGTAATCAGGTCCACCCTTGGACCGAATTTCACGACTTACAGCATCCAGCAGGCACTCGCTTCGAACGCACTCAACCTAAGTCCGCCAACGCAGCAAGAACTAGATGAGTGGAACCGTCAAGACATTAAAACCCACAACCAGCATTTGTTGAACCTAGATGTGCCATCACTTAGAAAGCTTGCAAGGGAAGCTGGTGCCCGTAGACAAGCACCCGTAGCAGCAGACGAAACCCAACGCGTGAGAGCAGCGACAGAGGAACATTACGGAACTAGGTATCCAGAGTTACCGGATGAGTTGCGTATTGGAGATCGCGACCAACTTATCGACTCTGCCTATATCAGGAATTGTCCTAAAGAAGTTCTGAAATCATTGATTCATAAATACGGCGCACCTCAGATAGACGAAGCACTGAGGACACGCCGTCCGGATGCTTCGCCACTTTGGTAAGGACAAGTGAAATGTAAAAAGAAGATGCCGTCAAAGAGCGGCAATGATCGTGGAGTTTGCAGTAAAGAAGCAAATCATAAAGGACGTCACGGGAATCAAACGTGCTACCGATGCGGGGAATACTTAACAAGTAACAATGCCCCACCGTCTTCAGTGAGACGACATTCCGGCCCGTGTTCAAAATGCCACGTTGAGGAACAACGAGAACGACTTGGTCGTACGCCGAAAGAACGGCCAGTTCCGGGCGCACAGTTTACTTTTCGTTGTGGCTGTTCCGGGATTCTCCCGTCACCGGGGCAATCTAACTTATTCGCTAAGTGTAACAGCAAGAAGAAACCAGGTCATTTCAAATGCCGGGTGCATACAATTTTATACGCCAATACAGACTCCGCGAAGAGATATGGCGGTTACGTGCCAATTGACCCGACCACACCCCATTCAGTAATTCGGGAAATGATGGAAAAGAGTTGTGTGCTCTGTGGTGAACCACTTGATTGGACCGTTCTCGGCCCTGGCGTGACACCACACTTGCACCATGACCATGAAAACGGAAAGATTCATGGGTTTACTCATCCTGCGTGCAACAGGTTTGAATCAGAAGAAATTTTCCGCTTAAAAGCGGAAGTAAAGAAGTTGCAGCAAGAAGTCCAATTTTTGAAGGCGGCATAAAAGGAGAATCACAATGGAACTACGAATTTACAGCAGTTCAGATGGCGCACAAATGAACGCAGCCGAAGCGGAGCTACGTGCAAAGGGATTGGCCGAACAAGAAGAGCGTGTCGTTGAGATAATCGACAGCTACTTCCAGAAATATCGCAGCAGCCCCGTCACGAGTGACACAATCGTGAGGCTGATTGTATCAACGCCGGGCCTTCGGTGGTTGAGTGCGGCAGAGTTGGAATACAACCGCACAGCGGCAGAAAATCCTGCGGCAGCGCAGCAGTTGTCCACTTGGCTAGCGAATCAAAAGAACCTGGTCAATACAGGCGACTACGGGTTCCAAAACAGCACCGAATTGCTTCTCGAATTGAGAGGTTATGAAATAACTTCATCAAACATTAGTGCCGCAATAGATCGTCTTCAGGCACCAAGAGGAAAGTTTGTCAGTCGTGAGGGTCGTCGTCCTCTACATTTCATCCAGGCCCCAAGGCGGACAGAACCTATTTCGGAGGCCGCGAAACATGATGATGGTACCCCGTTCTTGGGCAGCGACATGATTCGGAATCTCGATGGTTCATGGAGAAACAAGAATTATGCCGAACAGAAAGCTGACCGTGACCGTGCTGAAGCAGCTAAACAACCTAGTGCGACATCCGCACACGCGGCAGCAGTTAGAGACGCTAAGAGTAAGGCCGAACAATTGCGGGGCAACACGCACAGTGAAGACGCCCAGATTCAAAGCATCTTTGTTACCGTGCCCGGCACGAGCGATATAAATTGGCCAGCAACCTTAGATGCGCGTCTGGCACTCCAGAGATCGCTCAATAAGGCGCAAGAAGTTAGGAGATTTATTCGATGAGTCAAACACATTATGAAGAAATCCAGGCGGCACAAGAAGGACCACTAGCTCTTGCGATTTATGAAGCGACCAAGAACATCATGATATTCAAAGACACTCCTGGCGCAGCAATTCCCGATTGGAAGCTACGATGTTAGCACGGGCTAAGATTGAGGCACGAGTTTGTAGAGAATTTATAGCAGCAGCCCGTGAACAGCAGACGGTGCAGGAATGAGAAAGAGCACCTATCTGTCGTCGATTAGCTACGACCAATCAACGAGAACTATGACCGTAGTCTTCACCGATAGCGCGAAGATCGCATATCACGATGTATCGGTTAGAACTTTCAACGCGGTAGCCAATGCAAAATCTCCAGGCGAGAAGTTTTCTGAACTTCTGAAAGACTACCGCTTTACGATCTTGAAGAAGGCCGCTTAAATTTCGTTCCACTTTGAAGTCTCAGGTGCTCCCGGCCTATCTGTCCTGGCCCTTCCCAGGATTCATTCGGACAGATAGACCAATCCGGGAAGTGCCCGAGATCATAGGTGGAACAAACATCCGGCCCCGTATGAATGTCGAAATCCGATAAATCTCATACGGGAATCATTGTGCCGGACGATCACGAGGCTGCCCAGGCATGGGCCGTGACCGCAAGACAGCCAACAGGACGCTTCGCTGTTTGCAACAGCAGGCGTCCTTTAGAGTTTCGTCTCCGACTAGCGGAGACACTTCCCCAACAACACATAGCGTTGATGGGCCACGCAGGCCCTGGAACCACATCGATTTCGGGGCCTGCCAGCATTTCAAAAGTTTCAAGCGTCATTCATTTGGCGCAGAGAAAGAAAACGGCTTAAAAAGCCACAGGAGAAATCATGAGTGAAATAAGTAGAGAAGAGTTCGACGCGCTACAATCGGTCGTCTCAAAGATGGTGTTTGAAGTGGCAGAACATCGCACCGTGCATCTATCTCGTCGCGGCGCAGAAGGTGGACGAGGAATTCAAGGGGAAACCGGAGCCGTCGGCCCATCCGCCGACCCTCAAGAGGTTGCTGCAATCGCAGCGAAAATAGCGGTGGAAAACCTTCTTCACGTGTTCCGCTATGAGACTCAAACTGCGAAGTTCGAAAACCTAATCAAGGAACACGAATCTGAGATCGTAGCACTCAGAGCCGCTATGAAATTTGCCATCATCGAGGAACTCAAGCTGGGCGGTGTTCTCGATGAGCAGGGCCACGCTCATTCTAACTTGAAGGGCGAACGCGGCGAAGATTCTCATGTACAGGGACCGAGAGGTGATTCCGTGACCGGACCAGTCGGGCGTGCTGGAACCAATGGCCGCGATGCAAAGATTGCTGTTGGCTCCGTAACATCAGGAGAGACGGCATCTGCAACGCTTCGGGAAGAGAACGGGGTTCAGGTTCTTGATTTTGTTCTACCACGTGGAGAACGCGGAAGTGCTGGCCGAGATGGTGCCGATTCTCAGGTCCCAGGTCCAAAAGGTGAGTCAATCGTAGGAGAGCGTGGCCCAGAAGGCTTACCTGGATTACCATGCGCGGATTTCGATAAGGCCCAGGCTATAACCATGATTCTTGACCTAAAGAAAAGAGGCGCGATCTAAAAAGTTTGTCGCCGTACCCAGCTAATCAGCCAGGGCCGAGCGAACAAAGGGGCGCGGGAGACTGTGCCCCAACAAGTTTGAGGCGTCTAGGCCGTGATCGTTGCCTCGATCAGCAATTGTCGCGAGATGATGCTGGTGTCAAAGCGAACACGGCAACCATTCAAGAGATTGCAGCATAAAAGTTTTGTGATGGCTCAACCATCGCGAAAAGCGTCAACAGTGGACCTAACCGCGTTGACGCATTAGGAGAAGTAAATGGGAGACACAACAGCAGGTCGAAGGAGATTTCCTTCGAGAGACGTTGGAAGTCCAGATGTATCACGTGGAAGTGCGAGGAAGAAACCGCAGCAACGTGATATAGGCGAGAACGTAACAGTGGCAAGTCCGCAAGTATCGACCCCGCCGAAGAAGGCTGCTGGTAAGAAGCATCCGAAAATCAACGGCGGAAATCTTAAGTCGTAAAACTTCGGGGGTCTGTCCGTTAGCATCCCCGATGATCGTCATTCTCCAAACGTTTCATCAAAGCGAGAGACGATTCTTAAGAGACGCCCTGTTGTCCGTCGCACTTAACCAGGTCGCTCTTCTAACAAGTTTGGGGCAACTGGCTGTACCACCGCCCCAACGCACGGGAAAGCGCACTCATGGTGGTACGGCAACAGGGCGGCTCTTTCGGGGCCGCTCTTTCAATTTTGGCCAGTCGCCGTAAGGCGTAGAGAGGAGAAGTGTCAGTTGACAAAGCGCAATCCGCTAAATTGGTAAAGAAGCCCGGCATGCCAGAGGCGAGACCATGCCTTCGAAAGAAGCACGGTGGGCCGCATACGCCGGATTTGACGGGTTTGAAGAATGTATTTGGCTATCTTGAAGTTTTACGCCAAGGACCAAACGACAAACATGAATGCACTAATTGGGTGGTGCGAGACAAGTTCGGACATGAAAGGACTGTTGAAGCAAATGCTTTATTCACAGGTAAAGGGAGTGGTAGAGCGGCCCGTGGCTTTGGAGATAGATCAGAAGTAAATTCTCCCGAATACTGCACAGTCCGTTCTCACCTTCGTCTCAAAGAATCACGCCTCTCATATCGATTTTTAGTCTTCTTTGATGGCTGGAACCCGAAGAAAGATGGTTCCATTCTTGAAGGAGCACGATGGATTAATACAATTCTAGGTCCTAAGCCCGGCCCCAATTGGCAGCTTCACGTTCTTAAAACGAGGATGTATCCGCACGGGTATTTCGGACCAGACGACAAAGACGGAAGACACATTGTATGGCGTCATAAAATGGACCGCCACGATCAGGACCTGCTGGATTTGATTCATGAATGGCCGAAAAAGAAATTACGTGAGTTTGTTCGAAATGAAGTACAGCCGCTTCTGAAAGCGGCATAAGGAGATTCTAAAATGGCGGTCGCAGGCGGCAACGTAACATTTGTAAACGCAGTGACACTCGGCGTCAATTCACCAACGGTAAAAATGAATTCTTTGCCCACGCTGATTGTGAGCCGATCAACGGCTGAACCAGTTCAGAAAAGCATCAGCTTTTCCGGGAACGTGCAAGTTGTGAACTTCATCGCCGGAATGATCGCAAACTTGCAGAGCGCAACCCTAACCAACAATGCGGCGTATTTATTTGTGAATACGGGTTCAGGCGTGGTGAATCTGATCTTGGATAATTCCGGAACTGTCGGCGGGGTTGCAATTTATAACTTAATGCCCGGCCAGGCTATCGAGTTTGCATTCAATGGTACCAGCCTTTCATAAGGAGTTTTTTCAAATGAACCAGCACGTCGGCCATGATTTCTTTTCAACCAGGATTCAAACAGCCATACCGAAGACCACGGTCCCAACGATTACATTTTTAGCGCGGGAATGTCCGGTCTGCCGGAATGTGACCAGGACCCTCGTGCGTCCGTCACATGCGGAATTGCAGTGTGAAATAGGCGTCGAATGTGGATGTCAAGGCGATAAAAAGTATCCGTCAGCGTATGTTTCGTTCCAGGGAAGTCTTGTTCGCGATGGACATGTCATTGTTGAGACATTGCGAGGCGCGGACGG
>Ga0179587_10001093_pt1 | contig 11970 bp, 10 predicted proteins | sample CZODoug2_1_08_16_FD_185932 | JGI IMG/M metagenome (GOLD analysis project Ga0179587, IMG submission 185932) | Vadose zone soil fungal communities from Angelo Coast Range Reserve, California, USA - CZODoug2_1_08_16fungal | ecosystem: Environmental > Terrestrial > Soil > Vadose zone | place: USA...
TGGCGGCGCCATCAACAACACGGCGACCGGCACCTGGACCGGCAACCTGCGGAGCAACGTCTCGACGGTGACCAACGCGGGCAGCTGGACCGGCGACATCGTCAACAACGGCGGCGGCACGTTCACGACCACGAACACGGTCACCGGCAACCTGACCAATGCCGGGACCGTGAATGCGCAGGGTGTCTGGAACGGTGCGCTGAACAACAATGCGGGCGGCGTCCTCAACCTGACCGGCACGTTGACTGGCGTCACGGGCCTGACCTTCAGCTCAGGCGGAGTCCGCATACAGGTCAATCCAGCGACCGCCACGAAAGTCATGGTCACCGGCATCGCCACTCTCGCCGGCACCGTGCAGGCGAACTTTGCTCCCGGCGGTTATGTGAGCAAAGACTACACGATCCTTGCCGCGGGCGGCCGCAGCGGCACTTTCAGCGGTCTTGCAACCAACAACCTGCCGGCAGGCTTCGCCGCCAGCCTCGACTATTCCGTGCCGAACAGCGTGATGCTCGACCTCGAGGCGACGCTCGGCGCGATCGACACCGGCAGCCTGAACGGCAACCAGCAGAACGTCGCCACCGGGCTCAATGATTTCTTCAACAATGGCGGCACGCTGCCGCCGAGCTTCATCACCGTCTTTGGCTTGACGGGCGGCAACCTGGCAAACGCGCTCTCGCGGTTGTCCGGCGAGGCCGCAGCCGACAGCCAGACGGGCACGTTCCAACTGATGAACACGTTCCTCGGGCTGATGCTGGATCCGTCGGTGGATGGGCGCGGCAGTGCCGGCGGGCAGGCGATGGGCTTTGCCGCTGAACAAGACGCCGCGCTGCCACCGGATGTTGCGCTCGCCTATGTCGAGGCACTCAAGGCGCCCGCGTACAAAGCGCCCACATTCGAGCATCGCTGGACTGCTTGGGGCGCAGCTTATGGGGGCTACAACAAGACCAACGGCGATCCGGTGGCCGGCGCGAGCAATGTGACGGCGCGGGCGGGCGGATTCGCGGCCGGTATGGACTATCGCCTGACGCCCGACGCCGTGGCGGGTTTCGCCCTCGCCGGCGGCGGCACCAGCTGGGGCCTGGCGCAAGAGCTCGGCGGCGGCAAGAGCGACGCGCTGCAGGTCGGCGTCTATGGCAAGACCCGCTCCGGCCCGGCCTATCTGGCGGCCTCGCTCGCCTTCACCAATCACTGGATGTCGATCGACCGCTTCGCCTTCGCGGGCGATCATCTCACCGCGAGCTTCAACGCCCGGAGCTATGGCGGACGGGTCGAGGCCGGCTATCACCTCGCCGCCACCCCAATGGTTGCGGTGACGCCTTACGCGGCCATTCAGACACAGAGCTTCCACACGCCATCGTACAGCGAGACCGATCTCAGCGCCGGCGGCTTCGGGCTCTCGTACAATGCGCGCAACACCACCGATACGCGCGGCGAGCTCGGCGCCAGCCTCAGCCATCTCGATGAGCTGCACAACGGCATGCTGCTGATGCTGCGCGCGCGTGCCGCCTGGGCGCACGACTGGGCGAACGATCCTGCGCTGAGCGCAACGTTCCAGGCACTGCCGGGCGCGAGCTTCATGGTCAACGGCGCTGCTCCGGCGCAGAATTCCGTGCTCGCCTCCGCAGGCGCCGAGCTGAGGGTGACGCCGGCGCTCGCACTTGCCGCAAAATTTGATGGCGAGCTTGCCCACAACGCGCAGTCCTATTCCGGCACCGGCACCTTACGCTACGTGTGGTGAGGCAGGTTGCGCTGGACGAGCTCGTCTCTCGGGCGCTTCATTCACCCCCCGATATGTTCGTCACGCGTTGTTGAACTTCGGCGGCCTCTTCTCCACGAAGGCCGCCATGCCTTCCTTCTGGTCCGCGGTTGCGAACAAAGTCGCGAAGATGCGGCGCTCGAACCGCGCGCCCTCGGCGAGCGAGGATTCAAAAGCGCGGTTGACGGCCTCCTTGGCGGCCAGCAAGGCCGGCAGCGCCATCGATGCAATCGTCTCGGCAACCTTGTGGGCCTCCTCCATGAGGCTCTCGGCCGGCACCACCCTGGCCACCAGGCCGGCGCGTTCGGCCTCGGCGGCGTCCATCATGCGGCCGGTCAGGATGAGGTCCATGGCCTTGGCCTTGCCGAGCGCGCGCGGCAGCCGCTGCGTGCCGGCGATCCCGGGTATGATGCCGAGCTTGATCTCGGGCTGGCCAAATTTGGCGGTGTCGGCGGCGATAATGAGGTCGCATTGCATGGCGAGCTCGCAGCCGCCCCCGAGCGCAAAGCCCGCAACCGCGGCGACGACCGGCTTGCGGGCGCGCGCCACCGCATCCCAGTTGCCGGCGAAGTCGCCCATGAAGACCTCGACGGCGGATTTGCTCGCCATTTCCTTGATGTCGGCTCCGGCCGCAAAGGCCTTATCGGATCCGGTGATCAAAATGCAGCCGATGCCCGCATCGGCGTCGAATGCCGCCACCGCCTGGCCGAGCTCGTCATTGAGCTGCGCATTGAGCGCATTGAGGGCTTGGGGGCGGTTGAGGCGAATGAGGCCGACGCGGCCGCGCCGCTCGATGAGGATAGTCTGATAGGTCATGACAGGGTCTCTGGGTGAGCCCGAGCACTAGCCGAAATTTCCCGGCTCTGCCACTCTGTCTGCCACTCTGCGTACCATTTAAGATTTCCGCCAGAACCTTTGAACCCGGGAACTTGAATCATGAAACGGCACGCCATGACCTCAACCTGCGCCATGGCACTGACGGCCGGCGCGATCCTCACGTTGGCGGCCGCCGCTTCGGCGCCTGCGGCCGAGGACGAGCCGCCGTTGTCGCTCGCACGCGACAGCTTCTTCTATGTCGGAGGCCGCAACACCAGCGTCAACGGCCACAGCTATGTGGTCGGACAGATGTATGTGGAGATGCGCATCCCGGCCCAGCAGACCCATCGTTTCCCGATCATCATGGTGCATGGCGGCACCCGCACCGGCACCACCTATACGGGGACGCCGGACGGCCGCGAGAGCTGGGCGCAATATTTCGCCCGCCGCGGCTACGCGGTCTATGTGGTGGACCAGCCGGGGCGCGGACGTTCCGGCTATGTGACGGAAGCCTATGGGCCGCAGAAGCTCGCCGACGGTGAAAGCGGCCAGCGGCGTTACCTGCAACAGGAGAAGTTCAAACTCTGGCCGCAAGCACATCTGCATACCCAATGGCCGGGCAACGGCGCGCCGGACGATCCGGTCACGCTGCAGATGACCGGCAGCTATGTGCCGGAGATGACGGATTTCGCCAAGCAACAGTTCCTCAACCGCGACGCGCTGGTGGCGCTCCTCGACAAGATCGGACCCTCGATCATCCTGGTGCATTCGCAAGCCGGCGCCTTTGCGTGGCCGGTGGCGGATGCCCGCCCCGATCTGGTAAAGGCGATCGTGGGGGTCGAGCCTAATGGCCCTCCGGTCCATAGCGTCGAGCTCATCGGGGCGCCGGATTGGTTCCGGGAAGGCCCGGTCGAGCTGCCCTATGGGGTCTCGGCCGTTCCGCTCAGCTATGCGCCGGCCGTCAACGACGCCGCCGAGCTCAGCTTCGCAAGGGAAGACAAGGCCGACGCGCCCGATCTGGTGACATGCTGGAAGCAGGCGGAGCCGGCGCGGCAACTTCCCAATCTGCAGAAAATGCCGGTCATGGTGCTGACCTCGGAGGCGTCCTATCACGCTCCCTACGATCATTGCACCGTGAAGTACCTGCGGCAGGCTGGCGTCAAGGCCGCCTGGATCAAGCTCGCCGACCTCGGCATCAAGGGCAACAGCCATGTCATGATGCAGGAGAAGAACAACAAGGAGATCGCGGCGGTGATCTACCAATGGCTCGACAAGGCGGTGCCGACGGCGCCGTAAAGCCGGCAGCAAGCGTCAGCGCTGACACACCGGACAGAAGAACGTCGATCGTCCGCTCTGCACGATGCGCTTGATGGTGCCGCCGCAGCGCGGCCGCGAACAACGCTCGCCCTCGCGATCGTAGACCGCGAATTGATGCTGAAACAGACCGAGCTCGCCATCGGTGCGCTTGTGGTCGCGCAATGACGAGCCGCCGGCCCGAATCGCATCGTTGAGCACGTCCCTGATTCCCTGCACCAGCGCGCGCGCGTGCTCGTTCGGCTGGCCTGTTCGGGTTGCGATCGTGGAGGCGCGGCGTTTGGGTGAGCGCCGCGCGCGGAATAGGGCCTCGCAGACATAGATATTGCCGAGGCCGGCTACGACCCGCTGATCGGACAAGGCCGCCTTGAGGCTCGTCTTTTTGGCCCAACAGGCGCGCGCCAGCATGGCGGCGTCGAATGCATTGCCCAGCGGCTCGGGCCCGAGCGCGCGCAGCAACGGCTCCTGGTCCAATTCGCCACGGGCGACGAGCTTCATGGATCCGAAACGGCGCGGATCGTTGAAGGCGATCCAGGCGCCGTTCGACATGTGAAAGACCACATGGTCGTGGGCGGCGTGTTGTGGCTGCTCGTGGTGGTATTTGCCGAGGTCCTCTCCCTTCCCTCTCCGGGGAGAGGGAAGGAGGGCCCCGTCATGCGTCACGCGGAACGATCCCGACATGCCCAGATGCATCAGCAGCACCTCCCCGGACGACAGATCGACCAGGAGATATTTGGCGCGGCGGCCGAGGCCGGTGACGGTCTTGCCCTCGAGCCGGGCCGCGAAGTCGCCCGGCAGCGGCCAGCGCAGATCGCGGCGGCGGGCCTCGACCGATTCAAAGCGCGCGCCTTGCATGACGGGTTCGAGACCCCGGCGCACCGTCTCGACTTCCGGAAGCTCAGGCATGAGTTGGTTTCTGGGTTGATTTCAATCCACGCCCGGATGGCGCACCCCACAAGCGGGGAAAGGAAGGGAGGGGGTTAACGGCGAATCCTCAAGCCGACACATAGAACTCCCGGACCGCTCGCGCTATGGTCTTCGCCGACAAGGAAGACCGCCAATGAACGAGGCTCCGGAAAATTCGCGAGAGAAGGCCGAGACGACCCATTTCGGCTTCCGGGACGTGCCGCTGGCGGCCAAGCAGACTTTGGTCGACGACGTGTTCCACAGTGTCGCGAACCGCTACGATCTGATGAACGACCTGATGTCGGGCGGCCTGCATCGCGCCTGGAAGAACGCCCTGGTGGCCGCCGTGAGCCCGCCGAAAAACCGCCGATTTTCCCTGCTCGACCTTGCCGGCGGCACCGGCGACGTGGCGTTCCGAGTGCTGGCGGCGGGCGGCACCACCACCCGGGCGACTGTGATCGACATCAACGCGGACATGCTCACGGTCGGGCGCGAGCGCGCCGCCGCGCGCTCCCTCGACGCCGTTTCCTTCGTCGAAGGCAATGCCGAGTCGCTGCCGTTTCCGGACCGATCGTTCGATGCCGTGACGATCGCGTTCGGCATCCGCAACGTGCCGCGCATCGCGGCGGCGCTGAGCGAAGCGCACCGCGTGCTCGCCATCGGGGGCCGCTTTCTGTGCCTGGAATTCTCCGCCGTCGACGTGCCGGGGCTGGACGCGCTCTACGACCTCTATTCATTCAACGTCATTCCGGCGCTCGGCCGCTTCGTCACCGGCGATGCCGAAGCCTACCGCTATCTGGTCGAGTCGATCCGCTGCTTCCCGCGGCCGGAAAGCTTTGCCGGCATGATGCGGACGGCTGGCCTAGCGCGCGTCTCCTTTCGCCCGCTCACCGGTGGCGTCGTGGCGCTGCATTCGGGCTGGCGCTTGTGATCACTGGGCTGGCTCACCTCGTCCGGCTCGCACGGGCCGGATACGTGTTCGCCCGCGAGGGCGTGCTCGCTCTGATCGATCCGGCGCAATTGCCGCTGCCGGCGCAATTGGCGGTTCGCGCCGCGCGCCTCATCGAGCGGCCCGTGAGCACGATCGCGGCTAACCGGCTCGCCGCGGCCCTCACGCGGCTGGGCCCCACCTATGTGAAGCTCGGCCAGTTCATGGCGACGCGACCAGACGTGGTCGGCGTGGCGCTCGCGCGCGACCTGGAATCCCTGCAGGACAAGATGGCGCCGTTTCCGCAAGCGGCAGCCGAGCGCATCATCGAGGAGGCGTTCGAGCGACCGCTGTCCGCCACATTCGCGGTCTTCGGTCCGCCGGTCGCAGCCGCCTCCATCGCGCAAGTTCATCGCGCCGAGATCGCGACCCCCGCGCCCCCTCCCGTCCGTCCCCCGCAAGCGGGCGAGGAGGCGCGGCAGGCGGTCGCCGTGAAGGTGCTGCGACCCGGCATCGAGCATCGCTGCAAGGTCGATCTCGATGCCTTCGGGTTTGCGGCCCGCCACGCCGAGAACCTCTCCGCGGAAGCGCGTCGGCTGCGCTTGGTCGAGGTGATCGAGACGCTCCGGCGCTCGGTCGCAATCGAGATGGACATGCGGCTGGAGGCTGCCGCGCTTTCGGAAATGGCCGAGAACACCAAGGCGGATCCGGATTTCCGGGTGCCCGCCGTCGATTGGAATCACACCGCGCGCAATGTGCTCACGCTCGAATGGATCGATGCCACGCCGCTCTCGGACCGCGCCAAGCTCGAAGCGACGGGTTTCGACCTGAAGGATCTCGGCCGCGCCGTGATCCAGACCTTTCTGCGTCACGCGCTGCGCGACGGCTTCTTCCATGCCGACATGCATCCGGGCAATCTGTTCGTGGACCACGACCACAAGCTCGTTGCCGTCGATTTCGGCATCATGGGCCGGCTCGGGCCGAAGGAACGCCGCTTCCTGGCCGAGATCCTCTTCGGCTTCATCACCCGCGACTATCACCGCACCGCGGAAGTGCATTTCGAGGCCGGCTATGTGCCGCGCCAGCACTCGGTCGAAAGCTTTGCGCAGGCGATCCGCGCCATCGGGGAGCCGATCCACAACCGCACCGCTGAAGACATTTCGATGGCGAAGCTCCTGATGTTGCTGTTCGAGGTCACCGGCCTGTTCGAGATGCGCACCCGTCCGGAGCTGCTCCTGTTGCAGAAGACCATGGTGGTGGTCGAAGGGGTGGCGCGCGGGCTCGATCCCAAGCTCGATATGTGGACGGTGGCCGAGCCGGTGGTGCGGGAATGGATCGAGCGTCACCTCGGCGTCGCCGGCCAGATCGAAGGCGTCACCGGTGGGGCACGCGAGGTGGGGCGCTTTCTGGGTACGGTGCCGGCGCTGCTCGCACGCGGTGCCGTCCTGATCGAGCAGCTCGATGCCATCACTCGCGACGGCCTGGTGCTGGCGCCCGAAACGGTCGCCGCGATCGGACAGGCGCAGGCGCGGCGCAACCGCTGGACCGCAGCGGCGCTGTGGGCGATCGCGGCGCTACTCGGCGGGCTGCTCATGCGCATTTGGTGAACCGGACGCCTCGGGAGTGATTGCATTGATTGCATTGCAATCATCTGCTAGGGATGAAGCCATCCCCTGCGGCCCTTACCGGCGGAGCATAGCGCATGGCGAGCATTACCATCCGCGGGCTCGACGACGACCTCAAGCAATGCCTGCGGCTGCGCGCGGCCGGCAACGGCCGTTCGATGGAGGACGAAGCGCGCACCATCCTGCGCGACATGGCAGCCGCCAGGAGCGAGGCCGCGCCGGACCGCGTCGCGCTGCGCTCATCGGCGGCGCAGCAGCCCGTCGCTGGGCCGGCCGGGCGGCGCGTCCTGCTGATCATCGGCGGCGGCATCGCGGCCTACAAATCCCTCGATCTCATTCGCCGCTTGCGGGAGCGGGGCGCCACGGTGCGGTGCGTGCTGACAGCGGCGGCGCAGAAATTCGTCGCGCCGCTCGCCGCCGGCGCGCTCAGCGGGGAGCGCGTCTTCACCGACCTGTTCGATCCGGCAAGCGAGCTCGATGTGGGCCATATCCGCCTGGCACGCGACCACGATCTCGTGGTGGTGGCGCCGGCGACCGCCGATCTGATGGCCAAGATGGCGGGCGGCCATGCTGATGATCTTGCCTCCGCGGTATTGCTGGCGACCGACACTCCGGTGCTGATCGCGCCCGCCATGAATCCGCATATGTGGGGCCATGCGGCGACCAGGCGCAATCTCGCCCGGCTCACCGCCGATGGCATCACGGTGGTGGGTCCCGCCGAAGGCGAGATGGCCGAGCGCGGAGAGGCCGGCATCGGCCGCATGGCGGAGCCGCTCGAGATCGTCGCGGCAGCCGACGCCTTGCTGGCCAGGCGCACCGGGGAGACCGTCGATCGGCCGCTTAAGGGCAGGCGGATGCTGGTGACATCGGGACCCACCCACGAGCCGATCGATCCGGTGCGCTACATCGCCAATCGATCTTCCGGCAAGCAGGGTCATGCCATCGCGGCGGCCGCGGCCGCCGCCGGAGCCGCCGTGACCCTGATTTCCGGACCCGTCAATATTCCGGATCCGCCTGGGGTCGAGACTGTCCGGGTCGAGACCGCGCGCGAAATGCTGGCGGCGGTGGAGCGGGCCCTGCCGGTGGATTGCGCCGTATTTGCCGCCGCGGTCGCGGACTGGCGGGTGGCGCAGCCCGGCCGCGAGAAGATCAAGAAATCGAACGGCGCAAGCCCGGCCCTGACCTTGACGGAAAATCCCGATATTCTTGCTGCCATCGCGCATCGCAAGGCGGAGCGGCCGCAATTGGTGATCGGCTTTGCGGCCGAGACCGAGAAGGTGGTCGCCAATGCGCAGGAGAAGCTCAAGCGCAAGGGCTGCGACTGGATTCTGGCCAATGACGTTTCGAGCGAAACCGGAATCATGGGCGGCGATCGCAATCAGGTGAATCTGATCACCAGCGACGGCGTGGAGTCCTGGCCGCCGCAATCAAAGGACGCGGTTGCGGGCGCGCTGGTCGCACGGATCGCCGCCGTTCTGGCCGGACCGCCGCCGTGAACAAGATGCAGCTCCAGGTGAAGCGGCTTGCGCATGGGGCCGATCTGCCGCTCCCCTCCTATCAGAGCGAAGGCGCCGCGGGCCTTGATCTGCAGGCGGCGGTGGCGGCCGACGCGCCGGTGACGATCGGGCCCGGTCACCGCGCCGTGGTGCCGACCGGCCTGGCGGTCGCCCTGCCGGCGGGCACCGAGGGCCAAGTGAGGCCGCGCTCCGGCCTCGCGCTACGGCACGGTATTACCGTGCTCAATTCGCCCGGAACCATCGATGCCGACTATCGGGGGGAAATACAGGTTATTCTGGTGAATTTGGGGGAAATCTCGTTCACGGTCACGCGCGGCATGCGCATCGCGCAGCTGATCATCGGGCCGGCCATTCAAGTCACGATCAGTGAGATTACGAATCTTGATGAAACCACACGCGGAGTTGCGGGTTTTGGTTCTACGGGTTTGGGGCGTGATTAAACCGGATGCGGCGGGTGCAGGGCTAACCGCCCGCACCGGTTACCGGGGACGCGTGCATGTCTCTATTGCCTCGCAAGGGCCTGCTGGCCATCGCGGCGGTCATCGATGTCGCCTTGCATGCGCGCGGCAAGCCGGTTGCCGCCAAGGCGCTGGCGAGCCGCCATCGGCTGCCGCCGCGGCATCTCGAACCGGTCCTCCAGGCGCTGGTTCACCACCGTGTCCTCAAGGGGGTGCGCGGGCCGCGCGGCGGCTACGAGCTCGCCCGCGAGCCACGGCGCATTACCGCCCACGACATATTGCGTGCAGTCGGAACCATCGAGGAGAAGGCTGACGGCGCGGCCGCAAGATCCACCTTGCTGGTTCACGTGGTGACGCCGGCACTGGCCCAAGCCGAGGTCGTGTTCTCGGATGCGCTCGGTCACATCAATATCGAGGACCTGGCAGGCGCAGCCCGGCTGCTCGAGTAGCGCCCCTTCTCGTTTGGCCGCCGAGCACGCCGGCGCGCAATCCCGTAGTCCCACGGCCTCGAATATCAACCATAGTTCTATCCGCGAGGCACAAGCTGGTGTCCGAAGGAGGAATTGACTTTCACGACGCATTCGTCCGAAGGAGGCTCGCATGAAATACGCAATCAGCGCTGCCTTGTTCTGCCTGCTTCTGAGCGCACCGGCGCGCGCCCAAGCCATCGGGGGCCAAGCCATCGGGGCTCAAGCCATCAGCCCCCGCAACATCGAAGTCGGCACCGCCATCGTGTGCGACACCCAGCAAGAGGTGGAGCGATTTGTTTCGTTGATGCGCGGCAGCACCCTTAGCGCCAACAGCGCGGTCAACACGATCAATGCCGAGGAGAATGATCGGAATGCCGGCGGCGAGTCGAAACCGGCCTTTTTGCGTGGCGCCAGCCTCGCCACGGTACGGACCCGAGACGAGACCTTCGAGATCACCGAAATCCTGGTCGTCGGCGTCGCCACCGAAGCGGGGTGCGGGCGGCTGTCCCGAGCGTCTACTTCGCGGTGTTCAAGCTGGAAGAGTTTCCCGTCTGATCTGTGTTCAGCCGATCTTCTGCTCCTTCTTCAACGCATCCAGCCAAGGACAGACACGCCATTAATCAGATGAAATCATATAGTTGTACAATATTTTACAGTGCGGCGCCTCCCACAAGCCATGCTTGGGAAGCGCGCGGGAAGCGGTAGGCTGGTTAGTCGAAGTCCGCGTCAACGGCGAAACCGTGACGATGAACCATTACGTCGCCCTACCGTTCATTCCGATGGATCACGGTTTGGCTCCGAGCCAGGCGATGGAGTGTCCGAGCGGAGCGGCGCTATTCGGCGCGCGGAGGCCATGTCGCGCCATGCGGCCATTGCGGGAGCGGTCGCTTTCTCGCGGAGCGGCGAGCTGCACCTCGGCAAGTTGGACGATGCCGTGATCCTGAAGACCTTTGGCGACGTGCCGTAGGATTTCCGGCAAGCGTGAACGACGTGACAAGACGTAAAGGTGAGTACAGCAAGAGCCGGCTCGATTGCGAATTCTCCCATCAAGTGATCTTGCCAGCGCGTTCGCCAGTGCCCGGTCGATCTCATACCGCCTCCTACCGACGATGCTGCCAGGTGCATTTGCCACGCGGCGGCGGACCTGAGAACTGCCGGCCCAACTCCGCCCCTGCCTCTTCGGGAGTCATGCTCATCTCCTGCGGTTCAGCGCCTACTCGATCCACTCGCCGGAGCGGAAGCCGAGGGATTATTTGCACTCCCAGACTCGTTGCCAGCCCAAACCTGCTGGTACCCAGGTCCAGCACGACAAGTACTGTTCATAGAATACTCCTACGCCATCGACCGGCGTTACGAACTGGCCGCCCGACTGGTTGGACGGGCCATAGGAATAGAATGCAGAGATGGGAGTGAACGGCGGTACGAACTGCCTGTGTGAAACGATCAGTCGACTGCCGTGCGGCGATCGGCCGATAATGGCGCGACCCCGAACAAACCCGCCATGGACGCCGCCGAAATCGCCAACAGGCGCCACAGCGAAACCACCAGAGCCACGACCATCCCTAAATCGCGCGTGTGCCGGAGTTGCTATTAACATGGCGCCGATTACGGTTGCCACGGCGAGGGAGGCCGGTCTCTGGTAAATCATATCCGTCTTCCTCCCTGGTATATTCCGGATCGGCTGGTCCGCTGCGCCATCAGCCGGTTGCGTGACGAGATCAGTTCGCCAACTCCCTGTTTCCTCGAGCGTCATGTTCACCTCCACCGCCAAATTGTAGCCGCCTATACGGTGCGCCTGTTCGCGAGTTTTTTAAAGGGCGCCCTGTGTTAAAGTGCCCGCGTGCCCCAGAATTGCTATCGCGGACCGCCGATGACACTGCCATGCGCACGCACGATCCTCGTGACGACTCACCGGCCAAACGACGACGGCAGCAGTACCAAGGTCCGCCGCTGACGCTCGGTCACATTCGCTCGCATGGAGTCCGACACTTGCGGATCTAATGCTCCACCGACCTCTGCTATCATAGCTCAGTCGTTGACGTGAACCTTTGGCCGGATGAGACTGTGCTCCTGGACTCAATCGGAAGGCAGTGTGTACCAAGTGCGGCATGACCGGCGCGGACGTGCGGCCGAATTGGAGTGAACGACCGCCTCCGGAGAGCCTGACCGGAGCACAAACG
>Ga0179587_10001096_pt1 | contig 11959 bp, 4 predicted proteins | sample CZODoug2_1_08_16_FD_185932 | JGI IMG/M metagenome (GOLD analysis project Ga0179587, IMG submission 185932) | Vadose zone soil fungal communities from Angelo Coast Range Reserve, California, USA - CZODoug2_1_08_16fungal | ecosystem: Environmental > Terrestrial > Soil > Vadose zone | place: USA...
GACGGGCTACCGGACCTCTACGTTACGGGCTACAACGACAATGCGCTCTACCACAATTTGGGTGGTTGCAAGTTTGAGGATGTCACGGACAAGGCCGGAGTGGCAGGCGGCGGGTTCAGCACCGGCGCGGCCTGGGGCGATTATGACCGTGACGGATACGTCGACTTGTTTGTGGCGCGCTACGTACATACGGACGTGAATCATCTGCCGTCGCCAGATTCCCCCGGATTTATTCACAAGGGCCTGCACGTCGAAGGGCCGTGGACGATGCCGGGGGAGAGCGATCTGCTTTTCCACAACCGCGGCGACGGCACGTTCGAAGAAGTCGCGAAGAAAGCGGGAGTCGACGACGCAGCGAAGCACTACGGCCTGGGCGCTGTCTGGGGTGATTACGATAACGACGGCTGGCCCGATCTTTACGTGGCGAATGACTCGGGCCCGAAATATCTCTACCACAATAAGCATGACGGAACATTTGAAGAAGTGGCCATGCTTGCGGGAGTGGCGCTGAGCGCAGAGGGTGATGAATTAGGTTCGATGGGCGTGGACTTTGGCGATTTCGATCGCGACGGGCTGCTGGATATTATCGTCACCAACTATGCCAGCCAACCGAAAGATTTGTACTGGAACCAGGGAGCGCAGGGATTCACGGACTTGGCGTGGGCGTCGCAAATCAGCCGGACTGCCCTGCCTTATGTGGGCTGGGGCACGGGGTTTATTGACTTCGACAACGACGGCCTACCGGACATTTTGATGGCCAACGGGCACATCTATCCGGGCGTGGACACGATTCCGTACGAGGCAAAGTACCGCGAACCCATGCTGCTTTACCGAAACCGGGGGAATCGCACATTTGAGGATGTCTCCGCGGCAAGTGGGCTGAACGATGGCCCGTTGCAGTCTCGCCGTGGAGTGGCTTTTGGAGACATCAACAATGACGGGAACATCGATTGTGTTGTGTTCAACGTGGGTGCGCCGCCGTCGCTTTTTTTGAACGTGACGAAGAACGGCAATCATCGCGTTCTATTCAAGCTGGTCGGAACAAAGAGTAACAGCATGGCGATCGGGGCGCGGGTGACGGTAACGAGCCCGACGCGCACGCAGATGGAAGAGATTCGCGCGGGGAGCAGCTACCTCTCCTCAAGCGATCCGCGAGTGCATTTCGGTCTAGCGGGGGACAGGATTATGAGCAAGGTGGAGATTCGCTGGCCGAACGGCAAAGTGGAAGTGCTGAAGGATGTGGCTGCCGATGCGATCTACACGATCGTAGAAGGCGAAGGGATCAAGAACACAATCCTGTTAGCGCCTCGTTAGAGTGAGTGAGCGAGTGACCAGGGAGGGCGAAGAGCCGCTGCGGGACTTGCTGGAATTAGACGCCGCTGAGGAAACAGAGAAGAGTAGATTGAGAAAGGGGTAGGACTGCGCTGGGCAAAGCCATGACAAACGCGCCACAGACAGGACCAAGGTTCCGTTCCCCGCATCCTTTTGATCAGGCAGCTACTTGGGTTCGGTAACGGCGAGGGTTTCGTTTGGACGGAGGCCGCTGGTAAGGGCCTGCTTTCGGCCGGAGGGCCAAACCACTTCGACGCGGTCGATTTTGGAAGAGTCGCCGAGGCCGAAATAGAGCGGGAGAACGCTCTGAGACAAATAGCCGGACTTGCCGTCGTTGTACTTCGTGTAGACCTGGCCGCCAGCGTGGACGCGTACGGTGGCACCGAGGCCGTTGCGGTTCGAGACAGTGCCGTTGAGAAGAATCTTGAGCCAATGAATCGGCTTGCGCTGGGCGAGATCGCTGATGAAGACTTGCGGTTCGGAGTTGAAATCGTTGGTGACGATGTCAAGGTCGCCGTCGTTGTCTAAATCAAAGATTACAGCGGAGCGGCTGGCGAGCGGCGCGAGCAGGGTGATCCGCCCGGATTGACCCTGACAGACTTTTTGGGCCAGGGGGCCCAGGCTTTCCTTCGCACCGCAATCCATGTCGAACCAAGGTGTGTGCGTACGGCCGTCACGCCGCGGCTCAATGCCGAGGATGAATTCGGCGTCGAGAAATTTTTCGCCGCGGTTGTTAAGTAGCAAGGAGTTGATGCCGTAGCGGAACGGGAAATTCATGCCAGCGGTAATGAAGATGTCATCCCAGCCATCGGCGTTCACGTCGGCAACGCTGGGCCCCCAAGGCCAGTAGTTTTCAACATTGAGGCGATCGGAGATTTCCTCAAAGTTCCCGCCACCGAGGCTGTGGTAAAACGCGTTGCCAAAGATTCTTGCGCCCTGCAGGAAATCAGCGGGCGGACGGACGGCAGTCTTTTTCTTTTCCTCGGCGGGATTGAATTCCTCGAACATGTCCGAATGCATGTCGGTAAGGAGTAGGTCCATTCGGCCGTCGTTGTCGTAATCGAAGAATTTAATGCCCATGGAACCGTACGGAGTCGCCGGAAAGTACCGCGAGGTTTTGTCCACGAATTTCTTGCCGGCCTGATTCTCGAAGTAATGGCTGGGCCCTTGCATGTTGAGGATGAAAAGATCCGGGAAGCCATCGCCGTTGAGATCGGCGAAGCTGCCGTCGCCGCACCAGCCGTGAGGATTGAGACCCATCTCGACAGTGACGTCCTTGAATTTGTTGTGGCCGAGGTTTTTGTACAGGGCAGGATGCTCGAACCGCTCGGCGTGGGTATGGCCGAAAAAAGCGTCGGGCATGGCGATGTAGGAGCCGTCCGGCCATTTTTCGTCGGTGGTGAATTTGCCGACATTGCAGACGAGAAGATCGACGAGGCCGTCGTTGTTGTAGTCGAAGAAAAAGGCGCCGGTCGATTCGGAAACGAGATCGACCCCCGCTTCTTTGCTGATGTCCTGGAAGTGACCCTGACCATCATTAAGGAACAGTGCGTTGCCGCCACGGACGGTGGTAACGAAGAGCGACTGATGGCCGCTATTGTCGATGTCGCTGAAGGCCGCCGCCACGCTGATGCGATCAGCAAGAGCCACTCCGGCTTCCCTGGTGATATTCCGGAATTTTCCTCCGCCGAGATTCTTCCAAAGCTCATTACCTCCGACTTGATTGACAAAATAAATGTCGTAGAGGCCGTCGCCATCTACATCGGCGACGGCGATGCCCGTGCCATGGTCATAATGGACCGGCTTGTAGTGGCGACCCGCGTCGGCGACGATGTGGTGGACGAAAGTGATGCCGCTTTCCTTCAGTTTGTCAGTAAAGTGGAAATCGTGGAAGACCTTGAACTGATTCAGCGTGGCGAGCTGGGCCTGCTTCCGCGAGGGTAAAGAATCGACGCCGGGGTCGGGATCCGGATAGCGGACCTCACGCACGCCCTGTGGAGAGCGCCCTGCGAGAGCAGCGACGGCAGCCGCCGCGAAGAAAATTGATCGAGCAAGAATGAGGCCTGGCTTTGGGCATGCCATCAAATGTCTCCTATTTCTTCTCGGTCGCCGTTGCGGCAGATGAGTTCGCAAGTGATTTAGAGTTCTTGGGAGTGGGACGAATACGCTCGGGTGCTACGACGCCCGAGCCTTCGAGGATGGAGTAGAACTTATCCGCGCCAAGATTGGTGAGGACTTCGGTCGAGCCGGAGGGCCAGCGAATTTCAAGGCGCTCGATTTTCGTGGCAGAGCCGAGCCCAAAATGCACGCGGAGATCATTCTGGGAAAGGTAGCTCCCACCGCTATGGATTTCGTCGGTTTGCGTCATGCCACCGGCAACGAGCTTCAGCTTGGCCCCGATAGCTAGGCGGTTGCTCTTCGTGCCAGCAAGTTCAAAGCTAACCGAGTGCCTGCCGGAAACACCATGATTGCGAAGGAGCATAGGCGCGCCATCAAGATCTTCGACGACGACGTCCATATTGCCGTCATTGAAGAGGTCTCCCACGGCCAAGCCGCGCGAAACACGCTTTTCCTTTAACGCCTGGCCCACCTGGTCACTTGCATCGCAAAAGGATCCATCCTTCTGGTTGAAGTGAATCAGCTTAGGCTGGCGATAGCCGCCACCAGAGGGCAGATTGTCGACCAGGGAGGTAATGTGGCCGCTGACCGTCACGAGATCGAGCCAACCGTCATTGTCGAGATCGACGAAAGCAGTTCCCCATTTGACCCACGGCAGCGAAGGTAGGGCGACGCCCGAGGAATAAGAAACATCGCTAAAGTTCCACTTCCCATCGTTGCGAAAGAGGTCGTCGTACTCGTCAGTGAAATTCGTGACGTAGACGGAGGGCAATCCGGTATGGAGATAGTCGCCGATAGCGATACCCATGGATGCTTGCTCGGAGCCGTCTTCATTGACGGCGGTGCCCGATTCGAGTCCGATATCAGTGAATTTTCCGTTGCCGTCGTTGCGATAGAGGTATTTGGGGGTGGAGTCGTTGGCCACGTAGATGTCCGGGCGGCCCGAATTGTTGAAATCAGCCCAGACCACGGACATGCCGTAGTAGCCATTCGGATCATCTACGCCAGCGGCTTTTGAAACATCGGTAAACGTGCCGTCGCCGTTGTTGTGGAACAGTGAGTCGCCAGCGCCCTTTAGCCCGCGGGGACCGCACTGAATGTCGATGCCGCGATACTTGCAATTGGCTTCCTTGCCGAAACCCGGCAGATCGTTGAGGTGGAAGTCAACATAATTGGCAACCATGAGGTCGACGAAACCGTCACCATCGTAGTCCGCGAATGCCGCGCCGGTCGACCAGCGACCATCGGCTACCCCCGCTTTGGCGGTGACGTCGGTAAAGGTGCCATCGCCATTGTTGTGATAGAGGACGTTCCCGCCGAGACAGGTAATGTAGAGGTCGGGCCAGCCGTCGTTGTCGTAGTCTGCGACGGCGCCGCCCATAGCAAAACACGGGGTGGCGATGCCGGCCTTGTCGGTGACGTCCGTAAAGGTGCCGTCACGATTGTTGTGGTACAGAGCGCCGCGGGCTTTTTCACCACGGATGGCCATCTCAACCGTCGGCGCGTTCGTGAAGTAAATGTCCGGCCAGCCGTCCCGGTCGTAATCAATGAGCAGGACGCCGCCACTCATGGACTCCGGGATATATTTCGCGAATTGCGAAACGATGTGGCGGAAGCGGATGCCGGACTTCTCGGTAACGTCCTCGAGGTGCGGAATGGGCCGCCCGTTGCACTTGGTGGTCTTCGCACCAGGAGGCGGGGGAATGGGGTTCGAGCGGCCCATCTGCGCCCACGCATGCGTTGCCACGGCGAAGAGAGCGGCAAGAGCCGCTCCGCATTGCGCTGTGGCCTTCCTTCTCAAGAATTCACCAGCGAGAGTGGAATCATGGCTCCTCAGGCTTCGGAAGATCGAGCTGTCGGTGCTTGGCCTTGAGTTCCCGGTAGACCTGCAGCTCGCGATCGGCATCTTCGATGCGAGAGTCTTTGCGGTAGGCAGCCTGGAGCTGGTAGTGGATGTAGTCGGTTTCAGGGTCGAGACGGGCAGCGGCGTCGAGATGGATGATCGCTTCCTTCACGTAGCCCTCGTCAAGCAGAATCTTGCCAAGTTGATATTGGGCCTTGGCATGGCTGGGATCGGAAGCGACCACGGAGCGGAGGAGGGCGACGGCTTCGTCGCGGCGTGATTGCTGGAGATAGGCGTAGCCCAAGCTGTAGGTAGCGTCGGGATTGCCGGGTGACAGCGCAAGCTCGGCTTGAAATTCCGGAATGGCGTCGGCCGGGCGATTGTCGCGAAGCAGAGCCAGGCCGCAGTAGTAGTGGGACTTTGGAAACTTAGGGGCGATTTGCTGCGCACGGCGAAAGGCAGTTACGGCTCGAGAGTAGTCGCCGATTTCCACCCACAACTGGCCAACCAAGAGGAGAGTGTCCGGATTGAGTGGTAGCTTTTCCACTTCGCCCAAGACATTGGTTGCTCCCCCGGGGTCCCCTTTGCGCGCAAGGGAAGCTGCCCAAGCGTAGCCTAGTCCGGCGTCACGCCGGGCGGCATCGCCGAGAGGCGCAATGGTGCGGACGGCGTTGGAGTAGGCATTCGTGGCGAAGTACGTCATGCCGAGCATGGCACGGGCCTGAGAATCGGAGGCGCCGGCCTCAAGCGACTTCGAAAGTGCGCGGATGGTCTCTGGGTAGTCCTCGATGCGAAAAGCGGCGATGCCCAAATTGCGGAAGAGACCGGGAATCGCGGAACTCCAGCGCTCGGCTTCTTGATAGTGCCCTAGAGCCGCGCGGTAGAGGTCGCGCGTGGCTTCGGAGGTGGCCAAATCGTTGAAGCCGGTGCCCAGAATGGCGCGAAGCTGTTTTTCTTGGGCGTCGGCCTGCGCTTTCTCCTTAACGGTGAGATCCGAGCGCGCGAGCAGCGCCGCGTTCGCCTGCGCGGCGGGATCCACCTGGCTTGGTTGTGGAAGAGAAATTTCCTGCTCCGTCGGAGGCACATACGGAGCGACTGCGGCGCCCGTGCCCACGCCCGATTCTGACTGGACGTCGGCAACATTCTTGTAGCTCTCCTTGAGGGCCAGATTCTGGAGTTCGCGGGCTTTCTTTAGATAGGGTGCTGCTTCCGCATTGCGACCGGATTGCACCAGAATGCGGCCGAGTGTGACGTAGCCCTTGCGAATGAGATAGTTGGCCTCCGAAAGCTGGTCTCCAGCGAGGTTGATGGCTTTTCGAAGATATTCTTCGGCGTGTCGGTCATCGCTCATGGCATGCGCATTGAGTCCCAGGTAGAGCCAGGCCAGTGGTGAGGCAGGATCGATCCCTGTGGCCACACGCAAGTAGTGATTGGACTCCGTGAACTCATGATTGATCGAAGTAATGACGCCGAGGAAATAGTTGCTCAAGAAATCCCGCGGGTGGTAGTGGAGTTCCTTGAGAAACTCCGCCCTGGATTGGGGCGTGGGAGCCCACTCGTTCAGAATGAGGTAGGAAAGGCCGAGGAAGTAGTGGGCATGGGGCGTGGCAGGGTCCAAGGCAATGGCCTTCTTCAATTCGCGCAGCGTGTCATCCATGTGATTGGCGTCGCGATAGGCGCGTGCGAAGAGGACGCGGATGGCGCCGGAGTCGCCCGCATAATCCACCATTTTGTGGAAGATAGCGTCGGCCTTTTCTCTCTGTTTGTCGGCGAGTAGGGAGATTCCCAGCGAGTAGGCAGCCTCAAGATCCGGCTGAATGGCGATCGAGCGTGCCAACGATTCCGCGGCCCTATGGGGATCCTGTTTCTTCATCCAGGTCTTGCCCTGGACATTCCATGCGCGCGCGTTCTTGGGATCAGCCGCGAGAACACGAGAGGTTTCCGTAAGAGCTTCGTCGAGACGATTGGCACGGAGAAAGGCGATGGCGAGATCCACATGGGCATCAGGAGTGTCTTCGAAATCGATGGCCCGCCGGTAGAGTTCACCAGCCTGGGTGAACGCCCCTTCGTAGAGGCGCAGATGGCCCATCTGGCGCAAACAGAAGGCGATGAGGCTTTTGTTGGTGGAGGCAATGGCATCAGCCTTGCCCGATTCCTGCGCTGCTTGCACCGCTATTAGCCGCTTCTCCAGTTCAGCCGCGGCCGGCGTTTGCCCTTGCTTCGAAGAGGCCTGCGCCACATTCCGTCGGCCCGTCCATTGGGGCTCCCCGGAAGCTTTTGGGATGAGCAGCAAGGTCACTAAAAGGAGAGGCAGGACGAATTTCGCATTTGGGCTAAACATGGGCCGAAGGTGCCGAGCGGAAGACACGTGCGCGTTTCAGAAAAGCCATCCGCGGCGACAACAAAAAGTATAAGGCGGGACTTGAAAGATTCAAGTCCCGCCTTTCGGGGTATCAGTCAGCAGGGGCGTACCACTTCCCATCAGAACGTCAGCTTGAGCCCGTACTGAATCTCCCGTGGGCCTCGGGTCAAGGTGGACCTGCCGAAATTCGCGTTCGGGGCAGGGTTCTTAGAGATAACGTTGTTCGTCGGGGTGCACACAGTTTGCGCAGGACCGCATAATACGCTATTCGAAGTCCAAATCGGGTTGAATAAGCCATGGGCCGAGTCAGCGGAGAACTGTGGGTGGTTGAACGCATTGTAGCCCTCCAACCGGAACTGAAGCTTGAATCTCTCCGTTAGCGTCCAGTTCTTGTATACCGCCAGGTCGCCGTTGACCTCATCCGGACCGTGACAGTAACCGCGAGCCGCGGTGCCGATCGTTCCAATCGTGAATCCGGTAAGCGTAAAGGCATTCGGATTAAAGATTTGCGGACCAGAGACGCCGGAATTGCAGCCGACCCCTGGAACAATGTTCGGCCGCTGGTTTGCTGTGTAGCCGGTTCCCGAGAGACTGGCGAGCGTACTTTTAACGACTCCAACAGAGGCCCCAGTGACTCCGTTATCGAACACGGTGACTGAAGCCCCAGACTCGGCGGTGAAAATGGTCGAAGCTTCCCAGGAGCCGAGCGTCTGTTTGACGAAGTTGTTGGAGTTCGCCAGTTTGGGCAGATAAAAGACGGCATTCGCGACAAAGATGTGAGGACGGTTGATGGTTGTATTGCCTTTGTCAAGCTTCATCTGGTTCAGATCGGTAAAGAGACTGGCGACCGTCGAACCACTAGTGCCGGCCGACGAGTCATCAAGTTCGGTACTGGCAATGGTGTGCGAATAGGTGTAGGAAACCTGGAACTGATAACGGTTCTGGACGCGCGATCGCAACAGCATCTGCAGTGCGTGGTAATCGGAATAGGCCCCTCTGTTGAAGAAAATAATTGCGCCATCATTAGATGCCGGGCGGAATGCGTGCAGGTTGCCGCTGGTGAAGGCAGCGTTGACACGATCTGCCGGCAGAACCTGATTAAGGTCGTATTTGCTCGTGAGGTGAATCCCCCGGTTGCCCACGTAACCTACTTCCAGCGTGGTGTTCGGAGCCAATTGCCTCTCCACCATCAGATTCCATTGCCAGGAGTTGGGAAGTATGGCGCGTGGATCCATCCCCCACGCTGGCGAAGCAGCCACACCTGCTAAACTGGGCGCCGTATCCAGCGAGCGGTTTACAGTGGAGTTTGTTGAGAATGGCGCGTTGGACGACAACAGGACCTGCGGTGTAACACGCTCGCGCTGGAAGAATTGGCCAATCCCCGCGCGCAGGGCGGTCTTGCCATTTCCCCAGGGATCCCACGCAACGCCAAGTCTCGGAGCAATCGCATGGTTGTTGTTGTTGCGCAAGGCACGGTTTGGACCGGGGGTACCACGGCTGAAGGCAGTCCCATTCAGTTTGTTCGCCGCACCGCACGGATCGGTGCCGGGCACGACAATTACGCCGTTGCAGGCGTCCGTTGCTGGCTTGGTCGGATCGTAGGCAGCCTGGGAGAATGAAGTAAAGCTATTGTTGACTTCATAAGGCTCGCGGAAGAGCGACCACCGTATGCCGTACTCAAGGGTCAGATTACGCTTCGCTTTCCAGGTATCACCGCCGTAGAACTCGATGTCCTTCCAACGCGCATGATCTGTGGGGTTTGTAGAAAACTCGTTCGCGCCCACGAATTGCTGCTCGCAATTACCGCTGTTACATCCGGGTACGTTGCCAGGAAGGAGGATATTCGCAAGCCCATTGCCACTACCTTGCGTAACACCCCAGTCGGCCGTGGCCGCAGCCGGCTGGTCGTACCCGCCATTTTGGTCCTCGTTTTTGCCGCTATAGGCCCAGAGGAAGCCCGCTTTGAGTGTATGCGTTCCATGGATCTTCGCGATGTCGTCGTTAATCGTGTAAGTATCCATGCTGTTGGAATACGGTGAAATGAGCCACGTAGTTGAAGCGTTACCGTACTGCTGGAATCCGCTCCAGAAGATGGGTACCCCACCTGGCTGTTTTAGACTGGATGGATACACCGTCGGAATGGCCGCATTGATGGCCTTTACTAACGCCGTCGGTCCCCCCGGGAACTTAGTGAGTCCGCCAGGAGTGGTAGTAATGGAGTTGTGCGAGTAGGAGAATTCCACCTGGTTGAGGAGCGTATCCGACAGGTTGGAAGTTAGCTTGCCAATGATACTCTTTGAAGGTTGGCTCCAGTTCCCTTGCAAGTTCGGGAGGAGATTCGCATCTCCCCAATACGCCGCCACATGCGGCGCCGGGTTGGACCAAGTATCCTGAGTGTAGCGTCCCGTCAGCAGATGCTTCTTGGTCAGGTTGTAGTCGCCCCTGATGCTCTCCTCGCGCCAATTGATCTTTGAGGGAATGCTCTGAAACCAATTGCTGCCGCCTATCGGGGTAGCCTTATTCGCCACTGGCAGGAAATTAGCATACAGGAGGCCGGCAGCTTCCGGACTCGCAATCTTGAACGGATTGCCTGGAACTGTAAAATTACAAGGGACCTGATTAGGCGGCGGCGGACCGCACAGTGTTGGAATATTTGGCGCCGGCGCACATCCGTCGGCGGCCAGCCCGCCAAGCGTGCTGCCTGTAAAATCGCCCTGAAGCTCCGCAGCCGTAGGTTCACAGGACGAATTAGTCGACGCGCGAATTTCCTTGTTCCACTCCTCGCTCCAGAAAAAGAAGAGCTTATCTTTCTGGATCGGACCGCCAATCGTATACCCGTAGTCATTGCGCCGAAGCTCGTCTTTGTGATGCTTCCCATCGAGCCCCACGTTCTGTGCCGCAAAGAATTCATAGCTATTGAGCGCATCATTGCGCCCGAAATAATTCGCGGTACCGTGGAATGTGTTTTCACCCGAGCGCGTGACAATACTCACAATGGCACCGGAGGCTTGTCCATACTCGGGCCCGTAGGAGTTGCGCAACATCTTGAACTCGGCAATGGAGTCCACGGCCGGATAAATCAGAATCGTGCGGTTCGAACCTTTGTCGTTGTTATTGGCGCCGTCCAGCAAAAACAGGTTGTTTGTTGACGGGTTCCCGTTGACCGAAAAATCCACGCCGCCCAGAATTCCTTTGTCCTTACTGTTAAAGCTGCCTCCCGAACCGTTCACACCGGAAACTCCTGGTTGGAGCTGTGTCAACTCCACAAAGTTGCCTCCGTTTAACGGCAATTCGCGGACTTGTTCTCCAGTAACCACCTCGCCGACAGCAGCGCTGTCGGTCTGCACCTGCACCGCAGCCGCCGTAACCACAACATTTTCTGTCGCTGCTCCCACGCTCAGCTTGGCGTCAACCTGAGCAATGCTGGCGACGTGCACTCCCACGCCCTTGGCCACATAGTTCTTGAAGCCGGCCTTTTTGACCTCGACGTTGTACACGCCGATTGCAAGGTCGGGAAAGACGAACTCACCCTCGGCGTTGGCTCGCGTAGTAAGCGACTCACCTGTGCCAGTGTTTGTGGCTGTCACCTCGGCATCCGCGATCATGGCCCCGGAGGGATCCGTGACGTTGCCTCGGATGCTGCCGGAAAATTTCTGCGCGAGAAGTGCGGCCGGTACGGCAAGCACTAGTACAAGAAAAAGGACCGCTGGGCGATAGCTCTTCATATTTTCCCCCACCTCTAAAAAATGCTGAATTCGTTGCGCGGGATTGCCATTTTCACTGTAAGGCGACCAAGAGGTGCCGCAAGAACCAATGAATGCGGCGAGGACCATGCCAACAAAATTGAATTCCCCGCTGCGTTGGTGCAAGAACCTCTCAAGAACACCCCACCAAACTTAGAAAACGGAAACCACCCCCGTAATGCAGCACATTGAACGCCAGCTATATAGCGCTTGTCAAGAGAAAAATAGTAGTTTTCCACTATTTGCTTTGCCCCAGCTCCCGCTCCTGGCCTCCGCCCCGCCTTGTTCTCCAAGCCTGAGACGAGGTCCCAACCAAGCGCTACGCGGATCGCCCGGAAACAAGACTTCACCCGGATTTGGTACGCGCTAATTGATCCTCGCGCGTGGGGATCCCTGCCGGATACAACGCCGCAGAAGCCGAGCCGCAAAAACGTGGAGCACCTCAGGACCTGCCAATGGATTCAACCACATAGCGGCTTGAATGGCCAAGGTATTTCCCAACCAAAGTGACGAGGGATGTGAACCTGCACCCCCGCGAATGGAATGGCAGGGGGTGCAGCT
>Ga0179587_10001098_pt1 | contig 11956 bp, 17 predicted proteins | sample CZODoug2_1_08_16_FD_185932 | JGI IMG/M metagenome (GOLD analysis project Ga0179587, IMG submission 185932) | Vadose zone soil fungal communities from Angelo Coast Range Reserve, California, USA - CZODoug2_1_08_16fungal | ecosystem: Environmental > Terrestrial > Soil > Vadose zone | place: USA...
CCCCGCAGCGGCCCTCGATCTCGCCCCGTTCCATGGCGAGAGGTACACGTCGATGCCATCCTTGTAGCCGGCGATTACCCGAAGCTGGCCGGATAGGTGTCTGCGAGCCCGCGCCCGAGCTGCCACGGTGAATTCGCGCGCCAGCATATCGGACCAGGTCTTGATCGACGATGTGTACCAGGCGATACCCATGCCGTCGGTGCGATCGAGGCTGCCGAGCCAGTTGAACTTCAGGCTGTCGAAGCGCACCCCCTTGTTGCCCCAGAGCGGCGTGAGCGGAACGCTCGAATGCACGATGCCGAAGGTCGTGCCGTCCTGCGGGCCCGCGTGTAGCGATAATTGGCGGCCAAGAGGCCGCCGGGATCCGCCAGCAATCGGTTATATTCCGCATAGCCGCCCGCAACCCCGGTGCTGATGACGATGCGGACGGTCTTGCCGCGATAGAACGGCGCGGCCTCCTGGGCCAGGCTCGATATCGTCGGCGCCGAAGCGAGCAGCAGAGTCCCGCCACTATCCTGATCCTGCCTACCCGCAATCCTGCCTACCCGCATGGCTTCCTCTGATTGGCTTTGCGCGCTGGTCGGTACGCTGTATTTCGGCCACCGCCATGTTAGCTTCGGCCATTCGTTTCAGGGAGGCTTCCGATGAGACTAACTCACGCGCTTTCCGCTCGCTTGCTCGCAAGAATCTTGGCCGCAGGAGTCATGTGCATGCCGTTGATGGCCCAAGCGGCCGATCCGCTGCCGCGCGCGAAGCCCGAGGAAGTCGGCATGTCCTCCGCGCGCCTCGCGCTGATCGGCACGGCGGTCAATGCCGAGATTGCGCACGGGCAGTTGCCGGGCGCGGTGCTCGCCATCGCGCGGCGCGGCAAGCTTGTTTATTTCGAGACCTTCGGCTATCGCGACAAGGCGGCCGGCGCGCCGATGACGAGCGATGCCATCTTCAACATCGCCTCGATGACCAAGCCCATGGTGGCGGTCGGGGCCTTGCAGCTCTACGAGCAAGGCAAGCTCCTGATAGACGATCCGGTCGCGAGATATTTTCCCAAATTCGCGAACATGCAGGTCGCCGTCATGGACGCCAAGAAGGACAGCATCGTCGAGACGGTGCCGGCCGCGCGCAAGATCACCATCCAGGATCTGCTGCGCCACACGTCGGGGCTCATCTATGGGGGCCGAGGCACTACCGCAGTCCACAAGCTTTACCCGGAAGGCAGCGGCCAGGCGGCTGCCGCCATGACGGGCACGGAATTCGTCGATCACCTGAGCTCGCGCCCGCTCATGTATCAGCCCGGCACGGTCTGGGACTACGGCTTCGGCCTCGACGTGATGGGGCTCATCATCGAGCAGCTGACCGAGCAGTCGCTCGGCCAATATCTCCACCAGAACGTGTGGAGGCCGCTCGGCATGGCCGATACCGGCTTCCTCATTCCTCCCGATAAAGCCGCCCGCTATGCGGTGCCTCTGCCGGTCGACCCGATCAGCGGCAATTCGCAATCCATGACGCAGGCGACGCAAAAGACCAAGTTCGAGTGCGGCGGCGGCTGCGCGACTTCGACAGCGAGCGACTATCTGCGTTTTGCGCTGATGCTGATGAGCAAGGGCAAGTCCGGGGACGCCCGCATATTGGGGCCGAAGACGGTCGAATACATGCTGTCGAACCAGCTCGCGCCCGACGTCAAAAACCTGATCGTGAATGCGGACCCGACCCGCGCCGACTACGGCTTTGGTCTCGGGCTGGCAGTCCGCACCACGCCCGGCATCGTGCGCATGATGGGTTCGGTCGGCGACTTCTCCTGGCCGGGCGCCAGCGGCACCAATTGGTGGGCGGACCCCCACGAAGAGCTGGCGGTGGTGTGGATGGCGCAGTCGCCGGGACCGATCCGCTGGAAGTACCGGCAGATGATCAATGCCATGGTCTATCAGGCGATCGTCGACTAGAACCTGTCGCGCTCGACTGGAATCTCGTGTCCCGGACGCGGCGCGGCACGCCCTTGCGCGCAGTGATGCACGGCAGGCGGTTTCTTCACAGGCTCTTTCGCGGGACAGGCCGCTCGGGACACGCAGAGATCGATCAGCCGGAGGCGCGAAGCCAGGCGATGACTTCCGCGGCGCTGCGGTCCGGCGGAAACACCGGATAGAACACCTTGGTGATGATGCCGTCGTCCAAGACCAAGGTGAGCCGCTTCAGCAGCGTCATTCCATCGACCCCGAAAGTCGGCAGATCGAGGCTGCGCTGGATTTCGAGCCGCGCGTCAGACAACAGCGCAAACGGCAGATGCAGACGCGCCGCGACCTCGCGCTGGTCGTCGATCACCTGGGTCGAGAGCCCGTAGAGCGACGCCACGCCAAGCCCCTCGAGCTCGGCGAAATGATCCCGGAACCCGCAGCTCTGCGGCGTGCAGCCGCGCGCGCCCGGGATCGCGTCCCAGCCCGTCGGCAGGGCCTCGCCGGGCCGGCCGGTCCGCGGATAGGCATAGATGATCGTGCGGCCGCGAACGCCCGACAGGTTGACCGACGCGCCGTCGGTCGCCGGCAGCGCAAGGTCGGGCCATGCCATCCCGGCGAGATGGCGCGCCGCGCCATCGTTGACCGGAACCGGAAGATCGGCGGGTAGCTCGAGGGGATTGTGCAGGATGGCGCTCATGGTGGTCCCGGAATGCTCCCGGACGCGGCTGTCGGCTAAAGTCTGTCGGGCAACCGACGGCGCGCCATCGCCACTCTCTGGTCGCGCAGTCTATTTCTTGCGCGCCTTGCGGGCGGCGTACTTCGCATCCCGGACCGCCTTGCGCGCTGCAGCTTCGGCAATCTCGCGTTCCGCCTTCTCCGCGGCGTCGCGCCTTGCCTGCGCGGCGGCATCCAGCTTGGCCTTTTCGGCCGATTCCTTGACGCGCGCAGCCTCCGCGGCAGCTTCAATTTCACGGGCTGCTTTGGCCGCCTTGCGCTCGGCGGCGCGGGCCTCGCGGGCGGCAACAACCCCCTGTCGGGCCGCCTGCCGTTCCGCGGCGGCCGAATCGTTGGCGTTGGCCCGAAACTTTTCCAATGCCGCCTTCCTCGCGTCCGTGGCCGCGCTCTTGCGCTCGAGGAAACCCGGATCCTTGAATCCCATCTTCTGCGACCTTTGTGCTGTGAACGTTGCGAACGATGTCTTGCCCGGGCCGGGGCCGATTCGCAAAGAGCAAGCCGATCCCGCGTCCACGTTCGCAGGAACCGTCTCCGCCGCCCGTACTGGCTTGCCTCGCGTCATCATAGACCGGCCGCCGGATCGGTAAAAGCCGATTCTCCTTCGCGCCGGCCCTCCTGAAACCGCAATGACCGGGAGACTCTATGGTCGAGCCCGAGCACGCCGGATGGTCGAGCCCGAGCACGCCGGCGGCCTCATCGGGTAAAGACCCGATGAGTTAAAGACCCGATCATCAACGCCAAGGCATAGGGATAATGACGAGCACGTCAACTGCCGGGCAAGAGGAGGTGCAGTTCATGAAGGTCGATACGATCGGCATTGCGGCTCAGATCAGAGATATCAGTCCAGGAACCTGCTTTGCTTTCCGCCGCGAGGGAACCACCTATCTCGCTGTTCTGCTGCAGGAGAAGGAGACGGCGACAGTATTGTGGCCCAGGCACCCAGGCGGTCAGTTGCCGTTGGGTCAATTCGCCATCGATGACAAGTTCGCGACTGAATCGCTGTGGGTGCTTCCTGATCTCGTCGCCGCTCCTCCGCCGATCGGGCTCACACCCGTGCAATTTCCTTCAGCCTACAAAAACCAGCTGGGTTCCCTTGTCCTCGCCGGTTCGGACGTCCTGGTGACCGTTCCGGGCAGGGGCGCGACAGCTGCGTGGCTGAGGCTCGGCACCGGAGAGCTGGTCTACCAGCTACCCAGCGTTTTTGTCTGGTTTGACCGATGGTCCATCATGCAGCCGGGAACAGACGGCGTTCTCCAAAAAATCTGCACCATACCGGAAGCGGCCCCGCCACCCGCCATGCGCAGCTCCGACGAGATGCTCGAGCGTGCACTTCAAAACGCCTGAAGCGTGATCCGGAAGAAATGGCAGCCCTCGTGAAGGCGGGGGCTGCACCAACAAAGGGCGGGCGCGCTGTGTGTAGATCGATTGGACAGATGCCGCGAGCAACCGCACCGCTGGGGTGAGGTCAAAATTGCGAGCCGGCGTTTTGGCAGTCCATGATCTCGCAGGTTATGGTTTGGACATCCTTACTGTCTTGAATAGCTCCCACTTTCCTCTATCGCCTTCTCGATTGCCGCCTTTGAAATCATAAATCTGGTTGGTCGTCATCAACATTGCGGCGGCATCCGCCGCGATCGTGAAAGCCGTCGGCGCGCGTCCCTATGCCCCCTCCCCCTTCGAAGCGCTTGCCACGGGTAGCAATCTTGCACGTGCAGCACATGGCTTCCAAAGAGCGCTTTTGTCCGCTACCGTCTTGGACCCCGTCGAGGGGACTGCCCCTCTTAGGTTGCCTGCCAGTCCGACCGCGACGGTGCCGTGTCTTGGTCTCATGCGACAGACCACCAACTCTTTGTAACACAATAGGGTGCGCAAGTTTCGACCACGCGCAGCCTGAATGAGGGAGAAACGATATGAGAATCACATCACAGGTTTTCGGTGTCGCGATGTTGGCCGCGACATTCGCGCTGGGCTCGGTCTCTGCACAAGCGCAGAACGTGCGCGTGCGCGGCGCGATCGAGAAGCTGGACGGCAACACCTTGATGGTCAAGTCGCGCGACGGCGCTGAGCTGAAGCTCGTGCTCAAGGACAACGTCCGCGTTGGCGGCGTCGTCAAGGCCTCGCTCGCCGACGTCAAGCCCGACACCAACGTCGCCATTACCTCGCGGCCGCGCTCCGACGGAACGCTCGAAGCTGTCGAGCTGCGCATCTTTCCGGCCGGGCAGCCCTTCAACTCCTTTCACGGCGACTGGGACCTGATGCCGAACAGCTTCATGACCAACGGCTCATTGCAGACCTCGGTCGCCGACGTCGACGGCCAAGTGCTGACCGTCAGGTACAAGGTCCAGGGCAAGCCCGATGAGGAAAAAAAGATCATCGTAACGCCGAAGACCATCATCGCCACCACGGTTCCGGGCACTAAGGAGGATCTCAAGCCGGGCTTGAAAGTATTCGTGGCTGGCGCCCCAAAGCTGCCCGACGGTTCTCTCGATGTCGCGGCGATCCAGGTCGAAAAGGAAATCCCCCCGCCGCAGTGACATGACGGCAATTGGCGAAAGGGCGGGCGGCGCCCCGCCCTCGCTACTTCGCTGCCCGGCTGAGCCCGCATGATGGGTTTACACGCCGTCGCGTTGGGCCGGGCGCCTTGCTCGGCTCAATCGCGCTCAAGATCTCGTTGGCCTCGGTTCACTTCGGTCACGGTTCATCCCTTTGGTTTCGCTTCACGATGTGTTCGTTTGCGCGGTAGCGTGTCCTAGTTCCGAGGCCAGGGTCCTAGTCAATTCCCGAAACTATTTCGTCTCCTCTAAGTTACGTGAAAAGGTACTCAGGCGGCCACTGGCGGCCGGAATGCAGGAGCATTGCCTCAATGAGCGACGAAGACGAAGCCAAGATCCGGCGGTGGCGGCAATACATTGAGGAATGCCGCAAAGAGATGAAATTACTCAGCCCCGAAGGGCAGCAAGCCATGCAGGCCGTTATAGATTCGTATGAGAAGTTGATCGCCAAGGTGCGGGATCAGGACAAGCCAAAGGCCTAAGAAACGCTTCAGTTGGTGGCCTCGTCACCCCAAGGGAAACTTTCGCCATAGCTGCCCGGCCCGAATGCCCACAAGCCGGTTTTCGCCGCGGCCCTTCCAGGCGCGCTGCTCGGCCCTAGAGCATGATCCCGAAAAGTTGCAGACTTTTTGGACAAGATCATACGAACAAATGCCTAGAGCGAAACCACGATTCAATCTGAAGCGATTTCGCGCCAAGCGCAGCCTTGACTATCTCGGCTGACGTCGAAAATACCGCCGAAGTGTTGCCAATCCGCAACCATCCCGAGCACGAATTCAGCTAACACAGCACCGCTTACGAGGGGGGCTCTTTCCCGATTGGCCCTTGTGAACCCGGATAGTCCGTTCGATGGACCGCAAAGGGAGGTCAACATGTCTTGGAAAGTGGAAGTAGTTTTGGACGATTCTGGCGAATGGGAGATCGATCCGTTGCGCTTCAAGACCCAACAGGAAGCGCTGGCGTATGCGCGTGATCTCGAGTTTCGTTGCTCCGCCGTCAGGGACAAGCGCATAATGAAAAGCGATGACCCGTCGCCTCGAGCAGCCCAGACCTTTGTTCACCAACTGAGCGTCTGATTTGCCGCAATGATTTGCGCATGAGCGATCAAGTTTGGGCAGATTGGAACGAGATGCGCCCAAACCGATCGAATACCTTGCGCAGCGTGCATGGAGAAGGTCCCATGTTGCGTAAGTCGACGCAATCCAGTGCGGGAGAACCGTCGTTCTTTTATCTGATGATGGCGAAGAGCTGCTTTCGACGAGCGGCCAGCACGCGCAATCCCACGGCCGGCGAGATGCTTCGCGATATCGGACGAAAATATCTGGTGAAAGCGAACGACGTTACATCAGTACTAGAGTCTCAGCCGTCGCAATCAGCTGCGCCACTCCGCTTTGGAAGGTAGTCCGCGAGGCTGGGCGCCGCATCAATGGATTGCTAAGAAAGCGAAACTGACATCGGGGTGACGCGCCGCCTCGGCCACGTAGCGCGGGTCGTCCGCGAAATAGGCGTGCTCGACTAGGAGCACCTGCAATCCTGTGCGCTGGGCCGCTTCTGTAAACAAGAAGTCCGTGTGTAGGCGCATGGCCTGAACGTCCTCGTCCTACTCGCGGCCGGCGATGTCGGCCTCATCCACTTCTTCCTCAGCACTGGCCAGGAGCCAGGAAGTCCGGACGGCTGATCTGGTCGAGCACGAGAACGCCGGGAACCGGCGCGTTCACCGACTCTGGGCGCACCGGCTGATTGCGACCACCGATTACGATTGATTGCGACTCGAAGTAGCGCTGCACCGCGAACGAAAGTGCGATGTGGATGGCCAGGTAGTTCTGGTCCGATCCCACGTCAGGCATCCGGAGAACCGCTCCGCTTTCCGCCTCGATGACGGCACACCTCCGGCTCTCGCGAGGAGAATTCGAGCTCCGAGCCGACGCCGGGCGCCACGGTCGGAAGCTTTGCGAGCGCTTCGGACGCGAACTGTGAAATCTTTCGCTCGGCCCGCTGCAGCTTGATCTTCTTGGCCTCGCGATCGACGCGGGCCTCAAGCTCCGCGATCTCGGCTCGAAGGACGTTGAGGTCGCGGGTGACCTGGCGCGGCTCGTCCACGCTCGACTCGAGGAAAAAGCAGGTGCGAGCCGGCAGGTGCGCCCGAAGTTGTGCGAGGGCCAGGCGCCGCGTCTCTTCCGTCTGGCGAAGCCATGTCCGGATCTGATCGCCCACCCGCCGGAGGTCGACGTTCAGGCTGCGGATCTGTTCGTCCAGTTCCCGGTCGTGCTCGACCAGCTCGACCAGCCGCGGCTTGACGCGCTCGTTGGAAGGAAGGCAAGTCTGGTCGATTTGTGGTCAGGCAGGGTGCCGAAAACCGCAGAAGATGCCCATCTATCGCCGAAGGATCGAACCCCGTGCCGCCCGGAAGCGAATAAGGGGTGACGACCGCCGCCCAGACAGCCGGTTCGCCCCGGAGCCCTACCCAACTCCGTCCTGATCCAGGACTGGCGCTCATCGGCCGAACAGTCAGGTTATGCCCATTTTTCGGGATGAACTTGTTGGAGCGGGTGAAGGGAATCGAACCCTCGTCATCAGCTTGGAAGGCTGTTGCTCTACCATTGAGCTACACCCGCATGGAGACCGCGGAAAACCTACAGGCACCGGGCCGGTTCGTCATCTGGCACCGGTGTTGCGTCCTCCGGATTCCGTCCTCCGGATATTGTCTGATGGGGGCGAACCTACCTCAACCCGTTGATTTCACTCATAGCGATTCTGACAGAAGGCCTTAAGGCTCGGCCGTCTCCCGGTCAAGAGCGGGTAAGGCTGCGAGCGCGCAGCTGCGCTGGCAGATGCAGGAGGCCGCGGCCGCCGTGGCGAAGCTGGGGCAGGAGGTTGAAAGATGGGCTATCCGACACCGATAGAGTGGACCGACGCCACCCGGAATCCAATTGGGGGCTGCTCCAGATGGCCTGGAATGAGTGATCACGAGGGTCTGGAATGAGTGATCACGATCGCCTGGAACGCGCAGCTCCATCAAGAGCCCCGGCTGCTCACCGTGGTACGCGCAAAAGCTTGCCGGGACGCGGCTGAAAAATCATCCGCTCTACGCCGGAACGACCAACACCGTGAGAGGCAAGCCGGTGTTCAGCGGCCACCTGATGGTCTCTCCTGATGATCATCCGCCCCGAAGCGGCTATGGGCGGATCGACCCACCGGCCCGGGTGGGAATTGCAGTGCCCGAGGACGGCCGCAGCCTGCTCGGGACCGCGAAACAAGACGGGGAAAGCGGTCTGCCTAGGTATGGGGTTAGGTATGGGGCTCGTTCAGTGGTCTTCTTCTGCGTTTGCCAGGGCGTCTTGAACTTTCGAAACGGCGATCCTAATCGCGTCATAATCCACGGTGTCAGGAAGAAGGCCGTCTCTCAGGACCGGCAACGCACATTTGAGTGCCGCGAGCATTTGAGCATTGACATCGCGCAGGGCGGCGTTTTGGTCCTCTAGTCGCGTTATCTGGGTCGTTAGGCCCGCAAGGGCTGTATCGACATCACTGCGAACTACCATTCTTCACTCTCCCCTCGCGCGACGTAGACCCATGACCCTGCTGGCCGGAAAGTTGTACCGGCGCCAGCGAAATGCAGTACATCGCAGTGCGTACAACTCCCCCCGTGATTGGTTTGTTCCGCTTCCACATCCCCCGCCTGCGCCTTCGCGCCACTCGTCCGGCCGTCCTTGACGCAACCTTGGAAAAGTCGCCCAGTGCGTCACGAGCGGGAATGGTGAGGCATCGTGAACCCATAAGGAAAGCAAAATGCAACTTGCAAGGAGGGGACAAAGTGGCATCTATTCAAAGCGGGGCACAATGGGGATCAAGTAGGGCAATACAATGACCCTGACAGAATTGGCCGACAAACTTGAATCCCTTGATGTGGAGGTTTTCGCCTCTATCCTTGGACTTGAGTACAGTCATGACGACGAACCGGAGAAAGCAAAAAAAATGATCATCGATGCACTTCGCTTCTCCGATCAACATGGACTTAAAGCGCCACGTCCGCCACTTGATGACGCTAATTAGATCGCGCCGTCTTGGCCGACGCGCCGCAGGCCCTCGAAATCTTGCCGGAACACCCTTCGTCCCGCCCCCTCCCCGGCCAGGGAAGCGGGGCGGTCACCGGAGGGGCGAAGCGCGGCGGAGCACGCCGCCGTTTCCGGCGTTGGGCCGGTCGATCTTGGAGTGATCCGCCGCATCGCCATCGGCATGCCTCAAATACATCAACCACCCAATGCTTTCGTTCAACAGAGCGACTAGACTCGGACCTCCTCCATCCATACTGAGGCAAATATCCCGAAACCGTTCTGAAGCAAATGGCGCTAGCGCCCGCCTGAGTGCAGCTATCGACGCAACCTCACTGCACCGAGAATTTACTGAAAGTGTGATTGTCATGCGATTGCCTCGGCGTGTTTAGCGCGCTCTTCCCAATCAAAGCATGAACCCGACACGGTGTCAGCTAGAGAAGGGTCCGTCGCTCGCGCCGAGTCTTTTATGGGTCGCGGGCGGCGGTATCGGCCACGTCCACCGAGCGTCCGGCGTTCCACCGACAGCGGCCATATCGCTGCACCGCCCCGAATTGGCACTTGGGGCCATAAGTGGAAGTCGTCCTCTCGCGAACAGACTATTCTTGGTGTAGCAGAACCTCATCTCGTGCGACGTATCGGAAATGGCTTCGTTGAGCCATATTCCCCATTCAACCCGAATTCAAAATGTAAAGCCTCACCGCCAGCATGAGTACCGACAGAAGTTACACGCCCCTGACCGAGCCGGCTGCCTGTGCAATCCTGGTCGAAGCCGGACTAAGTCTCTCACCAGTGCAGGTACGCCTTGAGGCTCGCGAAGATCGTTGGCTTGTATCGTTGCCGAACGATCGTTTGGCTTGGTTCCCCGCGAATGATCGGGGACGCGAGCGTCTTGCAGTTGAGCGTCACGTCTTGCGCCTGCTCGCAAAGCGCTGTGCCTTCCAAGTACCCCGTGTACTGTTTGAATCCTCAAAGGGATGGGATGTCCGCGCCGCCGTGCCCGGTGTTTGCAATCCATGGACACTCTACCGACGCATCCTGAGCGACATCTCGTTGGCGCGAAGTATCGGCCGCGCGATCGGAACAATCCTGATCGACCAGCACACACGTGTCTACCGCAGCGACGTTACGGGTTGGCTACGAACTCGACCAGAATGGCCGGAATCTACCGAATTGATCAGGCGTCGCTTGCCCGAAGTGATCGATGACGGAAATCTTCTGGCAGAGATAGATCGCGCCCTCCACGCCTATGATGATGTAGGGGTCGCTGTTGATGATCAAGTTCTCGTTCACGGCGATCTCGGTTTGCACAACATCGCTGTCGATCCCGAGACAGCCGAGGTTCGAGGCGTATTCGACTATGATGGAGCGAGCTGGGCGGATCGTCACCACGACTTCCGTTACCTCCTCTTCGACCACGAGCGGGACGATACGTTGGAAGCAGCCCTGGCCGAGTATGAGCCTGCGGTCGGTCGCGTGATTAGCCGTCGTCGCATAAGACTCTACAATGCCGCATGCGCCATCGGCTTCCTAGCTTTCCGTCGTGGCATTCCCGCGGAGGAGCGTTCCTGCGGGCGTACGCTGGCCGAAGACCTGCGTTGGGTCCGCGGTGCTCTTGCGCGGCTCTAAAATCCGCGACCATGGGATGCGTGCGCGGCAGCTTCGGGCCATGGCAAAATCGCTGCGCGATAGCCCGCTGACGCGGGGGCTTGCCACAAGCATGGTCGTGATCGTGGATGCACCAATAATTCGGAACACTACGTCTGCATCGCCTTAGATTTGTATGACGAGCCGCACCAATCACAGGACGCTGTGATAATCTTGACCAGCAGTTCAAGACGCGTTCTGTTGAACACCGTTGAGTTGGTTGAACTCCGTAAAAAAGATTCGCCCCATGATGTGTCTCACGACTATCAAGAGGTTCATCGTTCATCGCGCGCAAGTTGCTGAAAGTCATCCTTGGGCCACACTTAACCGCACCTAACCCTTTGAAATCACATGCGTCAAAAAAGTTATTTCCCCTCTTGGGCAACATTCGTGCCGAAACGTCTAAGTTGTGGTCCCATTCGAGCCCACACTCGTCGAAAATCACCGGCCGCCAGGTCACGCACGACAGTTAAATCTAAATCGCTCTAGCGCCCGCGGCACCGTCAGTACACAACTCCCGCGATTTCGTGCCTTGGCGCTTTTCGGCCGCCGGCCGCCTCACCGCGTCGTTAGATGGTTCATCCCGGCGGCCAAAAACCTGCACAGATCCGGACATCCCGGGCAGGCCGCGATCGTCGCATCGGAGAGGTCAGTGGTCGACTGACTACTGAGCCGCAAACTCCTCGAGGGCACCAAGAACCAAGGGCATGAATTCGTTGCCGCCGCCGTGTCCAGCGTCGTCAAGGATGTGCATCGAGATAAAGCTGGAGCATCGAGCGTCCTTATGCTGCATGCTGCCTAGCGGTGGCTAGCAACACCGTTCAGCGATCATGGACGCAGTGATCGACGGATTCAACGGACTGTCTGAAGTGGGTCAAGACCTGAAAGGCTCAGAGTGAGCATTTCGAGACCGCTGGTCCCCAATGACCAGACATAGCTGGCCGAGACCGACCCGTCGCAGATGGGCCATAGCCGAAAAATTGCGGCCCCTTCCATAGGCAAGCAAGAAAGGTGTAGCTTT
>Ga0179587_10001101_pt1 | contig 11945 bp, 11 predicted proteins | sample CZODoug2_1_08_16_FD_185932 | JGI IMG/M metagenome (GOLD analysis project Ga0179587, IMG submission 185932) | Vadose zone soil fungal communities from Angelo Coast Range Reserve, California, USA - CZODoug2_1_08_16fungal | ecosystem: Environmental > Terrestrial > Soil > Vadose zone | place: USA...
CGCAACCCCATCGAGGGCGCGCCGGTGCGTTGGGGCACCGCGCTGCACGATCGCTTCATGCTCGAGCATTTCGTCTGGAAAGATTTCCTCGAAGTGCTCGACGACCTCGGCGGTGCGGGCTATCGGTTGGATCCCACCTGGTTCGCGGCGCAGCGCGAATTCCGCTTCCCGCGCTACGGCAGCGTCGATTATGGCGGGGTGCAGATGGAGATTAGGCATGCGCTCGAGCCCTGGCATGTGCTGGGCGAGGAGACTGCGGCCGGCGGGACCGCGCGCTTCGTCGATTCCTCGGTCGAGCGGCTGCAGGTCAAGGTCGAAGGCATGACCGATGGTCGCCACATCGTCACCTGCAACGGCCGGCGGCTGCCGCTCGTTTCGTCCGGACGGTTCGGTGAGTTCGTTGCCGGGGTCCGGTTCAAGGCCTGGAAGCTGCCATCATCGCTGCATCCTTCCATTGATGCCCACGCACCGCTGACATTCGACATCATCGATACGTGGAGCGACCGCTCGCTCGGCGGCTGCGTCTACCATGTGGCGCATCCGGGCGGACTCAGCTACGATACATTTCCTGTGAATTCCTATGAGGCGGAGGCTCGTCGGCGCGCGCGATTTCAGGATCATGGCCACACGCCGGGCCGACTCGCCAGCCTGCCCCCGCTCGAACGCTCGATCGAGTATCCGGTCACGCTCGATCTCAGAAATGCCATCTGAAGGCGCGATAGCCCCATGGACGGCGCCCGCTCCGACACGATCGTCGATGCGCCCGGCAATGGCGTGGAGCGCCTCTTGTCGGGCTATCGACCGCTGGCCGGCATTTTCGACGAGATGATGGATGGGGGCGGGCACGTCCGCCCCCATTGGCGGCCGTTCCTGGCCATGCTCGCCTCGCTCGGAGCCGACGAGATCAACCGGCGCTTTGCGGTGGCGGACCGTTATTTGCACGATTCCGGGGTGTTCTACCGCGTCTACGAGGATCCGGCCGGCGCCGAGCGGCCGTGGCCGTTGAGCCATATGCCGCTCATCATCGATCCGGCCGAGTGGGCCACGCTCAAAAGCGGGCTCGTTCAGCGCGCCGACCTGCTCGAGCTGGTGCTGGCGGACGCTTATGGGGCGGCCCGGATCGTGCGCGACGGCCTGGTGCCGGCCGTGCTGATCGCGGGTAATCCGGAATTTCTGCATCCGCTTGTTGGTGTGGCGCCGCCCGGCGGCGCCCATCTGCGGTTCTATGCGGTTGACGTCGGACGCGGCGCCGATGGCCGCTGGTGGGTCCTGGGCGACCGCACCCAGGCGCCCTCGGGCGCCGGTTTCGTACTCGAGAGCCGGCTCGCCTTGCAGCGCGCCATGCCGGAAGTTTATCGCGAGATCAGGGTCGAGCGGCTGGCACCGTTTTTTCAGGCGTTTCAGTCCGCGCTCTCGGGGTTCAATCGCCAGGACGATTCGCGCGTCTGCCTGCTCACGCCGGGGCCGATGAATGAATCCTATTTCGAGCACGCTTACCTTGCCAGATATCTCGGGCTTCTCCTGGTCGAGGGCGAGGATCTCACCGCGCGCGACGACGGCGTCTTCATCCGCACGGTCTCCGGCTTGAAACGCGCCGAAGTTCTGCTGCGCCGGCTCGACGCCGATTTCTGCGATCCATTGGAGCTCAATGGTCGCTCCCGCCTCGGTGTCACCGGATTGGTACAGACGGTGCGCGACGGCAAAGTCGTCATCGCCAATTCGCTCGGGGCCGGGCTGGTCGAAGCGCGCTCGATGTTGGCCTTTTTGCCGGCGCTGGCGCCGGTCCTGCTGGGCGCCAAGCTCGCCATCCCGAACATCGCGACCTGGTGGCTCGGTCATGCCCGCACCCGCGACGAGATGGTCGGTAAGCTGGACAAGATGGTGATCGCGTCGGCCTTCACCGACAATCTGCCGGGCCGCAGCATCGGGGCGGCGACGCTCGGCGCCACGCTCGATCAGGATCAGCGCCGGCATTTTGCCCAAGCCATCACCGATCGCGGGATCGACTTCGTTTTGCAGGAAGCCGTGACGCTGTCCACCATGCCGGTCTGGCATGAGGGCGGCTTGGCGCCGCGACCGTTCATCTTGCGGCTCTATCTCGCCCGTGTCGGTGATGGTTGGGCGGTCATGCCGGGAGGCTTCGTGCGCATCGCCGACGACATCGATGCGCATGCGGTCAGTCTGCAAAAGGGCGGACGTACCGCGGATGCCTGTGTGTTGTCCGAAGGGCCGGTCGCCGAGACGACGCTGCTGCCGACGCCGGAGCGCATCGCGATCCAGCGCGCCAGCGGCGTGCTGCCGAGCCGGGCCGCCTATAACCTGTTCTGGGTCGGCCGCTATGTGGAACGCGCCGAGGCCACGCTGCGGCTGGTACGCGCGCTGATCAATCGCGTGACCGAAGCCGGCGAGGCGGCGGCCCTGATCACAGCGCGTATCAGCGTGCTGCTCGAGGCCTGGAGTGCCGATCCCGACGATATACCGCCGGCCAAGTCCAGCTTGATCGCGCAGGCCGCGCTCACGCGCCGCGATTGCGCAGGTTCCTTGCCACGGCTGGTCGCGGGCGCGCGCTCGGCCGCGTCGGTGATCCGCGACCGGCTGTCGCCCGACGCTTGGCGCGCGCTCAACGATCTGGTGGCGGCCATCGAGGCGCCGCTCCCGGTGGGATCGTCCGAGAGCGTCATGCTCGACCGTGTCGAGCGGGCGCTGCGCATCATCTCGTCGTTCTCCGGCCTGGCGCAGGAGAACATGACGCGGCTCGCCGGCTGGCGGTTTCTCGAACTCGGACGCCGCATCGAGCGCGCCATCCTGACCTGTCGATTTGTGCGCGAGTTCGCCGATCCGCTGGCGCCGGACGGCGCGCTCGATGTGCTGCTCGAGCTCTGCGACAGCCAAATGACCTATCGGCAGCGCTACGTCATGATCGCGGCGCGAGCTCCGGTGATCGATCTGGTCATGCTCGATCCCAACAATCCCCGTTCGGTGATCTACCAGCTCGACCGCGTCGAGGCGCATCTTGCCGCGCTGCCCAAGCATGTCGCCGACGGCCGCCTGTCGCCACCGCAGCAGATCGCGGCTTCGATCGCGACCGGCTTGCGTACTGTGGACGTCGCCAAGATCGATACGGCCTTGATCCTCGGCAGCGAAAGCGCGCTGATGCGGCTCTCCGAAACGATCGACTCCTCCCACCTGGCGCAGAATGAGCGATCGGAGGCGGTGTGGGTGGCGCTCGCATGATCTACGATATCCGCCAGACCACGACCTACGAGTATGCGTCGAAGGTGGCCTCTGCGCATCACGAGCTGCGGCTGATGCCGATCAACCGGACCCGACAGCGTGTCTACGCGGCCGCGCTGGAGATTTCCCCGGTGCCGCACGAACGGCGCGAGGGCTTCGACTTCTTCGGCAACCACGTGACCTGGATCGGGCTCGAGGAGCCCCATGACAGCTTGTCGATCAAGGTGGCGGCGCGCGTTGCGGTCGAGGCGCCGGACGATCCCACGCCGGGCAAGACGCCCCGGTGGGAAGAGGTGCGCGCCGCCGCGATGATGACGAGCGACATCGGGGCGACCTCGCCGGCGCACTTCCTGTTTCCCAGCCGGCGAGTGTCGCTCGATCCCGAGATTACCGAATATGTGCGGAAGAGCTTTCCCTCGGGCCGCCCCGTCTTCGACGGCGCGAGTGAGCTCATGCGACGCATCAAGGCCGATTTCGTCTACGAAATCGGCGCCACCAGCGTCGCCACCACGCCGTCGGCCGCGTATGCGCTGCGGCGCGGCGTCTGCCAGGATTTCGCACATATCATGATCTCCGGCCTGCGCGGCATCGGGCTGCCGGCGGCCTATGTGAGCGGCTATCTGCGCACGGTGCCGAAGGAGGGCCGCGCCCGGCTCGAGGGCGCCGACGCGATGCATGCCTGGGTCATGGTCTGGTGCGGCGCTGGCGCCGGATGGTGCGGTTTTGATCCCACCAACGCGATCCTGGTGGGTGACGACCATGTCACACTCGCCATTGGCCGCGATTATTCCGATATTGCGCCGATTGCCGGCGTCGTGTTCTCCTCCGGCGAGCAGCATATCGAGGTTGCCGTGGACGTGATCCCGGTGAGCGTGGCGCCTGCGCGGCAGACGGACGGCTGAAGTCTCAAGCTGGGCGCGCCCCGAGCCCGCCGCTATGCTCGACAAACCGGATGATCGTGTCCACGCCCTCACCGGTGTGGAGATTGCTGAACACGAACGGCCGCGCTCCGCGCATGCGCTTGGCCTCGCGATCCATCAGCTCAAGTGAGGCGCCCACATGGGGCGCCAGATCCACCTTGTTGATGACCAGGAGGTCGGAGCGGGTGATGCCGGGCCCGCCCTTGGATGGAATCTTGTCGCCGGCCGCCACGTCGATCACATAGATGGTGAGATCGGCAAGCTCGGGCGAGAAGGTGGCGGCCAGATTGTCGCCGCCCGATTCGATCAATATGAGATCGAGCTGTGGAAAGCGTGCCCGCATATCGGCCACAGCAGCGAGGTTGATCGAAGCGTCCTCGCGAATGGCCGTGTGCGGGCAGCCGCCGGTCTCCACCCCAACGATGCGCTCGGGCGCGAGCGCGCCGGAGCGCACCAGATAGTCCGCGTCCCATTTGGTGTAGATGTCGTTGGTGATGGCGGCGATCTCGTAGCGCCCGCGCATGCGCTTGCACAGAGCGTCCATCAGGGCGGTCTTGCCGGACCCGACCGGGCCGCCGACCCCAACGCGCAGCGGGCCATTTGGATGGTTGCCGGGACTGTTCATGGGAAGGCTCCGGGCGCGATCAGCTGCGGAACAAGCGAGTATACTGGGTCTCGTGGCGCATGCTCGCAATGTCGGCCCGAAATGCCGCGCCGCCGACTTCCGCAAGCGGACAGGCTAGCGCCCGTTGCGCGCAAGCCGCGATGAGCGACTCGAGGCCGGCGAGCACGCGCTGCCCGTCGGTCTGCCCGAGCGGAATGAGCCGCAATCCGGCTGACACCAGGTTGCTCACAACGGCCTGCAGAAAGGCCGCCAGCGTCAGTTCGATCGCAATGTTGTGACCGGCGGCCGCTACCGCGACCGCGATCGGATAGGCGAGGGGGCCGTCCCACGCCGCCGCCAGCCGATCGAGCGCCGCGCACCACCAGGCTGCAGCCGTCGTGGCGAAAAATGCGCGACCTTGCGCGGTGGTTTCCAGAAAACGCTCCCGGCTCGGTGCCAAGGCTGCGGCAAGCTCGGCGATTGCGGCCAGCGCCTCATCGTCCGCCGCGGCTGCCGTCCGATGAGCGTGTACCAGAAACACCGCGTCGCAGAACACCGTCCCCTCGCCGATCATCACGGCGAGCCAGCGCGCGAGCGTTGCCGCATCGGCAACATCGCCGGCCTCGATCGCCCATTCGAGACCGCCCGAATAGGAGAACGCCCCGACCGGGTAAGCCGGCGATAGCCAGGCCATGAGCCGGTACAGCGCGGCCGTCCCTAGTGATGAATCTGCTGTCTGGTCCCCGGCACGGACGAGTTCCCTCTGCCCAACCGAAGTTGGATCTATCCGACTTAGGTCATGATTGGTGGCGAATTCGGGCAAACTCGAATTCGCTTGCAGAGGGTTGCGGTGAGTGGGCTCCGGCGCGTGAGCGAAATCTCCGCCTCGAACCGCTCGTCGTCTATGCGCCACGTTCATGCTCATGACGATCATACGCACCCGATTCCGGATCGAACGGTGCCTCGATCGCGGTCACCTGTGCGCCGAGGCCTTCCAGCATCTCGGCCAGGACATGATCGCGCCGAATGCGCAGCCGCGCGCCGATCAGCTGAACCTCGACATGGCGATTGCCCAGGTGCCAGGCGAGCCGCGCCAGATCGAATGCGTCGGCGACCGCGATCTCGAACAACGGTTCCGGCTTGCCGGTGACCCGCACCACCGCGCCGTCCTCGAGCACCAGCCCGTCGCCGTCGCGCAGCGCCATCGCATGGGGTAGATCGAGCAGCAGGGTGGTGCCTTGCTCGGCCGTGAGCACCAGGCGGCGTCGATGGCGCTGGATTGCATCGAGCACCACGCGGTCGATCGCAGCGGCACTGTCCCACTGTCCTGCCTGCCGCACCGCATACGCGCGCCGCATGTTTCAAAAGCCTCGAACTGCCATCGCCACCAATCAAAACAAGAAGTAGCGCTGCGCCATAGGTAGCACTTCGGCGGGCGCGCAGGTCAAGAGCTCGCCGTCCGCCTTGACCTCGTAGGTCTCGGGATCGACCTCGATCCTGGGCGTCGCGCCATTGTGGATCATGCTCTTCTTGGAAATGCCGCCACGTGTGTTTTCGACCGCGACCAGTTTTTTCGCGATGCCGAGCTTCTTGCCGAGCCCGTCGCGCACGGCCGCTTTCGAGGCGAATACGACCGATGATGCGGTGCGGGCGCCGCCGAATGCGCCGAACATGGGCCGGTAGTGCACCGGCTGGGGCGTCGGGATCGAGGCGTTGGGATCGCCCATCTGGGCGGCGACGATCGAGCCGCCTTTGATGATCATGTCCGGCTTGACACCGAAGAAGGCCGGCGACCACAGCACCAGATCGGCGAGCTTGCCCTTTTCGATCGAGCCGATGAGCTTGGAAACGCCGTGTGCGATCGCGGGATTGATGGTGTATTTGGCGATGTAGCGCTTGGCGCGGGCATTGTCATTGTCGCCCTTGTCCTCCTTGAGCGGGCCGCGCTGCCTCTTCATCTTGTCTGCGGTCTGCCAGGTGCGGATGATGACCTCGCCGAGCCGGCCCATGGCCTGGCTGTCGGACGACATCATGGAGAGCGCCCCGATGTCGTGCAGGATATCCTCGGCCGCGATCGTCTCCTGGCGGATGCGACTCTCGGCGAAGGCCAGATCCTCCGCAATCGACGGGTCGAGATGATGGCACACCATCAACATGTCGAGATGCTCGTCGATGGTGTTGCGGGTGAACGGCCTGGTCGGATTGGTGGATGACGGCAGGACGTTCTTCAGCCCCGCCACCTTGATGATGTCCGGCGCATGGCCGCCGCCGGCGCCTTCGGTGTGAAAGGCATGAATGGTGCGGCCTTTGAACGCCTTGATAGTGTCTTCCACGAAGCCCGATTCGTTGAGCGTGTCGGTGTGGATCATCACTTGGATGTCGTAGTCGTCGGCGACCGAGAGGCAGCAGTCGATGGCGGCGGGCGTCGTGCCCCAATCCTCGTGCAGCTTGAGGGCGCAGGCGCCGGCCTTGACCATTTCCTCGAGCGCGGCCGGGCGCGAGGCGTTGCCCTTGCCGGCAAAGCCGAGATTGACCGGGAAGGCATCGGCGGCCTGGATCATCCGCGCGATGTGCCAGGGCCCCGGTGTGCAGGTCGTGGCATTGGTGCCGGCCGCCGGTCCGGTGCCGCCGCCGAGCATCGAGGTGACGCCCGACATCAACGCTTCCTCGATCTGCTGCGGGCAGATGAAATGGATATGGGTGTCGAAGCCGCCGGCGGTGAGAATCTTGCCTTCGCCCGCGATCGCCTCGGTGCCGGGACCGATCACGAGGGTGACGTCGGGCTGGATGTCCGGATTGCCGGCCTTGCCGATGCCCGCGATCTCGCCGTCCTTGATTCCGACGTCGGCCTTCACGATCCCCCAATGGTCGAGGATCAGTGCGTTGGTGATGACGGTGTCGAGCGCGCCCTGCCGATTGCTGAGCTGGCTCTGCCCCATGCCGTCGCGGATAACTTTGCCGCCGCCGAATTTCACCTCCTCGCCGTAGGTGGTGAAATCCTTTTCGACCTCGATGAAGAGATCGGTGTCGGCGAGCCTCACCCGGTCGCCGGTGGTGGGGCCGAACATGTCCACATAGGCGCGGCGCTCGATCTTGAATGACATTGCATTCCTCTCAAAGCCTGCCCATGACGGCGGCGCGAAACCCGAACACTTTGCGCCCGCCCGCGAATGGGATCAGCGTCACGTCGCGGGTCTGACCCGGCTCGAAGCGCACCGCGGTGCCGGCCGGGATATTGAGGCGCATGCCGCGGGTCTTCTTGCGATCGAATTTCAGCGCCGGATTGGTCTCGAAGAAATGATAGTGGCTGCCCACCTGGACGGGCCGGTCGCCCGTATTGGTGACCGGGACCGTCATAGTCTTGCGGCCGGAATTGAGCGTGATGTCGCCATCCTTGGTGATGATTTCGCCTGGAATCATGTTGTTTCCTCGTACCGGATCGGCTCATGCACAGTGACCAGCTTGGTGCCGTCCGGGAAAGTGGCCTCGACCTGGATCTCGTGGATCATCTCGGGAATGCCCTGCATCACCTGCGACCGCGTGAGGACGGCTGCTCCAGCCTCCATCAGCTCGGCGACCGTACGGCCGTCGCGGGCGCCCTCGAGGATGAAGTCGGTAATGAGGGCGACCGCTTCCGGATGGTTGAGCTTGACGCCGCGCTTGAGGCGGCGGCGCGCCACCATCGCGGCCATGGCAATCAACAACTTGTCCTTTTCTCTTGGGGTCAGGTTCATGTCCCAGCCTTTGTCGCAGAATCCCATATCGCAGAATCTTAATGCGGCCAGAGCCGCGGCGGCCGCCCGCCGCGGACGGCCGCGAGAACGCCCACCAAATCATGGCGCAACGCCGCTCCGTCGGGTGCCACCAGGCGCACGACCGCGATACCGTTCCAGGCGGAAGCCCCGACCTCGCCGCGGCACTGCCGGCTGGTGTCGCGGACGGCCGCCACCATCGTATCGTTCCCCGGAACCAATAACACGCTCGCGACCGCGACGCCGCCCCTGGCTACGGCCGTTTGTGCGAGCTTGGCTGCCAGGTCCCCATCGAGCCGCAGGGTCTCGGCATGGAGCAGTCGGCCGTCCCGGCGCACGCGCCAGCGGTCGAGCAGGAAACCGTCGGTGACGGCCTCGCCCATGCCGGAGCGGCCGAAGATCACCGCCTCGGCCAGCAGCAGGCGCGCATCGGCGACGAGATCGACCTCGACCGTCCGCCGCAGCCTGGCCCGATCGAACAGGATCGTTTCCTGTGGCAACCACGCCATCTCGCCGCCGGCCGCGACATCGAGCTTCGCCGTGATGGCGGTCTCGGCGCCGAGCGTTCGATAGACCTTTTCCGCGGCCGCGCTGGTGACAAGCAGACGCGCGCCCGGCCCAACCGCAAATTCGAGCTCGAATTGGTCGCCGCCCGCCATGCCGCCCGCCGTATTGACCATCATGGCTTCGAGCTCGGGCGCGGGCGGGCCCGGGCAGCGCACCCGCACGGCACCCTGCTCGTGCAAACGCGCCCGCCGCGTCGCGCCATCGGCGAACGTCGCGCTCAGGGCGACACGTCCGACCGCCCGGTTGTCGGCGAATATCCCGTCGGTTGTTTCCGCCGTTGCGGTTGTCACGCCAGCCTTCCCCGATGGCACTCTTTGCTCTCCCCGCGTGCCCCCACCCTACCCTCCCCCACGAGCGGGAGAGTGAATGGGAGGAGGTGGCGTTCAAATCGCCAAGGCGCGCTTGAGCGCTGTCTCCTCCATGCCGGCGCGATCGCAGGAATAGGTGATCGAGCCACGGTCCATGACGACGAACTGGTCGCCCAGTTCGCGCGCAAAATCCAGATATTGCTCGACCAGGACAATCGCCATCTGCTTGAGGCCGCGCAGATACGAGATGGCGCGGCCGATGTCCTTGATGATGGACGGTTGGATGCCTTCGGTGGGCTCGTCCAGGAGCAAAAGCCGCGGCCGCATGACCAGCGCCCGGCCGATCGCTAGCTGCTGCTGCTGGCCGCCGGAGAGATCGCCGCCGCGCCGGCCGAGCATGTCGTTCAAGACCGGGAACAGCGAGAACACGTCATCGGGTATCGAACGCTGGTCGCGCTTGAGCGGTGCAAAACCGGTCTTGAGATTTTCTTCCACGGTGAGCAGCGGAAAGATTTCGCGGCCCTGCGGCACGTAGGCGATGCCGGCGCGCGCGCGCTCATAGGGCCGAAGCTTGCTGACGTCGTGGCCGTCGAAGACGATGGCGCCGTTGCTGATCGAATGCTGTCCGACCAGCGCGCGCAGGAGGCTGGTCTTGCCGACGCCGTTGCGCCCCAGCACACAGGTCACCTCGCCGGGCCGGGCCGTCAGGGACACCGCGCGCAAGGCCTGCGCGGCCCCATAGTACAGGTCGATCGCTGTGACTTCGAGCATGTTGGTTACCCTAGGGAGCGAATGGCGAATAGCCAATAGCGAGCAGGGAAAAAAGTAAGAACCATTCGCTATTCGCAATTTCCACTCATCGTCCCAAATAAACCTCGATCACTCGCTCGTTCTGCGACACCTGGTCGATCGATCCTTCCGCAAGGACGGAACCTTCGTGGAGTACGGTGACCTTGACGGCGAGCTCGCGCACGAAGGCCATATCGTGCTCGACCACTACCACGGTGCGATCGCGGTTGATTTGTTTCAGCAACTCGGCGGTCTGCTGAGTTTCGACATCGGTCATGCCGGCGACCGGCTCGTCGACCAGCAGCAGCTTGGGTTCCTGCGCCAGCAGCATGCCGATTTCCAGCCATTGCTTCTGCCCGTGCGACAATGCCCCGGCGATGCGGTTGCGCATGGGACCGAGCCGGGTGATCTGGAGAATGCCGTCAATGCGGCGGTCCGCTTCCGCGGACTCGCGCCAGAACAGGGTCGCGAGCGGCCGGCGGTCGCTCTTGAGCGCGAGCAGGATATTGTCCTCGACCGTGTGCATCTCGAACACGGTCGGCTTCTGAAACTTGCGTCCGATCCCGAGCTCGGCGATCTCGCTCTCGTCGAGCTTGGTGAGGTCGTGGCTGCCGTCGAAGACCACCTCGCCGGCGTTGGGGCGCGTCTTGCCGGTCACCACGTCCATCATGGTGGTCTTGCCAGCGCCGTTGGGACCGATGATGGCGCGCATCTCGCCGGCTTCGACCGCGAGCGAAAGGTTGTTGAGCGCCCGAAAGCCGTCGAACGATACCGTGATCCCGTCGAGATAGAGCATCGATGTGGTGGTGCGTTCGGCCATCGCGCTCCCCGTCACTCCGCCGCCCGCGGCGCCGGCGCGACCGCGGGTCCGCTCGTCGCCTTGCGCGCGCGCAGTTCAGCCGACCACTGGCGAAGCGTTCCCACGATGCCGCGTGGCATGAATATCGTCACCGCAATGAACAGCCCGCCCAGCATGAACAGCCAATAGGGCGCGAGCAGGCCCGAGGTGAAGTAGGTCTTTCCGTAGTTGACGAGCACTGCGCCCAGCACCGCCCCGATCAGCGTGCCGCGACCGCCGACCGCAACCCAGATCACCGCCTCGATCGAGTTGGCTGGCGAGAACTCGCTGGGATTGATGATGCCGACCTGTGGCACATAGAGCGCGCCCGCGATCCCGGCCATGCAGGCCGATAGCGTAAAGACGCAGAGCTTATAGGACTCGACCCGATATCCGAGAAAGCGCGTGCGCGATTCGGCATCGCGGATCGCAATCAGCACCTTGCCGAACTTCGAGCTCACGATGGCCCGGCAGACGATGAAGCCGATCATCAGCGTGAGCGTCGAAATGGCGAACAGGGCGGCGCGGGTTCCTGGCGCCTGGACGTTGAACCCGAGGATGTCCTTGAAGTCGGTCAGCCCGTTATTGCCGCCGAACAGGAAATTGTTGCGAAAGAAGCCGAGCAGAAGCGCGAAGGTCAGGGCTTGGGTGATGATCGAGAGATAGACGCCGGTCACGCGCGAGCGAAACGCAAACCAACCGAATACGAAGGCCAACAGCCCCGGCGCCAGCACCACCATCAGCAATGCATAGGACAAGTGCTGGAAGCCGTACCAATGGTACGGCAGCTCCTGCAGATTCAGGAACACCATGAAATCCGGCAGGATCGGGTTGGCATAGACGCCGCGCGTGCCGATCTGCCGCATCAGGTACATGCCCATCGCGTAGCCGCCGAGCGCGAAGAAGGCGCCGTGGCCCAGCGAAAGAATGCCG
>Ga0179587_10001102_pt1 | contig 11941 bp, 12 predicted proteins | sample CZODoug2_1_08_16_FD_185932 | JGI IMG/M metagenome (GOLD analysis project Ga0179587, IMG submission 185932) | Vadose zone soil fungal communities from Angelo Coast Range Reserve, California, USA - CZODoug2_1_08_16fungal | ecosystem: Environmental > Terrestrial > Soil > Vadose zone | place: USA...
AGAAGCGGAAGACACTGAGGCAACACTTTCGGCATCGTGTATGATAGAAGCGGTGGTGTGGCCTTCCCCAGAAACTTCGAAGGACTCCATTGAAAAGAGAGGAGGATCGTTCAGAAAGCCTGCATCAGACGAACGGAGATCTATGAATGATTCAGTACGAGTTACCACCGTGGATCGCACTCGGATAAGCACGGGTTCAAGTAGAACAGAGAGCTTATACTCCATCCACAAATGGACTAGACCAGCATCTGACACAAAATCCAGCCGACAGGGATCTCTCCTAAAGCTAGATTTTTCGGAAGCAATAAAACCATTGCATCTCAGCTCCACGTAGAGAGGGTTTGATTCCTTAGCTTCCGTGGTGATTATACGGGCTCGTACAGTTCCACAATGTAACTCAAGTGAGACTCGGGGCAAAGGAAAAGATCTTGAGAAGTCCTTTCGCCGATTTGCTACTGATTTGGAGTTTGACCCTATACAAGCAACTAGATGACGCAAATATTCCATACGCTCTGTTGCGTCTATACCAGTAATTGAAGCACGCATCACCAGAAGAGGAGCATTCGGATCGCCACGCATAAATGGAGAGGCTACAAGCCAAGGGGCTGGCCACTGGGTTGTTAGCACTTCAATGCCAACGGCGCCAATCGTCAGAACTCGCAGAATGTCATCTCCCGCGCGCCTTTCGACAGCAACTTGTGCAATAGAAAACTTGAGACCATAAATGTCGGGATCATGCATATCAACCTTCTTGGTTTTGCCGAACCATTGCTGATGAAGAGGGGTAAGAGACGGGCCATTGCATATCTTACCGCTTAATTCGACGTCTCGGATGGTGACTTCGTAGGAGCCTACACCCCAGGCTGGCCCCGCTGAGAAAGTGACTTTCGAAATGGAAAAAAGTGCACTCTTGAGAATCGAAATCACTGACTATAGTGATGATTAGATCGTGAGCGAGGAAAGAACATTGGAGAAACGCACAGTGTCCTTGGCATCCTTAAGTTTGAAGCATGAGCGATGTGGGTATCGGCGACGAGAACGAATAGATGCCTTTGAACAGCCTGAGGTCAGAAATTATGGAGTAACACTGGTGCTGTAACATACAGAAAGAACTTGTAGCAGTGGAGAAGCCGGTGATACGGGTAATACAGGGGTATGTGTGTCCAGCGACAGCAAAGCGGACATTGGAGGTGAATCGCCTAAAGAAGAAGACAGTAAAGGCTCCAAACGAGGCGTGGCGGGCGTCAAGACTGCCGACATCGGAGCCTCGAGGGGTGTAGGGGCTGCGTTTTCAAAGGAGTCGACTTCTGGGTTCACCTTAGGCAACTGCAAGTGTTTCAAATTGCTCAGAAGCAAATTTAAGGCGTCCAGCTGGACTAAACAGTGCCCTATGGCGAGGGAGGTGACCAGACTATGAGTATCTACAGTTCCTTCTCTGGGATTGAAACCCATCGAAGCCTCAAAATTAATGGCACCTGGAAAACGGAGAAACTGCCAGTTTTGCCCATCTGCGCTACATCAGTGAACGACACACCAACTTGTATCGGAATCTCACCTGTAAGAGCCGACAACGAATGGGTTGAACCTGTGACATTATGCAACTTTAAGGTGACCGCCACATTTCCTTGAGCCTTTCCCCATGCTCGATCTAGAGATCTCTGGAAACTAGCCGTTAGGCGCTTTCTCCACGCCGCCATACCGTACAATTTTCGAGACTGGAAAGACCTTGGTGTTGAATCCAGAGTGTCGATCACTGCTCCCAACTGAGTGAAAGACAGCCTAGCGTATATGGCTAGTTGCTCAGCAGAAATCTGAGTGCCAGGTAATTCAGGAAATGTCAGTGACGTCGACTCAAGGTCAAACGTAAGGCCTTCAACAATATGAGGGAGCCAACGAATGAACAAGCGAAGGCATGCCACGACACAGGTGCGAATTAGAGGGCGAAGATATGGCTCCAATAAGTTATAAGACTTCAGCAAAAGTCTCCGGAGCCGATGCGCCATTGGGGAGGGAGCAAAGTCCGCAAGGGTTAGTTTACGGGAGTGACCATGAGGCGGTGGTGTAATTTCCACTGCCTCCTCTTTGCCGATTTCCACGTTTAATCCGCGTAATCGGACATTCAACCCATTTGTACGGGACCAGGTATAACTAAGGCGATCGACGCGGAAGGTGGTAGCGCCTTTGCGAACATAGAGCCCTCGAATAGACCACAGGCTGATGCTTCGAATTCGCACATGCTTTGACATCACTGAGAAGGCCCAGGGAATCAAGAATGTTCGGAGGAGCAGGGAAAGAGTAGCAATCCTGACGACCCAAAGCAGTAGCCAAGTCCACCAAGCATCCCTTGGAGCCTCTAGAAGAAGTATACGAGATATTGATGAAGAAAGATGTTTGCCGAATAGCATCATCTGTGTAGGCGTAAGAACATAAGAACAGATCCACTTGCAAGTTAAGGTCATACTTGGTAGGGAATGTAGTAGAGTTGGCCGAATGAAGGCCTCAATGACGAGGACTAGGAGAAGTATATCACTGCTGTAGATTTGTAGACGAGCTCGAGTGGTGGGTGTACCACACTGACACACATGCCAAGCTTACATAAAGCTTGTGAGGTAAAAGCGATTCCGTCGTTACAGCATGGCACAGCTGCGCAGTACTCAGTCCATACATTATAATCCTACATATCAAAACTGAAACTCCCTTCGATGACATTGCTCCACCAACCCTCATTAGGATCCATGAGTGTTCTATTACTAGGCAGGAGTCAGTATGAGGAGCTAAGCTAGATAAATCATAACCAAGAAATAATGTTCAGTTAACGGTTTTCTAGGCCGCCGCTCATCGAGGAGCGTAGTGCATGACATCGAGTTACAACTCAGAGCCCAGTGCATTTCATCCAGAAGATAAATTCGAAGTATGTGCTTACTTTGCCATGAGGTTTGGTGAAGGATAGGATGAGAGGAAGGTGTTGCCACGTTACATAAGATTATTGTATTGTGTACAGCCATGTGGTTTGGGCGCCTCCTGGTTCCTTCTATCCTTCTGGCACGCCTTCCTTGACAGCTGATGGCTGCGATACCTGTAGCAAAGGGAAAGACCAAACGGCTGCTTCACAAGTTATTCGACTCCTTCGATTCTGATGTAAATACTAAAATCTACTCGCTAGTGTCTGCACACTGATCCATGATTCATTAAAGAGCACCACTCCTCCAAACCCTCCACCGAAACCTCGCCATGGTACTAACGTCAATCCCGTCCCAACTATTGACTTGGTTCAGGCTTTCGACACTCTTGCGCTTTCTGCAGGCAGGAAACAATCCGACCTAGATTTTGTTGGTGGTTTCGACCCTCGTGGTAGTTCTTCCACCGGAATAAACACTCAGCTATATGCAGTGGCAAATAATACCCCGCCGTTTAAGTTATCAATTCCCGTTCCTCCCGCTATGCCAACGCCAGAAGTGCCCAAGAACAGACAGCAGTCCCTGACAATGCAAGTGGCCCTTCGCCCTCTCGAAGAAGAGAAACTCCCTCCGCATCAATACACCCCTCCTCCTGTATTCCCTTACATAGTCTCCCCTGGTCCTTCTGCTCCCATGTCTGCTTCCGCTTCTGCAACACATCTGACACCTCCAGTGCTACATACAACTCTAGTCAAGCCCCAGAGACATCGCGCAGCCTCAAGTCCTATCACCCCTTCAAGCTTGTCTCTCTCCGAACAATGCGCAGGTGTAACAAAGGCAGGCAGACGATGCTCCCGTCAAGTTAAATCCAGTCCAGCCCTCTCAATTTCGTATGATGGCCGTGGCGGTTCTCCACCTATCGAGAGGTTTTGCTTTCAACACACAAAAGAGTTGCTTATGCCTAGTGGATATTATTCCAGGAAAAATGGAGATTGGATTAACTTTCCAGGTAGGTTTATCATGCCTGAAGATGGCGTTTTTTTCTAAGGACAGTTAGATTGGATACCTGACTACCTCCGTCCCGAGACGCAGGTCGCGTTGAGAGTCGAGATGGAGAAAGCTCGATCACAATCCGATGTTCATGGATACATATATACGTTTGAAATCAGAGGTGCTTTGTCTGCATTCCATTCACATCAGCCGTTATAGACTAGCAGCAACAGATCCAGATGCAGTAGAGACCATCAAACTCAAAGTCGGAAGAGCAGTCAACCTCGTCAAGCGAATGGATCAGTGGAGCAAACAATGTTCATCACGAGAGCAAATCATTAGAGGTTGGTACCCAGGAGCCGTAGAAGCAGACGAGGACAGCAAGAGCCTCATGAAAGGTAGAATCAAGGCAGGAGTCAAAGTAGCATGGTGCCACCGACTGGGTGGGTAATTGTGGATGAAGCGCCTCCTCACAAGTTTTCATGCTGATATAATAGTATAGAACGACTCATTCATCTTGAATTAGCTGACCTAGCTGCCACGGGAGTGTATCTAGACCCGGCATGGCCACATTGCAAGATATCTGCCTCGACATCTAAGTCTGGTAATAATGGGAGTGTGAAAAGAACCCCGTGTGCTGATTGCGGAAAAGTGCATAAAGAAATATTTGAGTTTCAGCGTGGTCGGCTGGCGGGGAAGGAATGGGATATGGTTGTTAAGCCGGTCATTGAGAAATGGGGGAGGTTCGTGGCCAGTTCAGTCTAAGTTACCCATTCCTGACCAGGAGATGAGTTCTGTGACCAATTATAAGCTATTCATTAGGTAGCTGTGGTACCTCGTGTAAACCTTGGACAAGGAAGAATTACCGATTCCAATGTCTAAAAGTACCTGGGGCGGTACAAGTGTCCAAACTATAGATAGGCCTGACCTTTCCTTAATGCAAAGGTGCCTCACTCTCCAGAGTCCATGTCAAGAACACTGCGAAAAAAAAAAGAAAAAAAAAAGGTGAGAACGTACGAAGGAATGTAATCAGCGATTTACCATTCTTCCGAATTGACTTCGGCAGGTTTGTAAGTAGAGAACATGAAGGAGTTTCCAATAAAACTTCCTGGGTTGAAAACATGGCAACCAGTGTATGTGATTTTGTACTTGTCGTATTTATCTGCAAGCACAAGCTAGAGGAACCGTCTTGTTGAAGATTTGTTGTTATGTAGTGAAGAACAGTATTGCTTACTGCGGTAGGCAGGGGATACAGACGGAGAGAATGGTCATAATCAGCGAGTGTCGGCTGGATGTTGATAGTCAAAGGACTCAGATGAGCCTGATCCAAAAGAGATTGTACTAACTGAGGGTCGTAAGGAATATTTTGCTCGGAACAAAAGTATAAGCAACCTACATATCTCTTGAGATCTTCACTGTTTACATCTGGCTTGACCCCGACAGCATTTCTCAGCATTCTTGCCATGGAGTCCTCCCTAAATATGACGATCTCTTGATCGAAAAACTTGATGCGGCATGGATTAGACGCAAAGTGTATCTTAGGAACCTTTATCTTCAGTCGATTTCCAAAAAAGGATAACAGATGTTGTCGTGGCAATGTTCCATTGACAGTCATATCCAGAGGACCGGGCACCAATACGAAGTGGGTGGATCGAGTGATCGATGGGTATAAGGCAATAAGGTCTGCAAGGCTATCGAAGTTTTCTGGTCGTCATTTGAATGAGAACCTGACAGACAAAATGACACTACAAACCTTGATACCTGTGGACGTCGCGGCTATTGCCATGTGCTATCGATTGGCTGGTGAAGTTGCCACAAAGGACAATCACCTTGGGTATGAAACTATTTTCGATGCAATTGTCAAACATCTTTTGCAGTCCAGGAAGGGTCTGCGGATGGTCTAGCCACACATCAGAGAGGAAGAAAAAATGCAGCTCTGGGAGCTCGTCCCGGATGCGAGCAGCGAATTTTGCCTGGAAGGCAAAAAAATCAGCCCTGAGCAGTCCCTGAAGATAACAAAGACGAACATCTTCCAACAAGGAGGTCGAACCTTTACCCAAGAAATCAATATGTCCGTATATTGACCTGAGTACTATTTAGAGACGATGTCTACGCAGCAGATGATCTTACCGAGCGGTTACGCGTGGTTCGCACGGAGGCTGGCCGATAGCAACTATCTCTAAAGTTGCCTCTTCGGTATATTCACCCTCCACGAGAGCAAAACATCCCTCAGTGAAAAATCCATCACCTGGTTCGTCCTATTTTATACCATGACTAATGCTGAAGCAGATACGGCCTAAATCGGATGCTCACTAATTTCGAAAAATCAAGCTCGACGCTGCCATCGGCATCCTCAATGCACAGTTTCCCTTCTTTGTTATGGGCGAGCATCCCTAAAAGCAGGAACCTTTCCCCCGCACGATCTAGCAGTTGCTTTGTGGACTTGAGCTACTGGAATTGATTTGTCATTCGAGGATATCCAGAGGTCGTTTACCGCTTACAGTCACTAGTCGCTCCCGGTCGCGAGATGGAAGGGTAGATGGGGCAAAATGTTCATTCCGCAGAACACATTGTTTGATAATAAATAGCCTGTCACGGATGGAATGAATCCGTGATTCAGGAGATCCTGAAATAGTCAGCGGTGTTGATACCCTGTATGAAATTCAGAGGGATGGCAGTACGGTACAGGAAATTCACCCACCTTTGAAAGGTTCCGGTTTCTTGCGACCAGTGCCATAGTGGCATTTCGAAGGCGTTGATAATGTAAAGATGGCTTTCTGGATCGATTAAATCTGTCTCGTCTGATTGTTGTCCTTGACTCTGTAGCGATTCGTAGACTCTCCTGAGGATCTCCACGGAGACTTTCATTGTTGCATCTGGTCCCAGATGCTCATTGAAAGCCGGATAGGATCAGACATCCAGATATCTTACCCTCTTGTTTGCTGTATTCAACCACAAGCGTCTCCAGACTGGATTCTATGTCCTCATCCGCAATTTCGTGGCGATCTAGTATGTCTTCGAGAAGCTCTGACACGTCGGGTCCCAGAGAGTAGCTGAACTTCCGGAATACCTGTGTTCAGTTAATGAGTAGGTCATTCCAGTTGCAAGCTCTGGATATACCTTGAGTATTTTTCGCTGTCTATCGTCGGCCATGACTAGTTATCGCCACCGCGGGAGATGGTTTGTCCAAACGCGTCAAGTTGTTATGGTCACTGTGACATAACGCGTTCGACCGTCACGTGTCGTCGAGGGGCTTCAGACATGTTCTCTACACTCGACGTTGACCTTAGACCAGGTTCTGGTCTGGGGAGGTTTGAAATAGGTTCGTATCCAGATGTAAGGAATGTATTCGTCTGACTTTTTCAGGATCATCCTTATGGACCGTCCTTGACTTATTGCGGCACCTTCAGCATTCTTTTCCCCAGGTCGACGTCAAGTACGATCCAGACGCATCGTCCATTACACCAGTCATACTACACATCCGCCCACATCTCGACCTTCTGTTTTCTGGGAAGCAACAACGTCTACACACGATCTGCCTCCGGAAACTACGGGATCCTAACCCGCCAGTGACATTGAGGTACAAGGATATCATACTATCATCTAACGAGGAAATCCTGAGACGGGTTGGAGTTAGTCGTACATTTGGACCCACGTACCCGGGGGATGATTTACGATACCCAGGATTATGGTTTGGTTTTGAAGAGGATGGGATGGGGGAAGGGCTAAAGGGACCACGATCAGAAGACAGGATGCAGGAAGTGAAACGAGTTCTGATTTCGCAGAAGGGGAATGATGGTAAGGACCAGGATGCACTGGATGAAGTTGACGAATGTACGAGCATGTACGGTGACATCAAGCAGGCCGTTGTGAAGGTACTCTCACTGCCTCCTATACTGACGTCGGGCTTACTTCCTCAACCTTAGATTCACGATGGTGTTACTCTTCATTTTTATCCTTCCTCTGCTCTACCAATACACATACGACTTGGAGAAACAACAGCACAGGATTTGATAGTTGGTCTTGGACCACCCCTTCGAGTTCATTACAAGGAAGATGAGCGAATGAGAATTCACTCCACTAGCAAAGTAACCGAAAGGGGAATTGGATCAGAATGTAGGATAACTTTGGTTTTGCACCCGGTAGCGACTAAGACGCCACACTGCAGACTTCTATAATTATTTCCAGCATGGACTGGATTTCCTTATTTCCGGCCCATCGCACCTTGTGAAGAAGGTTATCGTTCATTCAAATGTGGTCAGCAGCTTTCAACTCTCATCTAGCCAATTTTGAACACTTCCAAAGCCTGGTTCGTCATTATTCCAACGCTACAAGCGCTGTAACTGGGAAATAGAGGGTAATCCAGAAGACGACGAAGATGGTAATCAGTCCTCGTTTTGTCTGCTTTCTTGCAACCATATACTGATGAGCGTTTGTGAAAGACACGCCGCCTCGAAAGCGATTTTATGATAGGGTACGCCTTAGTTGGGATAATATCCGCTTGCCAACTTGACTATGATATTCGTTCAGTTCGAGACGATCAGCCACTTCCTTAGCCCTCGTGAGCCTCCACCGTCAATGCATCTCGATCGCACGGATGAGGAGGAGGATATCACACTTCCCAGCCCAACTACACGTCGTAAGGAAACTTACCCATCCTCGAAAGCCCGGCTAATTATCGAATGCCTAGTTTACGGTTACGATGGAATTATTTTGGAAGTCTCCGAGTCATCGCAAGTTGTATCAGTGACACTATTTTGAGAATTCGTTGTTGTAGAAACTTGTACAGTAGGATCAATGTAATCTGTATATCTTAATGCATTATGTCTTGACCAATCATCTCACACCCAGCTATCTCAATGTCTTCACAAAATACGATGGATCAAATTGGGGTGCCATGACTACTTAATATGGGATTCTTCGAGGGCAGTGAACTTGGCTTCGGTTTATTCATGATATACCACCGAACGAGGTCAAGCGTCGCCGCAGCGTCCTCTACAGAAGAATGTCCAACAGACGCGTTTCCGGTCTGGATTAAAAATCCAAGATTTTCACGGACCCTAAGGAAATTCCTTCAGTCATTGAATTTTCTGGGTAAGCAATGTTATTTACAAATCTCTGAGCGCCCTGCGATATGGCGGGCCTGACCGGTGTGGGAATAGTAAAGCTGTGTCCACACATCTGTGGTGAATTATCCGAAGTGTCTTCAGGTCGTTATCGAGAGCATGGCCAATTAATATGGTGTCTGCATTGATGAGGGAGTCCAGTGTTTTACGAATAGAAGCCAAGGGAAGAACGGCCTCCGCATGGCCCTCAGGAGTTATACCCGAAAAGCGAGTGATATAATCACTACGGAGGTCAGAATGGCAAGATGCTGAACGAAAACACCACATACATGACTTCAACTCCCTGGTCCATTCGGACAAGCTCGTCATACACCTCTTTACCAGAGCCATCGACTACAGAGACTCGAGCAACACGCATGCCTCCCGTAGTGTAAATCATCTCACAGTCGATTGCCGCGACATCCAGAACTGTGCTGGTGTCATCTCCAGGTTGTAAAGGTGAAAACGGGTGTCGTGCATGTAGGTCTTCTGCTTTGGACTCATAAAATACATGTGGACCGTGAGTGCAGCCTTCCCCATCAGAAACAGATCTTGAACAACAATTGTATATTCTAGTCCTCTCTCCTGGAGAAGGGACATTTCAGGCTGACAAAGTCCAGGTACCTGCCAGCTTACCATAGATTGAACTTGTATATGGCTTACCCCAATGGTAGACGCATTCATCAGCATCTTCTTTCCGTTTCACTTGAAAAGGTTGTCCACAGCGCTCGCATTTCGCGACCTTACCCTCCAAACTTGGTTCATGTCCACCAGGTCTATCAGGAATCTCAACAAAATATCCCCATTGAATCAAGTCAGTCGTCAAGTGAATATAGGGCTCCAGGAGAGTGCGAGTAAGCCGAAGAGAGTTCAATGATTTACGAGATTCTGCACGAGCAGCAAGCTCTGCCTCTGTTCCAACGGAAGGGTGAGAAAACGAAGCCGGAATTTCACGTCTTTTCAAAGCCGCTGCGCATTGGATGATTAACTAGCAGGCACCTTGCATGAACATGCAAGTTAGACTCAGTGGAAGGCACTGACATGTCGATATGTGAGCTTGGTTGACTTGTTATATATTTCTTCCTCTTGCTTTAGGGCATGTTCTGAGGCAATGGCAGGATTGGCGGGGAGAATTGCCTTGTACAGAATTACAAAGTGGTCATAGAGGGTTTTCAGCAGGGTCTGAGGATATCGACGTAAAAGGAAATTAAAAGAGCGAATATTTGTGCTGCCTACCTGCCGTACAGGTAGGGGGACTTGAGATTGTGCTGCGTTGATTCGTAGAACAGGCACACCAGTCTTTACAACGAGCGGTGAGGTCAGGTATATTTACGATGAAATGGAATGACATCACTTACGCTGGTGTGGGTTACAGCGGGGACTGCTAATGGCTTCTGTTGAACACCAAGTTTCTGTAGCTTACGCGGGGGTTCTTCAACTTGGTTTGTAGGGGTGGATGGACTTCTTCTATGAGGAGAGAGTGGCACAGCACGTTTCGAAGGAACAGTAGACGTTCTTGTAACTGTCTGTTGCGAAGAAGATGCAACACTTGATTCCTTTACAGGAATGTTCAAAGACGCGGGAGAAGGAAGATCGGGTCTATGAGAGAATATGCATGGATTTCGCGTACATTTTCCTGTGTCGGGACAAGCTAGAGACTGGAAGAGACCGAGAGAGGAGAACATGGAGTATTGAAGGATCGTCTCGTTTATTTTTGTTTTGCCAGCTGTCAGGGTCAGCTCAAGCACAAGTTGCTTCTGTCCCACCAACTTCTCGACGCGTTGCTGGCTGCGTGCATTCCCCAATATTGTAAGGGATGCACTCGAAATCTAAAAATCGCGGCAGTCATCTGTCCAGTCTGGCGACCCGAATTGAGTACGTTCCATCTTGGTTTCCTCATTCCGTAAATTCATCCGTCACCCTGCGACAGAGATGACCCCAACCACCACCTTGCGGGTCCCTTTCTACCACAAACGTATGCTTATCGCTTCCGCTACCGACTTCATTCTGACATCGCCCCCTAGTCCTCTTGGTCACTTGACTCCAGAGCGAAGTATCTCTCCTGCTCTCCCTAGTCGTCCCTCTGTTTCTCCATGGCTACGCTGGGCTGTACAACCCAGTACGCGCGACCCATTTGATCTCTTTGGCTATGTTCTTACTTTATTCAGCCTCGGCGTTCAAGCTCCTGCTCCTCCCAATCGTTCTATATGTCAACTGGGAACTTGTTTCACCTTACGTTCGGCCTGGTGTCCCAAATCCTTTTGGCCCTCTTTTCCTCTTATCAGGTCGTGTACCATCATCACCATCTGACAAGCCACTGTACGCCAAAAGCTATGAGGACCTATTGTTCATCGCATACTACATCGTGTTTTTCTCCCTCCTTCGGCAACTTATCGCTGTCAAGACGTGCCGACCTATTGCACGGTATTTTGGTATCAAGCGCCAGGCGAAGTTGGATAGATTCGGTGAGCAAGGATATGCCTTGGCATACTTCGTAGTATTTGGAGCATGGGGTTTTGTCAGTGTTCCTCTTGACTGCGTCAGCTCGTTGATTCGAGACATCTCTTGAAGCGCATCATGGGCCAGTTACGTACGTGGTGGTACCGTACAGAGTTTTTCTAGATTGGTCTGTCCAATTTTGAATACCCTCAGCTCTCCCCCATGATACTTATGGTGTCGACGTGACAGATTATCCTCACTGGGAGATGACGCCGGAACTCAAGAGATACTATCTCATGCAATCATCATATTGGTGCCAGCAACTACTTGTTCTTGTCCTTGGGTTGGAGAAGCCAAGAAAAGATTATACTGAACTTGTTGCTCACCATCTCGTAACACTTTGGTTGGTTGGGTGGGTTGGGTCTCGCTGCTTTTAGCCCCATTTTACTCACTCTTGGACAGATGGAGTTATTTCGTAAATCTCACTCTTATTGGCAATGCAGTCTTTAT
>Ga0179587_10001106_pt1 | contig 11929 bp, 13 predicted proteins | sample CZODoug2_1_08_16_FD_185932 | JGI IMG/M metagenome (GOLD analysis project Ga0179587, IMG submission 185932) | Vadose zone soil fungal communities from Angelo Coast Range Reserve, California, USA - CZODoug2_1_08_16fungal | ecosystem: Environmental > Terrestrial > Soil > Vadose zone | place: USA...
ATGCGGCTGCTGTTCCAGGCCGGTTACGACGTCGCGCAGGGCGCCCGGTATCCAGAATGGAAAGCCGGGGCGGAGTTCAAAGCCCGGCGCGACGAGATGAGGGGAGGCCGCACTGAGCGAGAATGGCGGTTCATGGCCGATCGCGGGCCTGCGCGACCGAGCTCCATACGGATTCGGCGGCAAGCCTTACGGGCTCTTGGCGGCTCGCAGCGACGCGACGGTCGCCTCCGGTGTCAGCAGGTCCGGATCGCACACGAGTTCTATCAATGCGGGGCGCCGCTGCTCGCGCGCGTAGGTCAGGGCCTCGTTCAGCGCAGGAGCGAAACCCGCGGTGTCGTTCACCCGCAGGCCCAGCGCGCCGAAGGATTTGGCCAGCAGCGGGAAATCGGGATTTGCCAGCGTGGTGCCGCTGACGCGGCCTGGAAAGCGCCGCTCCTGGTGCAGCCGGATCGTGCCGTACATCGAGTTGTTCAGCAGCAGGAATATCACGCCCGCGTGATGCTGCGCGGCGGTGGCCAGCTCCTGCACGCTCATCATCAGGTCGCCGTCGCCCGTCACGCACACCACGGTGCGCTCGGGCGCCGCGATCTTGGCGCCGATCGCAGCCGGCACGCCGTAGCCCATGCAACCGGAGGTCGGCGCGATCTGGGTGCCGAGCCTGCCATAGCGAAAAAACCGGTGCACCCAGATCGAGAAGTTGCCGGCGCCGTTGGCGATGATCGCGTCGCGCGGCATCGCCTGGCGCAGCTGCCGCATCACCTGCCACAGGTCGAGCGCCGGCTCGCTCTGGTTGTACAGCGCCGGCCTTTGCTGCCACTCTTCGTACTCGGCGCGGCCGGAGCGGGTGTGTTCGCTCCAGTCGGACTCGATCGGATTCATCGCGCCCAGGCGCGCGGCGAACTGCGACATGCCCGAATTGATCATCAGTTGCGCCTGGTAGACGCGTCCGAGCTCTTCGATGCCCGCGTGCACGTGCACCAATGCCTGTTCGGGGACGGGCGCCCGCAGCAGCGTGTAGCCGCTGGTGGTCATCTCGCCCAGTCGCAGCCCGATCGCGACCACGAGGTCGGCCGTCCTGATCCGCTGCGCCAGCTTCGGGTTGATCCCGATGCCGGCCTCGCCGATGTAGTTCGGATGGTCGTTGTCGAAGCGGTCCTGGAACCGGAAGCCGCACACCACCGGCAGGTCGTTGGCCTCGACGAAGCGGCGCAGGTTGTCCAGGGCGCCGCCGGTCCAGCCGGGCCCGCCCAGCATCAGCAGCGGGCGCTGGGCCTGGCGCAACAGGCTGCGCAGCGCGGCGATCTGGGTGTCGCTCGGAGCGGCCTGCACCGGCTGGTGGCAGAGCGCGTCGGGCACGCGCGTGGATTGCCCCAGCAGATCCTCGGGAAGCACCACCAGCGCCGGGCCCGGCCGCCCGTTGGAAGCGCACTGGAACGCACGCGCCACGACCTCGGGAATGCGCTCGGTGCTCTCGACCTGTTCGACCGCCTTGGCGACCGCGCCGAACATCTGGCGATAGTCGATCTCCTGGAACGCTTCTCGTCCGAGGTGCTCGGTGCCCACCTGTCCGATGAACACGACCAGAGGCGTTGAATCCTGGCGCGCGTTGTGAATTCCGATCGCGGCGTTGCTGGCGCCGGGTCCACGCGTGACGAACACGACGCCCGGCTGGCCCGTCAGGCGGGCGTAGGCATCGGCCATGAACACCGACCCGGATTCGTGGCGGTTCACGATCAGGCGGATCGCGGCGGAGGCATCGTGTAATGCATCCAGCACGCCGAGGTAGCTCTCGCCCGGAACGCAGAATACGTGGTTCACTCCCTGGATCAGCAACTGATCGACCAGGAGGCGGGCGCCGGTTCGCTCAACGAGATCCATCGTCACCAGGGGCGCTGCAGATCGAAACCGTCGCCGATCCGGCGCGTGGTTCGCACCCGCAGCGGGTCGGATTGTAGCGGTGGGGCGCGTCAGCCGGCGCCGGGCAGCGCGGCCAGGCCCTTCTGGAGCACGCCCCGTAGCGGAGCCTCCAGCGTGGGCAGGAAGAGCGCGAGCGCAGCCAGGCCGGCCAGCACCGTCAGCGGAAAACCGACCGCGAACAGATTCAGTTGCGGCGCGACCCTGGCCATCACGCCCAGCACCACGTTGACCATCAGCATCACGGCCAGTATCGGCAGGCAGATCGTCAGCGCGATCGCGAATATGTCCGAAGCGGCCCGCACCAGCGCCAGCGGTTCGATCGGCGCGGCCGCTGCCGCCGGGAAGAGGCGGAAGCTGTCCACCAGTGCCGACAGCAGGATCAGATGGCCGTCGATCGACAGGAACATCAGCAGCACCAGCATCGACATGAAGTTGGACACCACGTTCTCGGACTCCCGCGTATCGGGATTGAAATAAGCCGAGAACGACAGTCCGATCTGCAGTCCGATCAGCTGGCCGGCCAGCTCGATGCCGACGAATACGATCCGGATCGCAAACCCGAGCGCCAGTCCGACCAGGATGTTCTGTGCGAGCTGCACGAAGCCCTTCGCCTCGAGCAGGCCCGCGAGCGGCGGCGAGCTGACCACGGGCGCGATCGCGATCGTGATGGCGAGCGCGATCCCCACCTTGGCCCGGACCGGGATCGCCTGGTGCGACAGCAGCGGCGCCGAAGCGAACAGGGCCAGGATCCGGGTCAGCGGCCAGAAGACCGATCCATACCACTGACTGAGCTGCGCGGTGTCGAACGCGAACAAGGACGGTATCCGCGGGCGTGCGTTTTCGCGCTGGCGCTCAGCCGACCGCGCCCGGAATCGACTCGAACAGGCGCCGCACGTAGTCGACGAAGAAGGTCAGCATCCACGGGCCCGCAACGACCAGCGCGAGCAGCGTGCCGATCAGCTTCGGAATGAAGGTCAGCGTCATCTCGTTGATCTGCGTGGCCGCCTGCAGCACCGAGACGATCAGGCCCACCACGAGCGAGGTGATCAGCAGCGGGGCCGCCAGCAGCAGCATCACGGTCAGCGCCTGCTGGCCGATGGTCACGACGGATTCGGGGGTCACGGCGCTTTCCGCTTCAGGTCGAGTAGCTGGCTACGAGCGAGCCGATCAGCAGGTTCCAGCCGTCGGCCAGCACGAACAGCATCAGCTTGAACGGCAGCGACACCAGCACCGGCGACAGCATCATCATCCCCATCGACATCAGCACGCTGGCCACCACCATGTCGATGATCAGGAACGGGATGAACACCATGAAGCCGATCTGGAACGCGGTTTTCAGCTCGCTGGTGACGAAGGCCGGGATCACCACGCGCATCGGCAGCTCGGCCGCGCCGGCGGCCCCGGACTGCTTCGGCTCGATGCGCGCGGCGCGCGCGAACAGCATCAGGTCGGTCTCGCGCGTGTGCTTCAGCATGAAATCGCGCAGCGGCGCCGAGCCGGCGCTGACGGCCTGCTCGAACGAGATCTTCTGTTCGCTGTACGGAACGTAGGCCTGGTCGTGGATGCGGTCGAAGGTCGGCCCCATCACGAACAGCGTCAGGAACAGCGCCAGCCCGATGAGCACCTGGTTGGGCGGCGAGGCCTGCGTGCCGAGCGCCATCCGAAGCAGCGACAGCACGATCACGATGCGCGTGAAGGAAGTCATCATCAGCAGCATCGCCGGCAGGAAGCTGAGCACCGTCAGGAACAGCAGCGTCTGTACCGGTACCGAGTACTGGGTGCCGCCGCCGGCCAGCGGCGAGGTCGTCATCTGCAGCGGGCTTTGCTGCGCAAGCGCCGGCTCGACGAGCGCCAGCGCGGCCAGCAGCACGGCCAGCACAAGGAGGATCGGCTTCATCGCGGAGAGGCCAGGCGCCGGATGATGTCCGAGAAGCTGCGCTCGGAAGCGACCGAAGGCGGCGCGCCGGCGTCGGCACCGGCCGGGAGCGTGCCCAGGCGGCGGATGCCGGCCGGGCTGACACCGAGCAGCCAGCGACGATCGGCCACTTCGATGATCACGATCCGGTCGCGCGGACCCAGCGGCAGCTGGGCCACCACGCGCAGTCCCGTGACCGAGGTCGCCTGCGCCAGGCCGGCGCGGCGCAGCAGCCAGGCTGCGGCCGGAATCAGTGCCAGTACCAGCAGCAATCCGAACAGCAGCGGAGTGAGCGAGGGGCTGGCAGCGGGCGGCGGCGCCTGCGTCTGCGCCTGCGCGGCGATTGTCAGCAGGGCGGCGCCGGCGCCGAAGCCACACCGGAGGGTTTGCGGGAAGGAGGGCGGCCGTCGGGACACGATGGACTGCTCTCGGCTGCCTTATCGATTCAGGCGGCGCATCCGCTCGCTGGGCGTGACGATGTCGGTCAGGCGGATTCCGAACTTTTCGTTCACCACGACCACTTCGCCCTGGGCGATCAGGCAGCCGTTGACCAGAACATCCATCGGTTCCCCGGCCAGCGCATCCAGCTCGATCACCGAGCCCTGCGCCAGTTGCAGGATGTGCTTGATCGGAATCTTGGTGCGTCCGAGCTCCACCGTCAGATTGACCGGTATATCGAGGATCAGGTCCAGGTCCTGGCCCGCTTCCGGCGCGCTGCCGGGGCCCAGGCGAGGGAAGATGTTGGCCGGCTGCGCCGCCGGTTCCACCGCGCCCCTGACGGCCGCCTGCTCGGCCATCGCCGCGCCCCAGTCCTCATCGCCGGCCAGGCCGCCGGAGGAGCTCTCGTTCGGCGTTTCCATCCTCAGGACTCCTCGATCGCGAGGTTATCGCCGAAGTGCGAATACTTCAGCAGCCGTTCGATCCGGATCGCGATGTGACCGTTGACGGTTCCGAAGCTGCACTCCATCACCGGCACGCCGTCGATCTTGACCGGGATGATGTCGCGCAGCGGCAGCGGGACGAAGTCGCCGGGCTGCAGCCGGATCAGCTCGCGCAGCCGCATCTGGGTGTTGGCGAGTTCGCCGCACAGCTCGACCTCGGCGCTCTGCACCTGCTGAGTGAGTTGGCGAACCCAGCGCCGGTCCGGCTCCTGGCCGTCGGCCTGCAGCGACGAGTACAGCAGGTCGCGGATCGGCTCGAGCGAGGCGTACGGGAAGCAGAAGTGCACCTCGCCGCCGCTGTCGCCGATTTCCACGTTGAACGTGGTCGCGACCACGATCTCGGAAGGCGACGCGACGTTGGCGAACTGCGTATGCATCTCGGAGCGCTGGTGATAGAAATCGAACTTGAACAGGCTCCCCCACGCTTTCGCGTATTCGGTGGTCGCTACCTGGACCAGGCGCTGGATGATGCGTAGCTCGGTCGGCGAGAAATCGCGCCCTTCGATCCGGAAGCGCAGCTTGCCGTTGCCGCCGAACAGTGAATCGATCACCGTGAACACCAGCGTCGGGTCGAAGATCAGCAGCCCGGAGCCGCGCAGCGGGGCGAGCGAGAGGATATTGATGTTGGTCGGCACGGCGATGTCGCGCACGAATGCCGAGTACTTGATCACGCGCACCGGTCCGACCGAGATCTCGGGACTGCGCCGCATGAAGTTGAACAGCCCGATCCGGAAGTTGCGCGCGAACCGTTCGTTGATGATTTCCATCGTGGGCATCCGGCCCCGAACGATGCGCTCCTGGTTGCCCAGGTTGTAGCTGCGGATCCCCTCGGCCTGCTCCGGCGCCTCGAGCTTCTGCGGTTCGCCCGTAACGCCTTCCAGCAGCGCGTCGACCTCGTCCTGCGATAGAAACTGTTCGGTCATGAGCTCACTGGATGATCAATTGGGTGATGCGCACCGCGGTGACGGAATGCTCGGCGGCGGTGTGGTCGAGGGACCGGTTGGCGGCGTCCACGATGTCCTTGGCGAGCGCCTGCTTGCCGTCCCGGCTGGCCAGATCGGTCGCCTGACGCGCGCTCAGCACCAGCAGGATTTCGCTGCGCAGCGCCGGCATCATCTCCTTGATCGTCGTTTCCGCTTCCTGCGAGGCGATTTCCAGGCTGAACTTGATCTGCATGTAGCGGTCCTGCTCCTTCTCGGCCAGGTTGACCGTGAACTGGTCCAGGTCCACGAAATTCGGAAGCTTGCGCGGGCCGCCCGTCTTGGCCGCGTCGGCGGCGGACGCGGGCGTCCGTTTCAGGTAGATGAAGGCGCCGGCCGCACTGACGCCCAGCATCAGTGCCGCCGCGACCATGATGACCAGCTTCTTGGGCAACCGCTTTCTGGCCGGCGCCTGCGCCGCCGCCGGCGCCGGTGCTGCCCCGTGCTTGATGTCCGCCATCTTGAGTCCCGCCGAAAGCGCTGAGCTGCCGCGCCTCGCGCATTTATGTGATCAGCGCCGCACTTGATTGCCGATTATTCGGGACCGCCCGGTCGCACGATCGGCCGAATATGGCGGATTTTGGGCGACTGCTTTGGGCGAGTGTTCCGGCCCCAATTCAGGCGTAGATATCGACCAGCCGAACCGCTGCTGCGCGTGCCGTACCGGCCGCCTCCGACGCCGGCAAATCGGCTGCGTCGGAGCCGCCGTCGCCGCGCTGCCGGCCCGCCTGCGAATGGGAGGGCGCCGTCCAGTCCGACTGGGCGCGACCCCCGACGCTGGCGTCGGCGAGCTGCATGCCGGACGAGGCGAACATTTCGCGCAAGCGTGGCAAAGCTGCCTCCAGCGCGTTGCGGGTCGCCTCGTGCGCGGCGGTAAATACAAGGGTGGCCGCGTGGCCGTGAACCTGGATCGATACGCCGACCGGCCCCAGACCGGCCGGTTCCAGGGATATCTGGGCCGTGTGCGCACCGCTGCGCGTCAGCACCACCACGCGCTCGGACAGCTCCTGGCCGAATTCGGGCTGCCCGACCGGGGTGGAAACGCTGGCGCGGCCTTCCGGCACGTAATTCGAGACCGGCCCGAACCCGGCGCCCGCGGCAACGCCCGGCGTGCCGGCCGGATCGGGCGCGGTTGCGCAGGCCCCGGCGCTCGGATGCGGCGTCGCGCTGTCGTCGGCCACGCTGGCCAGGGCCTGAGCGACCGCCTGTGCAGCCTGGCTCGCCGAGAAGGCGGGTCCGGGTAGCGCCGTGCCGAAGCTGGACGCCGAATCGACACCGGCACCGGTCATTTCGCTTGCTGTGCCACCCGCAGGATCGCTCGCTTGAAGCAGCGGGCGAGACACCTCGCCCTTATCCAGGCGACCGGTCTGCGCGCGCGACAGCTGCGACCCGGCTATCGGCGGGGGCTCGAAATGATTGTGGCCGTCCGTGCCGGCAGCCGGTTGCGGTGCAGAGCCTGCGCCGTCCGCTCCGGCATCTTGCGCGAGCGCGGCCGCATCGGCTGCGCGGCTTGAGCCCGCGGGCGCTTCGATGGAGCGGCCGCTGTTGCGCGAGGCGTCCGTCGATGCGCAGGTGATCCCGGCGTCCCGGCGGGCTGCGGCGGTATCGGGCTGGCTGAGCCTGCCTGGCGCGAGGGCGCAGGCAGCGGCCGCGGCGGCCGCGGCGTCCGATTCCGGCTGCGGGCCGACGCTGCTGCGCCCGCCTCGGCGTGCCGCCGGCCGGTTGCCCGGCTCGTCCGGCGCCTGACTCGATCCCGAAGCGGTGGCGTCGGCCTGCGCCGGGGCGCGGCCCGAACCGTCGCGGGCCGCGGGCCCCGATGCATTGCGCGCTGGCGCGCCGGGTGAGGCAGACGCGGCCTGCAGAATCGGGCCGAAGTCCGAATCCGACGCGGGAGCGCCGGACGCTGAATCGGCCCCGGTGCCGCCGGCCGGTTGCGAGGAAGCGATCTGCAACGGGCTCATCGGAACTGCATCGAGGCGCGCTGGGCCGCCTCGTCGGTGTGGCGTTGTTCGCGGCGCGCCGAGCGCTGCTGCTCTTCCTGGGCGCGCCGCTCGATCAGCGTTTCCAGGCTCTTGAGTTTGCGCTGGCAAGCCGCCAGCTCGCCCCGGGCCTGGGCGCTCGCCTGCTCGCGGGCGCCGACCTCGCGTTGCTGCGTCTGCAGCGCCACCCGCAGCCTGGCCAGGAAGGCGCGCTGGTTCGACTGCGCGGCCGGGTCCAGCTGGTCGCCGGCACGGGCCTGCAGCCGCGCGGAGTAATCGTTCGAGTAGCCCTGCAGCGTCTGCAGGTGCTCACGCGCCAGCTGCGTCTGCTGTTCCAGCCGCGCCAGGCGCGCGGCCGCCGAATCGCGCGCGATTCGGGTCACGTCCAGCAGCGTGTTCAATTGTGTCGAATTCATCGCGATTCCGATCCGGTGGGAATTGATCGCAACAGCGCATCGATGCGCTGCTCGGCATCCTGCAGCGACGACGACTGGTCCATCGGTTGCTGAAGGAAGCCCTCCATCTGCGGAAAGGCAGCGATCGCGGCGTCCAGCGCCGGATCGGCCCCCGCGACATACGCGCCGACCGAGATCAGGTCCCGATTGCGCTGATAGCGCGAGAAAACCGACTTGAAGCGGCGGGCCGCTTCATACTGGTGCGGGCTGGTGACCGCCGGCATCACGCGCGATATCGATGCCTCCACGTCGATCGCCGGATAGTGACCCGCCTCGGCCAGTCGGCGCGACAGCACGATGTGGCCGTCGAGGATTGCACGCGCCGCATCGGCGACCGGATCCTGCGGGTCGTCTCCCTCGGTCAGCACGGTGTAGAAGCCGGTGATCGAACCGCCGCCGGCGGCCGCGTTTCCGGCCCGTTCCACCAGCTGAGGCAGGCGCGCGAACACCGAAGGCGGATAACCCTTGGTGGCCGGCGGCTCGCCGATCGCCAGCGCGATTTCGCGGGCCGCCATCGCGTAACGGGTCAGGGAATCCATCAGCAGCAACACGTGTTGGCCCCGGTCGCGGAATCGTTCTGCGATCGCGGTTGCATAGGCGGCGCCCTGCAGCCGCATCAGCGGCGGCGTGTCGGCCGGGGCCGCCACGACGATCGCGCGGCGCAGCCCCTCTGGTCCCAGGATGTCCTCGATGAATTCCTTCACTTCGCGACCGCGTTCACCGATCAGCCCCACCACGGTGACGTCGGCCGACGTGTAACGGGCCATCATGCCCATCAACACGCTCTTGCCGACGCCCGAGCCGGCGAACAGGCCGATGCGCTGGCCCCTTCCCACGGTCAGCAGTGCATTGATGGCGCGTACGCCGACGTCCAGCGCGCTGCGGATCGGCTCCCGCTCCATGGCATTGATCGGGCGGCGCGAAAGCGGCTGGTAGGCGAGGGCCTGCCCGGACGGCTCGGTCAGCGGGCCGCGCCGGTCGATCGGCTCGCCGTTCGGATCGAGCACGCGGCCCAGCAGCGCGTCTCCGACCGGCAGGCGGCGACCCCTGTCCTCGGTTCGGCGCCAGGGGTGATTGGCCCGGTCCAGCCGGGGCCGCGCCGTCTTCGGCTCCTGCGCGACCACCATTGCGCCCGGGCGCAGTCCCTGTGGTTCGCTGGTCGGCATCAGAAACAGGCGTTCGCCCGAGAACCCGACCACTTCGGCGTCCAGCTTCAGCCCGTCGCCCTGCACGACCAGCACCTGCGCGCCCACCGGCAGCTTCAGTCCGACCGCTTCCATGACAAGGCCCGCGGCCCGGGTCAGGCGCCCGCGCGGCTCGAACGGCTCGCTCGACGCGGCCAGCGTTCGGCACTCGCCGAGAAAATCCACGTACCGGCCCGGCTGCATCAAGTCAGTCGCCCCTCATTGGCCCGACCCGCCGTGGCGGCATCATCCGGAGCGGCGTCCGACGGACCGGGGTGATCGGAGCCGAGCATGGCGACCACGCGGCGCCAGCGCGTGGCCAGCGTTGCGTCGATCTCGCCTTGCGGCGTCTCGATCCGGCAGCCGCCTGGCGAAACGCTCGGATCGGCCACGAAGCGGCATCCTCGATGGCTGGCTTCGACCTCCAGCTCGGCGCGGACCAGCTCGTAATCCTCCGGACTCAAATGCACGCGCGGGTGCGAGGCGTGATCGACGATCAGCGCGATTGCCTCGCGCACTGCGGGCAGCGCGGCGTCGCGCTGCAAGCTCAGCTCGCGGCGCAGGACCTGGCGCGCCACTTCCAGCGACAGGTCCAGCAATGCGTCGGCGCCGCGCAATGCGAGCTCGTCCAGACCGGCCTGCAGATTCGCGACCACGTGTCCGATCCGTTCCAGATGCCCGGCCCGGACCTGCTGAGCGGCGCGGGTGGCGTCCAGCGCGCCCTGCTCGCGCCCGCGCTCGAAGGCCCTGCGTTCGCGTTCCGACCACAGCCCGGTGGGATTGCGCGAAACCTGCGCGGTTTCCCCGAGCGAACGAAGCTCCCAGCTGGCCGCCTTGCCCACCTGGTCCTTGGGGATCGTGCGCGAGAAGGGGCGGTCAGAAGCGCCCAAGACGGACCTCCGCAGCTCGCGCCGGCGCGCGTTCAGATGAAAGCATCATCGCCACCCTTGGCGCCGACCTGGATCTGGCCTTCGTCGGCCAGCCGGCGGACCACTTTGAGAATTTCGCGCTGCTCGGCCTCGACCTCGGAAATGCGCACGGGGCCCTTGGCCTCGAGGTCCTCGCGCAGCGTTTCGGCGGCACGACCCGACATGTTCTTGAAGATCTTGTCGCGCAGCGCCTGGTCCGAGCCCTTCAACGCGACGATCAAGGACTCGGACTGGATTTCGCGCAGCAGCAGTTGAATGGCACGATCGTCCAGTTCGTTCAGATTGTCGAAGGTGAACATCTGGTCCAGGATCTTCTGCGCCAGGTCGGCGTCGTGTTCCCGGATCGATTCGACCGCCGCGGTTTCCAGCGTGTTGCCGAGAAAGTTCAGGATTTCGGCCGTCGCCTTGGCGCCGCCCAGCGTGGCCTTTTTCAGCTTCTCGCTGCCGGCCAGGATCTTGGACAGCACTTCGTTCAGTTCCTGCAGCGCCTGCGGCTGAATGCCGTCCAGCGTCGCGATCCGCAGCAGCACGTCGTTGCGCATCCGCTCGGTCATGCTCTTCAGCACCTCGGACGAATGGTCGCGCTCCAGGTGCACCAGGATCGAGGCGACGATCTGCGGATGCTCGTTTTTCAGCAATTCCGCGATCGTGCCCGGATCCATCCACTTCAGGCTCTCGATACCCGAGACGTCGCGTCCCTGCAGGATCCGGTCCAGCAGCATGCCGGCCTTTTCCTCGCCCAGCGCCCTCTTCAGTACCTGGCTGACGAAGGCATCGGTGTCACGCACCAGCGAATACTGGTTCTCCTTGGTCGAGTGGAAGCGGCCGATCACGTCGTCGATCTTCTCGCGCGGAACCGTGCGCAGGCGCGCCATCGTTTCGCCGAGCCTTTGCACCTCCTTCGGCGACAGGTACTTGAAGACCTCGGCGGCCTCCTCTTCGCCCACCGCCATCAGCAGGATCGCGGCGTGTTCCAGACCGGCGTCGTCCATGGGTGGCGATCAGGCCTTGGAGTCGCCGACCCATGCCTTGACGACATTGGCGACGGTGGCCGGGTCTGCGCGGGCGATTTGCCGCATCCCTTCGAGCTGCGAGGAAGCCGACTCGGTCCGGTTGGAAGCGGCAGATTCGATCGCGGGCGCCGGCGCCTGCGCTGACACCATCATGGGCTGCGAGCCGATCGCCTTCAGCGCCGGGCGTACTGCGCCGAACACGACGATCAGCGTCAGCATCAGGAACAGCAGAGCCTTGCCGAACTCCTTGGCGAGCCCGATCGTTTCCGGTTGCTGCCACGCCGGCGTTGGTTCGACCGGCGGCAACTCGAGCTGGCTGAACGGCACGTTGACCACGTTCAGTGAGTCGCCCCGCTTCTCGTTGAATCCCATCGCCTCGCGCACCAGCGCCTGGATGTTGTCCATCTCCTTCGGCGACCACGGCACTGCGGCCGGCGCTGCGGGTGCCGCCACGGCCGGCGCACCGGGCGCTGCCGGGCTGCTCGCGGCTGGCGGGGCCGGCTTGTTGTTGATGACGACGGCGGCGGTCAGCCGGCGGATCTCGCCACTGGCGGTTTTCGTGTGGCGTACGTTCTTGTCGACCTCGAAATTGGTCGTCTGCTCGCGATGGGCGCTG
>Ga0179587_10001107_pt1 | contig 11929 bp, 16 predicted proteins | sample CZODoug2_1_08_16_FD_185932 | JGI IMG/M metagenome (GOLD analysis project Ga0179587, IMG submission 185932) | Vadose zone soil fungal communities from Angelo Coast Range Reserve, California, USA - CZODoug2_1_08_16fungal | ecosystem: Environmental > Terrestrial > Soil > Vadose zone | place: USA...
CGTTCGGAAACGCACAGAGCGGAAGGGATTCCACTGTTACGGATGGTTCGTTCGTAGCCATGCCTGCGAAGGCCGGTGGTGGGCCAGTGTGATGCTCATTCGCACTCCCAGTGTCTTCACCAATTGGTGCAGCCGAAATGCAGCCCTTCATGGCCATTCCATGCACTGGCCATTCGGTTTCAGGTGCCTACAGGGTGGTAAGTATCAGCATTCTAAACAGAACGGTAATATAAAAAAACACACGGATACTACTTCTAGGATACTCCGTATTGTTTTAGACGTGGCCTGCAGTACCTCCAGAATTTCTAGAGATATAGCTCCTAATCTTGATACGAGGGCTAGTAGCGTTAAGACAAGTTGTAGGAATGCACCTGACTGCATTGCAAGAGTAAAAAATCTGATAGCACTTATCAGTGAAGAGGTTGTGGGACCAAATAGACGGACCTATATGCATCCGCCAATCGCGTATCCATCTGGAATATAGGATGGTCAATTAGAGGGCATGAAGCGACACAAAAATTTATACTTTCTCAACCAAAGCGGAGGATGCAGAAAGCCTTTCCAAGACAAACAGCATAGAATTATTATTAGGAAAGTGTGTCCATGAGCCCTTTGTAAGCTTTGAACTGACAGGAAGACATGAAGGGGAGGTTAAATCCCTGGAAAAACAACCTCACTTATCGTATGCACCTTCACCAAAGAATGAGCGACGTAACATCTCCACAACATTATCCGCGTGGATACCACTCAGCCGACCAGAGTATCTTCGTACTTCGGCCACGCGTCTCCAAAACAAGGCTCCTCGATGCTGATTCTTCCCCTTGTAATACAGCCTCTCCAGGACCTGAGATTCGTTGGCGTGCGCTTCAAGGGCGATTCGGAGGCGTCGAGAGCACGCTCTAAGATCTTTGAGTAGTGTGTCTATTGATGAGTGTCGACATCGAGACAAAAAAACTCTCGGAGAGCAGGAAATATCTTGAAGATCAGCTTGTCGGTGATATGCCTTCAACGATGTCATGGACGCGACTACGCGTTGATTATGTGATCCATCCCTCTTCCCATTATTATCACCACTCCTATTTCAGCCTATCCGGCTTCTAGCACTGCAAAGGTCTAAACAGTGCTCACAATGGCTCAACATGGCCAAGATGCGAAGTTCTTTCAGAGAGGAAAAATTGAGGTCTGCAAGTTGTCGAACCGATCTACTTGCCGTCCGAATTGAATAAAAGATGTACAGGAATTTCGCACAGAGCTTCAGGCTGCCGAAACGAAAGACAAAAAGTTTGTCAAGCGGAAGACTGCACTCAAGAAAATTGTTGCGAATATCACCATGGGCAACGACAGTCAGTTCGATCTCTCTCTCAGGCGATAGTCTGTAACACCTGTCATCCTCCAAAGTGTCGCCCCTGTTTACTGATGTCGTCCAATGCTTGGGTACTCCACTGCTTGAGATCAAAAAGAGTTAGTCTGTTCTTGGACTTTCCGACGATGATTTTTATGTTGAATCCATAGTGGTTTACCTCTTCCTCGTTAGTTATGGCAGATCAAAGCCCGACCAAATCCACCTCGTCATTCCGAATTTCCTTCAGGTGAGGTTCAACTGAAACGTAAGTCACAAATGCGTCGAACTGGCCACAGGACTGTAACGATCGAAACCCCTTAATACGAGCTCTGGCAATTCGCACCATGTCATACATTCCCATTCCCGTTGTCACAGACGCCTTGACAGAAAACTTGAGGCACTGCCTAAAAGACCAGGATCCTTATGTCCGCAAAACTGCAGCCATCTGCGTAGCAAAACTTTATTCTGCAGATCCGAGGAGAGCCGAGAAGGCAGGATTTGTTGAGATGCTTCGAGACCTCATGCTGGACAACAATGCTACTGTCGTAGCTAACGCTGTAGCCGCTTTGTCAGAAATTGGCGACAGACATGATGGGGTCATTTTCAAGCTGAACCTTGCGACAGCTAACAAACTACTTACGGCACTTGGCGAAAGTTCAGAGTGAGGATTATTATGTCCTTTAGCGTCTGTGTCCTCACCACCCCATGCCAGATGGGGTCAGATATACATCTTAGACTCGTTACTACGGTATGCTCCTGAAAGACATGCCGATGCTGAGATCATGGCGGAACGAATTGTCGTTCAACTCCAGCATGCAAATTCAGCGGTCGTCTTGACCACGATCAAAGTCCTGCTATACCTAATGAACTACATGGACAACAGACGGCTGATAGACTACTGCTGTAAAAAGATGGGCCCTCCACTAGGTCAGCACAATAGACAAGTATTTCGTTGCTGTCTGATGTCAGGCCGTTTCCAGTGGCTTTACTTTCCTCGGGACCAGAAGTGCAATATGTTGCACTACGGAATATTTTGCTTATCATTCAACGGCGGCCAGCTGTCCTAAAAAACGATGTCAAGGTCTTCTTCTGCAAATACAACGATCCCATCTATGTTAAGCTTGCAAAGCTAGAAATAATGTACCGTTTGGCACGTGCTGAGAATGCAACGGAAGTCCTCGCTGAATTGCAGGAGTACGTATTACATCCTTCCTGCGTCTCAACGCTGAACCCTCATCCTCTCAGGTATGCTTCCGAAGTAGACGTGGACTTCGTGCGTAAGGCTGTCCGTTCTATCGGTCGACTCGCCATCAAAGTGGAAGCTGCATCAGATAACTGTATCCAGGCGTTGTTGAATCTCATCCAGACAAAAGTGACATACGTGATTCAAGAAACAGTCATCGTCATCAAAGATATTTTCCGGCGCTATCCAGGAAAATATGAAGGCATTATTCCTACTCTGTGTGAAAATATGGACTCCCTGGATGAACCTGAATCAAAGGCTGCTATGGTTTGGATCTTAGGGCAATTTGCTGACAGGATAGACAATGCCGACGAACTGCTGGATGATCTGCTCTACACGTTCCTAGAGGAAAGCGTAGAGGTATCTCGCCTTATTCACTCCCTTCAATTCGATTTCTGACATGAGTGGCAAAGGTACAACTCGCGTTGCTGACGGCTTCTGTCAAGTTGTTCATTTATAAAGCGAAGTCAGATACGACCAAACAGCTTGTGCATAAAGTCCTCAAATGGGCCACCGAAGATGTAGATAACCCTGACCTACGCGACAGAGGCTTTATGTACTGGCGCATGTTGGCAGTTAACCCGACAGTAGCGGGTGAGATTGTCCTGGCCGAGAAGCCTGCGATAACAACCGACTCGGACCGCATGGACAGAGGGGCATTGGATCAACTGTTATTGCACACAGGAACACTTGGCAGCATTTACCACAAGAATCCAGAGGTATGTGTGACATATATCAGTCATTTCTTTTATTGATAATCTCTCTCCTAGACTTTCATTCGAAATGCAACAGGGAAAGCATTGATTGATACTCCAGCATTAAATGCTCACTCGCGTGTGGTCCTCGTTCCACTTCCCCGCCCTCAACTTCCCCCCACTTCTATAAATGTTTCTGGACCTGGACCCACTGAACCTCCGATCACTGAACCTGAGCTTGTGCTACCAATTCCCACTGTGGTTCCAGCAACAAAACCATCTCCGTCTATACCGCCTGTATCGAACAGCGCAGACGCGGCCCAGCCTGAGTCGGACGACGCAGATGACGGTCCAGCGGGAGCCACTGACCCGTATTCAAACTTGGGTGGTGCATTCGGCAACTATCTCGCAGACGAACCCCGCCCCATGGCTTCTGTTAATCACAGAACTAGACACGGCGACGAAGATGATCCATTGTTTTAGTGGTACTTGAAGTTTGAACCCTATAACTTATGGTGGAAATTATGTACTATTGTCCACTAGAAAGCAGAGTCTGCATTTTCTTTGAGAACTGAGAAAGCGTACCCATCGGACGCAGGGAGTTGTAATGCTAGTAAAGATATTGGGATCGGTGTCACGACAGCTGTTTTAAAACGCACCTCGCCAAGTCCATACATTCTTCTATGGTAACTTATGCGTAAGACACGGCTATCGTCCGCATTCTCGCCATCTGTATCTGTGGGTTTGAACATGACAATTGGTGGCCGGCCACCTTGTACTACGTGAATAGGGACGTTGTAAGCCCGACTCAGAGCCATTATTTCTGGTTCGCCGCCCCACAAGGCTGTATCGCGAACTGATGCGCAGTACTGTTCGAATGCATCTCGAGTCATGAGTCCGATATCACCATCACCGGCTTCTCTGACAACTGGCAGAAATGGAATGAAATCGTCGGGATGCGAGAACATGTAATGGGAAGCTGTCTGCCTGACAGCCGCATAGGTAGCCTGAGAAGGGGGGAGCACGCCAACAAGAGCAAGCTGATCAGCGATGGCTGAGAAAAGACAGTGTCCATCAGGATTTATCTGCGCAGCACATGAGACGACACTGTGTCATGATCAAGCTCAACGCTCACGTCGTGAACCTGGAGGAGATGCTCATTGCAGACTCGAAAAATATCACGCTCTTCATCCTTTGCCTCTTTTTCCAGCCTCTCCTGCGTAGCCTGGTCCTCTGGTAGATAACTCTGGGCGAAAGCAGCAGCCTTCCGGGCCTAGCAAGTAATCATTCTTGACAAGCTTTACGGTTACTACGAAACGTAGCACACCTGCCGGGCCTTGAAACGGCTTTTTGCACTCTGTTTCCCACTCGATTCAGTTTGAGCTGCCTGCTCGGGGTGGAGTTCGTCATCAGCAGCGGTAGATCCAGATTGTGCATTCGGTTCTCTCGAGTCAAGTTGTGCCAGGAGATCGGTCATGAGGCCATCGTCTTCCTCGTCTGGTGGTCCAACAGTTTGTATAAAAGAGGACTTTTTCGATTTTTGTTTTTTCGAGCCTGCCATGGTTTGGGCCAGTATGACGATGCATAGCCACAAACATGATCTGATAAGTAAGGTTAAGCATGCAATTGCAACAGCTATTGCAATAGAGATACGACCATAATCCGACACCAGGAGAATATCTGTTCTCTTGTCCTATTGTCGCGATTCCACCTCACATGGCGGACTCCTCAATCTCGATTGAATCCCTAGAACAGCGGCTATCTCAGCTTCTTTCAGACCTTCGGGATGGAGAATCAGAACAACTATGGAAAGAAGTCGAAAGTACTTCACAGAATCTCGCGAATGACCTACGTGTCAGAGGCGGTGCAGGTATGCGAGCCTTCCGGCCGTTCACGAGTTTCTAAACGCACATTGTAGTGGACCATCATTCTGCCCTTGGAAGAACTGCACTACCGCAATCTCTGATCTCTCTCTTTAGGCTCGCGTTGCATGGGTCCATCACTCCAATCGACTCTTTCACCTCAGTGACTTTTGAAATACTCAGAGTCGCTGCCAATTTCTGCATGGACCACGGCAAGTTGCTCCGATCACCTGTGCTGAAGTCATATCTAATACAATTCTAGATGGAAATAGGGCCCACCTGCTTGAGGCAGGGTTCCCCCAAGTGCTTGTATCTCTTCTTGAAGGTTACGCAGAAGCCATTCTCCCACACCCCAGCCCTAAGATCCTCTCTCTTTCGCTTTCCCATCTAAGGGTTATCAGAACAGCTATTGGCGTTCTTCTCAATGCTAGCATCGGTTTTGGTGCGACATATCACTGTTATGTCGTTTTATCTGATATAGTTTCCCAGATGCTGTCAAATACCGACTCATATCTCTTGAAGCTGCAATGACAATGGTGAAATTATCTACGACGATATATCCACCTGGCGGTTGGACAAATCCCTCAGTATATGGTGATACGTTGGATGTAGATGCCTCTGAAGAAGCCTGGAATATGCGTAGTAGTCTATCTAACTGGGCCTGGCGAGCCATTTCAGAACTCAAAGATGTAAAGGATGACAGTGAGTATGTCTAGCCTGTTTCTTTTACAGCTCTAATTCCCACAGCCCTTCAAATTTTTACACCTGATGTTTTGCCTCTACTAACTCCCCCTCTTCTGGCGTTCTCGCCCCCGTACCCTCCGAAATCGGGCGCCTTGTTTGAGATCAAATCAAACTTTGCCACAGGGTTGCTCTATGCTGATATCGAGGTCTTGGAGGAGTGCTGCACGTTGATCGAGTCACTGTCACTGGATGTCGAAGATATTCGTTTGGCTCTCGCCCGAGGTCTACAATTTCCGGCAGAGCATGCTGGTGTTCCTTGTTTTTCAACTATCCTCGATTTTATCGAGCACGGAGCCTACCCACCGTTATGGGCCTCCTCAGAGCTGAGTGGTACGGAAAGAAAGCGGATGAAAAAGGTATTTGACATGTGCAAAGCTGCACTTATCAAGTCTGTCGTTGAGGTTGCGGGCGAAGATAGTAATGAGGATGTCTTATGGGACGACTCAGAGGAGGGTAAACCAGGTGGCAACTTCGTGTGCAGAATGGTCGAGTGGATCAAAAGATATGTCGCCGAAATGGACGCGGCTACCCTCGATGACGATACGCAGCTTGATTCCTTGAATAAGAGAGACGACATGGTTATTTGTGCAAGCCTCGCGTTGGGAAACCTAGCCAGAAGAGGTGTGCTTGATTCATCCATCCCCACGATAAACGTTCTATGCTAATTTTGAATCTAGAGAAAAATTCGATAGCATTGCTATCGCCTCCCCATTCTCTCGGTCCAGTCCTAACATCGGTTTACTTGTCACCTCCTGCTGCTGACATCAAAGTCAGCCACGGAGTAATCGGGCTTCTCAAGCATCTAGCTCAGGCATCTACTCAATCAACCGCTATCAATATTGCGCTAAGAAGTGCTGGTGTTGTTCGTCGGATCTCCGAAAGTGGCATTTGGGACGAGAGGACTGATGCGATGGCGGAGATCGTTCAATTGGGCGCGATTGGCGTTGTAAAACACATGTGCAGTGCAGATGGTAACTCGCTCCAACTCACACGTGAACATGACAACTGATACAAAGATCAAATAGTCGAGCACGCATTTGCTCTTGTCTTACCCTCGAACCACTCGCCTTCCTCTCCTACAGGTCTAGCTCAGGTTCTTGCCCTTGTCAAGCGCTCTGATTCCGTACCCGTTAAAAGTGAAGGGACTCGTGTGCTTGTGAACGTTATCAAATCACTCTGGTCAATTGATCCCGTTAATAGCCCCACTGTTGACTCAGTGGCGGGATCCAGCAGCGGGGGTAAAGAATCCATCCTCGAGAAGCAACGGAAGAGGGCCGCAGCCATTCGTGCCGTCCTCACTTCTGAAGCTGCCTTGGCTCTTGCTTCGCTCGTTGGACGCAGCGGGAGGTATCCCTTACTCGTGAATGAAGGAGTTGTTGCCCTCAGCTTGTTGAGTACCCATAAAGAGGGTGGTAGGTTCTCTTTATTTTTCAAGCGTGCAAATGATGAAAGCGTTTCCAGGGCCACTTGTTCTCACGGCTATCACAGCCCTCTTAGTCCCCGATATGCTTAACAGTCCTATCGATGCTACATCAGCGTCATCGGGCAGCGATTTTGGCTCTCCTGTTGCAAGCACACCGTCTGACCGGCTTCACATTCGCCTTCCCGTGCCTCGCCATGCTCTTGACATGCTTATCTCCACTTTGAAGAACGTCGACAACCCCGTCAATTTTCCAGTAGAAGTACGTGTGAATGTGTGCTCATTCCTTGTACAGTTATGCAAGCACACTTCGGGTGAGGAGCTCATAAACGTCAAGGCCACAGTGCAGCCGGTACTAGAGAAGCTCTTCGAAGGCTTGCAGGGTGCCCAAGCAAAGGAGGAGATGCTAGCAAAGGCAATAAAACGAGTGTTGGATGCATGGTCGTAAATACGGTCTTGCAACAAATTTGATCATCTGTAGAGCTGTACTCGATGTCGATTTATAAGACTCGGGGGAACAGAACATGATCACTACAATTGAGTAGACGGCCTCCGCGGCTATTGATTTTGTAAACTCCATGGAGGCTTAAGTATACCTCCGGTCTGGAGCTTCAGCTTGCTGTAGCCTAGCACTTGCTGCTGTTCTGAGCTCCCTTCGGATGCACCCTATGACGAATATGTTAGTTTCACCCACAGTGCGAGATGTCGCGCTTCTGTCACAGCTCTTGCATGCCTCCCACTTGCATCAATCCACCTACCTCATGTATACGAAAAGCGCGATTCAACGCCGACAGTACCCCATACGACCATTGATTGCGACCAAGCGGTATGACACGGATCTTTAGCAAGCGATGCCCTTCAAACTTAAATCGTCGAAAGATTATATTATGCACCGCTTTATAAGGCATTGCGTATGAACTGGAACTCATTTTGTTCCAATGTCTGGCTCGCTGTACCGTTCACGTTTCTCGGTTTGCAATCGTATTTTGGACTTGTGTCTTTAGGTAGGTTGACTTATCTATATGAGATGATAAATTTATTGATTGTGAACAGCAAGTGGTTGCGATACGACGGGTCCTACTCCTGAATATGTATCCTCAGGTCAAAGGAGGTGAGATGCTGTATGTACATAGGATGTACCTTATATCGACACAGCTACGATCACGCCCATCTGCTCGTACTGCCTAATACAGCATGCTTGGCATCCGTGAGAGCTTGGCTCACCGAAGACAACGTGTGGACGGTTGTCACATGCCTATCTTGACATTCTCTCCTGTCACCTACCACTGCCTTAAGAAGAAGCATGAAGTTTATTCCATCTCTGTTCCCTTATCCTAGCTCTCATGGAGTACGACAAAGAAAAGGACGTTCGTCACGACAACTCTGCCAGCGACATTACTCCCCAATATCATGATGAGGCGCTACACGACCCAAAGGGAGCAGGTTTACATCGTGGCCTCAAGGCCCGTCAAATTTCCATGATTGCAGTATATAACTTTCTGTACTTGCTCTGAAAATTCAGTTGATAACTATTGCAGCTCGGCGGCGCCGTTGGGACCGGTCTCATCATTGGGTCAGGGACTGCACTCAGACGAGGAGGGCCCCTTGGTACCCATCTCTTTGTCCTCACGCCCGAGCTTTTGGTTTCAGCTGATCCGAATTTCAGGTCTTTTTCTGGGCTATTCCTTTGTCGGCTTCGTTTGCTACCTTGTCATGGTTGCGCTAGGAGAAATGGCATCATATTTGCCACATAAGAAAGGTTTCGCTGGATATGCTACACGTTTTGTGGACCCTGCGCTTGGTTTTGCATTGGGATGGAATTATCTCATGAAATATGTCAGTCTCCCTACGCTTACTATGTCGAACTTGCCCTCAACCATTCTTCTGGTACTAGTTGATTGTTACCCCTAACAACATTAATGCTGCCGGAGTCGTAGTGCAGTATTGGACCCAATCTGTTCACATCGCCGTCTGGATGGGTATGTGCAAGCTGCGTGTATACTCGATTCCTTTCCTTGCTGATGTTCTGTCATTCAGTCATCTTCATTGCTTTTAGTGTGTTCACAGCTGCTATTAACGTTTATATTCGTCCAACACCCGCTAGTTTTTATCGTGAATCTCCTAGGTGTACGCGTATTTGGAGAAATTGAATTTTGGTTTTCAAGCATCAAAGGTTAGCGCATGATGCCTTCCCTGTCTTGTCATCTCATTTTGGCTGCAGTCATTGCCTTGATTGGACTATTGCTCATGGGTATAATTATTGACCTGGGTTAGTCTGAATTAACGCCTTACACTGATTTCAAATTTACATTCCCTTCTAGGTGGAAATCCCAAACACGACCGCATTGGTTTTCGCTATTGGAGAGCACCGAATGGTCCTATGGGCTCATACCTTCTTGACCAAGTTAAGAATGGGCCGTTGGCGATTTTCTTGGGATTTTGGGCTACTTTAACAAATGCGCTCTTTGCTTACATGGGAACTGAACTCATTGGTGTATGATCCGTTCCTCCTCCTACCCATTAAGCTTCTGATATGCTTTTTAGGTCACAGTTGGAGAGGTAATATGGAAAATTTACTTGTGGTATGTCTTCCTGATCAAACTGGTAGGCCGAGAATCCGCGCAAGAACATTCCCATAGCCATTAGAAGAACATTCTATCGCATATTGGTTTTTTACGTCGGCGGAGTATTTGTTGTTGGTCTAATCGTCCCGCGCACAAACGACTCACTGTTCGTGGCTACCAAGGCAAAGACGGGTGCAGCTGCTAGCCCCTTCGTCGTCGCAACTACCTTGGTATCGTCAGTTCCAACTCCCGTGATGACACCTACCTATGCATCGTCTCACAGGTTGGCATCAAAGTCTTGAACCATGTCATCAATGGAGCAATCCTTATTTTTGTCATGAGCGCTGCCAATTCTGATTTGTATATCGGGTCCCGAACCCTGTACGGCCTGGCCATCGAAGGAAAAGCGCCCAGGATTTTCGCAACAGTTAATCGTATGGGTGTTCCATACCCGGCGCTGATCCTGTGTACAGCCTTCTGTGGTTTGGTTTTTCTCAACGTTAGCTCTTCCAGTGCTAAAGGTAGATCTATTGTGGCTCATGGTGTGCCTTAGAGCTCATTACTCACACAGTTTTTACTTGGTTCGTCAATCTGGTGACGACGTTCGGTGCTCTCACGTGGATGTGTATAGTATACAGTCATATGTAAATCTCATGAATTCTCTCAATGAAATATTGACTCACAACAGCTCCTTTACAGTAGGTTCATGAAGGCCTTGGCCGCGAACGGAATGTCTCGTGACAATCTTCCCTACAAGGCACCGTTCCAGCCATGGGGAAGCTGGTTTGCCCTTATCGCAACGGCCATCATCACGTTTTTCAAAGGATTTGACACATTCATACCTTTCAAGGTTGACACATTCGTGACGTAAGTTCAGCAGCCCGCTCTACGGTTTTTCACCTCTTATGTACCTGTAATCAGGAGCTATGTGGCAATGCCAACATTCTTTGGCCTGTGGTTAAGCTACAAGATCCTATACAGGACCAAAGTCATCCCGATAAATGAAGTCGATCTTCTGACCGGTTTGCAGGCCATTGACGAAGGAGAGAAACAGTTTAACGAAGAACAGGCGGCTAAAGGACCGCAGACCAGGTGGAGGAAGATGTGGGATTCATTGTAGACAATGTATGTATACAAGCCTGCGGAGACCGATGCTGTTGAGATCCGTAGTAATACTATAGTAATTGCGGTCGGTGCAAGGAATCCCGAGATCCTTTAGTATAAGGCTTGCTGCTTCTGCCGCACATCAGACTTGAGCGCGCCCAAATACAGGTACTGACTCCGAATACAACACCTGAGGTTGGAGTTATAGAAAGGTGGGACGCATAGAAGCACGAGCAGCAGCGCCGGGGAAGTTTGAAGCGTAAGCGTAGCAAATCTGCACGACGGGGTAAAAGTAATTACAACGCTGAAGTTTACATAAATTAACGATCAATGGGAAGTCTTCAAACTAATAATACTGCACCATTAGTTGGCTTCATATCGCCAATACGCTTCATCCCTTCCCACATGTCGTCGTCGTCGTCGTCGTCGTTGGATGCAGAAGGACTCTTTCCTTGAAAAGCTTCATTTTGATCCCACACCATGGCTGTGGGTGAGCTCTTCATATAAATTTTCTCCAGCACCTGGCCCTTGTGCTCTTGCTGTTGACCTAGCTGTGGCGGAGGAAAGAAACTGTGGATGCGTACGTATCGATCCAGCGATGCCGATGCCAGTACAGAGGGTGACGGAGCCAATGATACGACGGCACCTGAAAGACCTAATTACATATCGTTAGAATAGCACTTCTTCCGATATCGCAAAGACCGGACCTGTGTACCGATACATCACACGCCCATTTCGAAGATCAATCGCGAGCAAGTTGCATGTGCCATCACCGACAAATAGTTCACTGGAATGCAAGGATGGAGACGACTCTGTAGTCCGCGTGGGCAAAAGACGTACTGTTCGGATATTCCTTTTTCCACTCTACTGATGCTCCCTCCTTTGTTTATTTTCCAGTCTGCTACGGGTCGACGTGCAGCTCTAGTGTCGTAACGGCGTACATAGCCGAGTTGGG
>Ga0179587_10001108_pt1 | contig 11927 bp, 10 predicted proteins | sample CZODoug2_1_08_16_FD_185932 | JGI IMG/M metagenome (GOLD analysis project Ga0179587, IMG submission 185932) | Vadose zone soil fungal communities from Angelo Coast Range Reserve, California, USA - CZODoug2_1_08_16fungal | ecosystem: Environmental > Terrestrial > Soil > Vadose zone | place: USA...
CTCGGTCTGGCGCACGCAGCTGTCGGGCGACAACGAGATCCGGCACATCAGCGCCAACACACGTCGGCCGAAGCGCGCGCCGACCCGGTACCAGCCGAAGTCGGCCAGCAGGCAGGCGAACACGGCCCAGGCGATCACTTGCGGCACTCGGTAGTTGCCCTGGGTCGACAGCGCCGCGGTGACGACCAGGATCGGATACGACGGAATCGGAAGTCCGATCTGCTCGATCAGGACGGTGAGGAACACGAGACCCAGTCCGTACCGCTCTACCAGTTCAACGAGAAGCTGCATCTGTTTAGGTAGAAAAAATCAAGAAGTCAGGCGCCCCACGGCCAATGTGAAGGATAACGGAGTGGGGAAGCCAGCCTGGCCCAAAGGGGCGGCGGCAGACTCAATTGGGCGTTTTCGCCAGCGCATCTTCGAAGTCCCGCAGCACGCCGCTGGCGGCGCGCGAAAGCGCCGCCACCTCGCCTTCGGCGCCACCGCCTTTGACCGGCTCAGCGTGCGTGAAAGTCCGATCCAGCAGCACCTGGTACGGCAGGTCGCTTTGGATCAGCAGGAAGCGGATCGTCACGCGCGAGGTCGCGGCTTGCCCGGGACGCCGATCGATGACCGCCTCCAGCACGCTGGTCTCCAGCGTCAAAGCGGCCTCGGCACCGCTGCCAGAGGGCAGCACGCGCTCGAACAGCTGGCGCGTCTGGAGCCAGCCGCGGACCGCGTCGGTCCACATCGAGACGGGGCTGGCCGCGAACTCGGCGTACGGGTCGGCCTCGAATCCCACCTCCGATTGCCTGACCACCAGACTGCGGCCGGAGAACGGCGCCGCCACCAGAACGGGAGCCACATAAACGGGGGCGGCGGGCTTGCGGTCCGGGGAGACAGCGGCCGCCGTTGGATCGAGCTGAACCAGGAAGCTGTGTTGTAGAGGCGGGTCCGACAGCGTGCCGCAGGCGGCGATCAGTGCCAGCGCCAGCGCACCTGCGACGGATCCAGCAGCGACCCTTCCGAATCCGACCATCGCTACCTTTGCAACGCCGGCGCGGGTTTCGAAAACAGGACGGCCGACGGATCACGCTTGAGCAGCTCGGATACCTGCCTCAGGTTCTCGCTGATCTCCAGCAGGTTGTCAACGGTGGTGCCCAGCTCGCTATCCCGGCTGGCCAGCAGCCGGTCGATCCGCCGCGTAACCTGGTCGACTCGCTCCAGCAGCGCCGGCAGGGCCGGATTCTCCGCCAGCTTGCGCGCCTGCGCTGCCGTAGCCTGCAGGTCCCTTGAGATGCTGGTCCAGGCGGGGCTGCCGACCGTCTGCTGCAGCGCGCGATTCGTATCGCGCAGCTCGGCCACCAGCAGGCGCGCGTCCTGCCCGATCTGGGCGAACGGTATCGCTTCGACCTGGCGCAGCGTCGACTGCGCCCGATTCGAAATCCCCGGGGCATCGATCGCCTCGACGGTTCGATCCAGCGAGGCCAAAAGCTTGTTCAGGTTCAAGACCGTCGTCTCCAGGTCCAGGTGCTGAACCTTGCTCAGCGTCTGCTCGGCAGCGTCCACGATCTGCGTCACCGCGCTGCGCGCGGACGGTACGTAGAAGTGCTCAGGCGTCCAACTGATCGGCAGCGGGATATTGGCGGCCGGATCCACATAGTCCATTTCCAGGTAATTGGTGCCCGTCAGCCCCTGCGACGCGAGGCGGATCCGCAGCCCCTTGCCGATCTCCTTCTCGCGCGTCGCGTCGTCCCAGGTCTTGCGAATGCCGACCCGCTCCTGGCGCACGGCGGCCTCGACCAGCACGTAGCGCTTCGGATTGCCCGCGGGGTTTTCGAGCTCGTACTTCTCGTACGTGAAGCCGATGTGTGTCACCTGCCCGAGCACGACACCTCGATACTTGACCTTGGAACCGATATCGAGCCCCTGGACGCTTTCATCGAAATACGTTTCAAGAATCGCCGAGCGCCTGAACCAGCGCGAGCCGCCCAGCGCCAGTATCACGGCCGCGCACAGCACGAGCGCCACCAGCGCGAAGCTGCCCACGCGGATGAAGCGCGGGTCGGTTCTCCTGGGGCGGTTGACGCGATCGGCAGTCTGGCTCATGGCATCGCTTCCTCGGGCTCGCGGTTGAAGAACCGGTGCACCCACGGATTGTCGCTGTGATCGCGCAACTCCTCCGGGGTGCCGGTGGCGATGATGCCGCGCGTGCGCGTATCGAGCATGATCACGCGGTCGGCGATCGCGAAAATGCTGGGCAGCTCGTGGGTGACGACGACGAAAGTGATCCCAAGCGTGCGCGCCAGCCGCAGGATCAGCCGGTCGAGGTCGGCCGATGTGATCGGATCCAGTCCCGCCGACGGCTCGTCGAGGAACATGATCGCCGGATCCAGCGCCATCGCGCGGGCGATCGCTGCGCGCTTCTGCATGCCGCCGCTCAGCTCGGCCGGCGAGCGGTGCACCGCCGACATCAGGCCGACCAGGTACAGCTTCGTGCGAGCCACCAGGTCGATCGCGTCGTCGTCGAACTCGGTGAACTCCTCCAGCGGCAGCCGCACGTTCTCCAGCGTGCTCATCGAGCCGAACAAAGCCCCCATCTGGTACATCACGCCGAATTTGCGCATGATCGAGCGACGCGCCGGGCCGTCGGCGGTCACGATGTCATCGCCGTCGATCGCGATGCGGCCGCGCAGCGGCTGCTGCAGGCCGATCATGTGCTTCAGCAGCGTGCTCTTACCCGAGCCCGATCCGCCCAGGATCACGAACACTTCGCCCCGCAGCACCCGGAACGACACGTCCTCCAGCACCACCGTGTCGTGGCCGTCGGACGCGTACCCGATCGTCAGATCCTCGACCTCGATGATGGACTGCGCCGACACCGTGCTCAGAACCCGAGAAGATTGAACAGCACGGCGAACAGGCCGTCGAAGACGACGATCATCACGATCGCGCTGACGACGGCGCGCGTGGCCGCCTGCCCGACCGCGCGCGGCCCGCCCTCGGTCTCCAGGCCGCGCAGGCAGCCGATCATGGCAACCAGATACGCGAACACGGCCGACTTGAAAAGCCCCCCGGTGAAGTCGCCGATCGACACGACGCCGGTGATCTGCTTGAAATAGGTGACCAGCGGAATGTCGAAGGAAAGCATCACCAGGCCGCCACCGATCAATCCGACGATCCCGGCGAAGATCGTCAACAGCGGCGTCACGAACATCGTGGCCAGCAGGCGCGGCACCACCAGAAAACGCAGCGGATCCAGCGCCATCGTCGTCAGGGCGTCGATTTCTTCGTTCACTTTCATCGTGCCGATCTCGGCCGCAAAGGCGGCGCCGGTCCGCCCGGCCAGTACGATCGACGTCATCAACGGCGCCAGCTCCCGCAACATCGACAGGCCGATCAGGTTGGCGACGAACAGCTCGGCGCCGAACTGGCGCATCGGCACCGCCGACTGGTAGGCCAGCACGACCCCCATCAGAAAGGCGATCAGTGTCACCACCGGCAGCCCTTTGACTCCCATCTGCTCGGCCACGCTCAGCACTTCCTTCCAGCGTACCAAGGACGGGTGTCGCAGCTCGTACCACAGACATCCGGTCACGCGCAGCGCGTAATCGATCTGTCGCCTCAGATTACCCGCGAACTGCAGCGAGGCGCGGCCCAGCCGCTCGATGCGCGACAGCGGCAGCGCGGGCGGCAGCGCCTCGTCGCCCAGCCCGGCCTGATCGAACTGGCCCAGAAGCTCGGCAAAACGAGGCGCCAGATTGGTAATCGTGACGCGCGCGCCTTGACGGGTACCTTCACGCAGCAGATCGAGCAGGAACGCGATGCCGGAGCCGTCGCAGTACGTGACGCCGGCCGCATCCACCCGCAGCGACAAGGCGCCGTTCTTGCGGACCGCCGCGCGCGCGCCGGACCATATCGGAGGCAGCGTCTGGGAGTCCAGTGCGCCGCGGAGCGCGACGACGCTGCCCCCGGGCCCTCGACGGAATTCCATCGCGGCGATGCCGCTCATCGACCGGTTTCCTCGCCCAATCGCGATCCGATGCGCGCACGCATGGACGGCGACCCTTGACGGAGGAAGTCTAACGGCCTGCCACGCAGGCAGTCCGGATTTGCGATTTGATAACCCTGATCGCGGTAGGTCCCAAGCCTGTCGAGGAGGCTGACGACTCGAAACCTCGCGACCGCACGCTTACCCGGCGTCTTCGAGCGGCGGCCGCTTCTGATTGACCCACAGCCGGATCGAGGGCCGCTGCCACTGCCTTCTTGCATAGTCCGCAAGGTGGCCCGGGACCGAGTCCGCGTTCAAAACGAGGCGGTTCAGCATCAGCGCAAGATCGACATCCGCGATCGACCACCGATCGAACAGGCAATCGCGGTCCTTTCCGAGCAGCTCGCTGGCGGCGTCGAACAGTCTGGCAGCGGATGCCCGCGCTTCGGCCGACAATGGGCGCTCGACCGGGCGACAGAAGACGACCTCGGTCGACCGCTCCTGGCGGATCGGCATCAGGTCGCTGCGCAACCAGGCCTGAACCTGACGGGCGCGCGCCCGCGCTTTCGGATCGGCCGGGTACAGCGGCGTTCCCGGATACAGTTCGTCCAGATACTCGTCGATGGCGGACGACTCGGATAACGAGAAATCGCCGTCGACCAGCGTCGGCACGCGCTGCGTAATCGAGGCCCTTGCGAAACCGTGCTCGCGATGCGCGCCGGCCGCCAGATCCAGCGGAATCAGCTGGAACGCGAGCGCCTTTTCCTGCAGCGCGACAAACGCGGACATCGCGTAGGGGGAGAGATAGTTGGAGTCGACGTAGAGGCGCATGGGGAAGCCGGTTGTGAGTTTCGGAGTTGTTCGGGTCAGCATATACACAACGCAACGGCCGGGTGACGGGATCCCGCCTCCTGGGATGAACGGTGTAGCCCATCCCAAGGCGTGCAACGGCTGGTAAGCCCGATTGTGATGACACCCCAACGCGTAGCGTTGCATGCGCTCGTCGTGACCTGTGCGGGCTTCCTGTTGATCCCCGTTGCCGCAGCCGACCCGCTCGGTCTGTATGTCGGAGGCGGTGTCGGGCAGTCGACCGTCCGGTCGGAGCAGATGCAATTTACGAATTTCACGGGAGGTCCATTGGACGGACCCGTTTCGCTGTCCCGATTGACAAGCCCAATGGTGGGCTTGGGCCAGTTCCATCGCGATCGGAGCAGCGCGCGCCTGGCCTATGGGGCGGGGGCGCAGATGACGCTGGGGCGATTCGCAATTCGCGCCGAATACGAGCGGATCAATGCCAGCGAGGGTGACCCGGACCTGCTGTCCCTCGGTCTCACGTTGAGCTTCTGACGTTCCGGAACCTGGTGACGCGATGCGACCGACCGTCACCGGGATGCGGCCACCGCGGCGCGCAAGTCCGTGGTCGAGTCTTCGACGCGCCGCCGGATCCGCGCGTCGCCGTCCAGCACGACGACGGTCGGCACGCTCATCACGTCGAACGCCCGGAACAGCGCGCCCGATTCATCCAGCACGACAGGGTACGCAATCTTGTTCTTGTCCCGATATTCGGCGACCTCGTCGCGCGTCGCCCATAGCCGCGCCCGGAATGTGAAGGCGTTCGCGCTCGTCGCGCACCAGGCCGGTAAGAAAGCCGCCTCTGGCCCGACAGAATGTCGTTCATTCCGGTCATTACGTCGGGCGGCGAAAATCGCCGCCGAGGAGGACGTCGTGCGCGCACCTGAAATCCTGCAATCGCCCGCCATGCCCCTGGCTTTGCCATTGCATCCCTGCGGCCCCTATCGTTTCGTGGACCGCGATCGGGTCCCTGCGCCGCAATGACGGCCGCCGCCCGGATCGTCGTCGTCGGCGGAGGTTTCGCCGGTACCAACCTCGTGAAGGCCTTGAAAGGAAAGCTGCCGCCGGGCGCGAGTCTCACCCTGGTCAGCGATGAGAGCTATACCTGCTTCAGTCCGATGCTGCCCGAAGTCGTCGGCGCCTCGATCTTTCCCGAGCAGGTGGTTGCGCCCATCCGCGAAATCCTGCGGCCCGATGCCACGCATCGTTTCGTGATGGGGCGCGTGAGCCGTATTGACACGGCCGCGCGCTGGTTGCAATGCGAGTCGCTCGCGGGCTCTTATCGGATCGCCTACGACGAACTGGTGCTGGCGGTGGGCAACAGGGCCCGTCTGGACTTGATTCCCGGCATGGAGCAGCACGCCCTTCCGCTCAAGACGATGGGCGATGCGATGGAGATTCGTAACCGGGTGCTGCGGCGAGTCGCCCAGATCGAGCTCGAGGCCAACCCGAAGAAGCGCGCAGCCCTGGGCTCGTTCCTGGTAATCGGCGGCGGCTTCTCGGGGGTTGAAGTGGCCGGCGAACTCGCCGACTGCATCCGCAGCTTGAAAAGATACTATCCAGCCGTCAGGCCCGAGGAGCTGGCGGTCACGATCATTCAGAACATCGATGGCCTGCTGCCCGAGTTGCCGCCCGCGCTCGGCCGGTCCGCGCGGCGCTCGCTGCAAGATCGCGGCGTGCGCGTGCTGCTCAGGGCGCAGGCCACGCAGATCGGCGCAGATGGCGTCTGGGTCAAAACCGATGAAGCCGACCGGGCGTCTCTGGTAGCCGGCGAAACGGTGATCTGTACGATCGGCACGCGCGCCAACCCGCTGATCGAAGGCTGCGGACTGTCCACCGAGCGCGGTCGCATCAGGACGGCCAGCGATTTCCGCGTCGAAGGGGTCGGTCACGTGTGGGCGCTTGGCGATTGCGCCCTGGTCATCAATCGACTGGACCAAAGGCCCTCGCCCCCGACCGCACAGTTCGCGGTCCGGCAGGCGAGAATTTGTGCCAGGAACCTGCTGTGCCACCTCGCGGCACGCCCGCTGGAGAACTTCTGCTACCGAACACGCGGCATGATGGCCAGCATCGGACGGCGGCGCGGTGTCGCCCAGGTGTTCGGAGTGCACCTGGCCGGACTGCCGGCCTGGCTGCTCTGGCGTGCCTATTACCTGTTGCAGATGCCGACCCTCGGACGCAAGGTTCGCATCTACGTCGAGTGGACCTGGGGCATGTTCTTCCCCAACGACATCACCCACCTGCGCTTCACGCGCAGTCACGAGCTGGACCGCGATTGATCGCACTATCGCCCGCGCAGCCAGCGCGCCGACAACCGGATTGACCGCCGGCCGCGTCAAGCCTCATCATCGCGCTTCCAAATCGCCGGCGAGCTGCGAACAATGAGCGCGAGACACCCCAGCCTGTCCAGGGATACGTCACTGCGGTCCGCAGCCTCGCTGGTTTTCGCGATGCTGATCGCGCTGCTGTGCGCGCCGTGCGCGGCGCAGCGTTTTGAGGTGCGCGAGGGCGACTTCCGGATCGCGAGCTTCCGGTTCGAGTCGGGCGAGACACTGCCCGAATTGAGGATCCACTACCGCACCCTCGGGGCTGTGCAGCGCGACGGCCGCGGACACGCGACCAACGCCGTGCTGATCCTGCACGGCACCGGCGGCGCCGGCACCCAGTTCATCGGGTCCAAGCGCGGCGATGAGTTGTTCGCCGGCGAGCTGTTCGGCCCCGGCCAGCCACTCGATGTCCTGCACTACTTCATCGTGATTCCGGACTCGATCGGCCACGGTCGATCGTCCAGACCGAGCGACGGGCTGCACGCGCATTTCCCGAAATACGGCTACCGCGATGCCGTGGAGGCGCAATTCAGGCTGCTGACAGAGGGCCTCGGGGTCGACCACCTGCGCCTGCTCTTCGGAACTTCGATGGGCGGAATGCAGACCTGGCTGTGGGCAGAGCGCCACCCTGACTTCAGCGATGCGCTGATGCCGATGGCGTGCCTGCCGGCGCAGATCGCCGGCCGCAACCGGATGTGGCGCAGGATGGTCATCGACTCGATACGGTTCGACCCGAGCTGGGAAGGCGGGGAATATCGACAGCAGCCGTCCGGTCTTCGCCCGGCGGTGCAGACGCTGCTGCTGGTGTCGGCAAGCCCGGTGACGCGGCAGCAGGCGGCGCCGACCTTGCAATCGGCGGACGAGCTGATGGACCGCTCGACTGCGGAGCTGCTCGGCTCGACCGACGCCAACGACCTGCTGTACCAGGTGCAGAGCTCGTTCGACTACGATCCGGGAGCGGACCTGGAGAAGATCTCGGCCCCGTTGCTCGCGATCAACACCGCGGACGATCTGATCAACCCGCCGGAGCTCGGCATACTGGAGCGTCAGGTCGGGCGCGTGGCCCACGGACGCGCCATCGTGATCCCGGCGGACAGCCGCACCGTCGGGCACGGCACGCATACGAAGGCGGCCGTGTGGAAAGAGCACCTGATCGAGCTGCTGAAGATCAGCCAGCGCTAAGGCCCCTGAACGCAGGAGGAATGCGAATGATCAAACCGCTCGCGTCGATTGGAATCGCGCTAATCGCGCTTTTCGCTCCTGCTGCACTGCTCGCGCAAGGCAGCGCGGATCAGCGCTTCGCCACGCTGGTCGCGGATCATTGGGAGTGGTATGCGCGCGAGGTGCCGGAGAACTCGACGCTGCGCGGCGACAATCGCTACAACGACCGGCTGACCGACCAGTCGCCGGCCGCCGTTCAGGCCCGCAAGTCCTACTGGATCGAACTGCTGAGCCGGTTGCGATCCTTCGATCCGGCTCAACTGACGCTTCAGAACCGGGTGTCGTTGCAGGTGTTGACGACTCTGGCAACCACCCGGACGCGGATCGACGGCTTCTTTCCAAATGCCCCGTACGGCGCGTCGGATGTGTTCCTGGCGACGGGCTGGTCGCCGGTCACTCAGATGTACGGACCGCAGTTCACGCTGCCCTTGCTTGCCAAATCCGCGCCGTTTCGAACGGTCGCGGATTACGAGGCCTACTTGAAGCGGCTCGCCGCGATCCCGCAGCTGCTGAGTCAGTACCAGTTCCAGATGCGCTCGGCAGTCGACGCCGGATGGGTTCCTCCGGCGGTCGCGATCCAGCGCGTACCCGCCCAGCTCGAGGCGCAGATCGTGAGCGAGCCGGCCAGGTCGCCGCTTTTCCTGCCGTTCTCGCAGTTCCCGGCCGATATCGCCGAGCCCGACCGGCAGCGCCTGACGGATGCGGGGCGCAAGATGCTCTCGGAGCAGATCGTCCCTGCGTTTCGGCAGTTCAAACAGGCTTACGAGTCGACCTACCTCCCGTCGGCCTCCCGGCGCAGCGGCCTTGGGGTCACGGAGCTGCCGGGCGGTGCGGACTACTACCAGGCGTTGATTACGGCAAGCACGACCACGTCGCTCACCGCGCGCGAAATTCACGACGTCGGCCTGCGCGAGGTCGCGCGGATCCGCTCCGAGATGGAAGCGGTGATCGCGCGCGCCGGATTCAAGGGAACGCGGGCCGAATTCGTGCGCTTCCTGCACGATTCGCCGCAGTTCTACTACGACAAGCGGGAGGACATGCTGGCCGGGTATCGCGACATCGCGAAGCGGGCCGACGCGGAACTGCCGAAGCTGTTTGCCGAGCTGCCCCGGCTTCCGTACGGCATACGCGCGATGCCCGATTACGAAGGCGACAATGCCGAGCACTACGTGATGGGAAGCGCCGACGGCTCACGGGCCGGGTACTTCGAGGCCAATGTCAATCATCTGCGCACCCGGCCCAGGTACAACATGGAAGACCTGCTGCTGCACGAGGGCGTGCCGGGACATCACCTGCAGATCGCGCGTGCGCAGGAGCTGACGAGTCTGCCCGATTTCCGCCGGTTTTCGTTCTTCATCGCCTACATCGAAGGCTGGGCGCTGTACTCCGAGAGCTTGGGCGATGAAATGGGTTTCTACACCGATCCGTATTCGAAGTTCGGCCAGCTCTCGGCCGAGATGATGCGGGCCTGCCGGCTGGTCGTGGACACGGGGCTGCACGCGTTCGGATGGACCCGCGAGCGCGCGATCGCATACATGACCGACAATGCCGCACTGAACGAGGACTTCGCGACGGCCGAAGTCGACCGCTACCTGGTGATGCCGGCGCAGGCGCTCGGATACAAGATCGGAGAGCTCAGAATCAAGGCGCTTCGCGCCAAGGCCAAGGCGGCGCTGGGCGATCGCTTCGACCTGCGGCGCTTCCACAACGCGCTGATCGACGATGGCGCGCTGCCGCTGGACGTGCTGGAGGCCCGCATCGACGAATGGATCGCCGCGCGCAGGTCGGGGCAATGAATCCCGTCAGCGTGCGCCCTGTTGAAGGAGAGGCATCGATGCGCACGGGATTGGGCGTTCGTTGGGTCGCGCTGGCAGGTCTTGCGTTGGCTGCGGCCCCGGCCGGACCGGCCTCGGCGCAGGCGCCCTTTTCGTTCGACTCGGCCTATGGGCGCTTGCCTAAAAACGTGGTGCCGATCGATTACACGATTTCGATCGTTCCTGATGCAGCGCGGCTCACGCTGAGTGGCACCGAATCGGTTGTGCTCGATTTCAGGCAGGCCAGCGCGACGATCGTGTTCAATTCCCTGCATCAGACCCTGAATCATGTGCAGCTCGATGGCCAGCCGGTCAAGAGCACGGTGTCGGACGACAAGCAGCAACTGACGACGCTGACACTGGCAAAGCCGGCGGCGGCCGGACGCCATACGCTGACGTTCTCCTACAAAGGCAAGATAGAAACGGGACCTCAGGGACTGTTCGCCCAACCGTACGTGAAACCGGACGGCAGCAAGGGGCTGCTGCTTTCGACCCAGTTCGAGGCGGTCGACGCGCGACGCATGTTTCCGTGCTGGGACGAGCCGGCCTTTCGCGCCGCGTTTCAGTTGAGCGCCACCGTTGCGGCGGACTGGGCCACCGTATCCAACATGCCGGTCGCCAGCCGCGTCGTGCATGGCAAGCTGGCAACGACCCGCTTCCGGCGCACGCCGAAGATGCCGACTTACCTGCTGGAATTCTCGGCCGGCGATCTGGCCCAGATCACGGCCGATCATGGAGGCACCCGATTCGGGGTGTGGGCCGTTCGCGGCCAGGAAAAGGACGGCGCCGTCGCACTGGCCAACGCCCAGCAGATCCTGGCCGATTACAACGATTACTTCGGCACCGCGTTTCCACTGCCCAAGCTCGACTCCGTCGCAGTGCCCGGCGGCTTCGTCGGTGCGATGGAAAACTGGGGGGCCATCACCTATAACGACCAGCTGCTGCTGGTCACCGCTTCCAGCACGGTCGCCAACCGCCAGGAGGTCTTCAGCGTCCAGGCGCACGAGATGGCTCACCAGTGGAATGGCGACCTGGTGACGATGGGCTGGTGGGACGACATCTGGCTCAACGAGAGCTTCGCGTCGTGGATGGCCGCGAAGGAGACCGATCTGCGCAATTCCGGTTGGAACTGGTGGGAACGCGAAGACGCAACGAAGGAAAGCGCGATGAGCGCCGATGCGCGAGCGACATCGCACTCGATCCAGCAGCACGTCACCAACGAGCTGGAGGCGGACAGTTCGTTCGATCCGCAGATCACTTACGACAAGGGACAGGCGGTGCTGCGGATGCTGGAAGCCTACCTGGGTCCGGAGGTCTTTCGCGACGGCATTCGCGGTTACATGAAGGCACACGCGTACTCGAACGCGACCACCGCGGACCTGTGGGCTTCTCTGAGCGCGGCCAGTGGCCGCAAGGTCGGCGACATCGCATCGAGCTGGGCGGCACAGGCGGGTTTCCCGCTCGTGTCGGTCACCGCAAGCTGTGATGCCGCAGGCCAGCGCACCATCACGCTGTCGCAGAAGCGCTTCCTGTTGCGCGGAGCGGATCCGAACCCCTCGCACTGGAATGTACCGCTGCAGATCCGGTCCGGCGCCGAGGCCGCGCCCCAGGCCGTGCTGCTGACGAAGGACGGCCAAACGGCTCCGGCGGGCAGGTGCGACGAGCCGTTGAGCGTCAATGCCGGGGCGATCGGTTTTTATCGCGCCATCTACGACGACGCACGCTGCAAACGAACACGAAGGA
>Ga0179587_10001111_pt1 | contig 11914 bp, 8 predicted proteins | sample CZODoug2_1_08_16_FD_185932 | JGI IMG/M metagenome (GOLD analysis project Ga0179587, IMG submission 185932) | Vadose zone soil fungal communities from Angelo Coast Range Reserve, California, USA - CZODoug2_1_08_16fungal | ecosystem: Environmental > Terrestrial > Soil > Vadose zone | place: USA...
TATCGCTGGGTGCACATACACGGAATCGTCGGGGCTCACGAACCCATGCCGCTGCGGCGTCCGGATCTGTCTCGAAGTCCTGCCTCCATGGCGGCCTCGGTGTGCGCGTTGCAACTGGCGGGGAAATCGATCGAAGACATGAATTTCGTCGATCTATATAGCTGTTTCGCAATCCCGGTGTTCAATATCATCGACGGCTTCGGCCTCGCAGTGGACGATCCTCGTGGCTATACGCTGACCGGCGGTCTGCCGTTTTTCGGCGGCGCCGGCAACAACTATTCGATGCATGCCATTGCGGAGGCGGTGACACGACTGCGGGCGCGCCCCGGCACCTGGGCATTCGTCGGCGCCAACGGCGGTTTCATGTCCAAGTATTCAGCCGGTGTCTATTCGACGCTACCGGCATCTTGGGACGCACCGGAATCCCGCAATCAATCAATCGGCGATCATCCCGACACGATTGCGGTGGTCGATGCAGCTATTGGCCCTGCAATCGTCGAATCGTATACGGTCGTGCCCCGCGCGAAAGGTGATCTGGGGGCAGTGGTTGCGCGCTCGTCCGGAAACGATGCGCGCTGTGTTGCAGTGGTTGCGCCGGAGGACGGGAAAACGCTTGCGCAGCTGAAACGGGGCATGCCGTTCGGGCGTGCCGTTCAAGTCGCGCCGGGCATCAACGGACGAAACGTGTTCGATTTCGAATGACCCGCCTCAGGCTTTGGAGTCGGCCCAGATCGCGAGCGCGTCGAGCGCCTCGATTTTTCCCTCATAGGCCAACAGCGGATTGATTTCCAGCGCCACCAGTTGCGGTCCCAGCGCGAGCGCTGCGTTGCCAATTCTGGCGATGGCGTCGGCCGCTGCCGAGATGTTTACGGGTCTCGTGCCACGGTGGCCGTCGAGAAGTGCTGCGCCGCGCAGCGACCGCAGCATGCGTTCGACTTCGCCGCTCGTCACGGGTAAGAGACTGAGGGCGCTGTCGTTGAGGATTTCGACCCAGATGCCGCCCAAGGCCACCGCGAGCACCATGCCCCACTGCGGATCTCGCGCGACGCCTGCGAATAGTTCGACGCCGTGTTCGCGCATCGGCGAGACGATGACTCCATCGATGGTTGCGTGCGGCTTGGCCTGCTTGACGGAGGTCATGATGGCTTCGTACGACGTCGCTGCTGCGTCACCTCCGACGATATTCAGCCGGACGCCGCCGATATCGCTTTTGTGCCCAATGTCCGCCGACGCCACCTTCAGGACGACTCGCCCGCCGATAGTGTCGGCCGCTGCTGCGGCATCCTGCTTCGATCCGACGAGGATCGCCGGAACCACCGGTACTCCGAACGCCGACAAAAACTCCAGCGTCGCACGCTCCGTGAGGGGTCGGGGTCCGCCATAGATTTCGCCGCTGTCGTTACCGGTGATCGGTGTGCCGATTCGTGCTGCGTTTCCCGAACGACGCCGTGTCGACCAACGCACGGTGCCTGCGACGGCGCGCAAGCCGGCTTCGAGTCCGGTCAGCGTGTGCTTGATGCCTGCAGTTTCCATGGCGAGCCGGCCAAAAGCGTTCACTGGTTGAATCGATTGTGTCAGCAGAAATCCCGGCTTTGAAATGGCATTGAATCCGCTACCGATACCTTTCAATTGTGGGGCCCCGACCGTGTGTGCCTCGGTGTCGGGCAATGGATAGATGGCGAAAATGCAACCGATCGCCGAATCCGTTGCGACAATCTTGATGGTGCGTTCGAACAATCCGGGATCTGCCATCACCGCGCCGGTGGCATCGAGCGGATTGAGTGTTGCCCCGTAGGCGGGCAGCACCTCTCGCAGGGCAGCGCAAGTATCCGGCGCAAATGCCGGGAAGTCGACTCCCAGAGGTTCGGCGATGTCGGTGCTCATCGCACAGGCGCCCCCTGACACCGAGATGATCGCAACTCCCGGTATCGACAATTCGCCCGTGACGTTCAGGAAGCCGGCCGTGATGATGAGATCTTCGACGGTTCGGACCCGGATGATGTTCAAACGCGTACAGGCGGCCTCGAATACTCGGTTGTCCCCGACCAACGAACCGGTGTGCGCTGCCGCCACCGAGGCCGACAAGGCGCTGCTTCCCACCTTGATCATCACGATGGGTTTGCCGGCGGCATGCGCTTTGAGCGCCGCCCTGCTGAACGCCGCTGTGTCTCTGATGGTCTCGCAGTACACCGCGATGACCCGGGTCGGCGGATGTTGCACCAAGAAATCGACCAGATCAGCCATGCCGATCATGGCCTCGTTGCCGGTGGCGGCGGCGAAACTCAAACCAATATCGAGGCGGCGAGCAATGTCCATCAACTCCGACGTGGTTGCGCCGCTCTGCGATATCAGTCCAACGGACCCGTCTCGCAACGGTTGTTGGGGCGGGATTGCGGTCAGCGGTTTACGATCGGCGATGTTGGCGAATCCCAGGCTGTTGGGACCGAGGAAGCGCACCCCGGCAGCGCGAGACATGGCCACGATCTCGCTCTGCAAAGCAACACCTTCGGCGCCGACCTCGGCGAAACCGGAGGTCAAAATCACTGCGGTCTTGATGCCTGCGGCGATGACATCGGCCATGGCGTCGCGGATCGCGGTCACGGGTACTATGATGTACGCAGCATCGATCGGCCGGCCGATCGCGACGCAGGAGGGGTAGCCTTTGACGCCCAGTACATCCACACCTTGCCGGTTGACCGCATATAGTTCACCGTCGAACTGGTAGGCGGAAAAGTTGCGCAGGATCGCTCCGGTCCACATCGCCTTTTCGGTGGCGCCCACCAACGCGATGGAGCGCGGTTTGAACAGGCTTTCGAGCGGGTGCGGGTTCATATAAGGATAAAATGCGGCCGGTGCCGCCTCCAGACTGTTCGGCGCCTGCCGCCGATGCACTGAAGACTAATCTTGCCATCTTGCATTTGAACCTAGCTATTGTCGCAGGTGAAGCGGGGTCGCCTGCAGTGCAAGCTCACGCACATCGGGGGACGCATGCCAGACATCTATGACTACATCATTGTCGGCGCCGGGTCAGCTGGATGCGTTTTAGCCAATCGCCTATCCGAAGACCCGCGCAACCGCGTCTTGCTGCTCGAAGCCGGCGGCCCGGATACGAGCCCGATCATCAGTATGCCCAAGGGAATTGCCCGACTCATCCATGATCCGAACTACGCCTGGCATTTCCCCGTCGAGCAGCCCCGAGAAGAGGGGTCAGCGTCCTCGGAGATTTGGGTGCGAGGAAGAACGGTCGGCGGCTCATCATCGATCAACGGCATGATATTCGTGCGCGGCCAGCCGGCAGATTACGCGGAGTGGGAAACTCAGGGTGCAACAGGCTGGGGATGGGGCACCATGTTGCCGGCCTTCAAAGCGATCGAGACCTTTGAACTGGGCGAAAGCGAGGAGCGCGGCGGATCCGGCCCGGTTCATGTATCGACTGGCACCTATCGCTATCCGCTGGCGGAAAAGCTGATCGCCGCCGGCGAGCAGCTCGGGTTACAACGGCGCGAGGATCTGAATAGCGGCAACCGTGAGGGCGTTGGCTACTTTCAGCACAATATCAAGAATGGCCGCCGCATCAGTTCCTCCGCGGCGTTCCTCAAGCCGGCGCTGCGCCGGTCCAACTTGCGCCTGATGACAGGCGCCTTGGTGTACCGCGTCTTGTTGGACGGCACGCGGGCAACCGGAGTGGTATCGCGGGTCAACGATGTCGAGCGGGTGTTTCGTGCGCGAGGCGAAGTGATCTTGGCGGCCGGGACGGTTCAGAGCCCGAAACTACTGCAATTGTCCGGAATCGGCCCGGGCGATCTCCTCAGCCGCTTCGGCATCCGCGTGCTATGTGATAACCCTGAAGTCGGCAGCCGTATGCGGGATCATCTAGGCTATACCGTCTCATATCGCCTGCTGAAAGAGCGCGGCAACAATCATTGTTTTTATGGGTTGGGCTTGATCTGGAGCCTGTTGCGGTACTACGCGACTCACGGTGGGCCAATGGCGACCGGACCGTTTGAAGTGGGCGCCTTTGTGCGGACAACGCCGCGGGTGGACCGGCCGAACGCCCAGCTTTACCTGGGAGCGTTCACCTTCGCCCCTCCGGACGATGGGTTTTCGGTTCCTCTGTCCAATGTCGAAAAACATCCGGGTATCACGGCCCACGGCCAAATGCTGCGGCCGACCAGCGAAGGGACGGTGCGGATCAAGTCGCCCGATCCGCAGGCGATGCCTGAAATCAAGCCCAATTGGTTGACAACGTCCGAGGATGAATTGGATGCGATTGCCATGGTCCGATATATGCGGAGCTACATGTCCCAGCCCGCCATCAAGCCGTATATCGGCGCGGAAATCATGCCCGGTGCCGCCTGCCAAAGCGACGCCGATGTTCTAGCCGATTTCCGCAAGAAGTCCACAGCGGGGACGCATACGGTGGCGAGTTGCAGGATGGGCTCGGACCCGCGCGCGGTGGTTGACCCGAAGCTACGAGTCAACGGAGTAACTCATCTGCGGGTCGTCGACTGCTCGGTGATGCCCTCCCTGCCGTCCGGCAACACCAACGCGCCCGCGATGGCTCTCGGTTGGCGAGCATCCGACCTCATTCTCGCCGACGCTCGTACCGGCACATAGGATAGGGTCATGAATACAGGGGGCACAGCGGATGCAAGAGTTTGACGTTGTCGTACTGGGAACGGGCGCGGCCGGATTGACGGCGGCGATTGCCGCCCATGAAGGCGGCGCGCGCGTGGGCCTCTTCGAAAAAGCAGAGACCGTCGGCGGTACCAGCGCGTGGTCGGGCGGGCAACTCTGGATACCCAACAACCCGCATCAGCGTGCGTTGGGAAAACCAGACAGCCGCGAAGATGCGCTGACGTATCTCATGGCGCTGTCGCACGGCATGATCGATCCCGTGCTTGCGGCGACCTATGTGGACACAGGCCCGGAAATGATCGATTTTCTTGCCAGGCGCACGCCGGTGCATTTCTATTCCGTCCCCGACTTTCCCGACTACCATCCTGAGTTTCCCGGCGGGAAACCCGAAGGGGGCCGTACTCTGGAATGCCCTCCCTTTCCCTATGGTGAACTGGGCGCCTGGCGCGACCGGGTGGGAGTCTCGCCCTACTATCCGGATTTCACCATGACCATCGCCGAGACAACGCTCGGCCGCCCGGTACCACAGCCGGCATCACCGGAGGTCAAAGCGAGGCGCAGGGCGAATGACGAACGTGGTATGGGCTTGGCGCTGGTCGGTCGGTTGCTCAAGGCCTGCCTGGATCGCGGTATCGAGCCGCGAACCGAATCCCGCGCGACCGAGTTGATCATGAGCAATGGAGCCGTGGACGGTGTGCGTTTCGTTGGACGTGATGGGCCGTTTGAGGTGCGCTCCGGCCGCGTCATCCTCGCGACCGGAGGATTTGAATGGAACGAGGCGATGGTGCGCGCATTCGCCCGCGGACCCCTGACACACCCGGTTTCGATCAAGACCAACACCGGAGATGGGCTGAAAATGGCGATGCGGGTGGGGGCGATGCTCGGCAACATGCGCGAAGCATGGTGGATGCCGGTTATCGAAGTTCCCGCGGAGGTCATCTCGATGGGTCGGCAGTTGCTGACTTATGAGCGGACGATGCCGGGTGGATTGATGGTCAACCGCCACGGTAAGCGGTTCACCAACGAAGCCGCAAACTACAACGCTTTTGGGGCCGCTTTCCACGAACAGGATGTAAGCCGCTTTGAATATGCCAACCTCCCCTGCTGGCTTATTTTCAATCAGTCGTTCTATGCCAAGTATCCCTTCGTAGGCGGACTGACGGATGGCTTTTCCGCAGTCGTCCGGCCGCCCGAATGGATTCCGCGAGCGGATTCATTGAGCGAACTGGCTTCGCGCCTGGGGATCGACGCGGCCGGGCTCGAGGCAACGGTCAAGCGGTACAATGCCCACGCCGCCGAGGGGCACGATCCCGATTTTCGGCGAGGAGAAAGTGCCAATGATTTGTGGTGGGGTGATCCGGCGTGGCGCGGCGATCGGCGGGCCACACTCGCGCCGCTTGGCGAGGGACCTTACTACGCGATTGAGGTGAAAAGCGGCGCCCTCGGCACGAAGGGTGGGCCGCAAACGGACAGAGATGCCCGTGTACTTGATGTCGACGGTGCTGTTATCCCGGGCCTGTATGCGGCGGGCAATGTCATGGCATCGCCCATGGGCATGACCTATGGCGGCGCGGGCGGCACGTTGGGGCCGGGAATGGTGTTCGGTTTTCGTGCAGGCAAGCATGCCGCGAGCACGCTAGCTTCGGCAGCGCTGGCATAGGAGCGAATCGTGCAAGGAACATTTGGCCCGGTCATGCAAAACGCGTTCGTCGTCGACGACCTCGATGCCGCGCTGGATCATTGGATCTCCAAAATGGTCGTCGGTCCTTTCTACGTATTCCAGCACGTCAAATTCCAGGACATCTTTTTTCGCGGCGAGCCCTCATCCGTCGATGTGACCGCCGCCATCGCCTACTGGGGCGACATGCAGATCGAACTCATCAAGCAGCATAACGACCAGCCGTCGATCTTCCGTGAATTCCAAGCCAAAGGGCAGCGCGGCATGCAGCACATGGGCGTCATCACCCCGAACCTGGATGAGCACCTCAGCCGGTTGCAGCCGCTCGGAATCGCTCCCGTGCAGTGGGGCTCAATGCCTGCCGGCATGCGTTTCGCCTATGTCAGCAGTGACTTTCATCCGGGCGGGATGATCGAATTGATCGAGCCCGGCCCGGTCATCGCGGACTTCTTCAAGCAGATGAAGGACGCTGCCGAGCACTGGGACGGTAGCAACGCGATCATCCCGCTCTGAGGGCCGCGCGGCGGCGACCCGCTCAGGACCGATTGGTCTCGGCCGCGTCGCGCTTGATCTTCTTGGCGATCGACCATTTATGGACTTCGGTCGGACCGTCATAGATCCGAAATGCGCGAATCTCGCGAAATATCTGTTCCACGACGGTGTCCTTCGACACGCCGGTCCCACCCATCACCTGCACACACCGATCGGCAACCCTGTATAGAAGTTCGGACACGGAGGCCTTGGTCATCGAGCTTTCCACGGTTCCGAGCGAACCGCTGTCGAGCACATCCGCGCACCAGTCGATCATGAGCTCAGCCTGCTTGAGCTCGATCAGGTTGTCGGCGAGCATGAATCCCACTCCCTCGTGATCGATCAAGGGCTTGCCGAAGGCATGGCGCCGACACGCATAGGCGGTCGAAATTTCGTTCGCGCGCGTCGCGGCCCCATGCCAGCGCATGCAATGCGAGAGGCGAGCGGGACTGAGCCGTACTTGCGCGTACGAAAAGCCCTGATGCGCTTCGCCTAATATCTGGCCGGCGGGCACGCGCAAATTGTCGATGCGCACGGCCGCGTGGCCGCCGGGCATCGAACTGTCGATCGTGCCCATGACCCGTTCCACTAGAATTGACGCGTGGGGCAACTCGACCAGAAACATCGTCGCCGCCACTTTCTGATCGCTGGGGCTCGTTCTCGCCATGACGATTCCAACTTTCGCCCCGACCGCCCCCGTGATGAACACCTTGCGCCCGTTGACGATCCAATCGCCGGAGTCCTGTACAGCAACGGTCTGCATCATCGACGGATCGGAACCGGCGCCGCCTTCGTCGGCAGGCTCGGTCATGAAAAAGGCGGAGCGCGCTTCGCCGGCCACTAGTTGCGTCAGGAAGCGCTTTTTTTGATCGGCATTGGCGACCTTGCCGAGCAAGTACATATTGCCCTCATCGGGCGCCGCGGTATTCACCGCGGTGGGACCCAAGGGGGACAGCCCCGATTTACGGAGTACGACGGCGGTCTCGCGCTGCGTCAAATGAGCCCCGCTCGCCAGAATATGGGGAGACAGCACTCCCGCCTGACGGGCCAGAGTTCGCAACTCCTGCACCAAGTCTTCCGTTGGACCATGCGCCGTGTATCGCGGGTCCTTTTCAAACGGCACCACGACATTGCGCACGAACGTCTCTACCTCCGATGCGATTTCCGCTGCGGAATGACCGGACGGCTGGATTTGATGCGCATTCATCGGAGTTCCCCACTATCGTGCTTGACCTGCGCCCACGCCAACTCCGCCAGTGGCTCCACGTTCTCGGCCATGGACTTCGCATGCGAGGATGCCGCCGTCCCCCGGGCGATCCGTCCCTTGATGCCGTGCAGAATTGCGGCAAATCGGAACATGTTGAATGCCATGTAGAAGTTCAAGTCGGCAATCCCTTCCCGTCCGGTTCGACGACAATAGGCGGATACATACTCCGCTTCCGAGGGAATCGACAGGGCCTTGATATCGCCACCATTGAATCCGCCGATGATCCGCGGCGGCAACCGGTACATCATGAGGTGGTACGTAAAGTCGCCAAGTGGATGACCCAAGGTCGACAATTCCCAATCCAGCACGGCAATTATCCGAGGCTCGGTTGGATGGAAGATCAGGTTATCGGCGCGAAAGTCACCGTGGACGACGCTCTGCTGCTCACCCGGTGGAATGTGGCTCGGCAGCCAGTCGATGAGCCGGTCCATATTGAGGTCGCGTCCCGCCGCCTCATCCTCGAGGTATTGTCGCGACCAGCGGGCGATCTGACGTTCGAAATAATTGCCGCCCTTGCCGTAGTCCGCCAAACCGATGCTCGCCGGGTCCAGCAAGTGCAGATTCGCAATCGTGGCGTTCATGACGTCGAAATACAACGGCCGCTCGTTCCGCGTCAGGCCGGGAAGCGTCGAATCCCAGAATATTCGCCCGCTCACCATCTCCATCACGTAAAACCACGTGTCAATGACGGTTTCATCGAGGCACAACGCGAACGGGCGCGCCACGGGAAAGCCAACTGCGGCGAGAGCGCTAATCACCCGATACTCGCGTTCAATGGCATGCGCACCTCTGAGGAGCGCACCGGGCGGCTTGCGCCGCAGTACGTAATCACGCCCGGGGGTTCGGAGCTTGTAGGTGGGATTGGATTGTCCGCCCTTGAATTGATCGATGGCGAGTGGCCCCGCGTACCCCTCCACGTGAGCGCCAAGCCAATACTCCAACTTTGGTGCGTCGATTTCCTGACCCGCACGTACAGGTTCGGTTCCGGAAAATGCAGCTTCCTTTTCGAGCATCAATCGAATCCCTATGAAACTTCACCACCGCCGAGTCAGCGAACTCCGCAAGTATCCCGGCCGGGATACCGTAGCATTGGTCGCGCCGGCTTGTGCAACCAAAAATGACCTTCTCCGAGCGCAACTAGCGGTTTCAATAGCGAGGATCGTCTCTCGAAATCGTCAGCCGGAACTGGAGGCCACCTCCGTTATTTAAAGTGCCGGGTCGATGAATGGACTGTGCATCGGGCCTCGAGTCAAGCACGTTCGAATATGGCCGCGACCCCTTGGCCGCCGCCGATACACATCGTAACCAAGCCGTAACGCCCGCCGGTACGGTGCAGTTCATGGATGGCCTTGGTGCTGATAACCGCACCAGTTGGTTCGTGCCCCTGTATAGTTTCTTTCGCGATCTTAGTGCACCGCAGGGAGGTTGTGCCAACCCTCTTGACGCTCACAGCCTAGCATTCGCACCAGTTGCGCCCCGGCCGGATCTGGATCGACACTCCGGGCCATGGGCAGATTGAACGGATAGATGACCGTGGTGCTGGGGGCAGCCGGCCGGGGCAACATGGGTCAGGTTATCGCACAGCGTCTTCGCGACGAAGATGCGCGGGTCGTGGTCAGCGGGCGGCACATGTAACGCATGGCCATCCTAGGGTTTCATCATGTCGGCATCTCCACTTGCAGCCTCGAGCGCTCGGTCGCGTTCTATAGCGAGCTGTTCGGTTTCGAGAAAGTGTTCGAGTTCGAATGGCAGCCGGGGGTCGCCCTGTTCGACCGGATGATGCGTCTGCGCGAAACGGCGGCGCGCGTTGCGATGCTGCGCACGGGCACCAGCTTTCTGGAAGTTTTCGAATTCGTGTCGCCGCGGCCGGCGGCCGCGCAGGATCCGGACCGGCCGGTGTGCGATTTCGGTTTCAACCATATTTGTATCGCAGTGGACAATGCAGCCGCCGAGTGCCGCCGCCTGGAAGCATTGGGTTTGCGCCTTCATTGCCCGCCCATCAAATCCGAGCTGCCGGTGACGGGCACTTACGGCCGAGATCCGGACGGCAATGTGATCGAGATACTCGAGATTTGCGACCCGCAGCATCCGTTCAACTTCCCGCAATTGTCCCCGAAGAGCGTCGACCAGGAGCGCTCGTGAATCGCATTTCGCTAGCCTCGGGCGTCCTGCCGGAATTCGGACCCGTTGATACCATCAGAGCCGCGGTCAGCGGCGGCTTCGATGCCGTGGGTCTGTGGATCGAGCCTGAACTGTGGACACCGATGCTGCTGCGCGAGTCAAGGGCGACGCTCGCCGAGAGCGGACTCGAACTGCTCGATGTCGAGGTCATCTGGCTCAAGCCCGACAGCGCCATGGATGAGCACAAACGCTGCATCGATATTGGCGTCGAGCTGGGTGCCAAGAACGTGCTCTGCGTCAGCTCCGATCCCGATCATGGATCGACGGTGTCGCGGCTTGCGGAGCTTTGCCGGCACGCCGAAGGCGGCGGCATTCGCGTGGCTCTCGAGTTCGGAATCTTCACCCAAGTGAAGACGCTTGCCCAAGCGCTTGCCGTCCTCGATGCGGTTGGACATCCATTGCGGGCGGTGCTCATCGACCCGATTCACCTCGACCGTTCCGGCGCGTCTCCCGCGAGCGTGGCGGAGGTGCCGCCTGAGCTGCTGCCGTATGCGCAGTTTTGCGACGCTCCGGCAGAGCGACCGGATCCAGAGGACTTTGCCGCCGTCATCACCGATGCCATCGACCTTCGGCTGCAGTTGGGGGTCGGAAAATTACCGCTGCGCGCGTTGCTACAGGCGCTGCCCGCGGATATTCCGCTTGCGATCGAGCTGCGTTCCAAGTCGCTGCGCGATGCGTACCCCGATCCCGGCGAACGCGCCCAGATCACCGCACGGGCAACGCGGGCCTGGCTGAACGAAGCCGCAGGAGCGACGTCGAACATCTCCGGGGGAATCTGCTCCCACCGCCCCTCCTCGAAGGCGGTAAACCGAATGTAGCACCGCGCCGACGGCGTTGGTCAGCCGATAGTGGTTCTCGGCATCGATCTGCGCGAGCGAACACTCGACAAGCCGCGTCCGGGACAAAAACGCATCGAGCGGTTGGGTTTGTTCCATCGCAGTTAACGGACAGCGCCGCTGTGTCTCGGGCCGACCGAGCACCGCCTGGTACTCGGCGAACAGCGGCAGCGACATCAACGCTTCAGCCTCGCTGTTCAGCAGACGGCGTAGCACCTGTCGCAAACGTTTCCGCGGAAACGCATATTCACAACGATTCTCAAAATACGTTGTATCGCGGTAGGGACGCTCATTACTGAGCGCCCCCCGCGCAGATCCCGGCGGGCGCGATTCGCGCACCGGGCTCCCACCTGGGGTGTTTGACGGCAAGGCGGGTGCTGGGCCAGGGGTGAAGGATGCGCGGGAGGGGCAGGTAGGCCGCCGCCAACCGCGTGATGCGATCCCATGTCGTCCAGTCCTTCTGGCTACGTCGCCGAAGCGTACGCCACCAAAGTTTCATGACGTGGAAGCGGAACGCGGCCAGCCGTGGGTAATTGGTAGGCACCGCGTGGTACTGGAAGTAGCCACGCACCACCTGACCCAACCACCGCCCCTGCTGTGGAATCGGTTCGTGCATGCGCCGCTTGAGTTCCCCTTTCAAGGCACGCAGCTTGGTGGGCATCCGATCGCGGCGCGTCTTGCGATGAAGCGAGAAGAGGCCGCCACGGGATCGACCACAGATGTGCGTGAACCCTAGAAAATTGAACGTCTCCGGTTTGCCAAGGCCGCGCTTTGCTCGGTCCG
>Ga0179587_10001114_pt1 | contig 11905 bp, 10 predicted proteins | sample CZODoug2_1_08_16_FD_185932 | JGI IMG/M metagenome (GOLD analysis project Ga0179587, IMG submission 185932) | Vadose zone soil fungal communities from Angelo Coast Range Reserve, California, USA - CZODoug2_1_08_16fungal | ecosystem: Environmental > Terrestrial > Soil > Vadose zone | place: USA...
GGAGTTACAAGAGAGGGGTGTAAGGTCGGCAAAAACCTTGCATCCCTTTTCTATCTAATGCGAACTTACCACTGTAGGAGAGATTGGCTTGCGGGTGGGATAGAGAGTGCGACGATCGGCCACATACTTTTGTGGTATAGGACGCACTTCTTCAGGATAATATGAACCAGCGGCATCCGTATTGATACCGGGGAAGTTTGGACCATAGTTATAATGCCCAGTTTCCGCAGGAGATAGGGGTTTACGTGCATATAGAGGCACACCCTTAACCTGTGGCACACCGAATTCAGGTGTCTCCTCGTACAGATCATCAGGAACTCTGTCCAGGCCTCGGCGGAGCAAGTCTGTCTCGCTTACATTCAGGCGAAGGCCATTGTCCTTAATGCCGTCCTCAATCAAACCATGTGGAATATAGTATGCCTTCATCAATAGCGCACCATTATCAACGAGAAGAGAGTGGCTAAAGCGTGCTTGTACGATACCAATCCAGTTTCCATCTCTATCAACAACATCTTGACCAATTTGAAATCTCGATTGAGTGTCAGCTGCCTCTTGAGAGGTAATGTATCGCTCCTTTGGCGGTGCCATCGGATCTTGCAGTCCCCATCCCAAGATACCTACAAGTACAAAGGGGGCTGCAATAATCGTAATCCAGGGGTTATCAGGAATAAACAACAACCCAGTCACCGCTACCAGGATAGCAACACTTAAAAGCAAGGGCCACCAGCTTGGACCGGGCAAATGGATATGATGTTCTTCCTCTTTTTGGGCTTGGGCACAAGGGCCCTCGCTTACAAAATATTCATTTGTTTGTGTTGCATCATGAATATTTGTATATTGACGCATATGTTATCCTTCTCCTTGTAGTACATAAACAACTCAATAGTGTTTCGGTGGGTTCCACTAGGGTAAACCGTTCCCCTGGATAAAAGCACTAATGTACAAGTTTAAGGTGCTACCAACTAATGATCCGAGTTGCTTTGAGAGTATTGCACTCGCTCGGGGAAGTTGACATGACCGTGGGCTTGGACTGAGCCTGCGTGAAACTGCTGCCAGCGGGTACGTTCCATTCAGCTCTTGCGCGAAGCCCCTGGATTTCCCCATGGGGAGTGGTCACAGTGAGATGAGCACTTTGAAGTGAATCATCCATAAACCACCCACTTTCTCTATTAATTAATATAGAATATGACCTGCGAGGACTTGCATTCTCCAGATACTGCCCTCTTGTTAAGGATACCAAATCTATCAGAGGTGTGCAACCTTTTGAGACCAAGGTAGATAGGCCCTTGCGTGCCTTCAAATATCTTCGGGGAGAGATATTGGAGTATTTTCTTTACCAGACGGGTGTACAGAAGCACTATTCTCTTGATGACTAGGATGTGCTCGTTCAAGAGGGAGTTGTTGATGGTGATACATGCGATTGGCAAGAAGAGCGCTATTATTCATCATAGCCACCTGCATTGACTCTATCAGGTGTTCAAGCTGTTCAATACTAGCAAAGACATCCTGCATATTGTTTAGACTTTCCGTAGAATGCTCACGTGGCAAAAGTGAGTGGGTATGTGTGGTATCACGCCACTGGCGAATGCGTGTTGTGAGGGCACGCTCCATCTCTTGCATCCTTGACTGTAGAGATACATTGAGAGCCGTCAGGCGCTCCATAAGAGTTTTGTCGATCATCTCTGTCAGGTCTTCCCAAGCAATGTCTGTCTGAACTTCTATAGCCTGGAAATCAGGCTGAGATTCATGCGTATAGGGCACAGGCAGTTCAGTCACTGGGAGAGACAAACGCTGATTGATCAATTGTTCGAAAGCAGGCATCTGGGCAGCAAATGTGCGTTCAACAACCTGTTCGAGGTATTGTTTTTGTTGCTGGTGTTGTTGTTCACTCTCCTGACTTACCGTCTGAGCTGTCTTATCGTGCAGCATCTCAAGTTTCTGGTTTAAAGTATCACTTGATCTATGCTGTATTTCGGATAGACGCCGGGATTGGCTCTGCAGTAGATCCTGCACAATAGTTTTCACACGCTGCTCAAACTCGCGCTTGAGAACTTGCATGCGTTGATTTAGGGAACGCTCCAGTTCACGTTGTAGTATAGCTATTTTCTGATCAAAAATAGTATTAAGAGCTTGCAGTTCATCTTGGGTAAACGACATTGCTGGCTCCATGGCCTTCTTTTGTTTGCTACATTTTTAGTATATTGCTGACTATCAGTATATAAACTAGATATACGACTGTCAACGTATCCTTAAGATCAGCCAGATTTGGCTATATACTTGAGACTGTGAAGACAACCTCTCTTAGATACCGAAGGTCGCCGTGAGTACAATCACTTCCTGACCAGGCTTTAATGATGTTTTCAAACTATCAGAGCCTTCGATCAACTGATTGTTCACGAAAATTTTTACTTGTTGACGAATCATACCTTGCTCGGTACAGAGACGAGTCCATATCTGTGGGTATTGTTGCTGCAAGCGTACAAGCATTTCCTCCACAGTATCAGCATGCAAAGTGATCTGACTCTTTCCGCCACTATAGGCACTTAGTGTCGAGGGAAGACGCAGAGTTACTGCCATTTTCTCATTTTTGTCCATGGAAGCTGTTGACCCTCAGTTAAATAAGTTCATCCATTTTAGAAACAACGTCCTAAATACATCTGTTCTAGATCCTATGAAAAGTATACGGGTAAGAGATGAAAATTGCAAGAAATTGGCTGTAAATCCTTTCTCTGTATACGTCAAGTAATCGCCAAGAAGCTATCTGTGCAATTTTCCGATTATATCAAGGAAACAGGTAGCTTACAAGTGGGGAAAACCAGATGGGGACACATTACATGATTGAGTACCATCTCGTCTGGGTACCCAAATCCCGCCGCCAAATCTTTACTGGACCCGTGCCTTTCTGTTGAGCCACTAAGAGACGTCAATCTGTGCAGCATATATCCTTATGTAGTGACAAGTCCCTACATTGTATTGACATTCCACAACACTTTTTGTTATGCTCTCTGTAATAGTAATTTGAGAAGATAGAGAAAAGTTCATGTGGAGGGACCGGTGACCATTTATTGCAAACTGCGGTTGTTACTTGCTAAGGCCAACGTCGAACGCGTCAAACAGGGCGAATCCGCATTAAGCCTCCGCCGTCTAGCGGAAGAGAGTGGAGTGTCACTGAGTGTGCTTGCAGCACTCCATACAGGGAAGAGCCAGCGTATCGATTATACAACTATTGATCACCTGCTCACGTACTTCAATCAATATTTGAAGGTCACAACTACAGATCTACTCACCTGGGAACAGCCACAAGAGGCGGAGATCCCTGTTAGCTGACAATGTAGTTGCACATGGGGCACATCTCAACAAGAGAATAAGAGAAAAAAGAGGAAAACATGGCTGTTCTGCTGAAATCACGTCAAGAGATTCTACAGTTACGTGAGGCTGGACGTGTTGTTGCTGAAACATACGAGGTCCTTCGCTCATATATTGTACCGGGTGTCACGACTGGCGAACTCGATCGTATTGCCGAGGATTATATCCGCAGCAAAGGGGCCAAACCTATTTACAAAGGTTATGGAGCGAAAGCCGCCCGTAATGGGCATCCACCTACTCCACCGTTCCCAGCCACTATTTGTGTAGCAGTTAATGACGTGATTTGTCACGGCATTCCCAGCATGCAGGAGAAACTGCACGAAGGAGATATTATTGGGATTGATATTGGGGTACTCTACCAGGGTTGGGTAGGTGATGCTTGTGTGACCTTTGGTGCTGGCAAGCTGGATAGTCAGACGCAGCACCTGCTAGAGGTAGCTAAACGTTGCCTGGAGTTGGGTATAGAGCAGGCTCGTCCCAGAAAAAGATTGGGCGATATCGGAGCAGCGATCCAGCAATATGCCGAGGCACAAGGTTTTTCTACTGTGCGCGAGTGGTATGGACATGGTGTTGGGCGTTCGCTTCACGAGGACCCCGGAGTGCCACATTTTGGACGTCCCAGCACAGGTGATCGTATTAAGACTGGCATGGTCTTTACCATTGAGCCAATGATCAATGTAGGTGGACCAGAAACACGTGTTATGTCTGACCGCTGGACCGTTAAAACCGCTGATGGTTCCCTCTCGGCTCAATTTGAACATTCGCTGGCCATTACTGATGGTGAACCAGAAATTCTGACGGTACTTTAAGATTACCCGCGTGCCTCTTTGTGAGATGCCTCTTATATAGAAGCGGCGTTTCCTGCCTAATTTTTATACATAGGCAGGAAGCACCGCTTTTGTTTTTTAGTCTTGTTGGTGTTTCACCATCAGTGCAAAGAGGTCGTCTCACTGAGCTTGCTAAAGAGCCTGAGGCTCGTGCTCATAGAACGCGAGTTTTGTCCTTGACGGAGAAGTTTTGTTTGTGTACTGTCTACGGGTGATCTTTGAGGAATTGCAACGCTGCACTCGTTATCAGGGTGTCAAGGAAACTGGGAATCTTGCTCATCTAAACTGAGATCTTGAGCGCGAATCTCATTTCAGATGGATGGGTTAACGGACACCCTGGTTATATCATTCTAATGGGAAATATTATATTGTAGACACTGCCCTGGCCCGGGTACTTTTTAGGAAGACAGTAGTGTTGGGGTCGTCATCGAGTTGCCAACAGCTTATAATACGTGTGATTCACAAGGGTCCACAAAGTTTGGAAGAAGGCCAGATCTTGATATTCCAAGAGTCTCAATAGTGTGTGTTGCTTTTCAGGGCTGACCTGACAGAAGTTGCCGCCTGCAGCTGTATTGAGATCTTGTAGAACAGCACGGAGTCGATGCTCACTCAACGTCAATGTTGCTTTGTGCTCCCCTATGGAGCGCAGGTGGCCTAAAAGTTCATCAACTAAATGTAAACTGGATGGTGGAGGAAAATCGTTGTCCGATGGAATAAGAAGGTCGATAATTGTGTTCAATTGAGCTTGTTCTTCATGGCTAAGCTCAATTGGTTTTTTGCGTACCGTTGGTCTGAGTTGCAGCATTTCACTCATGGAAACTCCTCTTGATTAGGATTGGTTAGCAATTGTTGTTCTGTGGTCCAGGGTGCGCATTCGGCATACTGAGTGCGTACGGGCGTCTTGTCAGAGTGCTCTGATACGTCGTGTTTTGAAGCAAAAGCTGTTTTTCCTCTTGAGAGAGCAGACTGTAGTGCATCATAGACACAAGCCCCTGACCAAAGACTGGGGTGTCTGACATAATAGTATCATATCCCTGATAGAGAATTCAACCGTAGAGCCAAGTTCTTTTTTTTTTACAGCAAATTTTAATTCTTCCATTCGATCTGGAGATCATAAAATACTGCATCGATTTATCATCAATAGCAGCATCAGTTGGTTGAAATCGACCCTTTGGCCTAAACATCAAAATTTGGCTCATCCCTCAAACACAATCGTCTTGTTCTGGTAGATCAGAACGCGGTCTTCTGTATGCAATCGTACAGCCTCTGCAAGAACACGGCGTTCGACTTCTTTCCCTTTACGTATTAGGTCATCGACTGTATCCCGGTGATTGCAGCGAATGACGTCCTGAGAGATAATAGGGCCTTCGTCCAGATTATCCGTGATATAGTGAGCGGTGGCTCCAATAAGCTTGACTCCCCGGTCAAAGGCACGCTGGTAGGGATTTGCTCCGACGAACGCTGGTAAGAAGCTGTGGTGGATATTAATAATACTGTTTGGATATGCCGCAACAAAAAAAGGTTCTATGATTTGCATGTAGCGAGCCAGGATCAGAAAATCGGTTTTACCTTGCAGGAGTTCCAGGATACGCTGCTGGTTCTCGTTGCGCGTCTCAGGTTGAACAGGGAAATGATAATAGGGAATATCGTACATGTGTGCTAGCTGTTCCATGTTTGGATGGTTGCTGATAATGAACGGAATATCCATGGCCAACTCGCCACTTTTCCAGCGCCATAGCAGGTCTGTCAGGCAGTGATCAAATTTGGAGACAAAAATAACTGCTCGCTTGCGTTGTCGTGTATAATCAACACTCCACTTCATGTGAAACCGATCGGCAATGGGACTGAAGGCAAGAGCCAGTTCTGAGGGATTCAGTCTAAAGCCCTCCTCTCCAAAGCAGATGCGCATAAAGAAAGTGTAATCCTGTTTATTGGTTGAGTGCTGATCTGACTCGATAATATTGCCGTTATGTTCAAAGATAAAACGCGATGTGGCTGCGACAATGCCCGGCCGATCAGGGCAGGAAATCAGTAAGGTAATAGCTGGCTTGTCTATAGACATATCTGGTCCCTTCCACGTGGTGATACAAGTAAGTGTAAACTTTTACACCTTGAAAAGATGTTGTCTTTGTATGATATCGTACGATGCCAGCTTTTTCCTGTCAATAAGCTCTAGGGAGAATACAGGGCTTTTGGGTTTACCTGAAATACATCTTTTTCATCTGAATCGAGGTCCCAGCCAAGCTCAATCCTTGTGGGCAATAGGCGATTCACGGGTAAACCCAAAAGCCCTGGGGAGAATAGGACTGTTTGTCTTCCCCCTTGCGACGGTGTTCATTGTAGAGTATACTACTCGGGCAGGCAGCCAGACCCAAAGTTTCCCTGCTAATGTTGATCCCTAATACAATAGAGGCATATTGTTGAGCCCAGCAGATAGATAAATATATATGAATAGATGCCGACTCGTATCGCTGTGAAGCTTGGAACAAGTTGCCCTAACAAAAAGGAGGTGTAATCTTCCTTATATTTTTTTCCTGGATATTTTTTGTTCTTCAGTGGCAAGGTTTTAGCCAAGTGAGGGAACCGTTGTGTCCACAAACCTTCTTGACAGTGGATATGCAGCTTTACGAAGAGGTGATCCTGAGGTAGCATTGAACTACTTTCAATGCGCTATAGACCAGAATCCGGATCAACCTCAAGCATATTTCGGCGCTGCCATGGCTTATCTAGAGCAGGAAAAAATTGAAGAGGCCATACAGAGCTTAAGGGATGCTCTCGATGTGGACCCGGCATATACATCAGCACGTGCGTACATTGGCATACTTCTTTTACAGCTCCATGATGCTGATGGAGCACAGCGTGAGCTTGAGCAGGCTCTCCACGATAGCCCAACGAGTTTGCTCGTGCATATTAAATATGCGGAATATTACTATCGCTTAGGCTTTTACCCTCAAGCAGTTGCTTTACTTGAGCGAGGTTTGAAGGCCCCCCATAGAGCTAATGAGCATGTAGTTGCAATGGCAAGGAGTCTTTTAACGCAGTCACGTCAAAAAAGTAAGGGCCTCATTGTACGTGACCTCCCTGATCCCCGTACTATTTTGTGGTTTGTGAAGCGACTTTGCAAGAAAAAAAGTTCAAGCTGAAAAGCTACTATTTCTAGCACATGAAAGGATGTGACGTATGTTGGTCTCGCTTCTCATTGGTAGTCTTTTCTTGTTGATGTATTTATCAGTAAGATTACCATTTGGCGTTGCTCTGGATGGAAGTCCCATTAAGCCAGTTTCTCTGACTCTTCGGGAACGGTTGCTGCTCCGCCGTAGAAACCTCTACTCCTTGGGAGTAATTTTGCTTCTCAGTGCTGTTGGTCATTGGTTTCCGACTATCGCCGAACTGGGCCTACTTCTGCTAGGTTTGTGCATAAGCATATTACCCACACGCTACCATTTCACAACAGCAGGAGTGGCATGCAATAATACCACATTCAGGTGCTGGGATGAGTTCGCCTCTGTAGAAATAAAAGGCGCACACCTTATTTTTACCCCTCGTGCAGATTCTGCGCCTTTGAGACTGATTCTTCTTCCCTCACGTCAGCAAGAGGTTCTGCCAGTCCTTAAGCGTTTCTTGGCAGTGAACGAGCAAGCATTCTCTATGCAAAGTCACCCAGTCTTGTCGTGGCTGCGTAGCCATCTGAATCGCCATACACTCCATGCCGTCCTACTTGCTTTGGTGCTCATGCTGCTGGCAGCTCTTCTGCTGACTGGATGTGGAGAAGCAGGACAAGATCCTAGTGGACTGAGTACAGCCAACCAACAGAACTTAACACACATCGCAGTAAATGGCACGAGCCCGACAATTACATCTAGTGCCCTCAACCAGGCAAAGACGCAAGAGCCTTTTGCCTACAATTTAGCAATATTGGTTGACGAGAACCGCTTAGGAGTTAATTTTGTCTGGACCCTTATTACTGGCTACATGGTCATGTTCATGCAACTAGGCTTTCTACTCGTCGAGGTTGGGTTCTGTCGCGCTAAAAATGCGGCTCACACAGCGGCGATGAATGTCATGGTCTATGGCATCAGTATACTAGGTTTTTTTAGTGCAGGCTTTGCCTTCCAGTTTGGAGGTGTGGGACTTATTGGTGTACCCAACCTGGGAGGACTTGCGGGATTGAATAACGAACTCAGTATCCATATTGGCAACGTCAATTGGGGGCTTCTGGGCTTCAAGGGCTTCTTCTTCAATGATGGCAGCTATGATGTAGGTATTGCAGTGATGTTCCTTTTCCAGTTGGTCTTCATGGATACGGGAGCAACTATTCCCACAGGAGCGCTGGCGGAGCGTTGGAAATGGTCAGCATTCTGTGTTTACGCATTGTTTTTCTCCACCCTGGTTTATCCCGTCTTTGGTAACTGGGCATGGGGAGGTGGCTGGCTTTCCCAATTAAGCAATGTAGGTTTAGGAGCAGGCTATGTAGATTTTGCTGGTAGTGGTGTAGTCCATGCTGTCGGTGGTTGGTGTGCGCTTGCAGGGGCAATTGTACTGGGACCGCGCATTGGCAAATACAACCCAGATGGTAGTTCCAACACAATTCCTGGTCATAACATGGTTTTTGCCGTTACGGGAACCATCATCCTGGCTTTCGGGTGGTTCGGCTTCAATCCAGGCAGTACCCTTGGAGCGTCGGGCAATGGGGATCTGCGCATCGGCCTTGTTGCTGTTAATACGATGTTATCTGGATCTGCTGGTTCTGTCATGGCTATGGTCTATACCTGGCTTTCTGGGGTTAGGAAACCTGATCTTGGCATGATGTGCAATGGATTACTAGCAGGATTGGTTGCGATTACTGCTCCTAGTGGATATGTCAGTCCTCTGGGATCAGTTATTATTGGCGCTGTCGCAGGTTTTAATGTTGTGTTCTTTATGGGCCTGATTGAAAAAGTCTGGAAGATCGATGATCCGGTAGGGGCTATCGCGGTTCATGGCGTAAATGGTATGTGGGGCCAGCTTTCAGTAGGCTTGTTTGCCGATGGCTTGGCAAACTATGGTGGGTTGCAGGTTCGAGGCTTATTTTTCGGAGATGTCGGGCAACTGATAGCACAGGTCATTGGTGCCGTTACGTGCTTTGTCTACGTATTTGGAATTTCATGGCTATTTTTCAAAACATATGATACTCTCTTCGGTATCCGTGTTTCTCCTCAAACAGAGCTTGCCGGACTTGACGCACCAGAATTAGGTGGACTCGCTTACCCGCCAGATACTGAACCGAGTCTGCAACCTGCTGCTGCTGGTATTGCTAGTTCTATTCCTGCACCTGCTACTTGGCAACAGCCTCAATTGGATAGTGTCAACCAGCAACCTTTACCGCAGTCTCTACGGGTGAGACCTCCGCAGCAAAACCAAGCAGGGCGCGTCGGTCCGAACTATCAGGAAAGACCTGTCAATCCGAACTATCAAGAAAGACCTGTCAATCCGAACTATCAAGAAAGACCTGTCAATCCGAACCAGCCTGGAGGAAATGCTCAATCCGAGGTTTGGTGGCAAAATCAGAGAAATAGACCACGCCGTATCACTCTTGATTCGGATAAGCAGTGAAACTGGCGGAAAAAGCTATGCTTTTCCGCATTCCTATTGGCTCTGCAGGTTGTAGTTTCTCTCAGAGGATGCTCATTTTCCCGCAGAGAGACACTACACCTTAGCGCCAAGCTTGGTATGATGAAGCCTGCAGCGAAACGACTCAAATCCAGAGTCAAACCCGTAACGCCGTCTACTTTTGCGAGGACGCAGTTCTAACATTGCTGCTAATTAAGGAAGAAGGATGAACCTTTATGAATTCTGCAGATCACAGCCTGATGAAGCCAGCACCGCCGCATCTTCGTTCGCAGTCATTTAGTGGGGCTCCTGTGGTAGATCCACCTAGAAAACCGCTGCCTGTGGGTTACCAGGCGTTGCTAGGTTGGCCGATTGCGCGACGATTAGTTCTGGGATTTCTGGCAGCAGCGGTTATCGCCGCCGCCATTTCAAGTATCACCGGAGTAGAACGTGCAAATACCCTTCAGAATCAAGCTCAATTTTATCGCGGTCTAGTAGATTCCAATACCCAGCTTACCAGGGGCGATGGCTTTCTCCAGCTCATGAACACTGGTTTGAACCAAGCCCTTACTGGCTCGGCAGCGAATCAAGGTCAGACGATCCAAAATGTGCAAGGGCTTGCCAGCAGCTACGATGCTATCTTAACAAGCTACGCACAGCACAACCTCATTAGTGAGGATCCTGCTCAACAGGCTTTGGTCGATGAGGCTGGTAGTGACGATCTTATCCTTAAACAAAGGACGCTTGCCAGTAGTGCCTTGCAAACTTGGCATACCTACCGTGATGCGCAAAATAGTATCATCAGCGATATTGAGAATAACAATCTGACCGTAGCTCAGCAGTTCAATACTAATCTAGCAACTCCCACACACAATGATGCTCTCAGTGCTCTGCGTGGGCTCATTCAATCAGAGGGAGAGCTTGCTGATTCAGTCCTTTCTATTGAGGGAGTGGAAGAGCGAAACCAATTGATTATAACGCTCGTTGGCGCCTTCATAGCATTTGTCGCAGTTGGCATCGTTGGCTGGTTTATTTCAGGGACCATTGTCCCCCGTCTGCAAGACCTACGTAATGTCGTTCAATCTGTCGAAGATGGACGATTTGACTCACGTGTATTTGTGCTAGGAAAAGATGAGATTGCTCAGGTCGCGGCATCAGTCAATACCATGTTGAATACCATCGTTGGTTTACTTGAAGAAGCACGTCGCCAACGTGATGCTCTTACCAGCGCAGCAGATAGTCTCTTCTCCGATATGCGTGTAGTCGGTGCAGGTGACCTGCGCGTGAATGCGTCAGTAAGTAATGATCCAGTTGGAATGCTTGCTAATGCATTTAACCTTACTGTTGGACGTTTCCGACGCCTTGTGCTGCGAACACGCACCTCTATGCAACAGATTGATGTCGTGTTTCGACAGGAGATCAAGCATGCCGAAAGTTCTATCGCAGTGGCAAAAAGGGTTCTTTCTTCTCATGAACTTGAGGCCCCAGAGGGTGTAGGGCATCATCCTCTACCACAGCAGACTTTGGCGCGTCTCCATCAGGTACGCGGTCTCATGCAAATGGCTGCCAGTCAAGGAACTGAAGCGGCAATGAATTCCGTTTTAGCACAGATAGAACATGCTTACCATCTCACCCAACAAGTGGAGTCGAGATCCCTACCGGAAGTAACCAAAATGCAGCAGATACTTCTAAAAGCGGGCCAAGAGATGCATACGCTGCATACAAACATTGCAAGTGCTCTCTCCCTTATCACTACCATCGAGGGTGATATTGTAACAAGTGCACAAGATATGTCTCTAGATAAGAGACATAATCTGCTCACGTCAGGTTCCACTAGCGTGTCCAAGCAGGAATTAGCTCGCTTCTATCTAGAATTTGCTCAAGAAATCATTGCTGCTACTTCAAAGCTGAGAAGTATAATACAAGAAATGCAGGTCAGCCTGACGACATTCCAGGTTGAAGTGCCCTAACACAAATGTAGATCGTTGCATACTTTGCTTCTATCGGCCGCTCAAGTAGTCCTTCACGAGGAAAAGAAGGATCTTCTTGAGCGGCCACTGTCACTTTGTTCTCAATCCTCTCCACCTACACTTTCTCACGGCGATTTACCAACTACCGCTCAT
>Ga0179587_10001115_pt1 | contig 11901 bp, 8 predicted proteins | sample CZODoug2_1_08_16_FD_185932 | JGI IMG/M metagenome (GOLD analysis project Ga0179587, IMG submission 185932) | Vadose zone soil fungal communities from Angelo Coast Range Reserve, California, USA - CZODoug2_1_08_16fungal | ecosystem: Environmental > Terrestrial > Soil > Vadose zone | place: USA...
GATGGTCACGTCGAGCGCGGTCGTGGGCTCATCGGCGATGAGGAGCTTCGGGCTGCAGGCCAAAGCAATAGCGATCATTACCCGCTGCCGCATGCCGCCCGAGAGCTGGTGCGGATATCCTCGCGCGCGCCGGTGCGGCTCGGCTATGCCCACGAGATCCAGCATCTCCACCGCACGATCTTGCGCCAGCTTTCGGCCAAGACCCTGGTGCAATCGCAGCGTTTCGCCGATCTGGCGGCCAATGGTGAGAACCGGATTGAGGCTCGTCATCGGCTCTTGGAAGATCATGCTGATGTGATTGCCACGAATGTCCCGCATGGCCCGATCCGGGAGCCGCAGCAGATCGACGCCTTGGAAACGGACGGACCCCGCGATCTTGCCTGGCGGTTCCGGAATCAGGCGCAGAATGGAATTCGCCGTGACCGACTTTCCGCAGCCGCTCTCCCCGACGATGGCCAAGGTTTCGCCCTCATCGAGACTGAACGAGACCCCATCGACCGCACGGACCACGCCATCGGAGGTACGAAAATGCGTCTGCAGATTGTCGATTTCAAGCAATGCCATGTCAGAGTCTCTTGGCCAAGCGCGGATCGAGTGCGTCGCGCAGGCCGTCGCCCAGCAGATTGACGGCAAGCACCGTCAGCGAGAGGAAAAACGCCGGGAAGAAAACGATGTAAGGTTTCACCTGCCACAGGGCCCGTCCTTCGGCCATGATGTTGCCCCAGGACGGGACGTTCGGCGGCGTGCCGGCACCGATGAAGGACAGGATCGCCTCGATGATCATGGCGCTGGCGAAGACATAGGTGGCCTGGACTGACATTGGCGCCAGCGTATTGGGCAAGATGTGGCGCAGGATGATCATCGGCGTGCGCGTGCCCGCGACTACGGCCGCATCCACATAGGGTTGTTCGCGCAGCGACAGCACGACGCTGCGCACAAGACGGGATACGCGCGGAATTTCCGCGATCGTGATCGCGACAACGACGTTGCCCACACTGCCGCGGGTGAGCGCCATCAGCGCAACGGCGAGCAGAATTGGCGGGATCGACATCAGTCCATCCATCACCCGCATGATGATCCCGTCCGCCCAGCGAATGGTGCCGGCGACGAGCCCAATGGCGAGGCCCGCCAGGGAGGCCAGGATTGCGACCGCAAAACCGACCGTCAGAGATACCCGCGTGCCGTAGAGGACGCGGGAGTAGACGTCCCGCCCGAGCATGTCGGTGCCGAACCAGAACGCGGCGGACGGCTCCCGCGTGCGCCGCGCCGGCGCGATGGCGGTCGGGTCCAGCGTTGCAAGATACGGCGCAAATACCGCAACGAACACCATCGCGAGCACGAGGGCGCCGCCGATGGCGATGGCGGGGTGACGCCATGCAAACCCGGCGAGGCCGCGCCGCAGCTTGACTGGCGCCAGCAGGTCCGGCGGTTCGGGCGCAGCGGCGAAACCGATCGGAGGTGAGGCGATGGCGACGGGTAAATCGGTCAATACCGGATCCTCGGGTCAAGCACGGTGTAGAGTAGGTCGATGACCAGATTGACCAGCACATAGACGAAGCTGAACAGCAGCACGATGCCCTGGATGACCGGATAGTCGCGTCGCAGGATGGCGTCGACCGTCAGGCGGCCGACTCCCGGGATGGCGAACACGGTTTCAGTGACCACCGCCCCGCCAATCAGAAGCGCAATGCCGATGCCGATCACTGTCACGATCGGCACCGCCGCGTTTTTCAAGGCATGAACGAACAAAAGGTCAGTCTGCCCCATGCCCTTCGCTCGCGCCGTGCGCATGTAGTCCTGCTGCAGGACTTCGAGCATCGCGGCACGCGTGATGCGCGCAATGAGCGCGATATAGACAGAGCCGAGCGCGACAGCCGGCAGGATCAGGTGCTTGAGCCAGGGCCACAAGCCGTTGGACAGGGGACTATAGCCCTGTACCGGCAGCCAATCGAGCTGCAACGCAAAAATGTAGGCGAGCAGATAGCCGACCACGAAGACCGGGACCGAGAAGCCCAGCACCGCAAACGCCATGATCGCGCGATCAATCCAGGTGCCCACCTTCCACGCCGCCACAACCCCCATGGGCACGGCGATGCAAACCGCGAAAACCAAGGTGACGGCCATCAGCGATAGGGTCGGCTCGATGCGCTGCGCAATCAGGTTGGCGACCGGAAGATTGGTAAAGATCGACGTGCCAAGGTCGCCGTGCAAGATTTGCCAGCACCACTCGCCGAACCGGATCAGGAACGGCCGGTCAAGTCCGAGGCTCTGGCGAATGCGTTCGACATCGGCGGGTGTCGCCTGGTCGCCCGCGATCACCGCGGCCGGATCGCCCGGCGCGATGTAGAGGAGGCTGAACACGAACAGCGCCACCACCGCCATCACCGGAATGGTCGCCAGGACGCGTCTGATGACATAGGTGAGCATTGGCGGATTTTGGCAAACGCTAGACGGTCTTGCTGACCCCCCAGAAGAACGGCAGCGGCCCCTTCACGATGCCGGTGACGTTCTTGCGCCAGGCCTGATACTGGAGGAAGAAACCGGTCGGCGCGTAGACGACGGATTCAAGCGCGGCCTTGTTGAGCCGGCGGGTTGCGGCTTTCTCCTCGTCGAGCGTCTTGGCCTCGAACCAGGCCGCCACCTGCGCTTCGACCTCGGGCACGTCCGGCCAGCCGAACCAGGCCTTGTCGCCATTGGCGCGGATCCCGAAATGCGTGGCATTGCAGTCGGCCCCGGCAAACCAAGTGTGGAACATCTGCCAGCCGCCCTGGCCGGGCGGCGTCTTCACGGCGCGCCGCGCCCCCACCGTGCCCCAGTCGATGGCGGCGAAATCCACATTCATGCCCAGACGCTTCAAGAGGTCGACCGTAATATCGCCCTGCGGCTTGGTGATCGGCTGGTCTTGGCCGATAAGGCAGGTGACCGGCTGGCCCGCATAACCGCTTTGTGCCAGGAGCTTCCTCGCCGCATCGAGGTTGCGCGGCCCTTGCAAAATCTCGCCGCCCTCTTCCGTGTAAAGCGGGGTGCCGGGGGTGAAGAAGCCCGGCAGTGGCTTCCAGAGTGTCGTGTCGTCGCCGACCAGCGCCCGCATATAGTCTTCCTGGCTCATGGCCGTAAGTATGGCGCGGCGCGCCCGCACGTCGCTGAAGGGCGGATAGAGGTGGTTCATTCGGAAGACGCCGATGTTTCCGAGCGGATCAGCGATGTCCACCATCACGTTGCGGCTTTTCCGCAAAAGCGGAACCACGTCGGTGATCGGGTTCTCCCACCAATCGATCTCGCCGTTCTGCAGCGCGGCCGAGGCGGTCCCGGCATCGGGCATGATAATCCATTCGATGCGATCGACCTGCATCTGCTTGCCGCCCGCGAGCCAAGAGCTCGGCTCCTGTCGGGGGATGTAGTCGGTGAACCTCTCGAACACGGCCCTGCCGCCCGGCACCCATTCGTCTCTGACAAAGCGCATCGGCCCGCTGCCGATATATTCACCGATCTGCCTGAAAGGGTCGGTCGCGGCTATTCGCGCCGGCATGATGAAACAAACCGGCGTGCTGTTCTTGCCCAGCGCCAGCAGCATCTTCGGAAAGGGCTTTTTCAAGACCCAGCGGAAGGTGCGGTCATCGACGGCAACGAGTTCATCCTGCAGGGCCTTGATCATCAGGCCCAAAGTATCGCGCGCGGCCCAGCGGTTGAGGCTGGCGACCGCGTCTTTTGCCAGCACCGGCTCGCCGTCGTGGAACTTGAGCCCGCTCCGCAGCCGAAACGTCCAGGTTAGGCCGTCGGTAGACACTTCCTCCGCTTCGACCATCTGGCGTCGCGGCGCAAGATTTTCGTCAAAGCCATAGAGCGTGTCCCATACCATGGCTGCGGCGTTGCGCACCACATATTGGGTGCCCCAGATCGGATCGAAATTGGCAAGATCGGCCTGTGGCACGAAACGCAGCACGCGTGCCGTAACGCGTTGCGAGATCGCGGGGGTTGAAAGACCACCAACAGCGGTCAGTGTGCCGGCGCCGGCAGCTGATTTCAGGAAGGTTCTGCGATCCATTGCGATTGCTCCTGTGTGACTGATCTTCGATCCCTGGTGCCCCTCTGCGAGCCCTGGTCGGAGTTCATGCAAGTTCTGTGCACGCAGCGCGGGCTTGTCCCGGTAAAAAGTGTCGCGCCCTTCCAGTCGAAGCTGAACGTTGATGCGAGGCCGAAAAAGATGTTGGCCTATTGTCAGCCGACTGCGCCATCGCCGCCAGTTGTCCCGGTTGGAGACTTCGGCACGTCTCCCCCGACGGCTGTGGATCGGCTTATACACTACTGTGACGTGCGGGCGGAAGATCAAACAAGCCACGTTGCATCGAAAGATGCGGCCGGGGACCTCATGACATCCTCTGGACGTGCCGATGACGCTCGCGATCGCGCACAAATACTCAGCGGCAACCGGCGAGCTTGCTGTCCGGGTTCTGCAGCACGAACGGCCCGAGCTTGGCCACCGCAGCATCGCTATAAACGTTGGTGAGCAGCCGCTGCGGCGGGAATTCCTTGAGCGATAGCCCCTGTGCCACGAAGAATTTCTGGATATCGAGCATGCTGTCGACATTGATGCGGCCGTCGGGGCTGCGCGCCGCCCAGGGATATTTGTCGATCATCTCGCGCCGCGGCTCGACGCCGGTGCGGATCGCGATGTCGATGACCTCGTTTCGGCTGCGGCCGCCATGATAGGCTTGGCAATAGTCGCGCGCGCCCCGCAGCGCGGCCAGGAAGAAGTTCTGCGCGAGCTCGGGGTTCCTGGCAGACCAATCGGTATTGACGAAGCTGACCGCAATGGTCATCGGGTCGGGCGTGATGAAATCGTCCGGATCCGCGAACGCAAATCCCAGACCCTGATCGACCACTTGCGAAGCGAACGGCTGGATCATGAAGGCGGCATCGACCGCCTTGTTGGCGAAGGCCACGCTCATCTGGCTAAAGGGAATGAACCTGATATCGGCATCCCGGTAGCTGAGCCCGGCCTTCGCGAAAATCTTGCCGATCTCGTAGTTGGTGATGGCGCCGCGCGAGTTGCTGGCGAGCGGTCTTGCTTTGAGCTGCACGATATCCTTGATCTTGTCTTTCAGGTCTGCGCGCACGATGAGCTTGTGATTGAGCGGCGAGCTCACCCGATCGATCGCGATGGTCACCGGCAAATTCTTGTCGATGGCATTGAAATAGGCCGCCGAGATACCGCCTTCGACGATCTGCAACCGGTTCTGTGCCACGATCGCGAGCGCATCGATCGAAGAATCGATGTCCTCGATCACGACCTTGATGCCATATTCCTTGAAGTAGCCCTTCTCGATCGCGATCATGCTGCCGGCCGACGACAGCGCCCGCACCATCCCGATCCGCACGGTCTGCTCACTTGCCTGTCCCTGCGCCCTGACGCTGCGGATACCACCAAGGAACGTGAGCGACAGAACCAGGGGCAGGGCGATTCCACTTGAACGGATCATGCGGTAGGTTATGCCAATAAATATGCGAGCCGTGAACATGCCCACTGTAGAGAAAATCATGCGCCGGACAATCCTGGCCGGGCTCGGGGCTTTGGGGCTGGGCCTGGGTCTGGTCTCCAGCGGCCAAGCGCAGACCTATCCGACCCGGCCCGTTACCCTGGTGGTGGCGTTCACGCCGGCCGGTCCGAGCGATGTTCTGGCGCGTGTGCTGGGACGCAAGCTCGAGGAACTGCTCAGGCAGCCGTTCGTCATCGTCAACCGCCCGGGCGCCGGCGGTAATATCGGGGCCGAGGCGGTGGCCGCCGCTTCGCCCGATGGCTACACGCTGCTGATGGGCAACAACAGCATCCTGGCCACCAATGCGAGTCTCTACAAGAAGTTGTCCTACGACCCGGTGAAGGATTTCAAGCCCATCAGCCTGGTCGGCAATCAGGCCAATATCCTGGTGGTCAATCCGCAGCTGCCGGTCAAGTCCATGGCCGATCTCATCGCGCTCGCCAAGTCGAAGCCGGGTGAGATCAACTATGCGTCGTCCGGGATCGGTACGGCCGCGCATCTGGCGGGCGCGCTGTTCAGGGCGCAGGCCAATATCGACATCGTTCACGTGGCCTACAAGGGTGCCGCGCCGGCATTGCAAGACGTCATCTCCGGACAGGTCCAGATGATGTTTGCAACCGCGGCCTCGGTGGTCGGCTTCATCAATTCGGGCCTGGTGCGGTCCCTGGCGGTGACCACTCTGCAGCGCAGCGCGTTGTTCCCCGATCTCCCCACCGTCGCCGAGCAAGGCCTGCCGGGCTTCGAAGCAACCACCTGGCATGGCCTGGTGGCGCCGGCCGCGACCCCGCCGGCCGTGGTCGATATTCTGCACGACGCCACCGTCAAGGCTCTGCAGGATCCGGCAGTCGCCAAATCATTGACCGATCTGGGAGTCGAGATCTCCAGCAGCACGCCCGACGCGTTCGCCACATATATCACGGCCGAAATTCCCAAATGGACCGCCGTGGTCAAAGCCTCCGGCGCGACCCTCGATTGACATGGACCAAATCGACCTCTCCCGCGCGCCCCTGTGCGCGGCTCCGGATGCGCAGCCGCGCGCTCCCCGCACGCCGCTGCCGCGCGGCGCCTGCGATTGTCACGCCCACATCTGCGGACCGGCCGTGACCTATCCGTACGGGGCGGAGCGCATCTACACGCCGCCCGATGCGACCATCGAATCCTATCGGCACCTGCTCGCGACGCTCGGGTTGGAACGCGCGGTCCTGGTTCAGCCCAGCGTCTATGGCACCGACAACAGCGCCATGCTGGCGGCGTTGCGGTCGGCCGGGCGCGGATTTCGCGGCGTGGCCGTGGTCGAGCCGGCCATTGCGGCGGCCGAGGTGGCCGCGCTGCATCGGGCGGGCGTGCGCGGCGTGCGGCTGAACCTGGTGGATCGCCGTGCGGGCCGCAACGCGGTACCGCTCGAGATCGTGCGCGCGCTCGCAAATCGTATCGCGCCGTTCGGGTGGCACATCGAATTCCTGGTCAACCTGGATGCAGCGCTTGGCTTTGCGGCTGCGATCGCGGACCTTGCGGTACCGATCGTGCTCGGACATTTGGGATATCCGCGTGCGGGCGCGCGCGGCTGGTCCGCGGCGCCGGCCTTTGCGGACTTGCTTGCCATGCTGGCGGGCGGTCGTTGTTGGATCAAGCTGACCGGCCCTTACCGGATTTCCGCCGCCGCCGATCTGCCCTATGACGACGTGGACGCGGCGGCCGCCAGGCTTGTGCAAGCCGCGCCCGGGCGCCTCGTCTGGGGCAGCGACTGGCCGCACGTGATGATGAAGAAACCCATGCCCAATGACGGGCCGCTGTGCGACCTCCTGGCGCGCTGGATCCCGGATGATGCCACGCGCCGGCGCATCCTGGTCGCAAACCCCATTGAGCTTTACGGCTTCGGCGCAGATGAAAGGATCACACGGTGAGTACAGTCAACAGCCCCGCGCTCGCCCGCAATGTGCGCCGGCTCGGCCATCTCGATCTCGCCGGCGCCGGTCAGGTGACGGTGGCGGGACGCTACGCCTATGTGGGCCATATTCCCAACAAGGCCAATCTCGGCACCACCATACTCGATGTATCCGATCCTACCAATCTGCGCACCGTGGCGACCATCACGCTTGCGGACACGACCTCGCACAGTCACAAGGCGCGCGTCGCCGGCGACCTCATGATCGTCAATCATGAGCGCAATCCGACCGCCATCGGGCGGCGGGCCGACGAGCTGCCGCGGATGTGCGCACAGCTCACCGATGCGCTTGGGCGCGCGCCCACGCACGCCGAACTCGCGCAGAAGATGAGCGTGACCGAAGACGCCATCGGGGAGATCGAGCAGGAAGCCAAGCGCGGCTATCACAATGGCGGGTTCAAGATTTATGACGTGTCGAACCCGGCGCAGCCGAAGGAAATCGTCCATCATCGCACCGGCGGCATCGGGGTGCACCGCTTCGACATGGATGAGACCCACGCCTACATCTCGACCGAGATAGACGGCTATGTGGGCAATATCCTGGTCATCTACGACATCCGCGATCCGCAACGCCCGGTGGAAGTCTCGCGCTGGTGGCTGCCCGGGCAGCATATCGCCGGCGGCGAGACGCCGACCTGGCCGGGCCGTCAGCATCGCCTCCACCATGCGCTGCGCTACGGCAACGAGATGTGGGCGAGCTGCTGGCATGGCGGCTTCGCGATGGTGGATGTCTCCGATCTCGCCAAGCCGAGAACCGTCGGCGCCTACAACTACCATCCGCTGTTTCCGGAACCCACCCACACGGTGCGGCCGGTGCCGATCAAGATCGACGGACGGCGCATTGCGCTCGCCATCGACGAGGAGGATCAGGCCCAGAGTGCGAGCGAAGAGGCGGCGCGGCGCGGGCGGGCGCACGCCTGCATTTTAACGTTCGACGTGACCGTGCCGGGCGCCATCAAGCCGCTGGCGCAATTCCAGGTGAGCGATCTCGATTCGCCGTTCAGCCGCACGCCCGGCGCCCGCTTCGGCGCCCATCAGTTCGCCGAGCGCACCGGCGGCACGCTGGTCTACGCCACCTGGTTCAGCGGCGGCCTGCGCATCGTCGATGTGGCGGATCCGATGGCGCCCCGCGAGGTCGGCTGGTTCATCCCGGAACCCGCCGGCGGACGGCCGGCGCCGCAGAGCAACGATGTGACGCTGGATGATCGCGGGCTCATCTATCTGGTGGATCGCCACGTTGGCTTTGACATTCTGGAAAGCTCATTGAGTTGAGAGCGGTGGCGCCGCGAAATCTGTGCGGCCGGCAAATCCGGCAAATCAAGCATTGCCGGACCGGTTCCGCGACCAGGGCCAACGGATCATGCCGGATGCTCCGCACTTCCGCTCGGCGCTGCGGCCCGGAAGGACATCTGCGCGCCCAAGCTGCGCGCGACCTGCTGCATCGGCTCCGACAATTCGGATTCCATTGAATCTGCATTGCCACCCCGCGGGCTCGCCGGCGCTGCGGCGGCCACATCCGTTCTTACGCGCGAACGATCCGATCATCGACGCACCGGCACCACCCCGCTGGCGGTGAAGATCGCCTGCGCCTCAGGCGTCTCCAGATAGGCCAGGAAGGCGCGAGCCGGCGCCGGGCTCGGGGCCGCCGCGATGAGGGCAGCGGAGTACATGGTGTAGTTCTGCACCTCCTCGGGTATCGGCCCGACGAGTTTCACGCCGCCCATGTCCTGGTTGTGCAGCACGTCCGTGTAGCCGCCGAAACCGAATTCCTTGCCATGGCCTTCCTTGATGCGGGTGGCGACCGCTTCGCCATCGTCGACGCGCACGATCTTGGCCTGGACTTGCTCGAACACGCCGATCTTCTTGAGCATGGAATCGATATAGGTACCGCTCGAGGCGCGGTTGTAGACGAGCGCATTCGCTTCCGTCAGCGAGCGCCTGAAGGCCGCCAGGTTTGCGACGTCGGGCACCGGCGCATCGAGGCGGATCAGAACCGCCGAGCCGACGCCGCCGATCTCCTTTTGCGTGTCGGGGCTCACCTTTCCGGCCGTTGCCAAATCCGCCAAGGTCGGATTGGGCGCCAGGATCACATCGGCAGGAGCGCCAGCCTCGGAAAAAATCCTCTTGAGCTCCGGTGCGGTGGCATAGCGGATCTGGACCTGATTGCCTGACTGCTCCTTGAACTTGGCCGCAACCGTGACGAGGCCCCGCTGCATGGCGCCGGCGCTCAGCACCTTGAGCTCATCCGCCATGCCTTGGGGGCTCCCCAACAGCAGAGCAGCCGCAATCCCGAGAAACAACGCTTTCATTATTTCCTCCGCACCGGCGTTCTGGGCTGCATCGGTTTGGCTGCGCAGCCCGATTGCGAGTCTAGCGCATCTTGCGTGGCGATTGAATCACGAGATTGGGGGGTGCGTAGAGTGGGCAAAGCGAAGCCTGCCCAGGTGATGCCGCGCAAGCCTGGATGATCTGCGCGTGGGAACGGCGCCAAGGCGCGGCCTTGCCGGCTTGCAGAAATCCCCATCAAACCGACCGCAGGCTGGCGCACTAAGCGCTACGCTGCGCTCGCCGCCGCAACGCGACCGGTCGGAACCGAGAGGTTCTCATGCAGACGATCGGCTCGCAGCACGATGATAAGATCGTCGTCATCTGGGCCGTTGGGCGCAAGGGCGACGTCGGCAAACATGTCTTGCGATGCGACCATGTGAGGCAGAAATGTCAGGCGATCCTCCAGGACCTCGGTGATATCGCCAAGACCGTCAACCAGGAGGCCGATGCGCGCGCCGCTCGAGCCCGTCATGATTACGACTTGTGTGTGAGCGCGCTCGACCGGCGCGCCGTCGGGCGACGGGTCGAAAACGCTCAGAAGATCGAAAACCGGCACCGGCGAGCCGCGATGCATGAGGCATCCCGTCATCCCGGGCGGCATCAACGGAAGCGGCACGATGCCGGCAACGTCGATCGCCTCCACGATCTCTTCGGCGCGTGCGCCAAACCATCGCTCGCCGACGAAAAAGGTCGCGATATCGAATTTGGCCCCGGTTCGCATCCGGTCCGAGCGTATTGAAAGTCTTCGAACCGGCGCTTGAGAAGTGTGCGTCCTGACATCGCCGAGACGCGCCAGGACAAGCGCAATCACATCGTTGCGGTAGACGTCGCTGGCGCTCTTGTACTCCCGATATCCCGATGACGCTTTGGCGCCGACCGCGTAGTAAGTGCCATCCAGGACCGCGATGCCGGAATGACCGGCCCCGGGCATCACGCGCAGGAACGCCTGGTCGATGGCGAGCGTGTCGCCCGGACGGAAATGGTCATCGGAGCAGGCGATAACTCGCCCGTTTGGCTCGATCAACAATCCGAACGCCCCATGCTTGATGATGCCGGCGCCGTCACGTGGCAATGCGTCGTTGAGCATGGCGGCAAACTGTGGACCGGAATCGAACACGATGGCGATGCCACCGACCACGGGCCCTTGCTGCGGCGCCCGAATTGCGGCTCCATAGATGTAAGTCGGTTCGTCCCGGTAGAGTTGGCTCTGAACGAACGATGACACCGCATAGTCCTGCTCGCCTTTGAGCGACAGGATGCCGGCGACCCATTCGTCGACGAGTGTCGTGCCGGCGAGATCGCCTCCTGTCGAACTGGACACGACCTTGCCGTCGCGATCGAAAACGATCAGGTTGGTGTAGACGGTATAGAGGTTGTTGATCGTGCGGAGGATTGAACCAATCGCCTGGATGTTTTGGTCGGAAAGCTGCGCCTGGGACAACAATTCGGAAAAGGCCGAGGTCAAGGCCCACCACCGGCAGTCGTTGGCCCGCTCGTAGAGATTGCGATCCATGATGTCGATGGCAAGGGCAGCATGAGATTGGTTGTCATGCAACAGCGATGCCACGACTGTTTCGTGCAGGTCGGCAATCGCTTCTTCGAAGACGTCCTTGGTCTTGGCTCCGACCTCGCTGATTTCCTTCAGCAGAATTTTCTTGAAAATCGCCGTTCCGACTTCCGCGGAGGCTCCCTGCGAGACATTCCCGCTCCATACGGAACGGTTCAGCTCGCGCTGAATGTGCTCCGCCTTGGACGGAATGGTTCGGATCTCGTCCGTGAAGAGCCTTGACGTGTGGATGATGCTTTCGAGCACGTCGGGTGCGATACTCGCGAGCATATGCGATGCATCGCCGTTGAACACATGCTGGATCGGAGCCATCACGTGGCCGATCCATGCGGGCCCGCCGTAGCCCTGATAGGGCTGCGCGGCCCGGCTGGTGGCGATGTATTGGTTGGCGCCAAACCGCACGATCCGGTATTCGGCGTCCACGATCGGAATTTGCTTGGCGCCGAGGGGGATGTGAAACGGATCAGAACTGGCGATGACGACGCCATCCTGATCCAGAATCGTCGCGACGGTCCAATCATCGC
>Ga0179587_10001118_pt1 | contig 11889 bp, 10 predicted proteins | sample CZODoug2_1_08_16_FD_185932 | JGI IMG/M metagenome (GOLD analysis project Ga0179587, IMG submission 185932) | Vadose zone soil fungal communities from Angelo Coast Range Reserve, California, USA - CZODoug2_1_08_16fungal | ecosystem: Environmental > Terrestrial > Soil > Vadose zone | place: USA...
TGTCGAGATAGAAACCGCCGAGTTCGACCACGCAGAAGTTGTGGATCTCTTGGTAGATCTTGTGGAACTCATAGTTCCTATACGCCGTTACCACGTCGTTCTGCAGGGCAAAGGTTTTGGCAATCATCCATTGATCGATGGCGACCAGATCATCGAAGGCCGTCGCGTGCTCTTTGGGATCAAAGCCATGCAGGTTCCCCAAAAGAAATCGCAGCGTATTGCGCATGCGCCGATACGAATCTCCGATGCGCTTGAAAATCTCTTCCGAGACGCTCATCTCGTTGGCGTAGTCGGTTGCAGCCACCCACAGCCGGATCACGTCCGCGCCCAAGGTGCTGGTTAGTTTCTGCGGCGCGAGTATGTTGCCCAGCGACTTGGACATCTTGCGTCCGTTCTCATCCACGGTAAATCCGTGCGTGAGCACACCGCGATAGGGAGCACGGCCATGCATCGCCACTGAAGTCAGCAGCGAACTGTGGAACCAACCCCGATGCTGGTCCGAGCCTTCCAGATACAGGTCGGACGGCGCCGTAATCTCGGGCCGAATCACCGACACACAGTGATGCACGACGCCCGAATCAAACCATACGTCCATGACGTCCGTGGCCTTGTCGTACTTGCCGGCCTCATCGCCCAACAAGCTGGCCGCGTCCAAGTCGAACCAGGCATCGATGCCGTCGCGCTCGACCAGCTTGGCGACTTCGCCAATCAACTCATGGGTGCGCGGATGCAGTTCACCGGATACTTTGTCGACGAATAACGGGATCGGCACTCCCCAGGTTCGTTGCCTGGATACGCACCAATCAGGCCGCGCGGCGATCATGCTGGTGATCCGCTGCTCGCCCCAGGTCGGCATCCAATCGACATGCGAAATCGCCTCCAGCGCCGCTTTGCGCAAGCCCGCCTGCTCCATGCTGATGAACCACTGCGGCGTGGCGCGAAAAATCACCGGCGTCTTATGGCGCCAACAGTGCGGGTAGGAGTGATGATAGGGCTCATCTTTCAAGAGACGGCCATTCTCGAGCAGCACCTTGATCACGTGCGCATTGGAATCGAACACTTGCTCGCCCGCAAACAACGGCGTCGACGGGAGAAATCGACCGTCCCCGCCGACCGGGTTGTCGATCTCCAGGTTGTAGCGCCGGCCCACGATGTAGTCGTCGAGGCCGTGGCCCGGCGAGGTGTGCACCGCACCGGTGCCCGTATCGAGTGTGACGTGCTCTCCGAGGACGACAGGCACTTCGCGCTCGTAAAAAGGGTGCTGCAAAACCAGATGCTCGAGCGCTTCGCCCGTTGCCTGCGCGATCACCACCCAGGTCGACACACCCAGCGCGTTCATCACCGAGGTCACGAGTTCGTCGGCGAGCAGCAGCCGCTCACGCCCCCCGCCCAAATCGAATTCGACCAACGAATAGGTGAACTGAGGATGAAGCGCTACCGCTCGATTGGCCGGCAGCGTCCACGGCGTTGTCGTCCAGATGGCCAACGAGGTCGGATCGTCGGACATTGCACGCTGCTGTTCGGCTGAAATCCCCATTCGCTGCGCCAAATCCGCGCGATCCACCACGTTGAATCGCACATACACGCTGGGCGAGGTCTTGTCCTCGTACTCCACTTCCGCCTCGGCGAGTGCGGAGCGGCAGTTCAGGCACCAATGCACGGGCTTGAAGCCCTTATACAAGTGTCCGTTCTTGATGATGAGCGAGAAGGCGCGCAACTGTTCGGCCTCGAATCGCGGCGCCATGGTGAGATACGGATGATCCCAATCGCCCAAGACCCCCAGGCGCTTGAATTCCCCTCGCTGCAAATCGACTTGTTTGATCGCATATTCACGGCAGGCGGCACGAAACGCCTTGGCACTGATCTTTGCACCGACGCGGCCATGAGTTTTCTCAACCTGCATCTCGATGGGAAGGCCATGGCAGTCCCAGCCCGGCACGTAGGGCGCGTCGTAGCCGTCCAGCGTGCGCGACTTGACGATGATGTCCTTGAGAATTTTGTTGAGCGAATGGCCCAGGTGCAGCGCGCCGTTGGCATACGGCGGGCCGTCGGTGAGAATGAACGTCGGCCGGCCCTTCGCAACCTTGCGGATCTTGCCGTAAATGTCATCGCGCTCCCACGCGGCCAGCATTTCAGGCTCGCGCTTCGCAAGATCGGCCTTCATCGGGAATCCCGTGACCGGCAAATTAATCGTACTTTTGTAATCAGTCACCATTCACCTTCGACAATACCTCGCGCGCCTGTGCGGCATCGACCATCATTTGTGCCGTCAGCTCACCCAACGAGTCGAATTTCACCTCATCGCGCAACTTGGCGACGAATTCAACCTCGATCTCCCGTCCATACAGGTCACCGGCAAAATCAAACACATGAACCTCGAGCAACATGTCGGTTCCGTCGACGGTGGGCCGGGTCCCCAGACTCGCCACTGCCGCCAACGCCTCAGGGTAGATGCCAAACACACGAACCGCCATCACGCCTCGCACCGGCGGCTTGCGGCGCATGAGCCTTAAGTTTGCCGTCGGAAAGCCCAACGTGCGGCCCAACTCCCGCCCGTGGACCACACGGCCGAGCATTCGATAAGGGCGGCCCAACAAGCGCTTGGCGCCGGCAAAGTCGCTTCGGCTCAAGCGTTCACGCACCGCCGTGCTGCTCACGCGCACGCCATCGAAAACGAACGGCGCCATCTGCTCCACGCCGAAGCCGCGCGCCTCGCCCGCCGCCCGCAGGCTGTCGATGGTGCCACCGGCGTTGCAGCCATAACGAAAATCGTTTCCGACCACGATGTGCCGCGTACCCAAAGCTGCGACGATTAATTCGTCGACAAAACATTCGGGCGTCATCGCTCGCACGTACTCATCGAATCGCAACGTCACCAGGCGATCGACACCCTGAGCGGCCAGGGCAAGGAACTTCTCGCGCCAGCGCGTGAGGCGTGGCGGCGCGCCCTCGGGGTCCATGAATTCCTTGGAACTCGGCTCAAAGACCAAGACCGTGGCCGTCGAGCGCAATTCCGCGGCGCGTGTATTTAGCACGCCGATCATTTTTTGGTGCCCTAAATGCACACCATCGTAATTGCCCACGGTGAGTACGCAGCCTTCAGGCGTGCGCGAGATATTATGAAGGCCGCGAACTAGTTCCATGGCGAAAGGCCGTGATTATACTCAGGTTTCCTGCGTTTCAGTGCTTTCACTATAGCAAGGCATCGAGGGGGCGCCCCCGCCCGCCAATTGACAAGCGCAGGCTCAATCGGCAAGCTACGCGGCTCTTTTCAAGGAGTCTCCCGCTTGGCGAATACGAAATCTGCTGAAAAAGCTGCGCGACAGTCGACGGTGCATCGCGCCCGAAACGACGCGCTCACCTCGCAGCTGCGCAGCGCCATCCGTAAGGCCACCTTGGCGCTGAAGGCAGGCAAGCATGCGGAAGCGGCCACCGCCCTCGATGAAGCAACGCCGGTGATCGACAGCATGGTCAATAAGGGCATCATTCACCGCAACAAGGCCGCCCGTCATAAGAGTCGCCTGACCAAGCAGGTTCGCGCGCTCGCGAAATAGTCAAAGAAGGGCGCGAGTAGGAAAAAAAGCCGGCCATGCCGGCTTTTTTATTGACCCTCAATCCGCGGCAACCGCCACTTTCGCGGGCGTGCGCGGGTGTTCTTCGAGATAGCGCATCACGGCTTGCTTTAGTTCCTCGGTGCCCTCGCCGGTTACCCCCGATATGAGCATGACCGGGCCCTTCCAGCGCAAACGGCGGACAATTTCCTTGGCGCGTCGCTGCGCCTCTTTCGGCTCCAACAGGTCAATCTTATTGATGAGCAGCCAGCGCTCCTTCGCCGCGAGATCCGCTGCAAATTTCTTCAGTTCCCCCACGATGGTCCGTGCATCTTTGACGGGATCGGCATCGGGATCAGGCGGTGCGATATCGATGAGGTGCAACAGAACGCGTGTGCGCTGCAGATGCTTCAGAAACCGAATCCCAAGTCCTGCACCATCGGCGGCACCCTCGATCAATCCCGGTATGTCGGCCATCACGAAGCTGCGGCCCAGGCCGACCGAAACCACACCCAAGTTCGGATGCAAGGTGGTGAAAGGGTAATCGGCTACCTTGGGCCGAGCGGCAGACACGGCGCGAATCAGCGTCGACTTGCCGGCGTTCGGCAACCCCAGCAACCCGACGTCGGCGATCAGTTTCAGCTCCAGCTGCAGCTCGCGTTTCTCCCCGGGCAGCCCCAGGCCCGACTTGCGCGGGGTGCGATTGGTGCTGGATTTAAAGCGGGTGTTGCCCCAGCCGCCCTTGCCGCCTTTGGCGACCAACAGAGTTTGGCCCTCGATCGTCAGATCCCCCAGCGTCTCGCCGGTGTCCTTATCGGTGATGACCGTGCCGATGGGCATGGAAACATAGGTGTCATCGCCGCCATGCCCGGTGCAATCGTTGCCGCTGCCGCTCTCGCCGTTCTGACCCTTGTAGGTGCGCGAAATGCGAAAGTCCGCCAGCGTGTTCATTCCCTCGACCGCTTTGAGATAAACGCTGCCGCCCAAGCCGCCGTCGCCGCCGTCCGGTCCGCCAAAGGGTACGAATTTTTCGCGGCGGAAACTCACGCAGCCGCGGCCGCCGTTGCCGGCCTGCACCTTGAGTTTGGCTTCATCGACGAATTTCATGTGGGGATTCGCAAAAAAGTAAGGGGGCTCGGTTGCCCTGCCCCCTTTCCGATTCTATTGGCGCGCTTCAAAGCCCGCCTGAAGATCGTTACTTCGGAACGACGTTGACGTAGGTGTGTTGCTCTTCGCCCTTGACGCGAAATTCGACGACACCGTGAGCCTTTGCGAACAAAGTGTGATCGGTGCCGATGCCGACATTCACGCCGGGGCGATACACGGTCCCGCGCTGACGGATCAAGATGTTGCCCGCGAGCACATCCTCACCGCCGAACTTCTTGACGCCCAGACGCTTGGAATGCGAGTCGCGGCCGTTGCGAGTACTGCCGCCTGCTTTTTTGTGTGCCATTTAAGAGATCTCCGAAACTTTAAGCGACGATCGACGTGATCTTCACATCGGTATACGGCTGCCGATGAGTCTTCTCGCGCTTGTAATGCTTGCGGCGGCGGAATTTGACAATCCGCACCTTGTCGCCCTTGCCGTGACTTTCGACCGTGGCGACTACTTTGGCGCTACCTACGTAGGGCGCGCCAATGGTCACCGAAGACCCGGCACCCACCAGCAGCACCTGATTGAATTCGACGCTGGCGCCCTGGTCTGCGTCGAGCTTCTCGATACGCACCACGGCACCTTCTTGGACGCGGTACTGTTTACCGCCCGTGGCGATCACGGCATACATTGTTGCAACTCCGAGGACGGCCAATGGGGCCGCAAAAGAGCCGTGAATTGTATCGGGTGAGCGTCGGCGGGTCAAACTGGCCTGATTCCGGGGGACAGGCCGCGGCGGCGCCAGCCTGCGGCGAACCCCTAAGGGCGTAGCGCCAGTCAGACCGATCTTAGGTACCATGGCGCATTCCTTTGAGCGCTGCATGACACTAGAACAGATTCGTGGGTTGGTAACCGCTGATTTTGAGGCCGTCGACAGGGTCGTCAAGCAGCGTTTGCATAGCAAAGTAGCTTTGGTTGACCAGGTCGCCACCTACATTATTTATGCCGGCGGCAAGCGCTTGCGCCCCCTTTTGGTGCTTTTGGCCGCCCGCGCCTGCGGCCACTCGGGCGACCGGCATGTCGATGCCGCAGCCATTATCGAATTTATCCATACCGCCACTTTGCTGCACGACGATGTCGTCGACGAATCCTCCTTGCGCCGCGGCAGAGACACCGCGAATGAGGTATTTGGCAATGCGACCAGCGTGCTGGTCGGTGACTTTCTGTACTCCCGCGCATTTCAGATGATGGTGACCTTGGATCGCATGCGCGTCATGCAAATTCTCGCGGATGCCACCAATGCGATCGCCGAAGGCGAAGTGCTGCAGCTCATGAATGCCCGCGACCCGAATACCACCGAAGCGCGCTACATCGACGTGATTCGCCGCAAGACCGCCCGGCTATTCGAGGCCGGTGCGCAGATTGCCGCCGTTTTGAGCGACGCACCGCCGGTCATGGAAGAATCGCTGGCACTTTACGGCCGGCACATAGGTACTGCCTTTCAGCTGGTCGACGATGCGCTCGATTACCAGGCCGACGAAGCCAGTCTGGGCAAACACCTGGGCGATGACCTGGCGGAGGGCAAACCCACCCTCCCGCTGATCTACGCCATGCAGCATGGCAGCGAAGCGCAACGGACCATGATCTGCCACGCCATCGAAAACGGCGGATTGGATCATTTGGCAGAAATCACCCGCGCCGTTGCAAGCCTCGGGGGGCTTGCGTACACTGCGCGCCTCGCTCAACACGAGGCGGATCAGGCGCTTGCGGCTCTGGCGCCCCTTCCCGAGAGTGCTTTCAAAGAAGGCTTGAGTGAACTGGCGAAGTTCGCTGTGGCGCGCAAGAATTGATTCGTCAGCCGATTTCGGGGTGTAGCTCAGCCTGGTAGAGCACTACGTTCGGGACGTAGGAGTCGCAGGTTCAAATCCTGTCACCCCGACCACTGATTTCCTCCAGTCGTTAAAGCGCCGCTCGTTACGACCTCTCCGGCCGATCAAACAGTGCAATCCGGGCAGACGGCGACGTGTTTACTGTCGCCTTGTGGGGTTGCCAAAAGCCGGCGGGAAGGTCCAGCTACATCCCGAACGTCTCGACAGCATCTCCCTGTTCTCGGCCTGCCTCAATCGACGTCACTTGCCAAGAATTCACGCGCATCCACAACGTCCGGCTGCCCGACCTCTTGCGAAATCTCGGCGTGGGCGGCGTTCACACGTTGCCGCGCTTCCACGTTTCGCTTCAGACGCCGCAACAGACGTCCCAAACTGATGCTTGCGCGAAGGACCAGAAGCTTCGCACCTTGATTGGTTGCGATATCGATCGCTTGAACGAAACATTGCTCCGCCTCGCAATTCGCGGCGGGGACATTTGCCGCCAACTGCAGCTCACCCCTCAGTCTGTGCAATTCCGCTTCCCAGAAGCATTCGCCCGTTGTCTGTGCCACCGAGAATGCCTCGTCGAGAGCCTCGAGGCCAGCGACCGGCTCTCCGTGCATCAGCTGCGCCTGGGCTTTGAGGGAGAGGAGGTATGGCAGGAACTGATATGCGCCGGTCGCCCGCACTTCGGCGAGACCGTTCATCATCTGGTCCATGCCTTCCTGGAAGCGACCGTCATCGACCGCCGCCCAACCCTTGAGCGATAGGGCCCAACCGAGCACGAGCCTGAAATCCTGCTCGCGCGCGACCGCCACTGCCGCATCTGCGTTCATTCTGACAGCATTGCTGTCGCGCCGCGTGTGACCTGTCGCTGCGGCGAAGAAGTGCGTCAACGCCAATGAGAATGGATGGCGGAGACGTCGAGCCAGCGCGATGGCCTTCAGACTGATGCGGTCGGCTTCATCCGACTGACCGCGGAGCGCAAGCGCCCAGCCGAGAAAATTGTGGCTGCACGTTCCGGCATCGTGGCTGCCGTAGGTCTCGGCGAGCGTCGCGTGTTGTTCGATACTGTAGACGCCCATCCCGTCGGTGGCGTGGGCGCATGACGCCAGCAGATCGCCGCGGCCGAACGCCGTCGCCCAGGCAGCGTGGTCTGCCTGCAAACGCGCCGCATCGCCGCCATATTGGCGAGCGAGGCCCAGAAGATTTTGAACGAGGTCCTGCGCCGTGCTCCACGGTCCTCGTCCCCAGTAGAAGAGCCAGAGTCCCCACACGGCAGGAAAGAGATGCGGCGTGTCGCCCAATTCCAGCGACAGCGCACGTGCCCTCCCGTAAGCGTCAGCTGCTTCGGGCGCGCTCCATCCCTGAGCCGCCATGATGACCGCGCCCCGTCCGATCTGGAGCTCGAGCTCACGTCCGGACCGTTGCGGACCAGGCGTCTCACCCGCAAGCAGCGCGAGCGCGCGATCGAAGTGCGCCTGGGCTTCCCTGTAGGCTCCTCGACGCCGCGCGTTCTCTGCGGCGCGCTGAAGATAGATTCCGACCCGGCTCAACTCGCCGCTGCGTTCGAAGTGCACGGCCAGCTCCGCGGCAAGCTCCGGCGCCCTCTCCCCGTACGCCCTCTCAATGCGAATGCCCACGTGCCTGTGCAGCTGGGCAAGGCGCGCTGGAGGGATCCGCTGATACAGCACGTCGCGATACAAGACATGAAGGAAGTCGAAGCGGGCGGCCATCGTGCCATCGGGCCATTCAAGCGGGCCGGCGTAGCGAACGAAGTGCCCCTGTCTCGCCATCGTCGTGAGCGTCGATTCGATCGTTTCAAGCGAACGCCCCGCCGCAGCAACCACAGCCGCCGTCGAGAATGATGCACCGGCCACGCTTGCACTTTCCAGAATGTCGCGGTCGTCGGGTGGGAGCCGATCAATCTGGTTGCCGATCATCCTTCGGATGTCGTCTGGGATGCCGAGCTCTGCTCGATTCACGTCACGCCTGAGGGTCCAGCGCTCGCCGTGCGGGACGAGCAGCCCCCGCGCCGCGAGATCGTCAATCACGTTTACAACGAACAGCGGGTTGCCGCCGGTGTGCTGATGGACCACTTTCGCCAGACGGCGGAGGCTTTCCCCGTGCCCCGACGCGGGCGGGCAGCGAAGCGCTGTGTAGTCGGCCACTCCTGTCTCATCGAGGCCACGCAGAGCGATCTCGCGACAGAACCCCTTCATCCGAAGCTCGTCTGATACAGCAGCCAGCGGGTGTTCAGGCACTGTCGGCCGGAAGGTTCCAATCAGCAGAAGACAGGCAGGCTCGGGTCGTTGCGCGAACGCAGCAATCCAATCGAGCGTCGACATGTCGCTCCAGTGAAGGTCCTCCAGCCAGATAACGAGCGGGGTACGCGCGGCGATCGCTTCGAGCGCATCACTGAGCTCCCGAAGCATCCGCTCCCGGGTGATGCCGGCTGCAGTCCGTTGGAGCTGCTCCAGGTGTTCTGGCGGCAATAGCGCGGGTAACTGCGCTAGCCACGTAGGGCTGTACCGCTCGAGCAGCGGGATCAGATCTTCACCGCCCTGCGGGTGGCACAGCCTGCCGAGCGCTTCGAGTAGCGGCTGATACGATTCGCCTATGCCGTAGTGCTGGATGCACTGCCCCCAAGTCATTCTCACGGAGCCTCGCTCCTCCAGCCTCGAGCGAAAGCTGCGGAGCACCGTCGTCTTGCCGACGCCGGCTTCCCCGGTCACGAACAGCACCTGTCGACTGCCGCGCTCGGCGAATGCGTACGCGCCCAACATGTCCTCGACTACCGCGTCACGCCCGACGATCGGTCCGTCCACGGAGAATGTCGTGGCGGGCGGCGCGACGCGTCTCGAGATCTGCCGGGGATCCGGAGAGACCTGTCCGCGAAATCGATAGCCCCTTCGGTGGAGCGTCTCGATGAATTGCGGCCGTTGGGCATCGTCGCCCAGTGCGCGACGCAACTCCTGGATGCACGATGTTAACGCGGAATCACTGACCACCGTGTCCAGCCACACCACGCGAAAGAGTTCATCCTTGGAAACGACCTCTCCGGCGCGCTCGACCAGCACGCACAGCAGTGACAACGACTTCGGCGTGAGTCTGACCTCATCGCTGTTTCGCCAGAGTCCCTGAGCGCGATCAAGTCGGTAGGCGCCAAAACGGATCATCTTCCAGCTCCTCTACCCGCCGACCGATCCGACCGTGGGCTCGTACGGCCACGAGTCCCGGGGAAATCCCATGAGAATCCCAGATCGTTCCTGCGACTTCTTCGGCGGTTGTTCGTAGCGTTCGGATTGTAGCGGCTGCATCGACGAACCGGCAGTCTGCTGGGGCTTAATAGGGAGATGCGAATGATAACTCGAACGATAGTGGGGGCCATGGCAGGTATGCTGCTCTTCGGCACGGCTGCCGCGAAGGCGGACGTCGTCTCCGACTGGAATACCGTCATGCTCACGGCGGTCAACGGTCAGAACCCGCCCGCCCAGGCACGTTACGCGGCGATTACACACCTTGCGGTCTTCGAAGCGGTCAACGCCATTACGGGTCATTACAAACCCTACCTCGGAACCGTAAAGGCATCCCCGGGCGCCTCCGCCGACGCAGCAGCCGTCGCAGCCGCATACCGCGTCCTTGCGACGTATTTCCCGGCTAGCCTGACCACATTCGACGCGGCACGAACGAGCTCACTGGGCTCGATCCCGAACGGATGGTCGAAGGATGCCGGAATCGCCGTTGGTGAGGCGGCCGCCAACGCCATGATCTCACTGCGAGCTGGCGACGGGTCGTCTCCCCCAGAGTTCTACGCACCGCCCTCGTCGGACTCAGGTCAGTGGCAGGTCACGCCAAGCTGTCCAGCCGCGGGCGGCACCCTGCTGCACTGGCGCAATGTGATGCCCTTTGGGATCGAGCGAGCCGAGCAGTTTCGCTCTGAACCACCCCCCGCGCTCACCAGCAGCAAGTATGCAAGAGCGTTCAACGAGGTCAAAGCAGTCGGAGCCGTCGCCAGCGCGGAACGGCCACAGGATCGGTCCAACGTCGCGCGGCTGTACGCGGCCTTAACGGCGCCGGTCGTCTGGAATATCGTGACAAGCCAGGTCATCGCGGCCGAGCACGCCTCTCTATCAGAAAGGGCACGTGCGTTCGCGCTCGTCAACATGGCGCTGAGCGATGGCGCCGTCGCGGTATTCGACGCGAAGTATCATTACGTTTTCTGGCGTCCCGAAACGGCGATTCATTTAGCCGGCGTCGACGCCAACCTGCGGACCGACGCAGATTCTTCGTGGGTGCCGTTCATCACGACGCCATGCTTCCCGAGCTATCCTTCGGCTCACGGGACGCTCAGCAACGCAGCTCGCGAGGTGCTCGACCGTCTCTATGGAGACCGACACCGGACCATAACCATTTCGAGTCCGGCGCTCGGTATCGCGCTCAGATATCAGACGCTACGAGAGATCACGGACGACATTGCAGACGCGCGCATCTATGGCGGCATTCATTTTCGGTTCGATCAGGACGAGGGCGCGGAGCAGGGTCGCCGCGTCGGTGAGTACATCTACCGACATTACCTCGGGCGCTGCCCGTGCGACCTCGAAGGCAGATCTCACTTAGAACGAGAGTAGTGGCCGACCGGGCCAGTTCCGGCGTCACGAACGATATTGCAACTCTTGCGATGTCACACGCCGTGCAATATGAAGCGGTCCGCTCGTTCTTGGTTCTGGCCTGGGATCTTGCCGTTCGACAGTGCTCTGCGCGTTGATTGCCTCGGGCATCTTGTCCGCGTCCGCTACGGATTGGCATCGTTTCGCTGGTTCCAGTCGCGCTCGTTTCTCTTTGGCGATCCGGATGAAGTATCCGACTCCAGCAAGGATGACGTGGGATTGGGGGAAGTAGAAGTCGCGCAGCAAATGCGCGTTCCAACTCCGGCAGCTCTCTCGAGCTCGAATTTCGTTTCGGCTAATCAAGAGTCAGATTGTAAAATCGCTTCTTAGTCTTGGCCGGCGTAAAACACGCCAATGATCCACACCTCTGAACCTTCAACCGCAAAAGCAATGACCACGCGGCCGCGATAGTTTCGTGAGCTGAAGGCCTGGGCGTACGTCGCGAGGGACCGAACGCGCGGGCAATTCTCAAAAGCGCTCGCAGTGGTTGGCGATCGCATCGGTAAACCGTTGTGCGATCGCAGGTGACGCATCGATTTCAATATAGGGATACAGCGCGATTAGTGTCACCCCGACCACTTCACGCGGGTCATACCAACCGAGGTCATCGACGACGATTCCTTCGTTGTCCATTCGTTTAAGCGCCATGTGTCCAATCTACAAGGTGGCCACTATTCGGACAACGGACCGTGGGGTAACTGTTCAGA
>Ga0179587_10001119_pt1 | contig 11882 bp, 15 predicted proteins | sample CZODoug2_1_08_16_FD_185932 | JGI IMG/M metagenome (GOLD analysis project Ga0179587, IMG submission 185932) | Vadose zone soil fungal communities from Angelo Coast Range Reserve, California, USA - CZODoug2_1_08_16fungal | ecosystem: Environmental > Terrestrial > Soil > Vadose zone | place: USA...
CGATCGCCGGTGCCAGCGCATCTCCATGTTTCGATGGCCAGAAGCGTGCGGCAAGAATAGCCGCCGCGGCCGCGACGATGATGATGGCCACAGTCACGGCCACTCGCTTCGATGGTCCTGCAGAGCGTTTGCCGTCCCGAATTGCAGCACCGCCAAGAACAGGATTCGACTTACCCGACGTCGTGGATTCCCGCCCAACCGTGTCCGCCAATTTGGCCAACGCCCCTGGCATGCCAAGCGCCGGTACGTCGATCCATTGCGATTCACTCAAGAAATACTCGAGCGCCGGACTTAAGGGTGCGGTATCAATGCGCAGCGCAATAATTTGCTTGTGCTTGGAAGCCGCCCTCTCGACTTCTCTGCCCACGTGCGACGAAGCCACCGCACTTTGCGACAGCACGATCAGCAGGACTTTAGCCTCATTGATCGCCCGGACGATGGCATCGGCATACAGAGCGCCGGGCGCCACGTCCCGAGGGGCTATCCAGCAGCGAGTGTCGCGGCTCTCGAGTTCTCGGCAAACGGTATTGGCAATTTCCGTATCCTGGGAGGCATAGCTCAGGAAGACGGTCGGGGAAGCTACCCCGCCCGAGGCCGTATCCGTCCCATCGCCCTCTGCCATACCCGCTCCCTGGTGCAGTCAACTATTCCGGCAACCCGACTTTTCGTAGCAGTGCCTTGTAACGAGGGTCGTTCCTGAGGTCACTAAAATAGGGATCCACCTTTAAAGCGGATAACCCAAGGTCATGCTGTTTGTAAGCTCGCTCAAGCCAGTAATAGGTTCGATCCAGATTCTTTCGAGCCGCATAAATATAGGCAATCTGATAAGCCATGTCGCCACCATCCTTTTCTTCTGCCAATGCGAGGGCTTTGTCTGCGTCTGGCTGGCGCCCGAGCGCGTCGAGCACGAGAGGTCGGCCGGTTTCGCGAAAGGTTTCGAGCGGTTCCAGCTCCACCTCGGCCTGTGCCTGCGCCGCCTTACCCTGCGCCAGTAGCACGAGCGCACGAATATAGTGGTCATGTTCAGCCGTCGGATACAGTTCAATATTGCGCCGTAGGGTCAGGTCTGCCTGATCCCAATTTCCATTCACATACTGCAACCAATTAAGGATGTGTGAGTTTCCCAGTGGGTCGAGTGACTTAGCACGAATTGCAAGCTGCAGTGCCTCCGAAATCCGACCGAGATCACCGGCGAGATCTGCAGCCATCACCGCGATACGTGCATTGGCGGGATCCAGCTTTAGTGCTTTCGTCATCTCGACGTCGGCCACCTTCCAATTCCAATCCAACCACGCAAGTACCTGTGCCATCGCAGCGTGGCTCTCCGCAAGATCTGGCCCGAGCGTGATGGCCCGCTCGGCCGCCGCGTGCGCTGCCCCGCGCGCCTGTTCCAACACTCGTGGCCAGCCTCGAAAGTCGCCCTTTGCAAACTGGGCCTTCGTTTCTGCGGACACCTCGAAAACACGATCCCAGTCCACGTCGTCATAGGTCAATAGAGTTGCGAGCGTCGCCCAAGCGAGCGCGAATTGTGGATCCAGCTTCACAGCCTTCTGCAAATGCGCATAGGCTTTTAATGTGTCGTCGGACGTTCGCCGGTAACTCAGCGACCGCGCCTGCAGGTAGAGCTCGTAAGCTTCACTGCTCGTTGTGAGTTTTGCGTTCGGGGTATCTTTTCCTAGCAATGATACTTTGAGGGCACCGACCACCGCACCGGCGATCTCATCTTGAGTCTTGAAGACATCGTCGACGGTACTGTTGTACGTTTCGGACCACAGGTGATAGCCATTGTCGGCCCGCACCAGCTGTGCCGTTACGCGTAAGTGGTTCCCGGACTTTCGCACGCTGCCTTCCAAGATGTTTCTAACCCCCAATTCCCTTGCAATCTCCGGAATCTGGGTCGACTTCCCTTTGAAGTAGAACGACGAGGTGCGCGCCGGCACCACCAGCTCGGGTATCTTGACCAGTAAATCAATGATTTCCTCCGCCATGCCGTCCGAGAAGTATTCCTGATCCCTCTTTTCGCTCATGTCCGCAAACGGTAGAACCGCGATCGATTTCTCAGAGATCGGCGCGATGCCGGGCTCTCCGGTTCCGGGTGACGCTTCGACCGCCGTCGGCGCGACGCCGTGCCGCGGCCCCCAGAAATGAATACCGAGACCGACTCCAACGGCAAGCACGACCAGGGCCGCCAAGGCGCCGACAACGCGTTTGGAAAATGTGCGTTGAGGGAACTTGTGGACATGATCGCCCACCGGACTGGGATGTGACGGTGCCTTTGGACCTTGTGCCACGGCATCGGCAAGTTTATTCAAGGCCGCTGGCATCCCCAACGCCGGTACGTCGATCCACTGGGAATTCGAAAGGAAATATTCAAGTTCCGGACTTAATGTCGCGATATCAACGCGAAATGCGATGATCGGCTTGCGTTTCGAAGCCGCGCGCTCGACTTCCCGGCCCACATGCGACGACGCCACCGCACTTTGCGACAGCACGATCAGCAGGACTTTGGACTCGTTGATCGCCCGGACGATGGCATCGGCATACAGAGCGCCCGGCGCCACGTCCCGCGGCGCAATCCAGCAGGGGATGCCCCGGCTCTCGAGCTCCCGGCAAACGGTATTGGCAATTTCCGCATCCTGGGAGGCATAGCTCAAGAATACGGTCCGGGAAGCTATCCCGCTCGATGCGCCGTCCATCCCTTCACCCTCAGCCATGACCCGCTCCCTGCTGCTCCTCCGCATAGTCGGGGATGCCATCGATCCACGCAAGGGGCGCCCAGATCACGGGCGACTTCATCGGAACTCGATGATTGGGGTATTTTGAGAGAGCCCGCTCAAAGTTCCCAAACCCTTCGCATAACCTGACAGCCGAGGCGCGAAACGCCGAGAAGCGCTCGCCCGGTCGAAAAGGGCGTCTTGGCGCACCGGCTGGGGTCCGTCCACTGATTTCGCCTCGACAAACGGCGGGAACTATCCTGGATTATCCTCATTCGGTATAATTATACCAAGTGCGGATATTTAGAGATATTTCATGGAACGCCCAAAGGACATCTGGCACTTTGCCCGGCCGCTTCTCGCCAAGCAATACTTGGGAGAATTCGACTTGGGACTCATCAGCGCCCGCGCGCTCTTCGCCAAGCGGCGCATGGGAAAGTCCACCCTTCTCGAGCGTGATCTTATTCCCGCGGCCCAGCAGGCGGGCTACATAACGCCGTATTTGAATCTCTGGACCGCGACCCAAACACCAGCGCAGGCGCTCTTGCGCATCATAAGTTCGGCCGTGGCGCCCAAAGGGTGGTCCAAGATACTCAAACGCCTCAAGGGCATGAAGAGTGTCAAGACCTCGGCGGCCTTGAAAGGAATCGTCGAGGGCAAGCTTGAGATGGAGTGGGAGGGACTCGCGGCCACGGTCGCGACGCCGCTGTTGGGTGACCTACTCAATGAGCTGCCGTCTCGCCAACGCATGCTCCTCGTGCTCGATGAGGCGCAGGTCCTCGCCCGGCCGGAGCATTCGGAACTCGCGCATTCGCTGCGGGCGAACTTGGACAGCCGCAAAGCGTCGATTAAGGTGATCTTCGCCGGCAGCTCCGAGGTGACACTGCGCCAGATGTTTGGCCGAGTGCAGGAACCATTCTACAACTGGGCACCGCTCACCCCTTTTCCGCTCCTGGGCGAGGAATTTGTGCACGCCCTCACCCAACTCGTCAACCGGCTTTCACGCTACGCTTTGACCGGACGCGAGACGTTGGAGGCCTTCGAGGCGCTCGGGCGGACGCCGGAATTCTTCCGACTCTACTTAAGCCGCTACCTGGCGTATGCAAGCGAGGGATCGGCCGCCGCTCTGGCGCACACCAGAGCCGAGGTCTACAACGACACGTCTCTCCAACGTACCTGGCAGAGTTTGCCACCGCTCGATCGCGCGGTCTTGCAATTGATCGCCCGCGGCGTCACGGATGTCTTTTCGGCGGCAGTGCGCGGTCAAATCGGCAAAGGATTGGGCGAAAGTGCTCCGAGCATCGGCATCGTGCAAAAGGCCGTTGGTCGACTGACGCGCGGCGAGATCCTGGTGCGAGTGGAGCGCGGCGAATACCACGTCCAGGATGACGTGTTTCTCGAGTGGCTGAAACGCCCCACCTGACTCCAGGACGAAAACACTAGGGGGACGCTGAGAGATAGGCCGAATCGGTCGCTTGCCTAAATGTCGGTCATTCGGGCTATTCCGCCCCTCCGACAAGACCACAAGCCAAGCGCCATCACCGAGCCTGCATTCCTGCGCTACCGCCGTGAAGGTATCGCATCACACGGTCGATCAACGTGAGTGCGCCAAAAGCAGGAACATCAATGGCTGCAGCAGGTACAGAAACACCGCCACCACGAGTAGCCCCAGCAGGATCCGACTCCATTTCCTCGCCTTGATGAGAATTTCTTGATTCGAAATCTGTCGGTCGATGGCTTTCTGCTGGTTGCTGAGCGCGGTCTCCTGATTTTTGATGGTTTGCTCCGTGAGCGCCACCTGCCGCCGCTGCAGATCACGGATCTCCGTCAACAGAAAAATGTGTTCTGAATCGCTCATGCCATTCCTCCTTGGTGGACAATCACTCCCCACCATCGCCAAAGCCTACGCGGAACACTGTATCGCCTTCACCTCACTGCGATCGCGCCCTGGCTCCCCAGAACCCACCGACAATGGCCGCCAACATCAACACGAGAAGCACGACGCCGTCACGCCGGCTTACGCGCGCCGCCATGTCGAACAGGACTCGGGACGTGAGGAGAATGTCTTGGTCTTTAATATCTTTTTCCGTGGGTGAATAGCGCTTTCTCAGCCCCTCGCGGCTGAAGTAGTCGCGGAACGTCCCAGTTTCGTTAAATCGCGCTCGAGCCAGCGTCAAGCTGTACTCTTCGCGCTCCTCCGGTGTCATGTTTGCGCCCCAGCCGTCCGGCATTTCCATGGGGACGATGTAAGCTTGAGGATGCGCGATTGAATCTGACACGGAGTGAAACCATAAAGAACCGCCAACGTAGGCGAGGCAAGAAAATGCCCCAATGCCGGCGATGAGAGCAGCCTTGCGATGAAGTCCGTTCGCCCTCATTCTTCGAGCCCCTTCAAACAGAATAAAGAGCCCACATGCGAAGCCGGCAAATGCGTAGAAAGACTCAAACCAATGATTCATTAGCATGGTGCTTTCCCTGATCGACGATCACTCCCCCCACGACCGCCAACGAAAAGGCATACCCCGCCGGCCAACCACTCAATCGCGGTCCCGCGACATTCAAAGTGTGTATTGCATTCTTCTCCACAAATCCCGCCACCGTCGCGACCGCCTCAGACTCCGACATCCGCCGCGCGTCCACCAGCACGTATGGCCTCTTGAGCAACGCGCACAAATTCCGCGTCAGCCGTGTCCCGCCCGAGAGCGCCTCATAGAAGAGATATTGCCGCATGGATGCGGCAACGGACGCGAGTCCGTGAGGCGAGTCAGAGTCACGCCTCTGACTCGCCGGTGCCGGGCGAGGATAGGATATCCGAACGGCCCGGCCCGCCGAAGAATACCCGTCGCTATCCACCACATTGAGTCGGGTCCGCTGCCGGTGGCCTCCATTCGGCAGCGGCATCAACGGATACTTCTCCGGTATCGGGCCATCCTCCGCCATCCGATCCCCCGGACACCAGCCACCACACGCAAATCCGACGGCCAAGGCCGCATCGAGCGCGCCTCGGTCAACACCGGTTTGACCTCCCGACACGATTTTGGTGATTGGCAAGTGATCGAGCTCATTTGGACACGCAACAATCTACTTATACCGTTGCCATGCGCGCGTTGCAGTCAGGGCACCCCTGAAGATGTACGTCTCTTTGTCGGCATAGACCGCCGACCGGAGCCTACTTCTTTAGAGCAATCCAAACCACATCGCTCGGCGTCGACCCAATGTTTCCCGACTGATGACCGGCGCTAATGTCGATGGCCGACATCCACGCGACGTCACCATCCGGCGAATTCCCCACAGTCTCGGACGGTGGATTGGTCGTTCTACTCATCCACCGACCGCCCTTAATGAAGATGTATAGAGTGTTCGGATGATGGCCATGGACACCCTCCCACTCGCCAGGGTTCATGGCGAAACGTTGAACGATGACTCGATCATTCTCGAGTACGTCCTCGCCCGGAATGTTTGGATAGGCCAGATATCCGTAGTCCACCTTCTTGGAAGCCGCACCCGCTGCAGGCGACCATGGCTTTAGGATCACCTCCATCAACTCGATAGGCGCATCGCCGGCATTGCTGCTCCCCTCGTCCGCGCTCGTCGCGGGGTCCAGCCAGACGACACGGCCATCTCTCCAAAGCGTCGCCCGCCCGTCTGCTTCAGACTTCAATAACCCACCTTTGACGAAGACCAGTAGCTCCGCGTCATGATGCGTATGACGGCCCGTCGATTGGCGAGGCTGGATGCTGAACGCCTGAATCAACACCCGCTCATCGTTTAGTACCACCCGCCCGGTCAGATTGGAATAACTCGGAATGCCGGCGGTGGCTGGCGGAGCCGCTGCCACCGGTCCGCTAACGGCGCCAATCAGCAGGGCGGCCACCATGGCCAGTGTAACTGCATAGGCTGTACCAAAAGCACTCTGCGACGGTTGGGTAGACATATTCATTCACTTCTGCTGCATCGATTGTCTCACCCGTTCATTCAGCGCATTGAAATCCTCGACCAGTTTGTCGCAGGCGCTCTGAGAGGCTTGGCAGAGGACATCCATCTTCATGCTGACTCCCTTGCCGTCTTGGACAGCCATCCGTTTGACCGCCGACGGGTAGGCTGGATTGCCGACCGGCGGAAACGACCACACCGTGTTGTGACTCGTATCGTTCGCCGTCGTCCAGCCATGTTCCTCCCGGAACTCCACGTCGGCATGACTGTGCAGATCCTTGAGCGCTGCCTCCACCGTCGGATAGCCGATGGTCGAGGAGTGCACTTCCGTCACGACTGGGTAGCGAAGGATCATCTCGCCCGACGTTTTGCTCATCCCCTTCGGCACGATGGGAATGAATAACCGTATCTCCTTGACTCCCTCCGGCACCACGAGAGTGTCCTGCAGAGTGACCGAGCCCGCGCCTCTCTTCACATCGACATGCTGCTGCGTTGATCCTGGCTTCAAAGACTTGTCGGAGTCGTCCTGAAAAACCAGAACGATCGACCCCTCATCCGTAACCTCCAACGTATAAGAGAGATCGACTTTGAACTCCACGGACTGGCCGGGATGAAGTCCGGCCCCCGGCTCCGGCGACGACGATATCAGTTTGATCGAATATCCCTTGCCTGCGCCGTTGACGAACGACCAAGGCAATGGCGCTTGGACCGCCCACGATGCCGTGGCGAAGCCCAGCAAGAGCGCCACCACCCCAATTAGTCGCCGTGACGTTATGCTCATGCGCACCTCCTTGTTATTTGTCTCAAGGCATTGTCCAATACTTCCCAATTAACACAATCCCAAATACCATCGCGGATCCCACAAAGATGTAGGTCAAGAACACCCTGGCCGCGAGCCGAGTACATGCCGCCAGATGTTTGGTCTCCTCATCCTTTAGCGATTCATATTGCCGAAGCCGAAGAAAACGGAGAATTCGGGTTTGGTCCTTGTATCGATTGGCTAATCCTGGCATTGGACTCCCGAGCGACACCCACAACTCATGGTGATACCTCTTCAACCGCACGCACAGCCGAGTCGTGTAGACGGCCATGGGCGCAAGTACAATTCCTAAGATAATCAGCAAGCCGACAAACACGTAGCCCACATTCATGGGGAATCGCTAACGCACGTTCGCCGGAGGCGGGGTAACGGCAACCAGAGTTCTGTTCAAGAACCCCATCACATGCTCTTCATATCCCACCGGATCATATCGCAAGAAATCCTGATGCTTGGCGCCCTCCACCACCCACATCTGCTTCGGCTCCCCCGCCGCCGTAAACAACTCCTGCGACTCCGCCAATGTCGTATGCTCATCGCGCGATCCCGCCACCACCAATACCGGCGCTCCCAGCCGTCCGATCGATCGGATCGGCTCCAAGTCCGACTCCGAGATATGCAACCGCGGCTGCAACTGCATCAACAGCAAGGGCGTCAAAACCGGAGCCAGCGGTCCCAACCACATACGAATCCGATTCTCCACCGCTCGCCCGATTCGCGGATAAACCGCCTCCAACACCACCGCATCAAACCCGGAAGGCTGGGGCGCCAGCAAAACCGATGCCCCACCCATCGACTCTCCAATCACGCCGATTCGACGGCCGGATGCTCGACTCCGAATCCAATCCCGTGCCGCCACGACGTCTCCCGATTCCCGATAGCCCAACGTAATAGCTTCCCCCGACGTTTCCCCTTGCGCCTGAAGGTCGATTAACAAGACGGAGAATCCATGCCGCATGAGCAATTGCGCCCGCGACACCATGGACGATCGATCCGCGCGCACTCCATGCAACACCAGCACCACCGGCGAGTCCCCGCCCTGATCCACCCACCACCCAGCAATCGCGTGCCCCGATCCGGGGATCGAGACGATCTGCGCGTCGAACCCAGCGGGCAGCGGCACGGCGTGATTCTGCGGTTCGACCAGTGTGGACCCTAGCACCCACGCGACCACAGCTATCAAGAGAACTGCAGCCGCACCTGTGACCAGCGCGAATCGCACGAGCGAGATCCTTGTCTCCCTCAAGCCGACTCCGGCCGAACACCCATCGCGTCCAACACCCATTTCGCCCGGCGGCTAACAGCCGCATTCGCTCCCTTCGCCCGAGACTGAAGTTCCCCGGCCAACTTGGGCGTGCCTACTTGCCTAGCAAGCTGACAGTATCGCCGAAACTCGCGACAGTCCCGATCATTGACAATATGGAGTATCGCGTCCCCGAGACGTTGGATTTGGTTCCGCGAGAGTTCGGCCTTCTTGAGACGCTGAATGATTTCCTCTTTGATGTATCCAGACCGATGGAACATCGCATCCGCTTCGAGAAATGCCACCGCCAATTCAACAGCATACGCGTCGCCGATTTTGAGTTCCTTTAAACCACGGTCTAATCCGCCTGGGAAGGCCAAACCGTCGTATGATCGATCAAATTCTGCGCATGCACGCCGCCATGCGTCGTTTCTCTTTGGCAGCTCCCGATGGATTGCATCGTGAAGCTCTCGCAACCGCGCAGCGCCGTCCGATATCTGAGCGCGAGGGTCCGTGCGCAGAATCATACCGGCATCGGTCTCGCAATATTTATCAAAGGCACACCACCCTTGAACCGATCGAGGCCCAACGCTTCGAGGTTTTCGACGCAGCGATGCCAATCCGCAACGTCCAGGCGAGCCGCGCTACTCGCCATTCTTTTGTTCGGCAGTCCCGAACGAATGCTCCCCATCGAGGTAAAGCCGAAGCGTGAGTAATACCGATAGGATTCTCCGGTATTGGTCATCACTATTCGGGTGGAAGGAGCGGGCTCAGAAAGAGCACCCAGCCTCGCATACAAGAGCGCGGCCCCTAAGCCTTGACGTTGCCACGCAGGCTCTACCATGCCGAACATCAACCAGGCACGATCACCCATGGAAATGTACGTCGTCAATCCGATCCCGCCGACTGCCACAGGGACCTCGCCGATACACAGGACTAGCTTCAGACAATCGGGGCGATCGAGCAAATCGACGAAGAACTTCAGAAACCCGGACGGAAAATCGACTGATTCATGTGCCCTATAGATGGACAGACAGACTGCGCAGTCGGGTGGCTGAAATTCACGAACAGTGATTCCGCTCGGCAGCATCTTGGGGCGCCCTGGCACAAACCTTTGCGGCCCGAATACACGACTACGCAAGCGCTCGATGAATTTCATCCAGGCACACTATTTTGCAGGCTGCTACTCACTGCGCCATCCCCAAATGCGGCGGCACCAACTTCTCCAATAACGCTACCAACTCCGCATCCATGTACCGATACTTGTCCGGAATCCCCAGCACCACGATCTTCTGATGTTTCAGGTGCGACCGGAACTTCCGCGATAGCTTCATTCGATATGCTTTCGCTCCATCACGAAAATGACTTCGGCCCACTCCAAATGTTCCGGAGTGACCGGCTCCACGGCCGACGGGTCCAACCCCGCCGACATCACCTCAATGGCCGGCCACTTCGAAAATATCTGCTCCGCTGTCGGACTTCGCCACTGATTGCGGCTACAGATAAACAAAACCCTCTTACTCGTGGCAGGCACGCTCACCCGTCCGGCGTCACAGAAGCATGTCCAGCCACCGCTCTCTTCCACAGCAGAAAACTGTTGTTGCTGGTACACCCCATCGCGGCAATCACAGCGGCGTCGTCGATGGGAAAGCGCGCCTGCAACGCCTCTAGCAACTTCGTCCGAACAGCCGCCGCATGAGGGACAAGACACCCTTTCCCGCCAGCGCCCGTCAGTACAAAAAAGACGTCCTCCCCATAGGGGCCCGTGTTGGTCGTAATGATCTTGATCTCCGCGATTGCCTCCCACCGGACTTCCTCCCGGATGGATCCATCCACTCGCAAGATACCGACATCGTCTACCTGTACCGTCTCGACTTCGCGCCTTCGCAACCGCGGTTCGAGATAGATGAGGAGCGCGATGCCGGCTGACACGGCCGACATGGTCCAGTCAATCTGTCCCTGCATTGCCTTCCATCCACACATCAGACTGAAGCCCGCTGCCACCGCGAACCAAACCCACGCCACCATTTTCGGTGCAAGAGGAGCCCTATTTTGGCGCTCATGGATTTCACCTTCCTTCTCATTGCCGTGGCTCTTCAATAAGCTCGGGAGAAATCGCTTCGATAGGACTTGATTGATCTTTTGCACCCGCGGCGGGAATCCCCCGGATGCAAACGTCACCTGCACACCGTTCCCGTGGGAAGCAGCAGGTCAAAGGAATTGAGGTCTACACGGTTCACGATGCCGTCGTGGTTGAGGTCCGCACGGCTATCAAAACCCGGTTGCCCGAAGGCCTTATTTAGAGACGCTTGTATGATTGCGAAGTCGGCGCAGTTGACGGCACCGTCTCCGTTAAGATCACCTGGAATGGTAGCTGGTACGGTTATGGGAAGTTTGACTGTGACCGATCCATACCGAATCTCTATGCTGGTTTGGCCGGCAGCGGTCGCCGTAACCGTTCCATTCTGGACAGTGGCCACGTTTGTATTTTCAGAAGTAGCAGTCAGCCGAGTCGACTTGGTTACTTCCGTTGTTACACCCTCTGCAAATGTGCCCATGACGGTTAACGGCAGTGCCGAGCCGACGGCATCCAAATAGACCGCAGGGGGATAAACGGACAATGCGGTAGGCGAATCCGCGCGTTCGACACTGACATTGACGGGAACTGATGATACCAATGCTTTGGCCGAGCTCAAAGCCACCGCCGTGACGGTGTAAGAGCCCGGAGCCGTGTTGGCGGGTATCGTCAAACTAAACGTCATCGTCGACCCGATGACGGGTTGAAGGCCCGTAGCCCCGAGCGGATCTTGCCCGATGATAGCCACTCCGCTGGGATAGCTACCAGATACTACGGTAACGGCTATGGCGACCGGGCTCCCCGCGATAACCGTCGCGCCCTCCACCGGCGACGTGATCGCCAACGGCGGAGTCGCCGTCATCGCTGTGATTGTGAAAAGCGACACTGCTCCGGCGATCGCCCATTGCGCAAGCCGCCGCAGATGACGTGACGCAAGCCCTTTCCGTTGCACGATGGTCGATCCTCGTCCTTGGACCCGCCATTGTATCGATTTCCTGCGATTTTCCCTCTACTCCTTATATAAGAGTGTCTGGCCTTCTCCCCTGCCGCCGTCTCGAGCATCGATCGAGTCTTCTCCAATGGCCGGGTCGTTCGGGC
>Ga0179587_10001120_pt1 | contig 11880 bp, 11 predicted proteins | sample CZODoug2_1_08_16_FD_185932 | JGI IMG/M metagenome (GOLD analysis project Ga0179587, IMG submission 185932) | Vadose zone soil fungal communities from Angelo Coast Range Reserve, California, USA - CZODoug2_1_08_16fungal | ecosystem: Environmental > Terrestrial > Soil > Vadose zone | place: USA...
GCGGCTTCCCCTACCCGGCCAACCAGACGCCCTGGCAGGAGCTCTATCGCTCAACCGTCGGCCAGCAGGCCACCGGCGCTTGCCTGGAACTCGCGACGCGCTATCACGACATCGCCGGAAGCGTCGGCGTCGCACGGGATAATCATTAGAGAGACCCTGTAGAGAGACCCTGTGTTGTCATTGCCGGGCTTGACCAGGCTTGACCCGGCAATCCATCAATCTTCAAAAGTGGATGGGTACGCGGGTCAAGCCCGCGTATGACGAGAAATAATTGCCGACAGTTCGAAGGGAGAATAAAATGTCAGACCGCCTCAAGGGCAAGCGCGCGTTCGTCACGGCGGCCGCGGCGGGAATTGGCCGCGCCTGCGCCGTCGCCTTTGCGCGCGAAGGGGCGACGGTATTTGCCACCGATATCGACGAGAAGGATCTTGCACTGCTCGGCAAGGATGGCGTTACGGAAGTGGCGCGGCTCGACGTGCGTGACTCTGCCGCCGTCGGGGAAATGGCAAAGCGCGCAGGCCCGATCGACATCCTGCTCAATGCAGCCGGCTTCGTGCATCACGGTACCCTGCTCGAATGCTCCGACGATGACTGGGATTTTTCGTTCGACCTCAACGTCAAGTCGATGCACCGGACCATCAGGGCCTTTCTGCCCGACATGCTGGCGGCCGGCCGCGGCTCGATCGTGAACATCTCGTCAGCCGCCGGCGTGTTCAAGGCCGCACCCAACCGCTACGTCTATGGCGCGACCAAAGCCGCCGTCGCGGCGCTGACCCGCGCGGTCGCCGCCGATTTCATCACCAGGGGCATCCGATGTAATTGTATCTGCCCCGGCACCATCGAGACGCCGTCGATGCTGAACCGCGCCGCCGCCGCAGGTCCCGGAGGGCGCGAGATGTTCGTCAGCCGCCAGCCAATGGGACGGCTCGGCACGGCCGAGGAAATCGCTTCGCTCGCGGTCTATCTCGCCAGCGACGAAAGCTCGTTCACGACCGGCGTCGCGCATCTCATCGACGGCGGCTGGACGCTTTAACGTCATTCCGGGGCGCGTCGCAGACGCGAACCCGGAATCTCGAGATTCCGGGTCTGGTCCTTCGGACCATCCCGGAATGACGGGAAAGTCGAGTTAGATCGTTTGAAATCGGAATGAGGGACTCCGCACCATGAACAAGATCGATCTGAACGGCCGCTGCGCCGTCGTCACCGGCGGCGCGCAGGGGTTTGGGCGCGCCATCACCGAGCGTTTTGTCAGTTCCGGCGCCAAGGTCGCGATCTGGGATCATGACCAGCCGTTCGCCGAAAAAACGGCAAAAGAAATCGGCTCAGGCGTTACGGCGTTCAAGGTCGACGTGTCGGATCCCGCCGCGGTTGAAAAGGCGCGAGATGCCACACTCAAGGCGTTCGGCAGGATCGACATTCTCGTCAACAATGCCGGCATCGCCGGAATCAACAAGACGGTATGGGAAACCGACCTCGAGGAATGGCGCAAGGTTTTGCGGATCAATCTCGACGGGCCCTTCATCTGCTGCAAGGCGATCGTGCCTTCGATGGTCAAGCAGAATTACGGCCGCATCGTCAACATCGCCTCGATCGCCGGCAAGGAAGGCAACCCCAACGCGGCGCATTACTCGGCTTCAAAGGCCGGTCTGATCGCGCTGACAAAGTCGCTCGGCAAGGAACTCGCCGGTTACGAAATCGCCGTCAACGCGGTAACCCCGGCCGCGGCCAAAACCGCGATCTTCGATCAGCTGACGCAAGCGCATATCGACTTCATGCTGTCGAAGATTCCGAAAGGGCGTTTTGTTCTGGTGGAAGAACTGGCGGCGATGGTGGCCTGGCTGGCGTCGGAGGATTGCGCGTTCTCCACCGGCGCCGTGTTCGATATTTCCGGCGGCCGCGCGACTTATTAGCGACATTCCGACACTGGGCCCTTCTCGTCATTGCGAGCGAAGCAATCCAGAGGCAACACGGGAAGAAGAACTGGATTGCGTCGTCGCTTCGCTCCTCGCAATGACGGTCTTAAGACCTTGTTTCGAAGGCGAATCGTTCCGGCAATCCATGCTAGCCTGCCTATCCGTCGAACCGGTCAGGACATCAGATTGAACATCTCATTATACGACGTATCGGTCTGGGTTTTGCCGCTCGTCATCGCGATTACGTTTCATGAGGCGGCCCACGGCTTCGTCGCTCACCACTTCGGCGACAACACCGCCTTCGAACTCGGCCGCGTCAGCTTCAATCCGCTCAGGCATATCGATCCGTTCGGCACGCTGGTGCTGCCGGCGATCCTGCTTTTGTCCCACTCGCCGTTTCTGTTCGGCTACGCCAAGCCGGTGCCGGTGAACTTCCGCGCGCTTCGCAATCCGCGGCTCGACATGGTCTGGGTGGCGCTGGCCGGGCCGGCTACCAATATCGCGCTGGCCTTGCTCGCGGCCCTGGCGTTTCATGTCCTGGTCTTCGCGCCCGCGAGCACGGCGCAATGGCTTGCCGATAACCTCAAAAACGCGTTTGTCATCAATATCGTTCTTGCGATCTTCAATATGCTTCCGATTCCTCCGCTGGACGGCGGGCGGGTCGCGGTCGGATTGCTGCCCAACATACTGGCGGTCCCGCTTTCCCGGCTGGAACCGTACGGGATGCTGATCCTGATCGGAACTTTGATTGTCCTGCCAATGGTTGGCAACCAGTTCGGTCTAAATCTCGATATTATTTCGACGATACTGCGGACAGCGACCGGCTATGTGATACGGTTGCTTCTGTTCGTAACCGGCAACTCGTAATCGAACCCGAACGAGCCGCCGAAAAGGCCTGAGGCCAACTTGATCAAAGCTGCCGACATGATGATCGCCCGACGCGCCGACACCAAGGCCCGCGCGGATTTTGCCACCTGGAAAATGATGGCGAAACTGAATGGCGCCTCCTCGCTGCCCGCCGAAGCCCAGGCGTTCCTGGTCAGTTACAAGGCGCTTCTCGAGGAGATGACGGAGGCCGAGGCGACCGAAGCGGCCATCGGCATCGTTTACAAGAGTTACTATGGCGAGATGGGCGGCATCGGCGTACCGCCCGACGTCAAAGCCCGTTCGAACGATCAGGTCACGGATAACGTCACCGCCTTCAAGCGCCCGCCGGCCCAGCGGCCGAAGACCGCGGCTGGCTCGGGAGCCCAGCCCCGGCTTCCCGTCGCCCTGATATTCGCGTGCCTCGTCGTCGTCTATGTCGGGATTCGATATTTTTGGCGGTGACGCCAAACGTCCTGCGGAATTCTCCGCAGGCTGAAATTCTCCGACCTGCGCGGACCACTCATCGCCTCGGCTATGCGTCGAATGCAAGGCGGGGCATGATGCCATTCCGCGATTTATTCTTGTTGTTAGTTCAAATCAGTATTTTGGGAGTGAGCTTGAGGCGCTCGGCGGCAATCCGCACGACGGCGCCGCGGTCGTCGCCCGACCGACGATCCCCAGTTCGGACCGGGCTCGATCCGCGCCGACGGCCGCAAGATTCACCCGGCCTATCTGTTCGAGGTGAAGAAGCCCTCGGAGTCGAAATATCCGTGGGATTCCTACAAGCTCGTCGCCACCATTCCGGCGGATGAGGCTTTTCTCCCGCTGGAGAAGAGCGTCTGCCCGATGGTCACGAAGAGCTGACCGAAGGCCGCTCCCACCGAGCCATCGCCGGGCATTCTCATTTCGAGTTAGCTCCGCCCCTTGATCCGGAAGATCACCGGCAAGGTAAAACTCAGTCCCTCATCGGCGACAAGCGGCGGAGGCTGCGGCACCGGATCGGATCTTCGCACCATTGCCAGCGCGGCTTCGTCGAACGCCGCGTCGCCCGATCCCTTGACGATGCTGGTCGAAAGAACATGCCCCATCCGGTCGAGCGCGAAGCCGACCACGATTTCGGCGCTCTTTTGCGAGCGCGCCGCCGGATAGCGCTTGTGCTTGTCCAGATGCGCGATCAGCTCCTTTTGCCAGGTCGCGCGCATCCGCCGCGCGCTTTCTCCCGTGCCCTGCGCGGGGGCGACCGAGCGCGGCCCTTGCTGGATGGCCTCGGAGCTCGGCGTCGCGGTCGCCTCGGCGGCGACGGACTCCGTTGAAGCGGAAGTTTGCACGGCGGCGAGCTTGGCGTCGTCTTCCTTGGGCTTCTTCTGGTCGTCCGGCGTCACTGCCCGATCCGGGTCTTCGGTTTCGGTCGGAACGTCCTTCGGCAACTCCGTCTCTTTGACCTCGGCCTTCTGCTCGGCGAGCGCGGGCGACGCGACGGAAGCATCGGCGTCGGGGCCGGCCGGCAGATCGGTGGGTTCAAGATGCGGCGACATCATTTCCAGCCCGATCTCGATCGCCGGAGCGCCAAGGGAGTCGTCCACATCGTCGGTACGCAAATGCGCGATCGCCAGCGCCACGCCGCCGATATGCAGCGCGAGCGCGCCCACCGCCGCCAGAATCCACAGCCGTCGGGACGGTTTTTGTTCGGTGTCGAGTGCGGGCATCACTGTCGGCCGCTCGGGCCTTCCGGGGTTTTAGGGTTTTGGATGTTCAGGCGCTGCAGCCGGCAAGGTGCTATCCGGAACGCCTTCCAACGCGACCAGCTTGATCTTCGAATAACCTCCCGCGCGCATGATTTCCAGCACGTCCATCAGCTCGCCATAAGGCACCGCGCGGTCGGCGCGCAGGAAGATGAAGCGATCCTTGCTGGCGTCCGCCATCGCATCCAGCGACCGAACCAGATCGACCCGCTTGACCGGGGTTTCGCCGATCGCCACCGCGAGATCCGGCTTGATGCTGACATAGGTCGGCTTGTCCGGCTTCTTCTGCGGGGTCGCGGTCGACGATGGCAAATCGATCGGAAGATCGACGGTCGACAGCGGCGCCGCCACCATGAAGATGATCAGCAGAACAAGGATGACGTCGATGAACGGGGTGACGTTGATCTCATGCGTTTCCGAAAAATCACTGTCATCATCGAGTTCGGTATCTGCGATCGAAATAGCCATCGCCTACTCCGCTGCGTGTGAATGCGTCGTGCCAAGAGAACTGACATAGGTGCGATCGAGATCGCGCGACAGCAATCGCCCGGCGGCACCCGACGACCGGCCGACCAGTTCGAGGTAGCCTTTGGTCACGCGGGAAAAATGATTGTAGATAATGACGGCCGGAATCGCCGCGACCAACCCCATCGCGGTGGCGAGCAGCGCTTCGGCAATACCGGGTGCCACCACGGCCAGATTGGTGGTCTGCGATTTCGAGATGCCGATAAAGCTGTTCATGATGCCCCACACCGTGCCGAACAGCCCGACGAATGGCGAAGTCGCGCCGATCGTCGCAAGCAATCCCATGCCGAGCCGGATCCGGCGCGCTTCGGCGCGCACGATCTCGGCAAAGCTCGATGCCGCGCGCTCCTTGATGCCGTTGTCGCTGGAAATTCCCGCCGACAGCCGCGCCTCGCGCATTGCCGCCGACAGCAACGCCGACAGCACGCTGCCCCTGGCGCCGAGCGCGAATTGCGCCTCCGCCAGTGACCGTGCGTCACTGATCTTGCCGAGGGCTGCGCGCAGCTTGCGCTGGGCCAGCGACAGCTCGATCATCTTTGCGATGAAGATGGTCCATGTCACCAGCGAGGCGAACGCCAGGCCGATCATCACAGCCTTGACCAGCACATCCGCCGACAGGAACATCGACCAGGGCGACAACTCGCGAAGGCCCGCTGCGGCGGTCTTCAGAGGTCTGGCACCATCGACCGGAGCGATCGCGTCGGCCGCGGGCCCCTGGGTGGGTTGGACGACCACGGGAGGCGCCGGCGCCGCCGGCGCCGGCGCGGCCTGTGCGGTCGGCGCTTGAGTAACCGCAGGAGTTTGCGGCGTTGCCTGCTGTGCGAGCGACGGCAGTGCCGGCGAAAAAATCGCCAGCGCGACAATCCCGCTATAGGCAGCTCGTGAAAGCGACTTGTTCATGCCTCGGCCCAGCAACGGACGGAATTGCATTCAGATCTTCTGCGAGATGCCGGCAAAGAAGCCGCGTCGTGGCCCGAACTGCGGTGCGAATACGCCGATGCCGGACCCGTCCCTGATCTCGTAAATCTTGTCGAACAGGTTCACGACGTCGAAGCGAACCGTGGTGGGTTTGGTCCATCCCGGGAAAAGAAACTCGCGAGAGACCCCGGCATTGACCTGGGTGTAGGAGGGCAGGTGATCGGTATTCGCAAAGCCTGAGCGAAGCCCGCTGCCGTAGATCATCGAGGCGCTGAAGCGCGTGCCATTCCACAGATAGGAGGCGCCGGCCGACGCGGTCAGGACCTGGGCGTGGTCGGTATAGATATAGTGCGTGGCGATATAGTTGATTTCATCCTGAGCGAACAGAAACTGGTTCGATACGATAGTGGTGGCGATCTGTTTGGCCCAGGCGACATTTCCCCAGGCGCGGAAATTGCCGTTGTTGTAGGTCGATTTGAGTTCGAGGCCGATATTCTCGCCGCGGTCGTAATTGAAGCCGTTCAGCACATAGGCCGCGCCGAACTGGCCGTCGTCGAGCAGATCGCGGGCGGTTTTGTAGTAGCCGTCGACCCCGACTTCGAGGCCGGGGACGGGATAGATCTTCTGAACGACGCCGACATCGAAAACGTTCGACCGTTCCGGCAGCACCGGACTGCTGAGCGGCACCTCGGGAGTTTGCGTGTTGGCCGGAACATTGGGGGGCGTAACCAGCGCCAGATTGGTCGGGGCAGCGATCACCTGCTGTGGCGGCGTGAAGTTTCGCGCATAGCCGGCATGGAACGTGGTGCCGTCGTACGGCTTCCAGGTCAGGCTGACGCGCGGGCTGAGCTGATTGGCGTCGACATATTGATACATCTGGTCGAAGCGCAACCCGGCGTTCAGGGTCAACTGGTTGGTGATCCGCCACTCATCCTGAAGATACGTGCCGAGAAGCCAGCCAGTCTTGCTGCTCGAGTCAAAGATCGAGAATGGCGCATCGATGGTACCGGCAGCGGGGTCCGCGGGATCGGCGAGCGGCAATACGGTGGATATATTGGTGACCAAAGAGCGCTCCGCGCTCATCGAAAAGCCGAACCGAAGCGTATGGGCATAGCCGACGCGCCAGGCGGTGTCTTCCTGAATGCCATTGACGTAGCTTTGGCGATAGACATCCGACGACACGCCGTTGAACACCAGGTCTCCGACCGGGTCCGGCATGAAGTGCAACTGGCTGTAGCGGTTGAAATAGGAAATCTGATAATCGATGTCTTCGGCCGATTTCTGGTAGGCGACCACGTTGAATTGGTTGAACTCGTTTTGGTGTTCGTTAAGGAATGTCGAGTCGAAATTGGATACTCCGAAAGCCGTGTTGTTCGGCGTCTGTCCGGGATTGTTGGGGATCTGAAAGGTGCTGTTCGATACGCCGCCGATGTACGTCAGGCGGCTGGTGGGATCGAGCACAGTTGAAACATAAGCAAATCCCTTTTCCTGTGACGTGCGGTCGTGAATAGCCTCATTCGAAGGCGTCGGATTTTCTATTCCCAAATTGTTTTGCAGAAAGCGCCCGGACACGAAATATTGGGTCTGTCCGACCGTGCCGCCCCATTCGAAACTCGGCGTGATCGTGCCATGGCTGCCACCATAGACGCTGACGCTGCCGGAGTTGTTGAAGGCGTCCGTCTTGGTCTGGATGTCCAGCACGCCCGCGGTGCGCAGGCCATATTGTGCCGGCAGCGCGCCGGTAAGCAGGGCAAGGCTGCCGACGATGCCGGTATCGATGATTTGCCCGAAGGCGCCGACGCCGTCGGGCAGCATGATGCCGTTGATGCGATATTGAATATTGGCGTGCTCGTTGCGCACATGCAGTTCGCCGCTTGCGGCGGAGTCCTGCGTGACGCCCGGGAATTGCAGCAGGACCTTGTCCAGGGTCGCATTGTTGCCCTGCGGCAGCGCTTCGATCGCCTGATGGTTGATCTGATAAGAGGTGGCGCCGATCGGCGCGACGATGTTCTGGCGAACCTCGTCAAACTTGTCGTTCTTGCCGGCAACCACCTGCGCCTCGGTGGGTGGCGGTGGTGCGGCCGGCGTTTCACGACGTTGCCCGGTGGTCACGCGCGTCTGGGGACGACGCGGCGGCTGTGCACGCCGCGGCTCGATGACCTCGATCTTTGGCAGCGCGGTGTTGCCGCCGCCAGGGGGGGCAGCCGTCTGCGACATTGCCGTGCCGCCCAGGCCGAGCAGCAGTGACGCTGAACTGGAGAGGAGGAGAGTACTTCTTAAAGAAAGCGTCATTGGTCCCGATCCTGATAAGGCCGCCGCCAGATTCGTCGTCGTCAACGAATTCGAAAAGCTCTTTGAATTCGAAAAGCTCTTGCCGTCGCCATGCGACGGATCGATTTCGATTTATCCCGGGGGGAATCGGCCGCACATGATGCGGCGATCCCCCAGGGATCACAAATCAATCGATGTCAGGAGGCGGGGGGAGCGCGGGGCTGAAACGCGACGCGGGCGGAGTTCAGATGGACGAACTCGGCGTCGGTGGTCAGGTACAGGAATTCGACCGCCTGCGGCAGCAGCAACAGCGGCGGCGTCGCAAACAACAGCGTGTTGGCGAGCGCCATGACGGCGCAGATCGCGCACGCGTCGGCGGGTTGCCGGTCGGAATCCTGGTCGGACGGCAACGGCTGAGTGGACCGGCTAACCGTAGCGGGCGCGGGGAGGCTGGTGGCGTAAGCAGGGTCGGATAGCACCGGGCCGGACTGAATGGCCGGCGCCGCCTGCGCGGCGATCCCGTGGGAATGCCCGAACGATAGCGCAAGCTGAACGGCGAGCGCAAACAGCGCGAGCCGTGTGCCGTGCTTGATGTTCGACCGGAACCACTTCATGCAACAATGCACCTTGCGTCGGGAGGCCACATCATCCGGCCGCCCTGACGTAATACTATAACATCAGGAATATCAGCAAGGTGTCAACCGTGGTCCGTTCGCACGTGCAAAAATTCGCAAGGTCTGTGTGATTCACGCAACGTCAGGCGGCGCCCGCGTTGCGATCAGCGTCCCTCGCGCAGCCAGGTGGCCGCGAACGCGCCGAGCAGCAGCAGCAGGCCGATCAGGCCGGCGAACAGGGGCAGCACGCCGACGCCTTTGACGACACTGGCATCGCGCATCCTCACGCCCAACCAGCCGTCACCGCGGAACACGCCGGACGCGCGCACCGGCACGATGCGCGGAAGGTCGATGCCGGAACCATCGACGACGCGCCGCGCGTCACCGCCGGTGGCCTGCGCCAGCGGTTTGAGCATTTCGGTGGTGGAGGTGACTTCCGAAAATTCCTTCGGGTTGGTCGGGCCGACATTGATCAGCGCCTGCAGCGTGCCGTCGGTTGCCTGCCACAGGCCGAGCTCGCTCGCCGGTATGGTCGAGCGCCATGTCCCGGGCTCGCCCGCGCTCAGCGTCAGCTCGCGCGTGGCCCCTGACGGCGAAGTCACCGTCACCGGCGTAACGCTGTCCGCCATGGTCTGGCGCAGCACCACCAGGTCCTTGCCCTGGATCTGCAGACGCAAGGCTTCTTCGTCGAGATCGGGCTGTTTCATCAGCCAATGCGACATGCGCCGCAGCAGGTCGAGATGCGGTCCACCGCCCTCATAGCCGCGCGCCCACAACCAGATGTGGTCGGACAGCAGCAAGGCGACGCGTCCCTCGCCAAATCGCGACAGCAGCAATAGCGGCTTGCCGTCGGCGCCGGTCATGACCGGCGGGCTAGAGGCGTTGCGGGTGTCGACGGTGCGAAAGAACCGGCTCCAGTGCGGTGGTTCGGTGTTGGAGCCTTCCAGGCCGCGCGTCACCGGGTGGCGTTTGCCGGCGTCGCTCAGATGCGCGTAGAACGGCTTCTCGGTGACGCCGACCGGTTCGGCCGGCAGAACCGAATCCAGCGGCGTGCGCCAGATGCTGGTGGTCGAGGCGTAGTCGGGACCCGCCGACACCAGCACCGCGCCGCCGGCGCGCACGTAGCGGGCGATGTTGTCGAAATAGGCGATCGGCAGCACGCCTTGGCGCGCATAGCGATCGAAAATGATCAACTGGAATTCATTGATTTTCTGCTGAAACAGTTCGCGGGTCGGAAACGCGATCAGGGACAATTCGTTGATCGGCGTCCCGTCCTGCTTTTCGGGCGGGCGCAGAATTGTGAAATGCACGAGATCGACGCTGGCGTCGGACTTCAGCAGGTTGCGCCAGGTGCGCTCTCCGGAATGCGGCTCGCCCGAAACCAGCAGCACCCGCAATTTGTCGCGCACCCCGTCGATTGCAACCACCGCGCGGTTATTGACCAGCGTCAATTCATTGTCGAGCGGAGAGGCCTCGATTTCGACGATGTTCGGCCCGGCGTGCTTGATGTCGATCTCGATGTTGACGGTCTGCCCGCTTTGCACGGTGCGTTCGTTGATCACCTCGCCGTCGCGGCGCACCACGACTTTGGCGCGGTCGCCGCTGACGCCCTGGTCGTCGAGCCGGTAGGTGATGGTCTGGGTCTGTCCGACGATGCCGAAACGAGGTGCGGCTGATATCGCGATGCGCCGGTCGCGTTCATCCTTGCGTCCGGTGATCAGGGCATGCACCGGGGCCTGAAATCCGAGCGCCGCCGCGTTGGCAGGAATGTCATGCACCCGCCCGTCGGTGATCATGAAAGCACCGGCGACGCGATCGATCGGGACGTCGGACAGTGCCGACGACAGCGCGCTGAATAATCTGGTGCCATCGGTTTCGCCGTCGGCCTGGCCGGCTTCGACGACGCGCACCTCAAGCCCCTTGATCTTTTTGAGGCTGTCGACCAGCGCCTCCTGAGCTTGCGCGGTTTCGCGGGTGCGCTCGCCGAAATTCTGGCTGGGGCTCTTGTCGATCACGACCGCGGCCACCGATGACAACGGCTCACGGTCCTCGCGGGTAAACGACGGATTGGCCAGCGCCAGCACGATCAGCGCCAGCGCCGTCACGCGCACTGCCGCACCGCGCGCCCGGCCCAACAGCAGCAATCCAGCGATCACAACGATCGCCGCGACCGCCAGCCACAGCACCAGCGCGGGAACCAGCGGCGTAAACGCGATGCCATAATTCATCATGGCGTTCCTATTGTCCGAGCCGTTCGATCAGCGCCGGCGCATGCACCTGGTCGGCCTTGTAGTTGCCGGTCAGCGTATACATCACAATGTTGACGCCGGCGCGGAAGGCGAATTCGCGCTGCTTGGGCTCGCCCGGCGTCAGCGGCAGCATGGGCTGGCCATCCGGGCGTATCGCCCAGGCGCCGGCAAGATCGTTGGAGGTGATGATAATCGGCGAGACGCCGTCTCCGCCTCGCGCCGGGTGCGAAGCGGCCTCGTCGTCGTCGTCACGCGGCAAGGTTTCAACCCAGGTCTGGCCCGAGGTGAACCGGCCCGGGAAATCGCGCAGCAGATAGAAGGTCTTGGTCAGCACGTGTTCGCGCGGCACCGGTTCAAGTTCGGGAACGTCAAGCGAAGAAAGGATATCGCGCAACGCCAGCATTCCCGGCGTTTGCGCGACGCCACCTTCTCCCGGCGGGGCCTCGATGGCATCGCGGGTATCGAACAATACGGTGCCGCCCTGCTTCATATAGGCGTCGATCCGGTTGATGGCGTCCTGCGGCGGCTTCGCAGCACCGGGCATGACGGGCCAGTAGATCAGCGGGAAGAACGCCAGTTCGTCATGCGCGGGGTCGACGCCGATGGGGTCGCCGGCTTCCAATGCCGTGCGCTGGGCCAGAAACAACGTCAGTCCGGCCATCCCCGCCTTGACGATGGAATCGACGTCGGCATTGCCGGTGACGACATAGGCCAGCCGGGTTTGCGAGACCGCCTTGATCGCGAAATCGTCGGTGTTGTCGGCGCGGGACGGCGATGGCAC
>Ga0179587_10001121_pt1 | contig 11877 bp, 14 predicted proteins | sample CZODoug2_1_08_16_FD_185932 | JGI IMG/M metagenome (GOLD analysis project Ga0179587, IMG submission 185932) | Vadose zone soil fungal communities from Angelo Coast Range Reserve, California, USA - CZODoug2_1_08_16fungal | ecosystem: Environmental > Terrestrial > Soil > Vadose zone | place: USA...
TCTCGAACTGGGCGAGGATTTCGTTGCTGCCGGTGCCCGCAATGTCCATCTGGTAGAGCGCTTGGACGGCCGCCAGCCGCGCCGCGCCGCGGCGGTTCGCCTTGCGTCCATCCTTCGGTGCCGGGAAGCGTGCCATCCGATTCAACGTGCGCCGAGGCGGCGCTTGAGCCGCACCAAAGCCAGCGCCGCGCGCGCCGCATCCCCGCCCTTGTCCGCCTTTTCGGCGCGGGCGCGCAGCCAAGCCTGTTCATCGGAATCGACGGTCAGGATGCCATTGCCTATCGGCACGCGGCGGGCCACCGAAAGATCCATCAGGGCGCGAGCCGACTCCGTCGAAACGATCTCGAAATGGATCGTGTCGCCCCGAATGACGCAGCCGAGCGCAACGACGCCGTCATAGGGCTTGCCGGTGCGCGCTGCGGCTTCCAGCGCTATGGCGATCGCGGAGGGCACTTCAAGGGCTCCCGGCACGCTGACGCGGTCGAATGCAGTGCCGGCGGCCTCCAGGGCGCGCGTTGCGCCCGCCAGCAAGGCGTCGGCGATGTCTTCATAGAAACGCGCCTCCACGACGAGAATGCGCGCGTCCTTGAGGTCGCCGGTATCGTTGGCGGCGCTTCTGCGTGCTTCAGCCATAAGACCTCGTCTCCTGCCCTGGTACCACTATCCTGGCGGTCCGTCTGTGTCTAAGGGCAGCTACCGGGCTTCGATCAGCCGCGCCGCATAACGAGCCATGAGGTCGATTTCGAGATTGATCTCTTGGCCGACAGCGACCGTCCCGAGTGTCGTAACTTTCAGCGTGTGCGGAATGATCAGCACGGAGAACGTATCGCCCGCAACCTCATTGACGGTGAGCGATACGCCGTCAAGCGCCACCGAACCTTTCGGCGCAATAAAGCGCGCGAACTCAGGCTTGGCACGCAGCTCCAATCGGGCCATTTCGGTCATTTGCTCGCGCGCCGTCACCAGCGCCACGCCATCCACATGCCCGGCGACGAGGTGGCCGCCCAGCTCATCCCCCAGCCGGAGCGGGCGTTCGAGGTTGATCCTCGTGCCCTCGCGCCAGTGTCCGACGGTGGTCAATTTGAGGGTCTCGGCGGCGGCATCGGCCGCAAACCAGCTTCCCCCCCTCTCCTCGCCGATCCCGACCACCGTCAGACAAACGCCCGCGCAGGCGATCGAGGCGCCTTCGTGGATCGAAGCACCCGGATAGCTGCAGGCGATCTTAAGCCGACGCAGCCCTTCGGCGAGCTCGCGCACCGCAACAACCTCGCCGATATCGGTTACTAAGCCGGTGAACATGGCGGGCTGCCTTGAGGTTAGCCGAGGATTCAAAGTGCGGGCAGGAGCCCGCGTGCATGCAGAAAGTCGATGACCAGGGCATCGAATTCGGCCGGGTCTTCGATACAGCAGGCGTGGCCGGTCCCGGGCAGAATCTTGTGGACCGCGCCCGGCACCAGGCCCGCAGTTCTCTGTCCGGCCGGCAGCGAGTGGTCGAGCTCTCCGTTGATCACCAGCGTCGGGACCTTCAGGGTCGGCAGGCGCGCCGTCATATCGGTGTGGTTGCCGGCCATGAACACCTGCGCGATGGCTTCGCCCTTGAGCCTCGGCTCGCGTTCCACGAACATATTGATGAGGTGCCGCCCGAGCTTGCTCTGCGCGAATTGCGGATGGACAAGGTCACGCATGTGGTTGACGTGATAGTCTGCCAGATCGTTGCGATAGCCTTCGATGCGTTTCTGGTAGCGGTCGCTCGGGCCGCTGTTGCCGCCCACCAGGATGAGAGCGTCGAACCGGTCGGGATGATCGAGGCCCAACAGAATTGCGATGCCGGAACCGACGCTGCATCCGCCGCAAATGGCGCGCGCAATGCCGACATCATCCATCACGCCGATCACATCGTCGCACATATCCTCGAGCGAGAAGGCCGTGGTCAGCTTTTCGGAGCGACCATAGCCGCGAATGTCGATGCTCACGACCCTGAACCAGGTGGAAAAATGGGCGGTCTGGTACATCCAGAGATCGTGATCGAAGGGGTTGGCGTGGATGAAAACCAGCGCTGGTCCCTGGCCGGTGACCTCGTACCAGATCTCGACCCCGTTCTGTTGGCTGAAAGGCATGATGTTCGCTCGCTCTGCAACCTCACCGGCGGGCCAGGAGTTCGATTGTATCCTGGCCGGCGATCTCGGTGCGGATCAATTGGAGCCGCGGCGATTGCGTGAGCGCGGCCAGCGGCAGCCCTTCGAGCGCGTCGATGCCGTCCCGGCCGATCGCCTTGCGCGAGCGCAGCAACGCGGCTTCATCCACGAGATCAGCGCTGAGCATGGCGGCGGCAAGGATCGGCCCGGCCTCGACCATGAGCCGGGTGATGCCGCGTTCGGCCAAGCTCCTCAGCACCGCTGCGAGATCCGGCTTGCCGTTGCGGCCTGCCACCCGCAGGACCTCCGCACCAGCCGCCTGTAACGCGTGCTCGCGCTCGCCGGCTGCGAGTTCGCCGGTCACAACCCACAGCGGCGTCTCGCGCGCCGTCGCGACCAACCGCGAGCCCAGGCTAAGGCGCAGCTCGCTATCAAGCACAACGCGAACCGGCGAACGATCCGCCATGCCGGGCAGCCGACAGGTCAGCAGCGGATCATCGGCCAGCACCGTGCCGCTGCCGATCAGCACGGCGTCATTCATGGCCCGCATGAGGTGCACGCGTGCGCGCGCCACCTCCCCGGTGATCGGGGCGGGGCGCCGGCCGGCGAGACCGGCTTTTTCGTCGGCGGAGACAGCTAGCTTGAGGAGGACCTGCGGGCGGCCCTCACGCATGCGCCGGATATGGCCAGCATGGGCGTGTCGTGCCGCGTCGGCGCCGATCCCAATCCGAACCGCGATGCCGGCCGCGGCCAGTCGGCGGTGGCCCTCGCCCGCGACCTGCGGGTTCGGATCCTCGAGCGCCGACACGACCCGCGTGATGCCGGCAGCAATGATGGCATCGGTGCAAGGCGGGGTCCGACCGAAATGCGAACAGGGTTCCAATGTCACGTAGAGGATTGCGCCGCGGGCGTCCCTGCCGGCCCGATCAAGCGCCACCGTCTCGGCATGCGGGCGACCGTGGGGCTGGGTCCAGCCGCGTCCAATTACCACCGGAGCATCGGCCTGCGCACGCACCACCACGGCCCCGACCGCGGGATTGGGCCACGTGCGCCCGAGCCCGCGACGGCCAAGCGCCACAGCGAGCTCCATGAAACGAAGATCGAAACGAAGGTCGTCGTCCGGATCGCTGCCGGCCATCGCGCCGACAGTCATTTTCGCGCGGCTGCCGGCGGCTTGCCGTCCTCGTCGCCAGACAATTCCCCTAGCACGGCCTCGAAATCCTTGGCCTCGCGAAAGTTTCGGTAAACGGAGGCAAAGCGAACGTAGGCCACATCGTCGAGGGCGCGCAGATGCTCCATCACCATCTCGCCGATCGTCTCGGAGGTGATTTCGCTCTCACCCTGGCTCTCCAGCTCGCGGACGATCTTCGATACGAGCTCGTCGATGCGCTCAGGCTCTACCGGCCGCTTGCGCAGCGCAATCTGCACCGAGCGCATGAGCTTGTCGCGGTCGAACGGCACGCGCCGGCCGTTGCGCTTGATGACCACGAGCTCACGCAATTGCACGCGTTCGAACGTGGTGAAGCGAAAATTGCACGCCAGGCACACCCGTCGGCGGCGGATGACCGAGGAGTCTTCGGTCGGCCTGGAATCCTTGACTTGCGTATCAAGGCTCGCGCAGTTCGGACAGCGCATGTCCGTGCCTTTCTGCTAGCCTTGATAGATCGGAAAACGGTGGACCAGCGCCTGCACCCGCTCCCGCACCGCAGCCTCGACCAGCGAATCCTCTTCCAGGCCTTTCTGCGAGAGCATCCCCAGCACTTCGGCGATCAGCTCTCCCACCTGACGGAACTCGGCAATGCCGAAGCCCCGCGTCGTGCAGGCCGGCGTCCCGAGCCGGACGCCTGAAGTCACGGTCGGCTTCTCGGGATCGAACGGGATGCCGTTCTTGTTGCAGGTGATGCGGGCGCGCCCCAGGGCGGCTTCCGCCACTTTGCCGGTGACGCGCTTGGGGCGCAGATCGACCAGCATGAGGTGAGTATCAGTGCCGCCGGAGACGATGTCGAACCCGTTTGACTTCATAGATTCCGCCAAGGCCTTGGCGTTTTCAACGATGTTCTTCGCATAAAGCTTGAAGGAGGGAAGCAGCGCCTCGCCGAAAGCGGCCGCCTTGGCGGCGATCACATGCATCAAGGGCCCGCCCTGCAAGCCGGGAAAGATTGCCGAATTGACCTTCTTGGCGAGTTCCTCGTCATCGGTGAGGATGAAGCCGCCGCGGGGTCCACGCAGTGTCTTGTGGGTGGTCGAAGTGACCACATGAGCGTGCGGGAACGGGCTCGGATGCACACCCCCGGCGACCAGGCCCGCAAAATGCGCCATGTCGACCATGAGATAGGCGCCGACCTCGTCGGCGATCTGCCGAAAGCGGCGAAAATCGATGATGCGCGGATAGGCCGAGCCGCCCGCGACGATCACCTTCGGCCGATACTCCCGCGCAAGCCTCTGCACTTGCTCGTAGTCAATGCGATGGTCGTCCGCCCGCACCCCATAGGGCACCGGTTTGAACCATTTGCCAGACATGTTCACCGGGGAGCCGTGGGTGAGATGGCCGCCGGCTGCGAGGCTCAAACCCATGAAAGCGTCGCCAGGCTGCATCAGCGCCATGAAGGCTGCCACATTGGCAGAGGCACCGGAATGCGCCTGGACGTTGGCGAAACGACATCCGAAAATTTTGGTAACCCGTTCAATAGCCAGGGTTTCCGCCATGTCGACGTACTGGCAGCCGCCGTAGTAGCGCCGGCCCGGCAGGCCCTCGGCATACTTGTTGGTGAGGACGGAGCCCTGCGCTTCGAGCACCGCGCGACTGACGTAATTTTCCGAGGCGATCAGCTCGATATCATCGCGTTGCCGGCCGAGCTCGCGCCGCAGAGCCTCCGCAAGCTCGGGATCGGTCTCGGTAAGCGATGCCGAGAAGAAAGGTGCTGCCCGGGTGGTCATTACGGATGGTTCGCCAGCCGACATCGTGATCTCGCGGTCGTTACATCTTCCGTCCGAACAATGGCCGGCCGGCAACCCGGCAGGTGCGGTCAATTTCGCGGAATGATGGCCGATAGCATATCGGGCCCGGACCGCCAAGCCTTTGGAGGGTTGCGGTGGAAAGCCGCAATATCTAGGGTTAAGGATCGGATTTCAGGCGGGCCCGGAGCTTTTGCAGGGCCAGCTGCCGCAAGTCGGCCCGCGATGCGCGGGCCGGACCGACGATGCTGACCTCAATTCCGGTCGCCGCGTCGATGGCACACACCTTGACCGATGCGCCAACCGGAGTGAACTCGAAATACACCCCGCCGGTTGGGTCTTCGGCTTGCGTCATCGCGGCGAGTTCGTTGCCGCGGCCAGGTCCAAACGCGGTCCACCGGCAGCATCGACAAGCGGATAAGGGACCTGGGTCGGGCCGAAGCGCTCGACAACGGTCCTTGCCTTCGGATCGTAGGTGCGCTGCAAGACAGTGCCCTCGCCCAGGCGCTGGCTGCGTACGATGATCGCTACCGAACGGGTGCGGCCGCCCTGCTCGGCATGGATGGCGTGCGGCGCTACCAGATCGACCCTGCCCTGGGTCCCGGTGGTGATGGAAGCCAGCCGCAGCTCGGCATAGCCGGCGCGGCTGCCATCATCGATCCGCTCGTAGCGCTCGAGGCTTTCGGAGCCGTCAAGCACGCCATAAAGCACCCATGCATCGGCATGGTCATGCACGCCACCCACGCGTCCCGGCATGCGAACAACGGCGTTGATGACGAAATGGTGCTGCGGGTCAACGTAGAGGAGCAGATTCCTGTAACCTTCAGTGGAGGGCCAACGCGCGGAATGAGCCTTGAGAGCGCGGTCCTTCACCAGCCGCTCGAGGAGCGGTTTTGCCTTTTCCATGCGCCGTTGATTCGCGCTCTCGTCAGCCCAGATCGTTTGTAGATCGGCGATGAATCTTTCAAATACCGGCAGTTCTGCGCTCGACATGGCTGTCTCCGATCTGCGCTATTCGGCAAGCGGCCCGCCCTCGACGGTACAACGACGAAGCAGGCGGCGCTCCCGTTTCGGAAAATCGGTCCGCGCATGGATCGTGCACCGGTTGTCCCACATCAGGAAATCGTCCAGCTCCCAGACATGCTCGAAAATGAATTCGCGCCGCTCGCCGATCTCATAGAGCTGCTCGAGGATCGCATCGCTCTCATCAAGGTCGAGTCCTTCGATGCGCGCGGTCATCAGCCGGTCGACGAACAGCGTCTTGCGACCGGTATCCGGATGCGTGATGAACACCGGGTGGCAGTAGTGCGGAATGCTGCTGATGTCGGCTGAAAGGTCGGCCTTCTCGGATCGCTTATACTCGTGGATGTGCAGGGCCTGCTTGCCTTTGAGCTTCTCCTTGAGTTGAGGCGGCACCGCCTCGTAGGCCTTGTACATGTTGGAGAACAGCGTATTGCCGCCGGTGGACGGCAGCTCGAGCGCGTGCAGGAACGTGTATTTATAGGGGCGCGCCGTATAGCCCGAATCGATGTGGAACCAGAATTCGCCTTCACCGAACGCGCCGATCGGCTGCCCGTCGACCTTGATATTGGTGACCAGGAGGATCTTCTTGTGATCCTGCCGGATGCCCTCGGCGCGGCCGCGCAGCGGCTCGGGTGCCCGCTTACGGTCGCCGAGTTCGCCGAAATAAGCGGCAAACCGCAGTTGCTGTTCCTGCGTGATGCTTTGGCCGCGGAACACCAAAACCAAATGCTCCCCCCAGGCCCGCTTGATCGCCCGCACCGTCGCATCGGAGAGCTCCTGGGTGAGATCAACTCCGCGGATCTCCGCGCCGCAAGCGCTCGATAAGGGCGTGACCGTGAGATCAATAACGTCTTGCATGGACGATCCTCCTCGCATTCAAACTTATTCTTGCTTGTCCAACTGGCCGCAGTGCAACGGCGCGACCACCAGAGCCTGCTCAGGCCTCCACGACCACATTATTGTCCTCTAATCGGACCGGAAAGGATTCCGCAGCGTAAGGCCCCTCCGCCAGCTGGGTCCCGGGACGAACCGATACCGGGTATTGCCGGACGCGAAGTCGCGACGGATCACACCAGGATTTTCCGGTCCGGATATCGAATTCCCATCCGTCCCAGGGGCACTTCACCATCTCACCGGGGCGAGAATAGCAGTAGCGCCCGGGGTCGGTCGATTCGACGAGGCCGGTCTGGATGCCTTCAAACAGGCTGCCGCCGCGGTGCGGCAGATCATGACGCTCGGCGGCAGCGTAGATCGGCCACCAATGCCGGCGGCCGAGCGCGCTTTCCTGCATGGCCAAAATGAGGATCTGGACGAACCGCCGATCCGGCGCGCGGCGTTCGATTTCCTCGACCGCGAGCTCGATGTTTTGCGTCGGCACCACGATCGAGGCGCGCAAACGTGCATCAGGCTCGAGCCATTCCTTGGCGATCCAGTCGTTGAGCGCGCGCGCGAAGGCCACCGCCATGTCCTCGCTGAACAGGAGCTCGACCCCATAGAGGCAATTGCAGATCGCTCGCTGCGCGCGCCCGCGACCGAAGACCCGCCCAGTCAGCTGCCCCAAGGTAGCCTCCGGGGCTCCGTTCTGGCCGCGCCATTGCGGGCTCGCGCTGATCGGCGCGCGGGCCGGATAGCTGTTGGTCTCAAGCGAGGGAATTCCCCGCTCCACCACGCTGTTGCGCCAGTATTCTTCAAGAAAAGGCAAGAGCGCCTGCATGGTCGGCGCGGCCGGATGAACATCACAATCGATGGCCGGAAATGTGCAGGTCAATGAGCCCCTCGTACCCGCGCGGTCTTTGCGATGGCGGTCCAGGCGGTGGCGCGGCGTTCGGACGGGAAAAACATGCCGCCCGATCTGCCGCCTATCGAATCCGGCGCGGCGACGCTTCAAAGCTGAAATCGACGTTCTCGGACTGCGTAAACTAGCACGGAACGGGCCTCGCACAAAAGCTGGTCCGCTCCGCGATGCGGGATCGATGTCTCAAAAGCAAAAACGCCCCGGTAGAGCTGCCGGGGCGAGTAGCCACCCAGTGAAGCGGTGTCCATTTCAGGGAAAACGGAGTCCGCTCCATTCGTTTTTTCGTTGGCGTCAGATTGCGTTCCCGGGCGAGAAACCGGTCGCCCGGATCATGATGCTCAGGGCAGGCGTCTTCCCGAAGCGGCCCGGCCCGTCACAGACGATAGAGAATTTGATCGGTCCAAAACCGCTCGAGCCGGTGCAGCGACTTGTTGAGGGTCGAGAATTCGTCGGAGCTGATGCCGCCGACCTGCTCGACCGTGCGCACGTGCTTCTGATAGAGCGCATCAACGATGTCGCGCACCTCGCCGCCCTTGTCAGTGAGCTTGATGCGTACCGAGCGACGATCGACTCGCGAGCGTTGATGATCGAGGAATCCCATCTCGACCAGCTTCTTCAGATTGTAGGAAACGTTGGAGCCGAGATAGTAGCCACGGGTCCGCAACTCACCCGCGGTCAACTCCTTCTCTCCGATATTGTACAAGAGCAGTGCTTGGACGGAGTTGATATCGGCGCGGCTGCGGCGATCGAACTCGTCCTTGATGACATCGAGGAGCCGCCGGTGCAGCCGCTCCACGAGCGTCAAAGCTTCGAGATAGAGCGGACGGATGTGGTCGAAACGGGATTCGCGATCGACTGGTTCAACCGTCTTCGCAACGGCGGATTTCATCATGACGCCTTCCTGTAATTTTGTTTTATGTGGCGAGGCCCTGTTCCCCGCTCTCATGCAAACCTATAGTCGAGGGTCTAAAATCCACTTAAACAACACAATAAAGAACTAGTTTATTTGCCAAGGGGAATGGTCAATTGAATCCTGGATTTGAGGGTTTGCAGTAACGCTCCATTCACGATCATTCGCCGGTACGCCGGCATATCCCGGTCTTCTCCCCGGCCCGTGGTATTAGGCTACAATTGAAACGAAGGATCCCCTTCGAAGGCGGGGCGCGTCAAGTCGGCAGATGACACACGGCCTCGATATTGTGGCCGTCCGGGTCGCGCACGAACGCCCCGTAATAGTTAGGGTGATAGTGCGGCCGCAGACCAGGCGGACCATTGTCCGCTCCGCCCGCCGCAAGAGCGGCGCGGTAGAACGCGTCGACCGTTGCACGATCGTCGGCCGCCAGTGCCAGATGCAGGACGCCACCAAGGCCGCCCTCCCCGCCGATCCAGAAATCCGGCTCGCCATTCCGCCCGAAGCCCGCCGCCCGATGGTTGTTTTCGGTCTGGACGACCTCCATGACCAGCGCATAGCCGAGCGGCGCCAGTGCTCTGGCGTAGAACGCCTTCGATCGTTCGTAATCCGACACTGGAAATCCGACGTGGTCGATCATGCGATCCTCCGGGCGCAGGGAGCAGCTGAGGTGGAAACCCGCCTTCGAATGAGCCCATTGGGGCGGCCGCAACGGTTGCGTGCTGCCCTTCCGGTCCCGCTTGGACCGACGACTGCGGGCTTGGTTCGACAGCCCAATCTCTCACCCGTCACACTCCGCGCAGGAAGCGAATGATTCCGGAGAAATCCACCGCAGCGCCGTCGTCATCGACGAAGCGTTGATAGACGGCGGTTGCGCCAGCACCGAGCGGCGAGACCGCGTGCGTCAGGCGCGCGGCATCCTGCGCGAGCTTCAGGTCCTTCAACATCATCGCGGCCGTAAAGCCCGGCTGATAGTCGCGGTTGGCGGGCGAGGTCGGCACTAGGCCGGGCACCGGGCAGTAGCTCGTCATCGACCAGCATTGGCCGGATGATTGGGACGAAATCTCGAACAACTTGTGCGGATCAAGCTCGAGCTTCTCGGCAAGCACGAATGCCTCGCACACCGCGATCATCGAAATCCCCAGGATCATATTGTTGCAAATCTTCGCCGCCTGACCGCTGCCTGCGGCGCCTGCCTGCACGATGATCTTGCCCATCGCCTCCAGCACCGGCTTGGCGCGCCCGAACGCCTGGTCGCTTCCCCCCACCATGAAGGTCAGTGTTCCGGCCTGTGCGCCGGTCACGCCGCCGGAGACGGGTGCATCGAGCATGTCGAGCTCGTTGACCTTGGCGGCGGCGGCGACGGCGCGCGCGGTCTCGACGTCGACGGTCGAGCAATCGATGAGCAGGGTGCCGGGCGCCGCGGAAGCGAGCACGCCGCCCTGACCAAGATAGACCTCGCGCACGTGCTCACGCGCCGGCAGCATCGTGATGATCATGTCGACGCCCATGGAAGCCACGTCGAGCGCCCGCACCGCAATGCCTCCGGCGGCGGAGAACTTGTCGAGTGCGGCCGCGCTCACATCGTATCCGCAAACCGGGTGCCCCGACTTGATCAGATTCTGTGCCATCGGCAGTCCCATATTGCCTAGGCCGATAAAACCGATTTGGGCCATTTCGCCTCCGGCGTTAAATTGCTTGACCGCCAAGCCGCTGCGTCAGATCGGGCACCAGGCGCTCGGCAGCGACGCCGTCGACCATGGCGCAGGCATTGGGCCCGAGTGCCCGCACGGCAGCCACATAGGCCGCGACCTCGTCGGCATCGCGGACCGCTTGCGGATAGTCGGTCGCAAACAGCGTCTGCGACAAGGCCACCTCCTGCAGGCCGAACCGCACCCATTCGGCGCCCCACTCGGCCGCATGGTCGGGTCCCGCCCAGCCGGCGCAATCGTAGAACAAGCGCTGCTCGAGGTAGTGGTCGAAGGACAAGCGGGGACGTCGACCATGGCGCGGGACCGCGGCGGTGCCCCATTTCTCGCGCTGCTGAAATCCTCGGATACGCCCGAGATAGCGGCCAAGGCCAGCGGCGAAATGGGAGAACTGGACTCGCAATGTGGGGAGTTCATCCAGCAAGCCGCTGTTGATCATGCGAACCGCGGCGACCATCAGGGAAAATTGCCAGCCCAGCATCCGGCCCAGATCGTCCGCGTTCATGTGGGCCCAGGCGATGACCTGGGGCAGCGGATGAATGAAGACGTAGAGGCCCAGATCGGCCGCTTTCCGCCAAAATGGAAGCAGGCTCTCCGCGTCGAGCGCCTGGCCCTGCAGCTCGGAGGCGATGACCACTCCGGGAAAGCCCAGATCAACGGCGCAGCGCTTCATTTCGCTCTCTGCCGCGATGGGGCTCAAGGCCGGGATGTGGGCAAGCCCGATGAAGCGCCCCGGATAATCATCAACCGCCTGCTTGATCCGATCGTTGATCAGGCGGCAGACGGCAAGGTCCGGCTGATCGAAGCCGGAGCCGCAGGAGAGGACACCGGCATCGATGCCGGCGCGATCCATCATCCGCACATGGGCCTTGAGATCGCCGAGCAGCGGATTGAGCAGATAGTTGGGATTGCCGTTCGCATCCAGGCGGGCCGAAATGGCGTCGCGGTCCGTCAGGAGCTCGGGAGGGGTATAATGCTGCTGGAAATCGACGACCATTGAACTAGAAACTCGATCTGTGTTCTTGCGTCGACGTCACGGCGTGTGTTCGCGTGCGGACATGAGCGCAAGCGACAAATAGGTGCCAAGCAGAGTCAGCTCGACGATGATCACCCAGACCCGCCCGCCATAGATCTGCGGAAACAACGCCTCGACGGCCGCCATCGAAATGACCGAGGTAAGCCATACCACCGCCCCCCAGGGCGCCGCGAGCCATAGCCCGACCGCGGCGACAAGATCGATCACCGCGAAGAACACGGTCGCAGACTGATAGGACATTGTGTAAGAATCGAAGCCCGCTGGAGACGGCGCGCCGACGCCGCATACAATCGCCCAATAGTACAGCCCCTTGA
>Ga0179587_10001123_pt1 | contig 11864 bp, 6 predicted proteins | sample CZODoug2_1_08_16_FD_185932 | JGI IMG/M metagenome (GOLD analysis project Ga0179587, IMG submission 185932) | Vadose zone soil fungal communities from Angelo Coast Range Reserve, California, USA - CZODoug2_1_08_16fungal | ecosystem: Environmental > Terrestrial > Soil > Vadose zone | place: USA...
CGCGATTTGGGCCGGGTCGCGGACCTCTTCTCCATAACCGCCCAGCATCTCGGCGAACTTGCCGAACGGAACGTCGCCCAACAGGTTGCCGACGTTGCCGCGCTGCTCGCCGTACTTCGCGAGCTGACCGTAGCGAATCTGATTCATTGCCGAGTTATTGCCGATGACCGCGAGGTAAGGCACGCCGAAACGGTTGGCGGTCTCCATGTCGAACGCCGTCATGCCGAACGAACCGTCGCCGTAGTAGCAGAGCACCTCCTTGTTGGGGTTCGCGAGTCCGGCGGCGATTGCGAAACCCGTGCCGACACCCAGAGACCCGAGCGCGCCGGGATCCATCCATTGACCGGGTCCCCGCGGCCGCACCGCCTGGGCCGAGATCGTCACGACGTCGCCGCCGTCGCCGATGTAGATGGTGTTGTCGGCCAGGAACTCGTTCAGCTCCCACGCGACGCGATACGGATGGATCGGAACGCTGTTGGATTTGAACAAAGGCATCAGCTTCTCGGCGGCGACCGCCTCCGCGTCGGTCAATTGCTTGAGCCACTGCTGCCGGGCCTGCCGCTTGTCGCCCTTGATGCGGCCGCTGGCCGCCTGCAGCACGGCACCCAAGATGGCGCCCGGATCTCCGACTAGCCCTAAGCTGATGTCCCGGTTCTTGCCCACCGTTCGGTAGTCCATATCGATCTGAATCAGCTTCAGGTCCTTGCTGATGCGCTTGCCGTAGCCCATGCGGAAATCGAACGGAGTTCCGACGATGACGAGCACGTCCGCGCTGGCAAAGGCCTGCGTTCGCGTCCGGTCGAAATGATGCGGATCGCCGGGGGGCAGAAGACCGCGGCTGGCGCCGTTGAAGTAGCCGGGAATGTCGAGCCCGCGCAGCAGATCGATCGCCTCGACCTGACCGCGCGCGGTCCAGACCTGTTGACCGTACAGGATCGCAGGCCGCTCGGCATTGACGAGAATGTCGGCCAATTTCTCGATATCGCGCGGATCGCCGATGGAACGGGTCGATGCGCGATAACGCCCGGGCTGAGGAATCACGGCCTTGGCGATGTCGACCTCGCGATCGAGCACATCGCGGGGGATCTCGAGATAGCAAGGTCCGGGCGCGCCGTTGAACGCCTCCCGGGCGGCCATCGAGATCATGTCCGCCACGCGTTCGGTGCTCGGCACGGTCGCGGCGAACTTAGTGATGGGACTCATCATGTCCACATGCGGAAGATCCTGCAGCGATCCCATCTTGTGTTGAGTCAGGGCACCTTGTCCTCCGATGTGCAGAATCGGGCTTTCGGAACGGAATGCGGTAGCCACGCCCGTGACGGCATTGGTGCAGCCAGGACCTGCGGTGGTGACGACGCATCCCAGCTTTCCGGTCTGGCGGGCATAGCCGTCGGCTGCGTGCGCGGCGACTTGTTCATGCCGCACGTCGATGATGCGGATGCCCTCGTCCACGCACCCGTCGTAGATGTCGATGATGTGTCCGCCGCAGAGCGTGAATATGGTGTCGACGCCCTCATTCTTGAGGGCCTTGGCGACCAGGTGGCCCCCGGAAATCACGCTGGCATCGCGGGTCTTCCGCTGCAGCGTATCCTCAGCCGTCGTGGTTAAGCGGACTTCCGCAGCCTTCGTGGACATATCTACCTCCTGATAATAGAACTTGGGATGGGAGCTGCGTGTAGCAGCTCCCATCAGAAAATGCTGGGCCACCTATGACTGCCCAGATCGTCAAACCTGGAACGCTACACACCCGCCCTGGTGACGGCCCGGTACGTCAAGCCGTGGCCTTCACGCCGCCGTCCATCCGGGCGGGGGGCGCGGCGCGCTCGGCGTACTTGACCCTCATCGGCTTCAGCGCCACCAACGCGAGCGCCGCAGCCAAGAAGTTCGCAGTCGCGGAAGCGATGAACACAGCGTGCCAGCCGCCCGCATGGGTTGCCCAAACGCTTGCGAGCGGCACGACGATCGCCGCAGTGCCCTTGGCGGTGTACATGAGACCCGTGTTCACGGTCGCGAACTTCGCACCGAAAGTATCGGTGGTCGTCGCCGGGAAAAGGCTGTAGATCTCGCCCCAAGCAAAGAACACAAGGCCGCTCAGCAACACGAAATAGACCGGATTGTTGCCCAAGTTCGCGAGGGCGATGATGCCGAAACCCTCGAGGCAGAAGGCGATGAACATCGTGTTCTCGCGGCCGATCTGATCGGACACCCAGCCAAAGAAGGGCCGGCATAGTCCGTTCAGCACTCGATCGATGGTCAGCGCAAAGGTCAACGCGGGCATCGTCAATCCGATTAAGCTCACTGAAACGTCTGCGACCTTGAAATCCTTCGCAATCGGGGCAAGCTGAGCGACCGCCATCAGGCCGCCCGACGCCATCATCACGAACATCGCGTACATGACCCAGAACAACGGGGTTTTGATCATCTCGAGCGGCGTAGCTTGGATACCCTGAATCCGCCCGGTGCTCGTAGGACCCCTGACTGGCGCAGCCAGCACACTTGGTGGCGGCACCAGGATCAAGAAGCCGAGCACGAACACGACGACGCCCTGAATGATGCCGAAGGTAAGAAAGGTCTGTTCGTAGCCGGCCGACTTGATCATGTTCGCGATCGGAATGATCGTTGCCGCCGAACCGGCGCCGAACCCTGCTGCGGTGAGTCCGGCGGCGAGCCCGCGGCGCCCTGGGAACCATTTCACTGCATTGCCGATACAGGTACCGTAGACGCCTCCGGCACCGATGCCTCCTATCGCCGCCGCGAAGTAGAGCATCGGCAGACTGTCGGCGATCGAGTTGAGTAGCCAGGCAATTCCGCAGAGTGCGCCGCCGATCACCACGATCCAGCGCGGACCGAAGCGGTCGACGAGATAACCTTCGACGGGGACCAGCCAGGTCTCGAGCAGAACGAACACGGTGAAGGCGACTTGGATCGACGCTTTACCCCAGTGGTACTTCGCGTCGATCGGCCCGACAAACAACGTCCAACCATATTGAAGGTTGGCGATCATCACCATGCATATGACGCCGATGATGAGCTGCACCCAAGGATTCGCCAGCGCCGAGGGATTGGATTCGGTCAATTTTGTATTCATAGTTTTTCCCTTGTAAATCCAGCCAGTCGCAGAAAAAATGACCCTACGGTCGAAATCCGAATCGGCCCGCAAACGCTGCGCATCGCACGGACGCAAATGCATCCGCCCAGCTAACGCGGCGTTGCGGCCTTCGGCCCATTGAACAGATGATATGAGAATCGATGAGATGACCCATGACGGTCGCAGCAGGAGAAGGACGCGTAGTAATATGATGCGTCATCGCGCTGAGAGTCCGCTACGGGCGTGCGTGAATTCTTTCATCGAGACTCCCCTCAAGCCATCGTGAATGCGTTGGCTGCATCGGCCTTGAATTCTCAGCGTGGTATACCATATATGACTCGATTTACGGGTGTCAAGTCATCCGGTAGGCTCGTGTTTTGCGTGAAACGGCAGCGACCCTTGAGCGACCACACGTCGTGCTCGGTGGCGATGTAGCGCTTGGGAACAAAGTTAATCTATTGATAATATAGAAGTTTACTGGCCCAGGAGTCCGGCCATAGAGGTTTGCATTATGACAAATGAAATAAATTTGATCGTCAATGAGTTATTTTTCGTTATGAATATATCGGGAGAGACTTAATATATCTCGTATGGGCCGTTAATGTGAGCAGGCTTAAGGCAGGCAAGCATTACACGGTCATTCATCCTACGACGGGTACGACACTCAATGAATACGATTGCAACTCTGGTGGAGCGTTCTGTCTTGGCCGAACGCTCCAATGCCCCCGCCACTCTCGCCCTTGGGCCCTTGAACTCAACGAGTTTGCGTGATCAGGCGTACGCCCTCCTTAAAAGCGCCATTGCCGACACCGACATTTACGATCCGAAGCAGGAGCTCCGTCTAGACGAGCGCCAGCTGACGGCTGCACTCGGTGTGAGCCGGACGCCGATCCGAGAGGCACTGTCGGTCCTGGAACAAGAGGGATTCATTCGCACGATTCCGCGCCGTGGGATCTACATCGTGCGCAAGTCGAAGCGCGAAATGATCGAGATGATCCAGATGTGGGCGGCGCTCGAGTCGATGGCGGCGCGCCTCGCCACGTTGATTGCGCCCGATGCGGAAATTGCGAAATTACGGCATATCTTCGACGAATTCCAGAACTCGCCGCCGTCCGAACATCTGTGCGAGTACTCGGATGCCAACATCGCGTTTCACACCGCCGTCATCGCGCTCGGCGGCTCGCAAACGATCGTGGATGCGACCCGCAATTTGCTGATTCACGTTCGCGCAATCCGCAGGGCGACGATCACGCAGAGCGATCGCGCGGCGCGATCGATCATCGATCATTTGAAGATCATCGAAGCGTTGGAAAAGCGCGATACCGAACTGGCGGAACGCTTGACGCGGCAGCACACGCTGGACCTCGCGGCGCACGTGGACCGATACTGCGACTTTCTCGAGTAGCCTTCCGCGGCTAGCGGACCGGGCGCGAAATGCCAAATCCCCACTCCCCAAGTGTGGGGGCGGCCAGATGATGGCTTAGATATCTTGCAGCATCGACTTGCCGTGCCTCGGCACCAAGGGCCGGCGCGGCGACAGTTTTGACGCTCATCATCACGTCGGCGTCGTGGCACGCGGAGTGCAGCGGTTCACGGTCGATCCAGCCCACCCGGCCGCCGTCCAAATGCAGGTAGATGCGCCCTGTGCCTTGATCGGCGAAATTGACGTAGCGGAATTCCTTCAGGCAACGGCCCAGAAAGCCGCAATTCTTCTCAGGCGCCAGCAGTTGCCGGGAGGGATAGATGGACTGCGTATCCCGCGCGTCGACGTTGATGCGGCCGTAGCGCTCGATGTTGAGCACGCTGCCCACATCCAATACGTTGAAAGTCGAGCTGTCACCGAAGGCAATCGTGCGCGGGCGATCGCCGAGGCGCACCGTGTTGTCCAGGAATTCGAACTGGAGCCGCTTGTCGCGGCGCCTCGCCCAGGTGAAAAAGACATCCGGGATGCCCGTGTACGCTTCGACCGAATGCGCCAGCGTGTCGTCCACCGCCTTGTAGCGGCCGACCTCCAGTCCGCGCTTCCACGCCCGCTCGACCAGCAACTCCGGCGGCGTAACCACGAAGAAGAGATAAACTGTCTGACCGAAGCGCGTCAGCAAATTGCTTCCCGCTTCCTCCGATCCGGGAGCGAAGCTGTCGAAGCGGAATCGGTCGATCAACAAGTGCGGCATGTGGCCGAGCCGGTGCTTGCGCGCCATGTATCGATCCAGCTTCTGATCGATGATCTGGACTTCCTCACCCGTAAACGCCCCGGCGTATTTGAAGACGGGGCCGAGCGCTCCATAGTCGAGCAGCTGCTTGCGCCAGATATCCGGACTGATGAGCGCGATGTCCCGCCAATCGACGCCGATATCGATCGCCAGTTTCCGCTGCAACAGCCGCAGCGTACTCTTGCCAGAGGCCGACGGGCCCTTCGTGTTGATCACGACGGGGCGTTCCTGTCGCGGCAGCAAACTATAACCTTCCTGAATGGCGGCCTGCCGCAGCAACGGTTCAAGAGCGGCGCCGATGCAATCGCTGCAATATGAGTTGCCGGCGATGCCGTTGGCGATCGAGAGAATGAGCTCCCGGCCGCCCCACGCTTCGCCATGGGTGCTGAACAGCGCCGACATCACGCGAGACAAGGCGCGGCAGGCCACTTCCTGCAATGGATCCGTGGGCGCAGCCGCCATCCGCATGAGCGCGTCAACCTGCTGCGGCCCCCAGCTCCGCACCAAGGCGGCGGCGCTTTCCGGCTTGCGGCCAGCGCCCCTTCGCGCGAACAACTTGGCCGGCGCTCGTCCCGCGTCGGGTGGTTTTGGCGTCAAGCCGGGTACCACGGCATCGAACGCGGCACTGACGGCCGCGGCGAGACGCACTCGCGCCTCGGCGTCGACGTCGATGAAGGACTGCAAGTTCGGAAGGATATGCCGGACCAGCAAGTTGCCGGTCATCTCGCGAAAACTGATACCCAGATCTTCGACCCGCGAGCCGTCGGGCACCACGAAATCCGCGGTGACTCGGATGAGCAATTCGTGGAGGGCCAGGCGTTCGGCTCTGAAGACCACGAGCTCGCTCAAGGAAAGTCCCGTCAGCCCCCGCAATTCGAGCGCCGCGGGAACGCTCGTGGTGACGTTCTCGGGGCGAAAGATGGTCGACAGAGCGAGCAATTCCTTCGGCAGAACCGACTGGATGCCGGGATTCCACGATCCATACTGCTCGGGTTGGTTCATGCCTTGACGGCGTCCCGCAACTTGGCGGATTCGGGATACACCCGCAGCTCCGGAAGCTCGTCCGCCTTGAGCATCTCCTGCACGCGAGTCCAGTATTCCAACGTCATCAGGTCGCGATTCACCTGGCGAAAACAGCGCCGCGCAAAGTCGTTCTTGAATTGCATGCCGTACTCGAGTTCCTCCGGCAGGAACACGACGCCGTCCTCGAAGAACCACCCCGGTACGCCCTCCTCCCCCGGCTCGAGATCCGCATTGGTACGGATCTTCACATCGATTAATTTCTCCACCGCGTCGTAGTCGAACAGGAAAACACGTCCGTATCGGCCGACTCCGTAGTTTCTGCAGTCGAGGTCTTTGTTGAAGATGTTGGTGGCGGCATTGTTGCGGATGCAATGCCCGAGGCTTAACGTAACCGCCCGCGTTTCACTCTCGCCGCAGGTCTCAAGGTACACGGGGAGAGGCACGATCTTCAATTGCACGATCAAGGATCGGAGGAACACGCCGTTCTCGGCCAAATGCACGCTGCCCGGCGCCTGCTGACAGATCTCTTCGAGCAAGGCCGGGTCGAAGAGTTCGCGGTCGAGACGCAGATTGAAGTACATGACATTGTCGAGCATGCTGCCGGCGCGGTTGATTTCATGAACTACCCGATATTTGTCGATGACGGCCGCCACGCCGGGGAAGGCGCCCCACTTGTAGGAAACGGTCGGCGCATCACGCACCACTTTCAAATGATAGGAACACGCGTTGAACGTGAAGCCGAGCGCAACCGTACCCGGCGCTCCGGGGGAACGCTGAAACCGCTGGCCGGAAGCGCGCATCTGTTCGATGATTTCGTCCAGGATGGCGACTTTTCCCACATGATTGAAACCGATCGTGGAATAGTGATGGCCGAAGGGACGCAGCGGCATGAGGCTGTAGAGAAACACGCATGTTTGGTAGTACAGCCGGGTGGTGACGTGGAGATTGGCCAAGGTGGAGCTGAACAGATCGTGAATGTCGGATACCTGGTGCAGGACGGCATCCGCTCGGATGCCATCCTCGCTGTTCAGGAACGCCACCACGAATGGCATGAGCCGGTCCGCCGCGAACACCCAGCGTCCCACCAAGAATGCCGAGCGGTCTCGATAGAATCCGGCATCCACGACGTCGAGTGCGAGCGGCGCCGAGCCCTGGGCTGCGTCGGCGGGCAATAGTCCCTCGAGTCGGTCGAGGATTCGTTCCGCGTCGCCCCGGAGGTCCTTGAACCGCACCGAGAAGCCCGGCACGCGCAGCGCCTCGCATAGGAGGTCCACGCCGACACGACCGTGAACCGGAAATCGGCGGTGTGCGTGCGCCATCGATAGCGCGCGCAGCTTGCTGGGCGGGGGAAACGAGTACGCGACGGGTCGCCACATTTCATGGCAGATATTGCGGCGTAACGAGTGCGCGAAGCTGAAGGCGATATCCGCTTCATAGCGGTCGACGATCATCGCGACAAAGAGCCGGTCCAGCGTGTCCCACACGTCGAAGCGGTCGGCGAGCGCGGGGAACGCAGCAAGAATCCTCGGTCCGTGTTCCGTGATGAACCGACTGTAGAGTCCAAGCCGTTCGCTGCTGATCCGGTTCGACGCCTGCGGATCCATGGTTTCGAAGGCGCGCTTGGCGCGGTAGGGATACTCGCAGAGCTGGCAGTAGAACTCGTCGAATACGCAGAGAATGACATCCGCCGTAATGGCGATGCGCAGTTCATGGTCGGTGCAGGAGAGGAGCTTGGCATATGACTCCTCGACCCGGCGTTCGGTCTCGGCGCGCATGATTCTTTAGCCGCTGTTCCGCAGAGCTGTCGCGATCGCGTTGATCGACAATTGAATTCCCTCGCGCACGCGCGGATCGGATTCGCCGCTGCGGTGTCGCTTCAGCAGTTCCACCTGCAGCAAATTCAAGGGCTCGATGTACGGAAGCCGCAATCGGATGGACACCTCGAGCGCGGGATGATTCTCGAGCAGACGGGATTGCTCCGTCACCGTCAGAAGCTTATCGTGCGTGATCCACCACGCATCGCGGATCTGCGCGAAAATCTCATCGGCGAGCGTGCGGTTCTCGACCAGCGCGGCATATCGGGTGGCGATCCCCATGTCCGTTTTCGACAACACCATCTCCAGGTTGTCGACGGTTGCGCGAAAGAACGGCCAGGCGTTGAGCATTTCCCGCAGCAATTCCGTGTCGGGGAACGACCGCAGCGCCTGCCCGAATCCGTACCAGCCGGGCAGCATCACCCGCGCCTGCGCCCAACTGAACACCCAGGGGATTGCGCGCAAATCCTCGATGCGCGTCGATTGGGAACGTGACGCCGGACGCGAACCGATTTTTAGTTCTGAGATCTCCACCACCGGAGTCATCTGGCGATAGAACGTCGTGAAGCCCTGCGTTTCGTACACCAGCGCGCGATACGCCTTCAACGCCTCGCCGGACAGTGCGTCCATGGCGGCCGAAAAGCGGCGGCGATCGGTCTCGGACAGGGACTCGCGCTCGAGCGATGCCAGCAGCGTCGCGGCGCAAATAGCCTCCAAATTGGCGGCGGCCCCTTCTCGCGTGCCGTATTTTGCGGCGATGATTTCTCCCTGTTCGGTGATGCGGATGCGGCCGTGCAGGCTGCCGGGCGGTTGCGCACGAATTGCCGCAAACGACGAACCGCCGCCGCGGCCGACCGCGCCGCCTCGCCCGTGGAAGACCTGCAGGGCCGTGCCGGTCTTCAGGAATTCCGCATCGAGCGCCCGCGTCGCCTGGTGCACCGTCCACACCGACGTCAGGTAACCGCCATCCTTGTTCGAGTCCGAATAGCCGAGCATCACTTCCTGAAAGCCATGGGCGGCGGTGACCGCGGCGACTTCCGGCAGGTGCAGCCAGGAATGCATGATGTCGGCCGAACGGCGCAAATCGCCGATGGTCTCGAACAAGGGCACCGCCATGACGGCGGCGGCGGGCGCGCCTTGGGCCGAACCTTGCGCGCGGTACAGGCCCGCCTCCTTCAGCAGGATGTTGACCTCCAGCAGATCCGAAACGCTCTCGCATTTCGAGACGATGTAGCTCTTGACGCAGTCGGGACCGTAGCGGCGATGTGCCTTCGCCGCGGCGCCGACGATGGCGAGCTCGGAGGCGGTCTCGGGCGTGTACGTGGCGTAGGGACTCGACAATAGGCGCTCGGTTGCGAGTTCGCGCCGCAATAGGGCGATCCGGTCCGCTTCGCGGAGATCGCCGTAGTCTGCCGATACGCCGGCCACCCGCAGAAGCTCGCCGATCACGCGCTCATGCACGTCGGCGTTTTGCCGCAGATCCAGAGTGGCCAAGTGAAACCCGAAGGTTTCCACCGCCCGAATCAGCCTCAATAGGCCGCCGCCGCCCGCGTGCTCGACCTTGCTCTCCCCGGCGAGCGATCGTTCGAGTAGCAACAGATCCAGGCGAAAGGTCTCGGGATCGGGATAGGCCTCCCCGTCGACCGATGCCGGTCGGGGCGGCGCCTGGCCGGTCAAACGGATGTAGCTGGCCGCGAGCCGGGCGTAGATGCCGGTGATCGCACGTCGATACGGTTCGTCGGCGCGCGCCGCGTTCATATCTCCGCTCTTGAGCGCCAACGCCATGACGGCCGCCGACACCGGCGCAAGCTCGCTCGAGATCGACAGTTCGGCGCCGAGACTATTGAGTTGCTCGAGATAATCCAGCAGGAGCGCCTTCGATGAGCGATCCAGGGCCAAGCGCAGGGAATCCGCCACCACGTGCGGATTGCCGTCGCGATCGCCGCCGATCCAACTGCCGAGCCGCAGAAAGCTCGCCGGACGTTGACCCAGCACACGCTCCCACCGGGCATACAGCACGGGTATCACGGGAACAAAAATGTCCCTGAAGTACGTGAGTGCCGTATCGACTTCGTCCGCCACATAAAGACGCTCGCGGCGCAGCGCCCTGGTCTGCCACAGCAACGTGATCTGTGCACCGATGGCATCCTCGATGGGTTGGCCCTCCACGCTCTCATCGAGACCGGCATCGCGGCGGCGGAGCAGCGCGGCGATGCGATTTCGGTGATCCAGCATGCTTTTGCGCATGACCTCCGTGGGATGCGCGGTCAGGACGGGCACGATGAAGGCACGCTCAAGAAGGGCGGCGGCCGCGGACGGTGGAGTGCCTTGGGTGCCCAAGTAGCGGAGCGTCGCGGCCAGAGTACTCTGCTCTTCGACCACGGCGCCCTGACGGTCCTCCGCCAGATTTGCCAACATGGAAAACAACATGAAGCTGCGCACGAACGCGACCGCCTCATCCAGCGATAGCGAATCCAGGCCGGCCGAGGGTTCGCGCGGTTGGACAACCCCACGATAGCGATCGACGGAGGCTGCTCGAATGGCTTCGATGCGATGAAACAGCGATTCCCCGCCCTGCCGGCGAATGACATCTCCTAACAGCCTGCCGAGAAAGCGGATATCCGCGTTTTGAGCGATCACTGGCAGGGTCTGCGACATGGCGGATAAGTTCGATTTCTTGGTTGCGGTTCGGAGGATGCGGTGATGTTACGGCCGGCCGGCCATGCGCGAGTAGAAAGGAGTAGAGCGACCGTGTAATATTTAATATATCTGAAGGGCGATAATTTATCGACTCTTCGGCTTCGGCCTCGACGTCGACGTCGGACGCAGTACTCTACGCGCCGGAATTGTGATGGGGGAGTTCATGCGGACACTCACGAGACGATCCTTTCTGATCGCGTCGGCAGCGTTGCCGGTTGGCTGCGCAGCGAACCGCCTGCAGGGCATCGCAGCTTCGGCGGCGTCGGCGACTTTGCGCCCACCGATGACCGGGCAGACGTGGCGCTATGCAAAGCATGATCTTTTCACTGATGCGTTGCTCGACATCCAAGTCGATCGAGTCTCGGCCGTCGATCGCACCATCGACATCGCGTCGCACACCGAGGGCGATACCGCCGCGGAAATGCCGTCGAACGGCGCAAGCGGGTGGCGCAAGTATTTCGATCGCCCGAAATTCGCGGTCGACTTGCCGACCGAAATTCAATCTTCCTGGGGCATGATCATGGTGGATCCGCACTGGGGCGGCGTTCAGGTCTACGAACCCTCCATCCCGCTGTGGCCGACCACACTGCAACCGGGGTGGCAAACCCGGGTCAATGCGAAATACAAATCATCCGAGGCTGGCCCCGCCCTGCCCTGGAATCAAACGATGAAGGCAGAGGCATGGGAGACGACCACCGTGCCTGCGGGACAATTCAAAACGCTGCGGTACGTCAATGTAATCCGCTTCGTGAACTCCGACCCGGGACGAACCGATTCAGTGCGCCAGGAAACCGTTTGGTTCGCTCCCGAGGTGGGGCGCTGGGTCGTCCGCGAGAGCAAGGGCTCTTATTATTTGGACGACTCCGTCGACGACACACAAGCCGTCGAAAGTAGTTTCCGCTGGGAACTGCTGTCGTGGGCCTAGCGGCGGGCGGGCCGACCGGCCCCGCTCCGTGCTGACCGGCCCCCTGCGCTAACCGGCCCCCCCCCTGCGCTAACCGTCTGCTCTGCGCTCACCATATCTCC
>Ga0179587_10001124_pt1 | contig 11858 bp, 13 predicted proteins | sample CZODoug2_1_08_16_FD_185932 | JGI IMG/M metagenome (GOLD analysis project Ga0179587, IMG submission 185932) | Vadose zone soil fungal communities from Angelo Coast Range Reserve, California, USA - CZODoug2_1_08_16fungal | ecosystem: Environmental > Terrestrial > Soil > Vadose zone | place: USA...
CCACCGCCAGAGAATTTGGTTTCGTGCAATCGCGGGATGGCACTTGGCATGTGGAGCCCAACTGTCATCGCTGATACAGGCAGTTAGGCGAACCGCGCTACTTGCCCCCGAACCGATACCGCGGTCAGCCGATGACGCTCGCCAACATGCGCGCGATGCTGCTCAGTTTGAACGTGCTTGTTCATCGAGGATGACTTTGAAATCACCCGGCATCCGGGCGCTGAATTAACGCGGCTGATAGATTGCGCTCGAAATAGTCCGCGGGCCACAGCGGTCTTGCAGAATGCATTTGAGCCGCGGATGCGTCACGCCACGGCAATCTGCCGCAACCACACTGAGAAGATGTGCCGGGCCCGCGCCCGCACCCGGTCGGACATGCCGACTGCCAGCGCTCTAAAGTCGGGAACGGAAACGCCGGCCGCCGACAGCTCCGCGGCGTGGCCCACGTACCACTTTTCCAGCACTCGGGAATCGGCTTCCAGATGAAACTGGAGGGCCAAAGCCCGTTTGCCGAATCCAAACGCCTGGTTTTCGTAGTGAACATTGGAGGCAAGCCGGATCGCGCCCGTCGGAAGATCGAACGTATCGCCGTGCCAGTGAACGACCATGGCGCCATCCTCGGCCAGCGGCCGTAGGCAAGATGCGCGACCTTCCGCAGTCAGCTCGACGCGGCCCCAGCCGATCTCCTTCGTCGGTCCCGCGAACACCCGGCCACCGAGCGCCTTCGCCATAAGCTGACTGCCGAGGCAGATGCCAAGTGTAGGCAAGTTCAGCGCCAGGCGGCGCTCAAGCGCTGCAATCTCACGTGTAAGGAAAGGATAAGCTTCAACCTCATAGACACCCATGGGGCCGCCGAGCACGATCAGAAGATCGGCTTGCTCGATCGACGGGTCTCCCAGGTCATCGGTCGGTGCCTCGCGATAGGAGGCGTCCCAGCCGGCCTCCTGCAGAATGGGTGCCAGCACGCCCAGATCCTCGAACGCGACATGGCGAAGGACAACGGCTGAACGCCCGCTGGCACGCATCCAATGGGTCTCTGGGCTTCGAGCCTATCAAATCGAGCTTATGTCGCGGCGAGCCCTGCCTTGATCCGCTCGGGCGACAGCGGCATGGCGCGAAACCGCTTACCGGTCAGCCGGAACAGGGCGTTGCCGACACAGGGCGCGACCAGCGGAAGGGCCGCCTCGCCCATCCCCTTGGGCGGGTTGTCGGTCGCGATGATCTGGATGTCGATCTCCGGCATCTCCGACATGCGCAGCACCGGATAGTCATAGAAATTATTCTGCTCCACCTGCCCGGCGGAGATCGACACCTGCTCCTTGAGCGTTTGGCTGAGGCCGAAGATCACATTGCCCTCGGTCTGCGCCAACACACTGTCGGGATTGAGCACGATACCGGGATCGAGCGCGACCCAGAAGCGATGGGCGCGCACGATGCCGGTCTTGGGGTCGAGCGAAATCTCGCCCACGGCCGCCACATAGGTCTCGACGACCTGCGCATAGGCAAAACCCAGCACATGTCCGTCCGACCGCGGCCTGGTCCAGTCGGATTTTTCGGCCACCGCCTTGATCACCGCCTGGGCGCGCGGCTCGTCCTGGAGCAGGTCGAGACGGTACGCGACCGGATCGACCTTCTGCGCAGCCGCAAGCTCGTCGATGAAGCACTCGATAACGAACTTGTTGTAGCCCGCCCCGATGCCGCGCCAGGCGGCCAAGCCCATGCCACGCTTCTCACGCAGATAGGCGATCGACTGATTGGGAATGCCGTATTCGTGCTTCGAGCCTTCGAGCACGATGCCGTCGAGGCCCTTGGCGCCTTCGATCGCTTTCTCGCCGCCCCGATAGGCGACCACGGATTCGCCCACGATGCGATGGCGCCAGCCGATAATCTTCCCCTTGGGGTCGAGCGCCGCTTCAATCAAATGCCCCGTCATCGGCCGCAGCTTGCCCGATTTGACGTCCTGCTCGCGCGTCCAGATCAGCTTCACCGGCCGTTGCATCGCCCGCGCCAGCGGCAACACCTCCGGCAGCATGTCGGCAGGGCTGCGCCGGCCAAAGCCGCCCCCCAGATAGAACTGGTTGAGCCTGATCTTGTCCGGCGTGGTTTTGAGCATGGCCGCCGCCGCAGCGACATTGATGCTGACACCCTGGGTACCGATCCAGATTTCCGCACCAGCACCCGCGGGACTGATCGCGGCGGTCACGTTCATCGGCTCCATCTGGGCGTGATAGACGTATTCCGAGCTGTATTGCGCGCTGACCACCTTGGCGGCCTTGGCGAAGGTGCCCTCGACATCCCCGGTGGCGACATAGCTCGATCCGGCGTCGTCGAGCTTGGCGGCGCGTGCCAGGAAATCCTTCAGCCCGTCAGCGCTGCTATAGGTGTCCGCCGGCATTTTGGACCAGCTCACCTTCAGGACCGCACGCCCCGCAAAGGCGGCTTCAACGGTGTCGGCGACGATGCCGACCGAATGCTCGAGCGGCACGACCTTGAGCACGCCCGGTATGGCGAGAGCCGCACGATCATCGACCCGATCGGGAGCCGCGTCGTCGACCGGTGCACCCAGCACGGTCGCGTAGACCATGTTCGGCACCTGTACATCGATGGCGTATTGGGCGGCGCCGGTGGTCTTGGCCGGAATGTCGAGGCGCGGCGTCGTCTTGCCGAGAATGCGGTAGTCGGCGGTTTTCTTGAGCGCCGCTTTCTCGATGGTGGGCATCGTTGCGGGCACCGGCGCGAAGCCGGCGATTTCGCCGTAGCTCAGCCGCCGGCCGCTTGCCGCGTGCACCACCAGGCTCGGCTCGGTATGCAGCTCGGCGAGCGGAACCTGCCAGCGATTCGCCGCTGCCTGCATCAGCACGCGCCGCACCGCCGCCGCCTGCAGGCGGATCTTGTCCCAATAGCCCCGCACCGAGCCGCTGCCAAAGGTGACCATTTGGCCGCCGAATCTCGGATTGCCGAAGATGCTCGGGATCACGGGCGGATAAGTCGTCGTCACCCGGGACCAGTCGGCATCCAGCTCCTCGGCAAAAACCATGGCGAGGCCGGTGAGGCTGCCTTGGCCCATCTCCGCCGCCGGCACCGCAACCACGATGGCGCCGTCCGGGCTGATAGTGACCCACGCGCCGATGGACTGCGCGACCTCGCCGGCCGCCAGTGCGGCACCCGGCCGCGCTATCAGGGCGCCCGGAATGCTGAGCGCGAAGGTGAGGCCGGCGGCGCCGCCGAGGAAACCGCGACGCGAGATCATGCCCTCAGTGCTGCGCTCGAACCCGTCCACTATCCGGTCCATGGCTCAACCCTCCTGCTTGGCGGCGCGCTCGATGGCGCGGAGGATGCGCGCATAGGTGCCGCAGCGGCAAATGTTGCCATCCATATGACGAACGATGTCGTCGCGGCTTGGGTTCTTTTTGGTCGCCAGCAGTGCGGCGGCCTGCATGATCTGCCCGGACTGGCAATAGCCGCATTGGGGCACCTGCAGCTCGACCCACGCCCGTTGCAGCGGATGGTCGCCATTGGGGGACAGCCCCTCGATGGTGGTGACGCTCTTGCCCTCCACCGCGGCAACAGGCGTTTGGCAGGAACGCACCGCGCGGCCGTCGAGATGGACCGTGCAGGCGCCACACATCCCGGCCCCACAGCCGTATTTCGTGCCCGTGAGCTTGAGGTGCTCACGGACCACCCAAAGCAACGGCGTGGCCGGTGCGGCCTCGATGCTCGCCTGCTTGCCATTGATGGTGAAGCTGATGGCCATCACGCCCTCCCGCTTACGGGTCGACCGGTCGAAAGCTTAGCAAATTGCTGTCGGCGGTTCATCTCAAACTCGGCCGAAATTATCTACGCGCCGACTTCAGAGAAATAAACACACAATGGTGGCCACGGGAGGGGGCGCTTTAATCGGCCTTGACCGTGGAATATTTGTAATACAATACTACATAATACAACGCTATCAGCGAGGTCTCGAATGTTGGGCGAGCGAGCATTCAAAGCGGTCGGCAGGCCTCTTCTACGCAATGAAGACGGGCGCCTCGTCACGGGACGCGGCCGCTTCTCGGACGACTTCAGCCTGCCCGGTCAGGTCTGGGCCGCCATGGTGCGCTCGCCCCATCCGCATGCGCGGATTGCGGCGATCGACCCGAGTGAGGCAATGGCCGCGCCGGGAGTTCTGGCGGTCTACACGGGCGCGGATTGTCGCAACGATGGCTTGCGGCCGATCCCACACAATCCCGTGCCCTCAACCCGGTTTGACGTAAAGCTGACCGGTCGAAACGGGGAAGCCGCCTTCATCGGTCCGCATCATTTGCTGCCGCACGACAAGGCGCGCCACGTTGGCGAGGCCATCGCCATGGTGGTCGCGGAGAGCCTCGAGCAGGCGCAAACGGGAGCGGAGCAAGTCTCGGTCGACTATGAGGTGCTGCCTTGGGTTGCCGACACGTCGCAGGCGGCGCAGCCCGGCGCGCCGAAGCTCTGGGACGAGTTGCCCGACAACATACTGGTCGACTCGACCTTCGGCGACGCGGCGGCCACGGACGCGGCCTTCGCGACGGCCCGTCACGTCGTCTCGATGAAGACCCACATCGGCCGGGTAACGGGCGTTCCGCTCGAGCCGCGGGCGGCTCTGGGAAACTTCGACGCCGAGACCAGTCGCTACACCTTGTACGCGGGCAGCGGCGGAGCCGTCCGGCAGAAGCATGAACTGGCCTACGTTTTGGGCGAAGAGCCCGAGCGCGTGCGTGTCCTGTCCTTCGATGTGGGCGGAAACTTCGGAACACGGAACCGCGCCTATGTCGAATTCGGTCTGGTGTTGTGGGCCTCGCGCAAGCTCGGCCGACCCGTAAAGTTCCGCGCCGAACGCTCGGAATCATTTCTGACGGACTACCAAGGCCGTGATCTGGTGACCGAGGTGTCACTCGCGCTTGAGGCGAATGGCCGTTTTCTGGCGATGCGAGCCTCCAATCTCAGCAACGTCGGGGCGCGCTGTGTCTCGCTGTCGCCTTTGAGCAAGGGCTCCGGGCTGATCACCGGATCCTACGATATCCCGGCAGCGACGCTGCGCGCGCGCGCGGTTTATTCGAACACCATGCCGACGCAGGCGTACCGGAGCTCGGGGCGTCCCGAGGTAACCTTCGCCATCGAGCGTCTGATCGACAAGGCCGCGCGCGAGCTCGGCTTCGATCGCCTCGAATTGCGCCGCCGCAATCTCGTCCGACCCGAGCAAATGCCCTACACCAACGCCGTCGGCTCGGTCTATGACAGCGGCGAATATGAGATTAACATGGACCGCGCTCTCCGGCTGGCCGACTGGCAAGGCTTTCCGGCGCGCCGTACTGAGGCGCGCTCTCGCGGCAAGCTGCTCGGACTGGGCTTCGCAAACTATGTTGAATCCTCCATCGGCACGCCCAAGGAGCGAGCCGATCTCATCGTCCGTCCCGATGGCATCGAGGTCGTAATCGGCACTCAGCCGGCTGGCCAGGGGCATGAAACGAGCTTTGCCCAGGTTACCGCGGATTTGTTGGCCGTGCCGTTCAAAAGCGTCAAGATCACGCTCGGTGATACCGATGTCGTCAGCGCCGGAGGCGGGACGCATTCCGGCCGTTCGATGCGACATGCAAGTGCCGTCATCGCGCTCGGGGCGGAAGATCTGATTGCCAGAGCGACGGCCCTGACGGCGCACCTGCTTGATGTATCCCAAAACGACGTGCGCTTCGAGGACGGCGTTTTCCTTTCCGTCGCGAGCAACCGCGCCTTCACCTGGTTCGAGCTTGCCCGACATGCCGAGCAACCCGGCTTGCCGGATCTATTGGCCGGGGGGCTTTGGGTCCGGCGCGACAACGAAATGCACACGCCGGTGTTTCCGAACGGTAGTTGCATCTGCGAGATCGAGATCGATCCCGAAACGGGGGCGACCGAGATCAAACGCTATGCAACGGTCGACGACGTCGGGCGCTGCATCAATCCGCTCATCGTCCACGGGCAGACCCACGGCGGAATCGCGCAAGGTGTCGGCCAGGCTCTGTGGGAACACTGCGCCCTCGAACCCTCCTCTGGGCAACCGGTAGCCGGATCGCTCATGGACTACGGCATGCCGCGTTTCGACAATTTGCCGTCCTTTAGAACCGAGATCGCCGAGGTGCTTTCGCCCACCAATCCGTTCGGTGTTAAGGCCGGTGGCGAAGGCGGCACGACGCCGGCTCCTGCCGTCATCATGAGCGCGATCGAAGATGCGTTGTCGGACTTCGGACCGATCACGATCGACATGCCCGCAACGCCGGTAAAAATCTGGAGTGCCGTACACCAACGGCCGACCGACAAGGCCGCGGCCTAGCTCTCTCCTCGAGGTTGCTTGCGATGGTGCTCGTCAGCTTGAAAGTGAACGGCGCGTTGGTTTCGCGAGAGGTGGAGGATGAGACGCTCCTTGCCGCTCTCCTGCGGGAGCATCTCAATCTGACAGGTACGCATGTGGGTTGTGATACGACGCAATGCGGATGTTGCGTCGTGCACTTGAACGGCAGATCCGTGAAGTCCTGCGCGGTGCTGGCAGCACAAGCCCAAGGCGGCGCGGTCACGACAATCGAGGGCCTTGCCAAAGACGGCATCCTGCACCCCGTTCAGGAGGCGTTTCATCAGTGCCACGCGTTGCAGTGCGGATTTTGCACGCCCGGAATGATCATGGCGGCTCTGGACCTCATCGAGAACCATCCAGGGCCTTTGACAGAAGACGTAGTGCGCGAGGAGATGGAAGGAAATCTCTGCCGCTGCACCGGCTATCACAACATCGTCAAGGCAATTCTGAGCGCCGCCCGGGCCATGCGGCCGACTGAAGCGGCCGCGGAGTAGCAAGATGGTGATGTATCCGACCCGCTATCATCGCCCCAGGGACGTCTGCGACGCGGTCCGACTGTTCGCCGCTGGTGAGGATGCGACCTATCTGGCCGGTGGGCATACGCTCCTCCCGACCATGAAGCTGCGCCTTGCGCATCCGTCCGACCTCATCGATCTTTGCGTGCTTGCGGAGTTGCACGGTATCAGCACACAAGACGACGTCCTTTCGATCGGCGCGACCACCTTGCACCGGGAGGTTGCCGATTCCAGCGTCGTTCGCCGGTGGATTCCTGCCCTGGCCGGATTGGCGGCCTCGATCGGCGACCGGCATGTTCGCAATCGGGGAACGATCGGCGGATCCGTCGCCAACAATGACCCGGCCGCCGACTATCCCGCCGCGGTTCTCGGTCTCGGAGCAATCGTGGTCACCGATCGACGTCGCATTGCGGCAGACGCCTTCTTCGTCTCGATGTACGAGACCGCACTCGAGCCTGGCGAGATCATCAGGCGCATCGAATTTCCCATTCCCGAGCAAGCCGGCTATGCAAAATTCCGCAGCGCTGCCTCGCGTTATGCGATCGCCGCAGTGTTCATCTCGAAGCGTGGCGCCATCGTGCGCGTGACCGTGACGGGCGCAGGTTCAGCGGGAGTGTTTCGCCTGCGCGCGATGGAGCAGGCGCTGGAGAAGGACTTCCTGCCCGCCAGCGTGGCCTTGAGCCAGATCGATTCGGGCGCGTTGTTGAGCGATCTCAATGGCACGCCCGCGTATCGCGCCAATCTCATTGCCGTGCTGGCCCGGCGCGCGCTTGGCCGTCTCGGCGAGGCCCAGTCTTACAAGTAGAGCTCAGAATGCCTTCAACGTGCCTAAGATTGCGCCGGCGCTCCGCCGCGGAGCTGCCTCGACTTGTTCGGGGATGTAAAAATGAACCCTGCCGTTAAAGGACGCTTGGCGCCTCTCCAGCAACCGTCCCCTTCGCTCCGCAGCAAGATCATTCATTCGTTGCGCCGCGCGATTGAGACCGGTGTCCTCGAGCCCGGGGCGCGGCTGGTCGAAAGGGATTTGTGCGAGGGGGTTCAGGTCAGCCGAACATCGCTGCGGGAGGCGCTCGGCGAGCTGCAGGCTGAAGGAATACTTACCTACTCGCCAAATCGACGCCTCTCAGTCAGCATCATATCGCGGCCGGACGCGGAAAATGCCTATCGCATCCGCGCCGCTTTGGAGGCACTCGTCGTTGAGCAATTTATCGAGAAGGCCAGCGATGCAGAGCTCGCAATGTTGATTCAGGAAAGCAAGCTGCTGAATAAGACCTACCGCTCAGGTGACGTCGAGCAGATGCTGGTCGCAAAGCGAGCCTTCTATGACCGTATCTGTTCCGGCGCTCAAAATTCTCTGGCCTTTGACATCATCAGTCGATTGATCTTGCGGACATCCGGACTACGGCGGCGCTCGTTGATGCGCAAGGAACGTCAGCAACAAAGTATCAAGGAAATAGACGTTCTTATCGAGGCCATCCGCAGACGCGACAAGCGCTCAGCCAGCGAAGCGGCGATGCAGAATGTAGCGAATTCGGCGAGATCCGCTCTTGACCCCTGAAATGCCTCCATCATCGGGCGACGCCGATCGGTGGGGCCCGCCATTTTCTCACGGAGCGTCATGAATCTCCGCCATCTTCGCTTTTTCGTGGCGCTTGCGCGCGAAGGTCACCACGGCCGTGCGGCTGCGGCCAGCAACGTTACCCAATCGACGCTTTCAGAGGCGGTCCGCCAGCTCGAGCATGAGCTGGGTGTCGCGCTCATCGAGCGCAAGGGACAGCGTTTCGCTGGGTTGAGCGGGGAGGGCGATCGCGTGCTGCAATGGGCCAAGCGCATCCTCTCCGATCAAGATGCGCTGACCCAGGACCTTGCCGAGATGCGCGAGGGCTTGATCGGGGACCTGCGGCTCGGAGCGATTCCGGCCGCAATGCCGGTCGTGCCGGTCATCACGCACCCGTTTTGCCTCGACCATCCGCGCGTGACGGTGAGCATTCTCTCGCGCAGCTCGATCGAAATCGAGCGTGAGCTTCGGGCGGGAGAGCTCGAAGCCGGCCTCACGTATCTGGAAAACGAGCCGCTGCAGAACGTGCGTGCAACGCGCCTGTATAGCGAGCGCTACGTGCTTCTCACTCCGCCGGAGAGCCCTTTCAAGGGGGCGAACGAGTGCGACGTGGCAGGATGCTGCGGGGTTGCGCCTCTGCCTTCTGGCCCGGGACATGCAGAACCGTCGCATCATCGAGCGGCTGTTCGCCGAGGGCGGTGCCGCCCATCCTCGCGTGGCGCTCGAGACAAATTCGGTCCTTGCGCTGGTTGCCCATGTGCGCTTCGGCGGCTGGTCGAGCGTCGTCCCGCACACCTTCCTCACATTGCTTGGCCACCGTGGCGCAACGCTGCGGGGAATTTGGGCCATTCCGCTGACTATGCCGGCCTCAACCCAAGCGGTCGGCCTGGTCGTTGCCGATCGTGAGCCGCAAACGGCGCTCGCCCGCGCCCTGGTGAAGTCGATCTGCCGCCTTGATGTGTCGGCCGAGCTTGCGAAATTGATGCCCGCGCGTGTGGCTGCGGGAGGAGCCGGCTGATCGGCGTCTCCGATGGCAGGTCGATTTTTTCCGTTGGATGCCATCGGCATGAACGGGCACGACAGGGCAGCTTACGGCCTGCGGAAATGTCGGAGTTGCCCGTGTCACTCGCCGCCAATGTCGATCTCCATAGGCTTCCGCGGACACAACTCCTTATCGACGGTCAGTGGCGGGATGCCGCCGGCGGCAAGACCTTCGCGTCGGTGAAACCAGCCACCGAGCAGGTTATCGGTTTGCTTCCACCAAGACCGGCAGGGCATCGACCACCATTCCAACGAGGCTGGCGAATGGGACACGATCCGCGATTGGGCCGACCATCTGGCCGAGCGCGACGTTCAGGTGGGGCCAGGCCGCCACGGCCCCGGCAACGATCTCTTCATCTTCATCGTCGATCCCGACGAGAACTGGATCGAGATTTCCGCGGAGCTGGAGATCATCCATGATCATGATCGCCCCGTGAAGCATTGGCCGCATCGCGAACGCACGCTCAATCAGTGGGGCAGGGCGATCCTACGCGCCTGAGGAGCGGCGACTCCAAGAGCCGAACGAGGATGTGATATGAGATGTCGGGGCTTGGTCGATATGTCAAAGTGCTGCGGCTGTTCGGAGAGCCCAAGAGCAACTGGACGATGCCAGAAATCTCCGCCGTGCTCGGCGTTCCCACCAGCACGATCTACCGCACAGTGCGCGAGCTGGTCGCGGAAAATTTGCTCGAGCCTGCAACCGACGCGCACTATCGGCTCGGCTCGGCTTCGTGGAATTCGACCGACTGGTACGTGTGACCGATCCCCTTTATCAGGCCGGCACCGCGCTGCTGCATGAGGTGGCCGCGCAGGCGCGCCTTGCGTGCGTCGCGGTTCTGGCCCGGCTCTACGGCGATACCGTGATGTGCATCGCGGATGCCGCTTCCGCCGATAGCCCGGTCGGCATCAGCTATGAACGCGGCCGACCCCGGCCGCTGACCTGCGGCGCCACCTCCAAGGTGATTCTTGCGCAATTGAGTCCCCGCCGGCTCAAGCGCTTGTTGTCAACCGCCCGACATGAGTCGAAGCGACCGTTTGCGCCGAGCGAGAGTGAGCTCAGGGAGCAACTCGCCGGCATCCGTCGCCGTGGCTATTGCGTGACCCGGGGCGAGGTCGACAAGGTCTCACCGGGATCGCGGCGCCGGTTTCTCTGCCCGAGCAAGCGCTGACCGCAAGCCTTAGCCTCGTGGCTGACACCAAGACCCTCGATGATGCGACCGAACGCCGCCTCGTTCTGCTGCTCGTCTCGTCGGCGAGCCTGCTCACGGACCAGCTCCGCCATCAACAACGACCCCTGCGGTTGCAAGCGCCGTGACCTTCGCGTGCGACGTTGCGATCGTCGGCGCAGGTCCCACGGGGCTTACGCTTGCCAACATACTCGGCCAGACTGGCATCCGCGTCATCTTGATCGAGCGCAATGAAAGCACAGTGCGCGAACCGCGCGCCGTGTCGATCGATGATGAGTCGCTGCGCAAGATGCAAGCCATCGGTCTGAGCGCCGCCGTCGTCGCCGATATGGCGCTCGACTACGGCTCTCACTACTGCCGGGCCGACGGCACCCGCTTCGTCAGAGTCGAGCCGACAACCCGCGAATTCGGATTTCCTCGCCGCAATGCGTTCATCCAGCCTAAGCTGGAGGCAACGCTGCGCGAAGGGCTCAAGCGATTTTCCAATGTCACGACATTGTACGGCCGCACCTTCGAGAGCTTCGTCAAAGATTCCGCGGGCGTGGCCACGCGGATCTCCTGCCCTGAGGGTCCCCCGATCGACGTCCTCTGCTCCCACCTCGTCGCCTGTGACGGCGCGCGCAGCTCGATCCGCAAGCGGATCGGGGCCAAAATGATCGGCTCGACCTATCGGCAGCGCTGGCTGATCGTCGATCTGGCGCATACCAAGGAAAGGCTGCGACAGACGCGCGTTATCTGCAATCCTGCTCGCCCGCTGATAACGCTGCCCGGACCCGACGGCACCCGCCGTTACGAGTTCATGCTGCACGAAGGCGAGCACGAGGAACTGGCGGTCGCGCCCGATTTCGTGCGCGACCTGCTCGCCGCCCACGGCCCGGACGCCGACGCGCCAATTGTCCGCCGGCAGGTCTACACCTTCCACGCTCGCATTGCCGACCGCTGGCGGCAAGGTCGGGTCTTCTTGGCTGATGACGCCGCGCATCTGTCGCCGCCCTTCGCCGGGCAGGGCATGAACAGCGGCATCCGCGACGCCCACAATCTCGGGTGGAAGCTTGCCGAGGTGGTGGCGGGCCGGCTCGGCCCTGCCTTGCTCGACACCTACCAAGCCGAGCGGGCGCCGCATGCCCGGGCGCTGATCGAGCTTGCCACCCAGATGGGCCGCCTCATGATGCCGAGGTCGCGTGCTCAGGCCTTCATGGTGCAGGCGGCGTTTC
>Ga0179587_10001129_pt1 | contig 11843 bp, 11 predicted proteins | sample CZODoug2_1_08_16_FD_185932 | JGI IMG/M metagenome (GOLD analysis project Ga0179587, IMG submission 185932) | Vadose zone soil fungal communities from Angelo Coast Range Reserve, California, USA - CZODoug2_1_08_16fungal | ecosystem: Environmental > Terrestrial > Soil > Vadose zone | place: USA...
TTCGTGATCGTTTTCATGGGTGCCCTCCATGATTTCAGGCGGCGCTGGCGATCATCCGGTCGTGGCGGGCCAAGACCCGAGATGCGGGTAGGAAAGCATGCCACCATCCGAGCGGTTGCAGAAGCGGTTCAGAAAGCGTCTATGCCTGAACGGGCGTCGACCAAGACCGGCGTCGTTGATTCAACTGTGAATTTCTCGCCGAGCACAGTCGCGGGTCATCTGCACATTCGGCCGCCCAAAAAAGGGCGCGAAATCGCAACAAACGAATGGAACCCAGGGTCAGGTCGCGCGTTTGTGGGCGTGCCAGGGGGCAGGTGTTGCGTGCGAAGTGAGCAGCCTTGCGTCGTGCTCGTGCTGACGACGAGCATCGCATTGGGGCGGCTGGTGGCGCGCAAGTCGCCGTAGTCACCGGCCACGAGTGAGTGGGCGCGAGTGAGTGCGGAGGCCGTCTCTGGCGGCGTAGCCGATGAGTTACCAGGCCGAGATCAGCCGTGCGTCCCCGACCGCCATCGTGATCGTGATGGACCAGTCGGCGTCGATGAATCATCGGCTGAAAAGCGGACAGAGCAAGGCCGCCTTCCTGGCGGACGTGCTCAACAAGACTCTTTATACGCTCATCACCAGCTGCTCCAAGGCCGACGGCGTGCGCGATTACTTCCACGTCGGGGTGGTTGCCTATGGGGGGGAGGATGCTCGCAACGGCTTTCAGGGCAAGCTCGCCAGCGAACCATTGCAGGCCGTCTCGCACCTCGCGGAAGCCCCGCTGCGGGTCGAGACCCGCATGAAGAAGATTGCCGGACACAACGGCGACGTGACCGAGCAGTCGGTGCGATTTCCCATTTGGTTCGATCCGCGAAGCCAGGGCAAGACTTTGATGTGCGCCGGTCTCAATGCGGCCATCGAGATGCTCACGCAGTGGTGCAAGGCGCATCCCTCGGCCTATCCGCCGACGGTTTTGCATGTGACGGACGGCCACGCTTCGGACGGCAATCCGGAGCCGATCGCGGATCGGCTCAAAGGCCTGGGCACGGCGGACGGCGGCTGCCTCTTGTTCAATCTCCACGTCGACGTGGGCGAGGGCAATCCGCTGATCTTTCCCAACGATGAGCGCTCCCTCAAGGATCGTTTCGGCAAGGCTCTCTTTCGTATGTCGAGCCTACTGCCGCCGCATGCTTTGGAGGCTGCAGCGCGCAAGGGCTATGATGTTCGCCCCGGCGCGCGCGCGTTCGTCTTCAACGCCGGCATCGAGGCCATCGCCGACTTTTTCGACATCGGTACCCGCCCGGCCGTGGCCGCCGACCGCTAGAAACAACCGAGATCGAGGAGAAGCCATGCCCTACCAGGCCGAAATCAGCAGGGAGAATCCCACCTGCATCCTCTTTGTCATCGATCAATCCGGATCCATGGATGAAATCACCGAGACCGGCCGCTCGAAGGCCGCCTTCGTGGCCGACGTCCTGAACAAGACGCTCTATACGCTCGTGACCACGTGCTCGAAGGCCGATGGCGTGCGCAACTATTTCGATGTGGGGGTGATTGCCTATGGGGGCTCGGAAGTCGTCAGCGGGTTCGGCGGCGCGCTGTCCGAAGGCATCGTGCATCCGATCCAGGCCATCAGCGAACACACGCTTCGCATCGAGGAACGCCACAAGAAGGTGGATGACGGCGCCGGCGGCATCATCGAGCTCAAGACCAAGTTTCCGATATGGTTCGAGCCCAAGAGCACTGGCGGCACCCCGATGCGGGCGGCCTTGGGCAAGACGATGGAGATGGTCGCCGGGTGGTGCGAGACCCATCCAGGCTCCTATCCGCCCACCATTCTGCATGTGACCGACGGTCAATCGACCGACGGCGCGCCGGAGGATGTGGCGGGCGGCCTGCGGCAGGTCGCGACCAAGGACGGCGAGACGCTGCTGTTTAATCTCCACGTCACCACCGCGGGCGGGCTGGAAATTCTGTTTCCGACCTCCGAAACCGATCTCAGGGACGAGTACTCGCGGATGCTGTTTCGCATGTCGAGCCCGCTGCCGGCACATCTTGCCAAGTTTGCCGGCGACAAGGGCTATGCGGTCGCGAACGGATCGCGCGGTTTCATCTTCAACGGCGATCCTCAGTGCGTCGTGGACTTCTTTGAAATCGGCACCCGGCCCAAGCTGGTCGCCGATCGGTGAGCTCCGCCGACGTGCAACCAAAGGCGCCCTTGGGATTGGCCTTCAGCATTCCCAAGGGCGAGGACTGGCGCAATGAGGACAGTTTTCACCGTTCGGCCAAAGGCGTGTATGCGCTGAGCGACGGCGCCTCGGTGTCCTTCGATTCCGCTTCGTGGGCGCGCATCCTGGTGCGCCGCTACACCCGCAACCCCGTGTTCACACCGGAATGGCTCGCTGCGGCGATTGCCGAGTTTCGCAAGCTGCACGATCGGGACACTCTGCCGTGGATGAAGCAGGCATCTTTCGACAAGGGCAGCTTCGCCTCGCTCCTGGGTATTCGCTTTCTCGAGCGGGGAAGGTTGATCCAGGTTCTCTCGATCGGCGACAGCCTGGCGGTGCTCTGCGACGGGGATTGCATCAAGGCGACCTTTCCGTATTCCGTCGCCTCCGAATTCAACCGGGCGCCGCGGCTGCTCTGCACCAATCAGGCGGAGAATGTGTTTCTGGACGGGGTGGACGTCGGCTACGATCTCGTCGCGGACTGGAGCTTCAGCGGGCTCGAGCAGCCGGCGCTCTTGTGTATGACCGATGCGCTCGGTCAATGGCTGTTGTCGCAGCGCGATCGTGATGCGTCTCCGATCAGCGAGCTGCGGCGGGTGAAGACGCCGGCGGCGTTTGCTCGCTTCGTGCAGGTGGAGCGCGCGGCGGGTCGCATGAAGCGCGACGACACGACGCTGCTCGCGCTGTGGTAGGCGTAAGATGTCGTATCCGCAGATCACCGAATACCATGAAGCCGTGCAACATCCGGCGCAGGCTTTCATCGATCCGGACTTGAAGCAGGGCGCCGTCGCCGAGAACAGTCTGGGTCTGCCGCTGGTGATGTCGGGCGGATTTGCGCTGACCTATGCGGTCACCACCCCACGCCGGAAATGCGCCGTGCGTTGCTTTCACCGGGAGATTCCGGAAATCCAGCAGAAATACGACGCGATCTCGAAGAAGCTGCGCTCGTTCTCCAACGGATGCTTTGTCGATTTCGATTTCCAGCAATCGGGCATCAGCGTGCGCCAGCAGATCTTCCCGATCGTGCGGATGGACTGGGTCGAGGGCGATACCCTGGGGATCTGGCTCGACAAGCATTTCGATGATCCGCGTGCGCTGGAAAAGGCGCGCGGCGATTTTGCCGCCATCGCGCGCCTGCTCGAACGGGAGGGGATCGCGCACGGCGACATCCAGAACGGCAACGTGATGGTGACGAACGGGGACATCAAGCTGATCGACTACGACGGCATGTTCGTGCCCGGAATGCGTCGGGGCAACGGGAGTGAGACCGGACACAAGCACTTCCAGCATCCCGATCGGCGGGTTTCCAGCTTCGGTCCCGGCATGGACCGGTTCAGCTTTATTGCGCTCGATCTCAGTCTGCAGGCCGTCATCGCCGACAAGTCGCTTTACCCTAAATTTCGCGAGGGCGGCGAAACCATCGTGTTCAAGGCGAACGACTTCGCGGATGCGCGCAACAGCGAGATGTTCCGCCGCCTGTTGGCGGCGCCGAAGCTGAAGGAGCAGGCGCGCAGCTTTGCGGCGATCTGCGAAGCGCCGCTGGCCGCGGTGCCGACCCTCGACGACTTTCTTGCCGGGCGGAACATTCCGCAGGCGAAGACGCCGCTCAAGACCACGCCGGCGCCGGCGCCCACAAAGTCGGCGCCCGCGGCCTACATCCCGGCCTATCCGGTCGTCGATGCGCTGAATTTTTCCGCCGCCCTGCAGCGCCTCGGCGACCGGGTCGAGTTGATCGGGCGGATCGTCGAGGTCAAGCCGGGATCGCGCAAGCGCGGCAAAGGCCGCCCCAAGCGCTACGTCTTCATCAATTTTGGCTCGTGGCGCGGCAACATCGTCAAGATCTCGATCTGGTCCGAAGGGCTAGCCAAGCTGAAGGAACAGCCCTCGAACGCGTGGGCTGGCCGCTGGGTGAGCGTCACCGGTCTCCTGGACGTTGCCTATGAGGGCAAACGTTACAAGCATTTGAGCATCACGGTGCAGGAAGATGGGCAGATCCAGCAGCTCGATGAGGCGGAAGCCGGGTTCCGGCTAGCGAGCATTGCGCAGGCAACGCCGCCTTCGGCGGCCGCGCCCCCCGCCGTACCGCCGTCGGCGAGGACCGCGCCGGCATCGGCCGTCGCCGCAAGGCCGAAGAGCTCCCGGTCGCGCAGTCGGCGGCAGCCGGCTGCCCCTGTCCCGACCGCGGCCAGCATCCAACACACGGCCCAATTCCCAGGGCGCTTGCTCGCTCGGATTGGACGCTGGATGTGGGTGATCGGGACGATCATCGTTCTCATTATGTTGGTTCGAATGTACGGATAGGCGCCGCGGGCCACTGCGGCGAAAATGGCCGTCTCATGCATCGGGGGGCGGATGAGCGAATTCCGCTCATATCTGCGCCAGGCGACGGGGTTGGTCGGCGGCAATAATTTACCGGCAAAATTGTTGGCTTTAAGAATTCCACGCTCTGGCTCTCAAATGCGCGTGCCGACATCACCTCGCGGCCGAAGGCAACGCTCGCTGCCTTCAAAATTTCAAATTGTTTTAGGGAACGCATGCCACGGTTGTTGGTTCGACGCACACTGACGCAATGATCGGGGGGATCATGAGTGCTTCCGAGTATTGTCGTTGCCGAGCGTTGGTCTTCTTGGATCTGGCTTTGGCGGCAACCAATCCTACAAGCGTAGCCAGATACCTCAACCTCGCATTTGCGTATGAGCTTGCGGCTGATGCCATGATTTCCGATCAACCGACGCCGGAAGACACCGACAACAGCTCGAGTCCACAGCGATCAGCGTGCCCGAACTGAGTGCGGGCAGCGGTTTCGTTCGGTCGCGGGGATGTACGCGGTGGTCCCCGGCGAGGTGGCGCCCGACCTGGGCGGGGCGATGGACCTCGCCTCGGGCGCCAAGCGCGTCAACAACTGGATTTGTCGACGATGAAGTCGATCACCGGGCTGCCGTCGGTCAAAACGAAGAACTGATGAAACGCGAGCCCCTGGGATATGGCGTCGCGGTACTTGCTGCAGAAATAGCCTTTGAAAACCCCCGCGATATTGCCGGGGTTGGCCTGTGTGCTCGCCGTGGCGGAGGCGTCAACGACAATGAAGCGCTCGTCCACAATGCCTTGGTGAGCGGTGGCTCCGTCGAGATGAAACGCTGCGTTTGAAGGCTTCCCCACGGCCTCATTCTCGGCCTTCGCGGTGGTCAGCGCCAGCTCGGCGAGTGTCCTGGAATCAGCCGGCTTTGCCCTGACTAAATTGTCGCAGCTTGATTTGTCGAAGGTGAGATCGATTTGATCGCTGTTGTCGGGCGTTGCAATCACCTCATGCATCACTACGCCCTGCTTCAGGTAGGCTATACGGGCTTCGTTGCAATAGTAGGAAGCCTTGGCCAATCGCATCTGCTCGGCATGAGCTTTCAGTCGCGCGAAGGCGGCGGTCTCGTTTGCCACAAACCTCATTTCGACGACGCCGTCGTGAGATGTTGCGGACTCGAACGTTATGGGCGCGCCCGGTGCCTTGAGCGTGCTTGCGCTAATGCTGTTGGCTATGGCCTTGGCCATCTCGGCCGGCGTCCGCGGCCCTTGATTGTCGGAGGTCTGCCCTTCGGCTTCAGCAAGCGCCCCGCCAATCAATGCGGTAGCGGCGGCCACGACGCGACTCGCTAATCGAAATGAGATCATGTTGGTCCCCCTTCGGGCCGGCCGTGCGCGCCGCAGGCGCTGCGTCCGGTCCGCGCATCTGCAGTCTGGTTCGCTCTAGGAGGACGAGCGCCATCGTCAGGCGATCGACGCGAGGTACGCGGACAATCGCCGCGCCGTATAGTCGGCGCCGACCACGAAGCGGAAGAGCGGGCCGAAGCTCATCGCCGATGCGGGGCCGACGAAGTGCAGCCCGGGCACCGAAGTCTCGAAGATGGAGTTTAGCTTCGGTGCGCCTTCGAGTTGCTGGATCGTGCCGCGCAGCTTCGGACACAGGAAGTTGACGCGTGCGACGTTGATGTCGTAGCCGGTGCCCGCAATGACGTGATCCACGATCAGATCGTGCTCGCTTGCGTCATTCGCGTTGCGCAGTCGCAGCGCAACGCGGCCGTCCCGCTCGCAAGCCCCCACGACCGTCGTTGCGGTGTGGACCGGCAGGCGGTTTTCAACGCGGTCGCGAAGCCACCATGCTCCCTCGGGCGGCAAGTGGGTCTTGACGAATCGGGTTCGCCACGCGATGGGCGCGCGATGCATCGCGCCGGGAAAATTGGTGAGGGCCCAGGCCTTCGGGCCGGTGCCCAGGCCCGAGATGGGCGAGCGCAACCGCCGCCAGAGGCTGCGCATTTGCGAAATTCGCGTCTGCCAGAGAATCGATTTCTTGCGCGCCAGGAGCTGTGGCCGTGCGCGCGCCTCGTGCAGCAGGGCGGCCGCCTCCAGCGCCGATTGGCCCGCCCCGTCACGGCCTTCGAAGGCGCGGAAATCGCTGACATCGGAGCTGTGCGTGACCAAGCCGGCCGGCAGGCCGGCGAGCGCGGAGGGAATACGCTAGAAGCCGGCGAGCCCGGTTGCGATGACGACGCGGTCGGCCATGAAGCGTTCGCCGTCCGCAAGCGTGACGACAAAGCCGCGGCCCTGTCGTTCCACCCGCATCGCTTCGACGGGCTCGGCCCAGTGCACGTTCCTTTGTTGGAACCACTGCCCGTATTCCGCGAAATTCGCGATCGAGCAAGGCTCAAACGCCTCCAAGCCGCGCGGCTGGTTGTAGTCCGCGAAGGAGGAGCCGGGTCTCGGCGTCGAGATATTGGTGCCGAAACAGAAGGATTTCAGATACCGCTCGCCGCCAGCTTTGGCGATGCGCGACCAGAACTGCATGGGACGACCGAAAACGCGATGCTCTACATCGCGTCCCGCCAGATGTGCGGCCAGCGAAAGTCCGTACGGCCCAGCGCCGATGATTCCAACGACAGACACGGCTCAGAGCGCCTCCGTATACAGGCCTGTGGTCACTGCAGCCATAGGAGAGGGCGAGCGCAGGAAGCGCGGGATGGCCTTGAGACCAAGCTGGATCTCCGAGAGCGCGTGGACAATGCCCGGCGCCGGATCGCTGGGATCCGCGGCTACGTCGACGGCACGGGCCGCGTTCTTCTTGATCCAGGCACGCCAATACGCACGATCCGCACCCGATATGCGTGCGGTGATGGAGTCGGCAAAAAGCTTCAGGGCGAGCGTGAAGCGATCTTGGAAGACGACGTCCGCGACTTCATCCTGCTGCGCTCTTGCGACCGCAATCCGCAACTGCGCCGTCTGGCCGGTCGCGTCAAGGTAGGCGAGGAGCGGAAGCGGCATCCCACGACGGATGTCCATGCCCATCTGGTGATAGAAGCGCGGATTGAAATCGATGGCGGCCCAGCCCTCGCCGAACCTCACAAGCTCGACCTCGAAAACCCCGAAGTAGCCGAGCTCCCGACAGAGGTGGCGGACGGCACGCGACAGCGCCGCGGAAGCCGGTTGCGACTCAAAGCATATCCCGATCCCGACCGGGCGGGACCGCAGAAAAACCTTTCTTGACTGACGCGTGACGAACAGTTCTCCGGTCCGGTCAATAAAACCGGTCACCGAATGGACACCTTCGCTTCCCACGTCGACGAATTGTTGCAGAATGGGAAAGCCGGCGTTTGGCAGAGGGGCATAGTCGTCGGCCTGGTGTTGCTCGCTCCCGACGATGCGCCGATATTGTTGGATCAGCTTGCTGGCCGAGTGCACGACGATCCCCTTGTCGGTCAAGAGTCGGTGGACGTGCGTGCGCGGCTTGATGAGGATCGGGTACGGCAAGGTAGGTGCCAAGGCTTCGAGACCATCCCCGCTGCGCGCGTCCCAGCTGGGCAGCACCGCGAGCCCGGCGCGAACCGCCGCCTTTGCAAACAGCATCTTGTCGAGGATGCACCGCATGCCGGTGAGCGAGGGTTGATAGAGGCAGAAATGCTGCTTCAGCAGCTGAGCATTGGCGTGTAGAGCCAAGCGGTCTTGTCGGATGTGGGCAGGAGTATCTGGCCCGGATTGGCCTCGCCGATCGCCAGCAGGCGTTCGAGGAATCGGCGATTTTCGCTTTCGGCCGGCGCCAGATAGGAGCTGGTCGCGCCGCGGGACCAGGCGGCGGCACACAGATAGCTGCTCGAGATGACGCCGACGTCAATGCCGCTGGCCGCAAGATTACGAACGGCCGCGATCGTGCCGCCGGCCGTGCCCGATGCTAGGATCACGGACTGGCCCTTCCGGGATGAAGCCGATTCCATTCCGCCCGCCCTGCTGCCCGATGAAATGCCGGCGGCTGTCCGCCCCATGGCGGAGCAAGATAGCGGTTTCCTGAAGGCGGATTTGACGCTCATCAAGTTGCTCCGGGCGGGCGCGCCTTCGGACCTTGAGGACGATCGGAGGTAGGGCGGGCGGGCACCTCGAAGCGCTCGGCCGATCGGCGAGGTAATTTAATACCTCAAGCGCGGATGCCGTCCGACAGCAAGAGTCAAAGGTTCGAATCCCCTCGGGCGCGCCACTCTACGCCAGAGCACGCCTCGCCCGCGTGAGGATCCAGCCCAGCGCTGTTGTTCGACTGTTAGGCCGCCGCCTGCAATTGCCCCGCCGAATTGCCGCAAAGCCACCGCGCGTCATGTTCTGCGAGCCCGCATCATCATGGGGTGTCGTGGTGAGGTGTCCGTGGCGGTGAGATTGATTCGCCGAGCACTCGGCTCCGCAAGCTACGTTGCGTATCCGGCGCCACCGCCAGCCGCGCCCGCGATGCCAAGAAATAAGCCGAGATCGCAGCACCAGCCGCCGTTCGGGAATGCATAGATTCGCACATCATAAAAAGCGATGCGATCAACGAAAACGGCGCGATGGCCGCGTGCAGGAAACCAAGCCAGAAGCCCGGCGCATCGCCGCGGCGAGCGGTGGCTGCGTTGCGCAGGCCGCCAACAGTGCTGATACCTCAACATGAAGGTGATCGTTATCGCACGATACATATTGTCCTGCCGCAACCCGGGCTCAATTCGATGTTAACTATCATTAGAATAAGTTCTAATAAATAGTTAATGAATCCGGTTACCAAGTCAAAGCGGCAGCCGGCGTTCGAAATCACGACCCCGAAGCAGCAGAAGGCTTACTTTCATCCGGTGCGGATGAAGATCCTGAACTTCCTGACGCGGCAACGCCTGACGATTTTGCAAACCGCCGAGCGGCTGAAGGTTCATCCCGCCAATATCACCCATCATTTCCGGGTATTGCAGAGCGCCGCTCTTATCCGCCTCGTCGAAGAGCGAGACCTCGGGCGCGTCATCGAAAAATACTATGAGGCGGTCGCAACCGTGTTTGACATTCGGCCTCCGGAAGGGTCCGTCAAGAGCGTGAATCGAAAGGGGCTCTCGTTTCTCCGCGGTGACCCTTCCGCGAACATCAATCTGTGGAAGGCCGACGATTCCGACGACGCGTTTGGGCAAATTGAGAAGGCGCGAATCGACGCCGGACATTTCTGGCCTTTGCCAAGCGTTTCCGCAGCCTGATCGAGGAATTTGAAAACATCGCGTGCAGGGACGGCACAACGTATGCCCTCAATCTCAGTCTTTACCCGCACAAGCTCGAATACGGCCCAATCGGGCAATACGAGTTGAAGAAGAAACGGCGACTAAGGGTGGTCAAATGAAAATGACAGCGCTCATCACCGCGATATTCTTGGCTTAACCCATGCCGCCGCCTGTGAGCTTGAGGCCGCTTCCGAAATGGAAAAGCGGCGACACCGAGGAGGCCCTTGTCTGCGCTGAGCACACTGACCACCTTCACGATTTTGCCCTCTCCCGACAGCTTGTCGAGGACGGCGCCATTGATGATCCCGGGATGGTGACGACCTTTCGATTGTTCGGGCAGCAACCGGTTTCGATCAGTCTCGACGGGATGGATATCATCCCCTTCGACTACAGCACGGTTCGCTAGCGCCAATCCTCATTCGAGATCGTCGTGAACGGCCCCATACCGCGCGTGACGCTCGTTCGCGGTTTGTCGACTGCTTGATCGGGGTGTGTCCCGCGGCGAGTTGAGCAAGTCGTGCCTGCAAGAACCGACGCTCGGCGGGCTGGCGCGTCAGTTCGAGGGCGCGCTGGTATGAGGCCCGCGCCGCCTCGGCGAGGCCAAGTCTCCGCTGCATGTCGGGGCGCGGAGTGGGCCAGATGGTAATCGTCGAGCCGCCCCGCGCAAGCACCGCTTCGATGGCCGCGAGCCCGGCTTCGGGTCCGTCACGCATGCCGCGGGCGGCCGCACGGTTGAGGGCCACCACCGGCGAGGGATCCACGCGATGCAGAACGTCATAGAGCGCGATGATCTGCGTCCAATCGGTTTCCCCAATGCTGGGCGCCCCGGCGTGAACAGCCGCGATAGCCGCCTGCAGGATGTGAGGTCCGACGCGGCGTGAGTAGAGGCCGCGCTCGATCAGGCCCTGGGCCTCGACGATCCGCTTGCTGTCGCGCCGCGACCGGTCCTGATCCTCCAGCAGGACAAAGTCGCCGGCGGCGTTGACGCGGGGCGAAAAAGGAGGGAAGCGACTGATTCTGCATCCTGCGATATCTTGTCCTGCACACCGCTATCACCGAGCCGCCCGGCCTCGAAGGTGCCGGCGGATCGATTGCGCGAGGTTGGGTCGTTCGCCGCCCGCGGCGGATCGGCCGCCCAATCGTCCCGGAGAGCCAAAGCCTCATCGCGCAATGGGACATCTCATCGCTTTTCCCGGCATTCTTCATGGCGCTGTGGCGAACACGTGGTGCCCATCTTGACCCACCATGGTAGGCGCACCCCCCGTCGCCGTATCCGCTTCGCCGCGCTATGATGCGCAACAGCACCTGCGCGTTGAAGGACGCTTCCGTCGTGGCGGCAGGACAGATCGCGGATATGAACGAGATCATCGCGAGCGCGGGCCCCGAGAAGGACCAGCCGCTGCGCGATGATATCCGCTTGCTCGGGCGCATCCTCGGCGACACCGTCCGCGAGCAGCAGGGCGACGCGATCTTCGATATCGTGGAGCGCATTCGGCAGACGTCGATCCGCTTCCATCGTGACAATGACGAGGCGGCCCGGCATGCGCTGGAAGCCATCCTGAACGATCTGTCGCCCGATCAGACGGTGCAGATCGTGCGGGCCTTCAGCTACTTCTCGCATCTCGCCAACATCGCCGAGGACCAGCATCATATTCGCCGCACGCGCGCGCATACGCTTGCCGGCGCGGCGCCGCGCGCCGGCACCATCGCGCACGCGATCGGGCGCGCCCGGGACTCCGGTATCGGGGCGATGGAGCTCAGGGCTTTCTTCGACGGCGCCCTGGTCAGCCCGGTGCTGACCGCGCACCCGACCGAGGTGCGGCGCAAGAGCACGCTTGACCGGGAAATGGAGATTGCGAGTCTACTCGACCGGCGCGATCGCCTCCAGCTGACCCATGAGGAGATGGCGGCCAGCGAAGAAAGGCTGCGGCAAGCCGTGCTCACGCTGTGGCAGACCAGCATGCTGCGCCGGACCAAGGTCACGGTGCTTGACGAAGTGGCGAATGGCCTGTCCTACTACGACTACACGTTCCTGCGGGAGGTCCCGCGTCTGTTCGGCGCACTGCAGGACCATCTCCAGGCGGCCGATCCGGCCGGC
>Ga0179587_10001132_pt1 | contig 11831 bp, 7 predicted proteins | sample CZODoug2_1_08_16_FD_185932 | JGI IMG/M metagenome (GOLD analysis project Ga0179587, IMG submission 185932) | Vadose zone soil fungal communities from Angelo Coast Range Reserve, California, USA - CZODoug2_1_08_16fungal | ecosystem: Environmental > Terrestrial > Soil > Vadose zone | place: USA...
CGCAAGCGAACGAGAAGTCTGTCCTGGTACGCCATGTATCGGCCCGGTCCTAAGAATCTCATCACGGACGTGCCGGGTTTCACGGTGGGGCACGCCACCGATGAGCGGGTGCAATCCGGAGTCACGGTACTCGCGTGCGCGAAGGATTGGCCGGCGGGGGTCGACGTCCGGGGCGGCGGCCCCGGCACGCGCGAGACCGAAGCTCTCGCTCCGGAAAATCTCATCGGGCGCGCGCATGCCGTGGTGCTGGCCGGCGGGTCGGTGTTCGGCCTTGCCGCCGCCGACGGCGTCACCACCGCCCTGTCGGCCCAAGGCATCGGATTGACGTTGCGGCCGGGATCACCGGCCATACCCATCGTCCCCGCGGCGGTGCTTCACGATCTCTCCAACGGCGGCGACAAGGCATGGGGACTCGAGCCCCCGTACCGCGCCCTCGGCGCGAGTGCCTTGCACGCGGCCGGTCCGGATTTCGCCTTGGGATCGGTGGGCGCGGGGCGCGGCGCCATGGCTGGATTGATGAAAGGCGGCATCGGATCCGCGTCGATCGATCTGGGCGGCGGACTCATCGTCGGCGCCGTGGTCGCGGTGAACTCGGTCGGATCGGCGCTGATGCCGGATGGCACCACGTACTGGGCGTGGCCGTTCGAATTGAACGGCGAATTCGGGGGTTCTAAGCCGCCGGGCGCCCAGGCGGATATGGGCAATCCTGCACCCGATGAGTCACGGTTGCTGGCGCTGGGCAGGCTGCGCCCCGGCGCGAATACGACGTTGGGAGCGGTTGCCTGCAGTGCTGAATTGACGACGGCGGAATGCACGCGGGTGGCAATGATGGCGCAAGACGGCATCGCACGCGCGGTGCGCCCCGCGCATTCCTTGTTCGACGGCGACACCGTGTTTGCGCTTGCGAGCTGCTCCGTGGCGCTGGGTGAAGGCCAGCAGCGCGCGATCCGCGTGAGCCGCATCGGTTCCGCGGCAGCCGATTGCATGTCGCGCGCCATCGCGCGTGCGGTATACCGGTCGCGCGCCCAAGTCTCCAACCAATGAAACCCAAACACCTATTTCAAATCGTGCTGCTCTCCGCGGTCTGGGGAGTGTCCTTTCTCATGATGCGCATTGCGGTGGTCACTTTTCCGCCGGTGTGGATTTCGCTGCTGCGCTGCGCCTTGGGAGCGAGCCTGCTGTGGACCGTGTTGTTGATCGGCGGCTACTCGCTGCCGCCGCGGCGGCTCGCGCCCTGGCTGTTGTTTGTCGCCGTGCTCAACAATGCCGTGCCGTTCACCTTCTTTGCCTGGGGCGAGCGCACCGTGCCGAGCAATATGGCCGCTGTTATCAACGCCACGGTGCCCATCTGGATACTGCTGTTCTCGGTGTTGATCTACCGCGACCGCACCGGGTTCAAAACGATCGCAGGCGTACTGCTCTCGTTTGTCGGAGTGGTCATCGTCATCATCGGCCAATCCGGCGGCGTAGCGCACGAGGCTTCCGCGGGCCTGCTCTTCGGCATCATCCTCATCGCGCTCGCCGCCGTCTCCTATGCCATCGCCACGCTGGTGGCCAAGACCAAATTGCGGGGCCTGGATCCCATGGGTCTCGCCACCACGCAGCTCAGTGTCGCGACCGCTCTGTTGCTGCCGGTCGCGCTCGCCGGAGAGCATCCGTCCGCCCTGCATCCCGGCCCCATCGGCGCCGTCGCCGTGCTGGGTTTCGCGGGCTCGGGCGTCGCCTATCTGCTGTACTACCATCTGCTCGAGGAGATTTCCGCCACGCAACTCGCGGGAGTCACCTATCTGATGCCGATCTGGGGGGTCTTTTGGGGGCTGTTCGCCGATGAATCGATCGGGATCTCGGCATGGTTCGGAGTCGCCGTCACCGTCGCCGGGTTGGCGCTCATGAACAGCCGGACAAAGCCCGCGGAGGCGCAATCCGTCATCGCGACGCGGGGTTGATCTGCGGTGAGGCGGCAATCAGCGCCCGGGTGTACTCGTGCTGTGGGGAGGAGAATAGTTCGGCCGTCGGTCCGTGCTCGACGATCCGGCCTTTCAGCATGACGTAGACACGGTCCGCGATCGCCCGGACGACATTGAGATCATGCGACACGAATAGGTAGGCGAGTTTCAAGCGCTGCGACAGCTCGCCCAGCAGCTCGAGAATCTGTGCGCGCACCAATACGTCGAGCGCAGATACCGCTTCGTCGAAGGCGATCACCGCGGGCTCGGTAATCAACGCGCGCGCGATCGCGATACGCTGCCGCTGACCGCCCGAAAATTCATGGGGGTAGCGCAAGCCATCGGCCGCTGCGAGGCCGACCTGTTCGAGCACGACGGCCACGCGGCGCCGTCGTTCGGCCGCGCCGGGCGGCGCATCCATCAGGTGATAAGGCTCCGCGATCAGCCGCTCCACCGACCACTGCGGATCGAAGCTGCCATAGGGATCTTGAAACACCACTTGAATGGAGCGGCGCAGTCGCTTGAGTCTCGGACCGGTGGCCGTCGAAAACAGCTCGCCCAACAGCCGAACTTCGCCGCCCTGGGGCCGGTCGAGTGCCAGGATGGCACGCAACAAACTCGATTTGCCGGAACCCGATTCCCCGACCAGGCCGACGTTCTCGCCTGCGCGCAGATTCAACGACACATCATCCACGGCACGAAAGGCGGTCCTTGCGTGCCATAAGGATCGCCGCGAGCGTCGGTACTCGCGGATGAGGCCGCGCACTTCCAGCACGGGCGGCGCGATGTCCTCACCCGCCGCGGTCGCATCGGCCGCGGCGGCCGCGCGCTTCACCGGAAGCTCGGCCGCCGCGAGCAGCGCGCGGGTGTACGGATGGCGCAAATGACGCAGGGAGCGGCGGATTTGCGCGGGCCCCTCGCCGTCGAGCGCACGCTCTTCGACGATCTTGCCGTCATTCATGACCATGAGACGATGGGCGACCCGAGCGATGACGGCCAGGTCATGGCTCACCAAGATCAAGCCCATGCGCCGTTCGGCAACCAACTTGCGAAGCAGCGTCAGGATATGGGCCTGGGCGATCACATCCAACGCCGTCGTGGGCTCATCCGCAATCAGCAGCGCGGGCCGGAGCACGACCGCAATCGCGATGGCCACCCGCTGCCGCTGACCGCCGGACAGCTCGTGCGGATAGCGATTGAGAGCGCCGGCCTCGCCCTCGAGACCGACGGCATCAAGCGCCTCGCGCGCCAGCACGTTCGCCTGCCGTCGGCCGGCCGCGCCATGCAGCAGGACGGTCTCGGCGACTTGATCGCCGATTTGCATGAGCGGATTCAGCGCCGTCATGGGCTCCTGAAAAACCATACCGATGTCGCGACCGCGCACGCCCTGAAGTTCCGCCTCGCTCTTGGTCGTGATCGCCGCGCCGTTGAGATGCACCGCCCCGCTCAAGCGCGCGCGAGGCGGCAACAGCCGCATGATGGCCAACGCCGTCATGGATTTACCGGAGCCGGATGCGCCGGCCAAACCCACGATTTCACCCGCATCCACCCGAAACGACAATTGCCGAATGATTTGCGCGCCGCCGATCGAGACGCTTAAGCCCTCGACGGCCAGGAGCGGTCCGGGAGTCATCGATTCCACCGCGATCGGAGGCCATCCCCCAGGAGATTCAGGCCGAGCACGAACAACAACACCGCGCATCCCGGATAGAGCGCCAGCGACGGGCTAAGCGCAGTCAGGGTTTGCGCATCGTTCAACATCCGTCCCCAGCTGGGCGTCGGCGGCTGTGCCCCGAGGCCCACGTACGCGAGGCTCGCTTCGGCGAGCACGCCCAGAGAGAATTGAATGGTTCCTTGCACGAGCAGCAATCCGAGCAGATTGGGCAGTATGTGTTCCGCCGAAATCAGCGCCCAGCCTTTGCCCGCGACGCGGGCCGCCAGCGTGTAGTCGCGGGTCCATAGTCCCAGTGCTCCGCCGCGGGTGACGCGCGCGAACACCGGAATGTTGAAAATACCGATCGCTATGACGGCGATGACCGCCCCGGGGCCGAACACCGCCGTGATCAAGATCGCGAGCAGCAGCGATGGAAACGCGAATATCACATCGTTGCCGCGCATGATGATTTCATCGGCCGCCCCGCCGCGCGCGGCGGCGACGAGACCCGCAGGCACGCCCACACTCACGCCGATGGCGACCGACAGCAATGCGACGCCCACCGACTTCCTTGCTCCGGCCATGATCATCGACAGTACGTCGCGGCCCAGTTGGTCGGTTCCGAACCAGTGATGCCGGTCGGGCGCATGCAGCTTGTCGACGATGTCGAGGATTCCCGGGTCGTATGGCGTCCAGAACTGCGCGACGATGGCCATTGCGATGAAACCGCACGTGAGTGCGGCACCCACCGCGAAGCCCACGCCGCGCCGGGGCAGGTCCGTCATGCCTCAAGCGCCACGCGCAGCCGCGGATTGACGAGGACGTACGACAGATCGACCGCAAACGTCACCAGCACCGCCGCCATCACCAAGATCACGACCACGCTCTGCACCACGATGAGATCACGCTGCACGATGGCCTGGAAGACCAGTCGTCCCAGGCCCGGAAGGAAGAACACGTTTTCTATGATGACCCCGCCCGCGAGGAGAAAGGAAAACTGCATCCCAAGAATGGTCAGCGCAGCGACGAGCGCATTGGGCAGCGCGTGCCGCCACAGGACCTGCCATTCACCCGCGCCTTTCGCGCGGGCGGTCCGGATATAGTCCTCGTGCAGCGTCTCGATCAGAGCTCCACGCAACACCCGGGCGAGAATCGCGGCCTGCGGCGCGGCCAGCGCAATCGCCGGCAGTGTCAGCGCGCGTACCGCGGGCCAGACTCCGGCGCTCCAACCCGGAAATCCGCCGGCCGAGACCCAGTGCAGGGTCACCGCGAACAACAGGACGAGCAGCAGCCCCAGCCAGAAGTTGGGCAGCGCGAGCCCAATCTGCATGATGCCGGTCAGCGCCCAGTCGCCCGCACGACCGCGGCGCGCGGCGGCGATCAAGCCGAGCGGAAAGGCAACGGCGGTGGACAGCAACAGCGCGTATATCGCGAGCGGCAACGACACCTGCAGGCGATCGGCGATCAGCCTCGCCACCGGAATGCGGTAGGTGTAGCTCATCCCAAAATCGCCGTGGAGGAGGCCGAAGGCCCAGCGGGCATAACGCCCGAGGGGTGCGACGTCCAACCCCAATTGATGCCGCAGCGCGCTCATCGCCCCGGGGTCCGCCTGCAGTCCCATCATGTAGCGGACCGGATCCCCGGGCAGCACTTGCACGATCAGGAATACGATGGCCGTGGCGGCGATGAGTGAGCCGATCAGTACCGTGAGGCGGCCGCCCAGAAAAACGACGCCGAACCGCCGTGCCGCCGCTATCATCAAGACCAGCACGGCCACGGCCGCGAGCCAGCCCACGCTGCGAAAGGACTGCGGTTTGGCGGCGGCTGCAAGGGTCTGCGCAGCGGCGGCCGCTTCGGTATAGCGCGCCTGCGTCAGATCGATCACGCCCAACAGGTTGTCGAACCTCAAGGCTTGGAGATGGGCGTTCCAGACGGAGAGCTCCGGATATTGGAACAAGAAGCCGTTCACCGCGTCGGCGGCGATCTTGCGCTGAACTCGTTGCAGCAGCCTCGAGCGCTGCGCGGCATCGACCGTGTCCTCCAGGGACGCGATCAGCGCCTTGAAATCGGCGTTGGAATAGCCGAAATAATAGTCGTCGCGGGCATAGATGTCGTAGTCCATGGGCTCGGCATGCATCACGACGCTCATGTCGAAGTCATGCCGCGCGAAGACCTGATCGAGCCACTGCGCCCATTCCAGATTCTCGATGGCGGCGTGAATGCCGACCTCGGCGAGTTGCGCGGCGATGATCTCGCCGCTGCGCCGCGCATAGCTCGGCGGCGGCAGCTTGAGCGATACGGCAAAGCCTTCGGGGTAGCCGGCCTGCGCCAGCAGCCCCTTCGCAGCCGCCACGTCATGCGGGTACTCGTTCGTGAGATCCACATAGGCTGGACTTCGCGGCGGAAAATGGCTGCCGATGGGCGTGCCATAGCCGAACATGGCGCCGTCGATGATGGCGCGGCGATCGAGCGCATGCGCAATGGCCCGCCGCACCAAAAGGTTGTTCAGGGGCGGCCGGCGATTGTTCAAGGACAGGATGGTCTCGCCCTCCGTGGTGCCCACGAACACCGCGAAGCGCGGATCGGCGGCGAATTGCGCAAAACTTTCCGGCGCCGGATAGTTGCCGAAGGCATCGACGTCGCCGGCCATCAGCGCCGCATAGGCTGCGCCCGGATCGGCGATGAATTTGAAAGTTGCCTGATCCAGCGCCGCGGGCGTGCCCCAGTAGTCGGGGTTGCGCACCAGCGTGAGCGAATCGCCGCGCCGCCATTCCGAAAATCGAAACGGCCCCGTGCCCACCGGATGTCCCGCGTTGCTCCCGGCCGACTCCGGCGATACCATGACGAAGGACCCCCAGGCCAGGGATTGCAACAAGCCGCCGGAGCGGCGGCTCAGCGAAATCTTCAGGGTATGCTCATCGACCGCATCGATGTCCCGGACGGCGCCCAGGCGCGCTTTCTGCGGATTCACCGAGTCCGCCGCCAATGCCCTGCCCAACGAGAACTTCGCCGCCGACGCGTCGAAGGGCCGGCCGTCATGAAATCGCACCCCCGGCCGCAAATGAAACGTGTAGGTCAATCCGTCCGCCGACACGTCCCATGAGGCGGCGAGCTGCGGCAGCACCGATCCGTCGGCGGCGAACTGCACCAAGCCTTGAAACAGGTTGCCGTACAGCGCCTCCGAGATGGCGGATGCCGGACTTGCCGTCGGATCGAGGATAGGCGGCTCGAGCTGTATGCCGACGGTCACGCGGCCGGCGGCGGGCGCGAAATTCGGAAGCATCGCAAGGACCAGCGCCGTCAGCAGCGCGCAACCCGTGAGAACCGCCCGCTTCATGCGGTGTTCCGCTTCATGCGGTGTTGTGCAACAGCGACCACGCGGCCAGCGCCATCACCTTGGCGGAGGTCACCATGTCGTCAATCACCACGTATTCGTCCGGCTTGTGAGCGAGATCCAGCAGGCCGGGTCCGTAGGCGATGCATTCCTTCAGCTTACCGATACGATCGATATGCTTTTGATCGTAAGTGCCGGGCGAGCAGATGAATTCGGGATCGCGACCGAGAACTCGGCGTATGGCCGCCGCGGTCATCCGCGCGACGGGCCCGTTGCGGTCGGCCATGCTCGGGTTGACCTCGAAAATGTCGCGGATGCCGTAGCTGAATCCGGCGCGGGTTCGGACGAGCTCGTCCAGGATCTCGATCACTTCGGCCTTCACGCTCTGCATGCTTTCTTCGATCAGCAGGCGCCGGTCGATCACCATGCGACAGGAGTCCGGCACACAGGGTGCCGGGTACCCGCTATTTTGTTCCGCCTGGCCGCCGTGCAGGGAATTGATGTTCAAGGTCGGGTGGCGCGCGCCCGCAGGCACCACCGGCATGGCTGTGTTTCGCTGCGACAGCCTTGGGTACAGATCGCGTTCAAAGCGGTCGATCACCGCGTTCATGTGCCGCACCGCGCAATCGCCGAGAAAGGGCATCGAGCCATGAGCGATACGCCCACGAGTTTCGATTTCCGCCCACCACACGCCGCGATGACCGATGCAGACGCGGTCGACGTTGAGGGGCTCGGGGATGATGACGTGGTCCACCCGCGGCGGCGAAAACCAGCCCCGCTCTGCCAGATAATGAACGCCGCCGTAGCCGCCGGATTCCTCGTCGACCGTAGCCGAGATTTCCAACGCACCGGGCAGATCGGCACCGCAATCGAGCAACGCCTCGACGGCGATGATGGCAGCGGCGAGGCCGCCCTTCATATCGCACGCGCCGCGGCCGAAGAGTTTTCCGTCGCTCACCACCCCCGCAAAGGGCTCCACCGTCCAGCCGCCGCCGGTCTCGACGACGTCGATGTGGCCGTTGAAATGCACGCAGGGCCGCGGGCGCGCACCCTCGCGCCGTGCCACCATGTTGATGCGCGGATAACGGTCGTTGTCTCCCGGCGTGCCGTGGGCCCGCACGTAGTCGACGCCGAAGCCGCGTGCCTCGAGCCGCCGGCCGACGAACTCCGCGCAGGGCCCGTAGGCCTCGCCGGGCGGATTGATCGTGGGAAAGCGGATGAGCTCACGCGCCAACTCCACGAGTTCGTCGCGCCGCGCGTCGATGCTCGTGAATATCAGATCGGAGATGTCGTCGGGCACGGTTGCCCTCCATCGGGATGCCGCGACCGGGTCGCCGCCGCACGCGCGTGCGCCTGTTCGGCAAGCGCCGGCAGCCCGAGTTCGGCATACACGCGCCCGAGCGCCGAATTGACCGGCACGCCATCGAGATCGGTTGCACGGCGCAATTCCAGCGCTTGCTGCGCCACCCCGAACCTAAGGCTGCGGATTGCCGCATCGAGCAGGATCTGTTCGAACAGATCGCGCTGCGCATGGCTGCCTCCCGCCTCGATGAGGCGCGGCAGCGCGATCGAGAGATGCCGCCACGCGGCGCGGAAATTCTTCAATGCGTAGGCTTGCAGGCCCTCGCACGCCGGCAGCGCCACTTCCTGCCACACTTCGCGCAACGTGGGCGCCAATTCCGCGGCGCGCCGAACCGAGTTCAGGAGCGTGTCGGCTTCCGCTCGCCCGGCGCGGGCCAGCCCGTACAGATACTGGATCGTCAGGAAGGGCAGCACGGTATCGTGCGCCCTCGCGGCGAGATGGTCGCCGAGATCCTGCCAGCGGTCGCCCACGTCGATGCCGGCCAACTCCATGCGCGCCAACAAGGAGACCGCCCCGATCTGGTCCTGCGAGTAAGTCTTCGCAATCCCCCAGCAATGACGATCATAGATCTCGAGCACGCGGGCACGGCGGCCCTGGCTGAGATAGAAGAGCGCCAGATGCCACCATAGGTGCGTGGCCATGAATGAATTGAGACCGGTCCAGGTGTCCTGCATGCCCTCGAGAAAGGCGGCCCCTTCGTCGATTCGCCCTCGCGTCAGCATGACGTGCGCGAGCGCGTGCTGCGCCCACGGTTCCTTGCGGCGCAGACCGAGCGCGGTGCGCGCCGCCGATTCCGCTTCGTCCAAAAGGTGGCATTGTTCGTAGGCGAACGCGGTCATACCGTGCAGGTACGCAAGGTCCGCGTTCACAGGCGCGACCTTCAGCGCCACGCGCAGCATTTCCGGCGAATTTCCGCGATTGAACTCGAAGTACTGGTGGATCTTGACGATGACGAGATCACGCGGAAATTCGTCGGAGACGAGATCGCACAACCGAAGCGCCTCCGGCAGATCATCGGCGGCCCAGGCGCGCAGCACGGCCGTGTTCAGCTGTTCGCGCCGGGTCGCCGCCGGCGAGGTGAGCTGCGCCGCGGCAAGATATTTGGACGCATGCAGGGCCGCGTCGGGCGCCTCGAGGAACATCCACAGGTATCCTGCATAGACGTTGGCGATACAGCACTCCGGGAATACATCGGCCGCCGCGAGAATGCCCTCGGCACGCGTCTCGTACGCGAGAAATCCTTCGACGAAGTCATCGACGGCGCGCAAGGTCCGTTCGCGCATTGCGGTGACCGGATTGCCCAGAATGTCGTGCTGCATTGGGCGATGATACCGGAGCCGCGCCCCTTCAGCGCACGCGCCGCAAGCGTTGCCGGTCAGCGCGCGGCCTTGAGGAACTCCGCCACATCCGCCGAGGAGCGTTGCGGAATTTCGATCTGCGGCAAATGGCCCACGTTCGGATAGAGCACGACTTTCGCGCCGGGAATGGCCGCGGCGAATTTTCCGGCGCTGGCGGGCTCGATCAGCACGTCGTTCTGGCCGTGCAGTATCAATGTCGGCACGTTGAGGCCGCGAAGCACTTCGGGGGAGGCCGACATGAGCGAGCGCATGCTGACCGACATGAGAATTGCGCGGTGGCCGGGAGCGCGTTGAAATTCGGCCCAGCGGTCCACGAGTGCCGGCGTCACCAAAGCCTTGTCGAATACGTCGGTCCTCAAGCCCTCATCGATGAGCGGTCGATTGTCGATGTTGCGCAGAAGCGCCCGCCCAAGCGGGTATTTGAGGATTTTGAAGGCCAACGGGACCGCAGCCGGCGGTTTCTCGTTCGGAAAGCCTGCCGCATCCACCAAGATCAACGCATTGAGCCGCTGCGGGTGGCGCAACGCCAACTGCCAGGCAACGCCGCCGCCCATGGAATTGCCCGCCACAGCAAATTGGGGCAGGTTGAGCTGCGCCGCGAAGGCGTCGACGAAGTCCGCCAAACCTTCGCCGCTGAGTGAATATCCTTCAGGGGCGCGCGTGAGTCCATGCCCGGGAAAATCCAGGCTGAGCAGGTGAAAGCCGGTCTTGAGTTGCTGCACCCATCCTTCCCAGCTCGTATAGGAGTCGCCGTAGCCGTGTAGCAGCACCACTGTCGGCGCGCCTAAATCGCCGTCATCCTGGTAATGAACGTGAAATCCGCCCGGAAGATCGATGAAACGCGAGGCGCCGTTGGTGTACTTCGCCTCCAGGGTTTCATACGGGATGTCGGGCCCGCGCAGTTTCAGCCATACCGCCGCCAGCAAGACGACGAGGATCCCGAGGATGATGCCGATCCTTTTCAACATGCGGCCGCCTTAAGGAGTGCCTGTCTTCAATATTTGTAGCTGACCCGGATACCGAAAGTCGCAGGCTCGCCGGCCTGCGCCACCTCGGTGCCGGGCAGAAAGAAATTGCGCGTCACATCGTAGCTCTTGTCGAAAATGTTACGGCCCCACAGGCTCAACGTCCAAGGCGCACCGGACGCCGGCGACAAGGTAAGGTCGGCGTTGGCCAGCCAATACTTCGGTACTGTGAAGTCGGAGCTACCGAGGAGATAGAACTGGCTGTACGTGTCATGGAAACTATAATTCGACTCCGCGGTAATCCGGTAATCGGCGACGGTCCAGCCATAACTCACATCGCCGCCGAGGCTCCACTTCGGAACGCTCAAGGGACGGCCGTTATAGTCCACGGCGTTGCTGTCGAGCACCTTGTTGGTGAAGTAGCCCTCGACGAAACCGGCATATTGCGAGATCGAGAGCCCCGCGAGCGGTCGCCATTCCAATTCGACCTCGCCTCCGGCGAGGCGCGAATCCGCGTTGACGAATTTACCGACATACGACTGGGAAAGCGTGTCGAGGACCTTGCCCAAAACCTGCTGACCCTTGTACCTGTAGTAGAACGCGGCCGTATCGACACGCAACGTCGACGTCACGTCGGACTTGATGCCGACCTCGTAGGCCGTGAGCTTTTCCGGCTCGAACGGTTCCGCCGTGGGTGCCGCGACCGTGTTGTGCGCGGTAAAACCTCCGGACTTCACGCCGCGACTGATGCTTTGGTAGACCAGTGTTCCAGGCTGCGGCGTGTAGTCGATCTCGAACTTTCCCGAGGGTAAATTCGAGGTGATCGAATGATTGATGGCGCCGCCGGTAAATGACGGGATATCCGGCACCAGGAAGCCCGTATTGAGACCAAGAAGTTCGCGCGTCTCATGGTCCTCGCGCACGCCCAGAGTCGCCTTCAGTGCGTCGTTGAACTTGTAGTTTGCCTGCCCGAAAAGCCCAAGCGAGCGGGCCTTCTGCTCGTACTGCGTCAACGCTATGCCGCCGATATTCTTGGCATCCGTGAAGTCCGAATAGAATTTTTCGTGCAGATCCAAGTCCGAATAGAACACCCCGCCCACCCAGCCGAACCGCCCATTGCCGGTCGATGCGACGCGGACTTCTTGGGAAAACACGTCCAAATCGCTGCGGAAGAACTCGTCCGAATCATGGTACCGGGTGGCGTCCCAATC
>Ga0179587_10001133_pt1 | contig 11829 bp, 10 predicted proteins | sample CZODoug2_1_08_16_FD_185932 | JGI IMG/M metagenome (GOLD analysis project Ga0179587, IMG submission 185932) | Vadose zone soil fungal communities from Angelo Coast Range Reserve, California, USA - CZODoug2_1_08_16fungal | ecosystem: Environmental > Terrestrial > Soil > Vadose zone | place: USA...
CACCACGTTCCAGGGCCGGGCGGGCTTCGTCAGGAACCGGATCGGGAGCGCGTTCGCGCCCGCCACGAGCCTCATCCGCCGATGAAGCCGATCCCCGTCCCGATGGCGCTGCGGGCGCGCCCGACCTTCCCCCTCGGGCCGTTCCAGGTCACGCTGCGCACGGTCGCGGTCGTGTTCGCGGTCTCGCCGCTGTCGCTGGCGGCGCTGCACCTCCCGTTCGGCGGCGGCACCAGGGTGACCATCGCGGTCTCGGTCCTCGCCGTCGCGTACGTGCTCTCGCTGCCGGAGCGGGAGGGCCTCTGGGTCGGCACGTACGTCCTCTACCTGCTGCTCGACCCCATGCTGCCCCGCGTCGTGAGCGCCAACCGCGGCCGCGCCGTCGACGTCCGCCGCATCGGCCGGCGGCACCTCGAGGTCGGGCCCTCCGACCGCCGGCCCCTCGGCCTGCCGGGCGCGCTGTCCCGCTGGACAACGCTGCCGCGGGTGCTCACGACCGGCGACGGGCTGCTGCAGAAGACCCCGGGCACGTGGTGCGCGATCCTCCGGCTGCAGGGCCCGGCGGACGCGCCCCAGACCGCGGACTACGCGGCCTGGTGCGCGCGCGTGATGAGCTGGATCGGCGCGCTCGACTGCCCCGTGCAGCTCTACGTGGACGCGACGCACTACGAGCGCTCGGAGGCCGAGCAGGCGTTCATGGAGCGGGTCAGGGACCTCGACATGCCGCTGGTCGAGCAGGAGCGGATGCTGGTCGGCCGGCAGGCGCTGAGCAGCCTGATCCTCCGCCACTACGTCGTGTTCTTCCCGAAGTGGGCCGGCCGCGACGGCATCCCGACCACCGCCCGGCCGACCAAGATCTTCGAGACGATCAACGCCACCGAGAGCGACGCCGCCCGCGTTCGCGACGTGGCCGTGCGCCAGGCCAGGAACCTGCGCCTGGAGGCCGAGCCGCTCGACGCCGCCGGGGTCGAGGAGCTCATGCGCCGGACGCCGCTCGGCTGCCCGGAGGGCACCTTCTTCGACGGCGAGGGGATCATCGCCGGCCGCTACCACCGCTACGCGTCGCTGGAGGGCCTGCCCAACACCGTGTCCTCCGGCGCGGTCATCTCCGCGCTGACGCGCGCGCACGTGCGCGGCGGCGTCAGCCTGTTCATGTTCCCGGTCGAGCCGGCACAGGCGCGCAGGGAGCTCAAGGACCAGCGGACCATCTACCAGGCGATGTGGAAGAGCACGCAGAGCCGCGACGCGGAGCTGCTCCTCCACCACGCGACCGACCTCGACGACCTGCTGCTGACCAAGCAGACGTCGGCGATCCGCGTGGCGATGGCGATGCACGTCCACGCGGAGGAGCCGGCCGCCGCCGACGACGCGCTGGAGCGCCTGCAGAGCGCGATGATGCAGGAGGGCCTGGAGGTGGAGCGGGTGACGATGCCCAGCTTCACCGTCGCGGTCGCCGCCAGCCCGGCCGGGTCGCCGCTGACCCGCGGCCTGTTCATGACGACGGCCGAGGTGGTCGCGTACCTGCTGCCGGCGGTCGGCACGCCGTTCGGCAACCCGGCCGACCCGTTCGTCGGGCGCAACGCCGCGATCAACTCGTCGGTCTACTTCAACGTCTTCTCGCGGCAGAACTACAGCGCGCTCATCGTCGGGTCGGCCGGCTCGGGCAAGAGCGTGGCCGCCAAGTCGCTGCTGGTCCGCCACGCGCTCCACGGGGCCAAGGTCACGGTGATCGACCCGGAGTCCGAGTACCGCGAGGTGATCGACGCGCTCGGCGGGACGTACATCGAGCTGGGCGAGCACAGCCTGAACGCGTTCGCCATCGACCCGGCGGTGCCGGCCGACGAGGCGGCGGAGTGGGTCGTGCCGATCCTCTCGATCATGGGCGGCGAGGAGCAGGGCTACCAGAACAACCGGCCCGCCCGGCACCTGGCCGGCGCCGACAAGGCCTGGCTGCACCAGGAGGTGGCGCAGTTCTTCACCGACTGGCGCCGCGCGCACGCCGCGCACGGCGAGCAGCCGCTCCTGGAGGACTTCATCGGCTACCTGGAGACCGTCGCCATGGCGCGGGTGGCCAAGCTCAACGTGCCCGGCCGGGCACGGCGGTGCGCCGACGTCTCCGAGCGGCTGCGGGGCTACACGCAGGGCCGCAAGGGCGCGATCTTCAACCGCCACGACACGGCCAGCCTGAGCGGCCACGCCGTCGGCATCGGGCTGTACGCGCTCGCCAACCAGTTCAGGGCCGACCTCACGCCGGCGCTCGCCTTCGTGCTCAGCTCGGTGCTGGCGGACCTCGCCCGCGTGCGCGGCAAGCGCGTGATCATGGTCGACGAGGCGCACAAGATCCTGGTGGACCCGGACGCCGGGGACGTGCTGGCCCAGGTCGTCAGGACCGCCCGCAAGCGGGGGGGCGGCGTGTGGATGGCGAGCCAGAGCGTGCGCGACTTCGTCGGCGACGGGAGCAGGGGACACTCGCCGAGCCCGGGCGAGGTGCTGGCGACCGTCGCGTCGACCAAGCTGATCCTCGGCGTCGAGGAGGCGGTCGCGGCGGGCCTCCAGCGGACGTTCGACCTGACGGAGCGCGAGCTGCAGGCCGTCACGCGCGAGAAGGTGCGGGGCCGCGGCGTCCTGATCTCCGACAACGAGCGGGCCATCGTGGACGTCGTTCCCGGCGACCACCTCATGCCGCTGGTCCACACGACGAGCGTCGAGGACGAGCCGGCCATCCGCCTGCCCACCTACCCGGTGGACTCCCGCGTCCTCCAGGGCGCCACCGCCGGCAACGGCGGACCGAGGCGCTGACGGCCGTGCACCTCATCGCGAGCAGGCCGATCATCTCCCCGCGGCAGGCCGAGCGCCTCATGTCGGCGCTCTGGCAGCAGTCGGCCGGCTCCACGCTGGCGCTGTTCCTGCTGGGGCGGGGCGACGAGAAGCCGGTCCTGGCCACGGCGTCGCCGAACCCGCTGATCGAGGAGGACGCCGCAGAGGTCATCGCCAGGGCCGTGGACGCGACGGCCGTCGAGCCGGGGTTCGTGCTGGTCGAGGAGGTCCTGTCGGCGCCCCACGTCGGCGTCAGGCACATCACGCCCGTCTACCGCGGTTTCAAGTCGGACTCGCAGGCGTGGGGCTGGGACCGCGCGGACAACCTGCACGACACGTACGACATGCTGCGGCGCGTGCCTCCGGGCCGCATCGCGGGGTTCGCGCTGGCCTTTCGGACGCTGCCCGGCCTCGTGGCGGCGACGTCCATGCTGGTCTTCGCCGCCAGCACCGAGGAGCACGAGAGCCAGCGCGCGGCGTACGCGCTCGCCGCGACGTTCGCCGGCACGGGCGCGCGCGTGTCGCGCCTGCTCAACCCGCGGCGGTTCCTGCGCCGCACCCTCCGAGCCCAGGTCGCCACGTCGGTCTCATGGCTGCGACCGCACAGCGTCATCAGGGTGGAGGAGATGTCGGCGTTCTGGCACCCGAGGCTGAGCGAGGCCAAGGCACGGTGAGGGCGCGCAGGGAGGTCCGTGCCGGGCTGCCGATAGGGAGATCCGCCGGCAGATCTCCCTATGTCCGGCGGCCCAAAGGTGCATTCGCCGGCAAATCGCCCAATGCCCCGTGATCCAGACGCCACGCGGCGGCCAGGGCGGGAGCGGCATCGCCCTCTACGTCACGCTGGCGGTGCTGTGGGTGCTGCCGGGGCTGGTGTTCTCCCTGGCGGCCGTGCTCGCGGGCGGCCCGCCGCACACGCACGTCGTGGACTGGCCGTACGCGGCCATCCGAAGCCTCACCCGCGGCGGCGGCCGCGTGGTCCCGTGGGAGTGGGTGGGCGCGACGACCGTGCGCTCCAGCTTCGTCTTCTGGGCGGTCGTCGTGGTGGTCACGGTTCCGATCGTGGTCGGGTTCGTGCTCGCGGCGGTGGCGCTGCGGGGCGGCATCCCGGCGGTGTTCCCCTTCCTGTCGCAGCCGCGCATGCGCTCGCGCTGGGCCAGCGCGCGCACGCTGGTGGGGTCGGGGCTCGTCGTCGGCGGCCCGAGGGGCAGGCGGCTGGTCCTCGGCCGGCACCGCGATCGCTGGATCGCGCCGCGCGAGGGGACGTCCGTGCTCGTGTTCGGCGCCCCGGGCTCGGGCAAGTCGGCCGGCCTCTGCATCCCGGCGATCTGCGACTGGGACGGCGGCGTGGTCGCGGTGTCCGACGGGACCGACCTGGTCACGATCACGATGGGCGAGCGCCTGACGCACGGCCACGTCGAGGTGCTGGACCTGTCGGGGCGGACCGGGCTCGGCACGTGCACGTGGTCGGCGGCCGCGGCCCCGCTGACGTTCGACGAGGCGACCGTGCTGGTCGCCCAGGTGCTGGACGGCCGTGAGCCGTCCCCCGACGAGCCGACCCGGCAGGTCCTGACGTGCGCGCTCTACGCGGCCGCCAACCAGGGCCTGGGCGCGGCGGCTGCGGTCGAGTGGCTGGACGACCTGACCGGGGCGGCGCTCGTGCAGTCCCTGCTCCACGTCCCGGACCGGGACCCGCGGGCGACCAGCCTGGTCAGCCGGATCGTCGAGCGCGACCGCGACCAGCGCGCCGCGAGCTTCTCGGCGGCGCGTCAGCTCCTGCGCGCGCACTTCGAGCAGGCCGCGCCCGGGGCCGCCGTGCACGCCTTCCAGCCGTCGGAGTTCCTCTCGGGCGCCGGCGCGACCCTGTTCGTCATCACGCCCGCCGACGGGGTGGCGAACCGGGTGGAGCCGCTGCTGCGGATGCTGGTCGCGGGAGCGGAGGAGCGGAGCCCGCAGCGGCCGCTGCTGATGGTGCTCGACGGGTGCGCGGCGGTGGCGTCGATGCGCGGCCTGGCCGAGCACCTCACCACGCGGAGCACGGCGGTCGCCGTGCTGGCGACGCTGCGCGACCCCGACGAGTGCGCCGGTCAGGCCGGCACGGACGTGCGGTCCCTGGCCGACCGCGCCCGCGTGGTCCTGTTCATGGGCGGCGGCGGCGAGGGTGGCGAGGCCGGCGCGACCGGCCTGATGCACCGGCTCGTCCAGCGCCAGCTCACGCTGCGGCGCCGCGTGCTCCCGCGCCGGAGCTGGGAGGACGGCGCGCCCGACCTGCTGCCGCCGGACGCGGCGCGGCAGCTCGGGTTCGGGCGGGCGCTGCTGGTCCACGAGCGGATGCCGCCGGCCGTGCTGTGGGTGCGCAACTGCTACGAGGACCCGGACCTGCAGGTCCGGCTGCGCGAGCACCCGCCAGTGCGCGGCGTGGCGCGCATCCACGAGAGCGTCTGAGGGGAGAGGGACCGGCCTCCGGTAGAATGCGGCTGCGATCACCGGGGAGGAAGTCGTGTGGATCGTCCGGCTTCGGCTCGCGACAGTGCTCGCGGCATGTGTCGTCGCGGCCGCATGCGGATCCGCGGTCACCGCAGTCAAGCGATCGCCCGTCGCGCCCGCCGCCACGCAGGACGCCGCGGCCGTGGCGCGCTGCCAGCAGCTCGCTCAGCGGCACGTGACGCCGTGCCCGCCGGCCCAGCTCCCGCAGGCGCGGATCGCCATCAGGAACGGCACGAACGGCGCGGTCGCGGACGCGGAGGCGCGCGCGCAGGGCGAGGCGTACCTGCGCGTGCACGCCCTCTACGTGTGGGCGGTGCGGCAGGAGGCGGGGGACGCCTTCCTGCTCAGCGGGGCGATCGTGCCGCCCGAGACCGGCCGGACGAACATCTTCCGCGCCGAGGCGAGCCTCTACGCCGACGCCCGCGCGGCGGGCGGCCGGGCCCGCATCGAGCCGCTGACGACGACCCAGATCACGCTGGTGCCCGTGCCGCAGGCCATCCAGGACGTGGCCAGGCGCGACGGGCTGCAGCCGAGCGCCTACGCCTGGGTGGACAACCAGGCGGGACCGGCGCACGCATGGATCGAGACGCCCGACGGCGGCTCGCGGGACGTGCTGCGGATCGCGGTGGGCCAGCCCCACCCGATCCTGGTGTTCGGACAGGTGAGAGATGATGCCCAGCTCGGTTCGATCTGGTTCGTGGGCGGCGAGTTCGGCTGCCTGGCGGACCCGAAGGTCAGGGTGGTCTGTGGGCTCTAGGGCGCGTCCGCCGCGCCGCGCGCTTCTCGCGGGCCTGGCCGTGCTCGGCGCCTTCGTGCTGCAGCCCGCGGCCGTGGGCCGCGCCGCGCTCGACGACACCGCGAACGGCCAGTGCCCCGTCGCGTCCGGCCTGCCCAGGGTGGGCCAGGTGCTCGACTTCACGGGCACGATCTCGTGCTTCCGGCCGGGCGGCACCTCCTTCGGCACCAACGTGGCGCCGGCGAACGTCCAGGTCCGCGACACGGCGAACCCCGTCCCGCCCATCGGCGAGCCGTGCAAGAACCTGTACTACTACCCGGTCACGTTCGGCGAGAACACGGCCGGCGGGACGAGCGCCAGCTTCCAGTTCGCGGGCGGGACGGCGGGCGGCACCTTCGACCAGGACAAGACCCAGTACTTCACCGCCGCCGACGCCGCGATGATGGGCACGCACGACGCCTACGTCACCGACGAGCAGCTCGGCACGTACGAGCTCGCGAACTCGAGCGATCCGACCAGCCGGCACATCTGCACGTTCGATCAGGCGACCTTCAAGTTCTTCTGCCCGGCCACGAGCACGGACGACCAGTTCTGCTTCACGTGGGTCGACCACCCGATCGACCCCGCCAGCTCGCCGCCGCAGGACTGGGGCCCGTTCTTCAAGTCGGCCATCGGCACGATCGGCGGCGGGCCGGGCACCATCGGTTCGGCGCCCTCGACGAACGGGGTCGTGAACGCGCCGGTGTGCTTCTGGATCGACAACATCGGCATCCCGGCCGAGCACGACCTGACGCTCATCCTCCCCGGCACGGTCGACGGCTCCGGCCGCCAGGTCTTCTACACGTTCCTCGCCAGGGTCCAGTTCACCGGCGTGCAGTGGAACTTCGACGAGCCGGGCGACAACACCCAGGTCGCCGCCCCGGGGGCCTGCGGCACGACGACCGATCACCCGCAGCTCACCGCCCACGCCTACCAGCGGATCAGCGACGAGCGCAATCCCGACGGGAAGTACCACGTGACGGCCGTCGAGCAGTACAGCATCACCGTCACCGTCTCCTGGATCGACTTCTCGGGGCCGCACGGCCCGCAGACCGTGCCCTCGGGCGTCGACGACCCGACCCTCCGCCCGCCCGCCTACGCCCAGTACGTCGGACAGGTCGAGGGGGTTCCCATCGGATCACCGTGACCACGGTGCAAGGGGGGCGGGCCACGGTGCAAGGGGGGGCGGGCCCGATGCAAGGGGGGGCGGGCCCCCCCTTCCAGAACCCCCCCTCTGTCTGGGACGTTGGGGGCGCCTTCGGCGCATCGCTTCGCGTCTGGGTCGGGGGTCCCTGGTCCTGGGATCTCGGGCTCACACGCTCGGGCGGAGCCCTTGCTTGCCGCTGCGTGCGGGTCTGTCTCCTTGATTGATCAGCACGGGCTGCCGGGGTTTCCGCCGCTGCCCGACGCGGCGGCCACCGTTCCGGAGGCCGCCTCGCTGCTGCGCCTGGTCCAGGCGCTCGACACGGCGGCGCTCGAGGTGACCGACGGCGACGTGCGCGCGCTGGTGCTGTTCGAGCGCCGCGAGGTGATCGACGCCTACCTGGAGCACCAGCAGTCGGTGGCGGTCGGCGCGGAGGTCCTCGACCACCTGGACGGGATCCCCGCGGCGAGGGCGCGCCTGCACTGGCTGCCGCCGCCGGTGCTCCGGACGCTGCCCTGCTGGTGGCGGGTGCCGAACCAGGTCGCGATCGGACCGAACCGGTGGATGGACGGCGAGATGCTGATCCGCAGCTTCGCCCGCCCCGGCCAGCGCGGCATCGTCTGCGTCCGGACCGCCGGCGGCCTGGGCCTCGTCTTCGTCGAGCACGGCGAGGTGGTGGGCGCGTACCGGGCGGGCGGCGACCGCGTCGGCGACGTGGGCGAGGTGGTCCCGCTGCTGGACGACCCGAGCGCGCTGCTGGTCGGGCGGGTCGAGGCGGTGGGCGGCGCGCAGGAGGCGCCGGCGCCGGACCGGCTGCTGGACGACATCGAGGTGGCGGTCCGCGCCGAGATCCACGACTACGCGGACACCGCGGTCGCGGTCTTCCGCAGCGCCCCGCCGACGCGCGAGGGCCTGCTGGAGGCGGCGGACCAGGTGGAGCGGATGCGCATCCGGATGATCAGCCCGGACCGGATGCAGGCCGTGGCCGACCGCGCGCGGGAGATCATCGGCCGGGCCGGCTGAGCTGGCGGTTCGCCCCCAGCCTGCGCCAGGTCATCGTCAGGCGCATCCGTAACAGCCTGCATCCCGGCCATCCTGCCAGTATGGCCGACCTCAGGCGTCACCCGGGCCTGCCCTCAGCGGCCCACCGCGAAGGGGACCGGCACGGGCTGGCCGCCCGCCACCGCGATGTCCGTCTCGCGGCCGTCGTCGTACCGCCGGTGCCAGCCGTCGCCCGTCCACGTGTCCACCGCGCTGAGCGCCGCACCATTCAGCGTGAACCGGCACACCTCGGTGCGCGCGGCGTCGGCCAGGATGCACGTGCCGGTCATGTGCTCCCCGTCCAGGCCGGCGCTCGCCCCGGCCCGCGTCTCGCCGGCCGTCCGCTCGACCACGAGCGCTGCCCCGCCAGGGCCCCGGAAGACGCCGGGCCCCGTCGCCGTCAGCCTCGCGCCGCCGATCTCGTACGAGCCGGCCGTCTCGCGCACGGGCACCGTCCCCGGCAGCGCCGACGCCACGGCGCCCCCCGCGGCCGCCGCGACCCCGAGGAGCGTGAGCACGGCGTACAGCCGCACGCGCGGCACCCGCGACGACGGGGTCCGCCGCACGCGCACCGCGTGCGGGCTGGTGACCGCGCCGATGGGCAGGTTCTGCGTCACTGCCTGCGCTCCATGGCGTGGTCGTCCAGCGCCGCGAGCCGGAACGTGGCGTCCTCGATCCGGCTCAGGTCCGGCCGCAGCCAGGCCGTGAGCACCCAGTCCCTGCTGTTGTACTGGCGCTGCGTGCCCCGCTCGATCACGCTGCGGTCGGTGAAGCGGGCGACCGCGCGCGGGGCCTCGTGCCCGTCCAGGCCCTCGATCTGCAGCGTCGCGGTGGTGCCGAAGTCCGGCTTGACGCGGATGCCGCGCTGCAGCCAGCGGTCCCGCACCGGCTCCCAGGCCTCCAGCAGGCGCGGGCTGCAGTACGTGTCCAGCCGCTCGCGCGGGTCGGCGAGGTCCCTGACCTGGGGCAGGCGGTACTCCGGGAAGAGGTGCTCGCTGACCGGCTCGCGCAGGTCAAGGAACCACGCAACCACGTCGAGCAGCAGCGCGTACGTGAGCGAGTGCACGCGCTCGATCTCGCGCTCGCGCTCCTCGTCCGGGCTCACCTCGAAGCGCTTCCCCCTGCGTCCGAACACCGCTACCCCGCCCCCGCCGTGGCCAGCGCCCGCACGGCGGTCTGGGCGACGCGGATGTACGCGTCCCGCAGCCGGGGCGAGATGTCGAGGATGGACATGCCCTTGACGATCGCGAGCGTCGCCTTCTCGCTCCTGGGGACCGTCTCGATCGCGATGACGCGCCTGCGGATCTCGTCCAGCAGGTCCGTCACGACGCGGTGCCGGCGGACCTGCCGGTCGGTGGACACGATGTAGCTCACCACGACCAGCTTGCCGCGCATGCTGGGCGTCTCCAGGTACTCCAGCACCCCGAGCAGGGCGTTCGGATCGTCGGTGGTGGGCAGGATCACGAGGTCGGCCAGCTCCAGGTACGCGGCGCAGATGGCCGCCTCGGCCGTCGTGTAGTCGGGCAGCCGGTTGGGCAGGTCCACCACGATGAACACGTGCCGCTCGCGGAGGTGCTGCACGAAGCGGTGGACGAGGCCCGGGGGGTAGGCGTCCGCGGTGGCGCGGTCCTCCGGGTAGACCGCGAGCGCCGGCGTCTTGGCCCACGCGGGGGTCGGGGGGAGGTCCAGGCCGCTGCTGAGCGCCGCCATGAGCTGGCGGACCGTGCCGGCTGAGGACGGGATGTCGAGCCGGCCCCACTGGTCGGGGTTGCCGATGTTCTGGTCCACGATCGCGGCGCTGCCGGTCGTGTCGCCGAGGGCGTAGCCGATGACCTGCGCGACGGCCCCGGCGGTCACCGTCTTGCCCACGCCGCCCTTCCTGGCCGGCACCACGACCAGCGGCGCCGGATGCAGGCCGAGCACGAGGTCGCCGATCTCGCGTGGGATCACGATGGCCCGCCGGCGCGCGAGCAGCCGGCCGATGATGCCGAAGCGGTGGCCGCCCTCGGCCGGCGCCGCGGCGCGCCCGGACCCACCCGAGAACAGGCTGGCCCGGCTGAGCTCCAGGTGCCGGCGGTCGTCCGTCACCGTGCCCAGCGGCGGCAGCGCCGACAGCTCGGTGAAGGGGTCCGGCAGCGTCCCGACGCGCTGGCGCTCGGGCGGCTGCGGCGGCGCGACGCGGGCCGGCGCCCTGGACTGGAGGCGGGGCATGAAGACGGCGGCCGGTTCCGGCTCCTCCGGGGCCGCGGCTTGGGGCGCCGGCTCCACGAGCTCCTGCTCGGGCCGCCCCCACGGCGGGGGCTGCGGCGCCGGCTCGGGCTCCTGCGCGGGTTCCAGCTCGGGCTCGGGCTCCGGCGCGCGGAAGCACGTGAACGTCGCGATCGCGTGCCGGGCGAGCGCCACCGGGTCCTGTGTCACGATCGCGTGCGCGTGCTCGAACGGCGCGTATCGAGCCAGCTCCGCCTCGCCGGCGACGCCGACCACGAGCTCCGAGTCCAGCCCCTCCAGGTGCGACTCCAGCCCCTGCTCGTCCATGACCAGGATCACCGGCCGGTCGGCCGCGTCCACCGTCCGCTCCCACCAGGCGTTGAGCTCCCTCGCCACGTAGCCGCGGGCGGCGAGGAACGCCCGCCCGCGGACGGGGGCCGCCACCACGGTGGACCCGGTGTCCGGGTCCAGCGCGGCCGCGATCAGCTCCACGGCCCGCTCGGACCCCGGGTCCGGCAGCAGGCTGAGGAAGACGTACCGGCCCTGGCTACCTGGCAAGCGCCTGGCTCGCCTCCTGCACCGACCCGGAGCCCAGCTCGACGGTCGGGCTGCCGACGTGGTGGCTGAGCCCGGCGGCCAGGATCAGCAGCCCCGTCGCCAGCACCGCCGCTCCCGCCATCGTCCGCGAGCGCCTGACGGCCACGCCCCTCACGGCGACCCGCGCGGCCCTGGCGAGCGCCCACGCCAGCATCGCGAACGCGACGAGCGAGACGCTGAGCCGGCTGGCGGCCAGCGCGGACGCCATGGTGGGCGTCGGGCTCACGAAGAAGTCCCAGGCGGCGCCGAAGCCGGGCACGCCGAGCACGACCACGGCGGCCGCCGCCTGCACGGCGCTGGCGGCCAGCGGCAGCGCGACGCGCGGGATCATTGGAACGCCCTCGACAGCGAGACCCAGGCCGGGTACCCGATGAGCACCAGCAGCGGCAGGATCATGAGGCCGATCGGCACCGCCTGGCGGAACTTCGACTGCTCGGAGCGGACCTGCATCTCGGCCAGGGCGCCGGCGCCCACGGCGCGGGCCAGGTTCGTGAGCACCGTGCGCGGCGCCAGGCCCTTGTCGTCGATCCGCCGCATGGTGCTGCCCAGCAGCGCGAACATCGGAACGCCGTACGCCTGGCCGATCCGCTCGTAGATCGTCGCCACGCTGGTGAACGCCTGCTCGCGGAACGGCCGCAGCGGCGAGGAGTCGAGCACGACCAGCTTGCGCCAGTCCTCGTCCTTGAGGAGGCCCCACAGGTAGCCGTCGTCCTGGGCGCGCGCGAGGAGGTCCATGGCGTGCTCGATCGACATCTGGTGGTTGTAG